>Ga0066256_1000335_pt1 | contig 164591 bp, 145 predicted proteins | sample ThiBio_1000_biof_FD_87107 | JGI IMG/M metagenome (GOLD analysis project Ga0066256, IMG submission 87107) | Wastewater bioreactor microbial communities from Cape Town, South Africa - Thiocy_expt_1000_biof (version 2) | ecosystem: Engineered > Bioreactor > Thiocyanate-remediating >...
AGAAAATCGCTACGCCCAGCATGGTCAATAGCCCAAATTTGTACCACTTCGAGTCGTACCACAGCGACATGTCGTAGTCGCGTCCGCTCGACGCCGCGTGGCTTGACGTCCCTAGTGTTGTTGCCATTTCATCTATCTCCTATTGCGTTGATCAAGTGCTGCTCCTTCCTGCCCGGCCGCATTGCCGCCTGCCTCCATTCCTTCCTTCCTGCCCCAAGAACTGCAGGCCAGCATGCTCGCTTCCCGGATCGGGCTTTTCCTTCTTTCTTCTCTTCCCTGTTACTCGTTACTCTTGTTTCTTCCCCGGCGACCAGCCAATCCTACCCGGCACAATCCAAAATATCTTCCCTTCCCAGATATCCCGATCCCGCCTGTCCCTGCCAGTCCACCCGTCCTTACAGATACTTTACATACCCACAACCCCGTAAAGACTATCCGCGAAGATCTTCCAAGTCAAGCAGTTTGTCTCCCGCCGCCAGCGCCAACTTGCCAGCGCGCCCTCCCAATGTCGCCTCCGCCGCAAACAGGGGCTTCGCGGATGGATGCGTGAAAGGCGATGATACGGTAGAACGTGGAGAACGAGGTTTTCTTCCAGCCCAGTCGTAAAGCGTGAAGCTGCAGCAGCGATTGTGACTGCCCTGCATATGGATGCCATGGAAAAACCAGCAGAAAATACCCGCTGTGGTGTTATTCGGTATACTACCCGCCACCATTCAGGTGTTGTTGCCTGTTGTTGCCGTTAGGTCAGAATATTGCCTTCACCTGTGCCCATCAACAACCCTCAAGATCCCGCCTACATTGGTCGTTTTGCTCCATCGCCTACGGGGCCGATGCATTTTGGATCGCTCGTCACCGCCGTGGGAAGTTACCTGGAGGCAAGGTCACGGCATGGCAAGTGGCTGGTCAGGATGGAAAACCTGGACGCCGCCCGTGAAGCTCCGGGCGCATCGGAAGAAATACTGCGCATGATTGAAGCGCTGGGTATGGAATGGGATGGCAAACTGATGTATCAGAACCAGCATGATGCAGCGTACCGAGCCGCGCTCTGCGCACTTGAAAACTGCGGCCTGGTTTACCCCTGCCTCTGCAGCCGCAAGGAAATCGCTGACTCCAGCATCAGGGGAATTGAGGGGCCGATCTATCCCGGTACTTGCCGTGCTGGTTCCGATAAAGGACAAACTGGCGCTCGACGCTTAAAAACGGATAACAACCCGATCGAATTTACTGATGCGTTGCATGGCCGAATGCAACAACGGCTTGAAAGCGATGTTGGCGACTTCGTGTTGCGCCGTGCCGATGGAGTCTTTGCGTATCAGTTGGCGGTTGTGGTGGATGATGCTGCACAAGGGGTTACGCACGTGGTGCGTGGAGAGGATTTGCTGAATTCCACTCCCCGCCAGATTTATCTCCAGAGATTACTGGGCTACTCCACGCCGCTATATATGCATCTTCCCGTCGTCACCAATGCCCGGGGCGAAAAGCTCAGCAAACAGACCGGGGCTGCGCCGCTGGATGCTTCTCGCCCGATACCCCAGCTGATGGAAGCATTGCGCTTCCTGGGTCAAATGCCACCGGCAGAGCTGGTTCGGGCAAATGTAAAAACGCTTTGGGAATGGGCGATAAGCAGTTGGAAACCGGAAGCCATCACGCTGCGCATGAATATCGGCCATGACACCGAAGGCACCGTTCCCGAGTCCGGATAAAAATAGGAAACGTTGGTGATCTTGCCGATGATGGTGGACTCGGGGAATAAGGTTCAAAACAAGTATAGTAAATGAAAATAGAATCTTTTCCCGTATTTTGAAAGGAGATACTGTGTCTTTTCTGCCTTTTTATATACCCAGGCATGCGCAACTTAGAATTTTGATCATCGGTGCGGGGTATGCGGGAATAGCCGCCTTGGTGACGGTTTTTCGGCATATGCCACGAGCGCTTGTCACCATCATCGATCCCCGGCCGCATCATTTGAAGATCACCCACCTGCACGAAACCTTCAGATACCCGCTTGAAGATTTTCAGATACCGTTTTCGATGCTGGAAAATCGATACGGCTGCCGCCATATTTGTGCTGGACTGGCGTGGCAGGCAGATGCGCTCCTGCAATGGCAGAACGACAAATCAATTCTTGTCAACGGCGAAATCCTGGAATTCGACTATGCGCTGATTGCATCCGGTTCCGATCCCGCGCCCATCCTCGAATCTGAAATTGTGGCGGGCCTGCATGACTTCATGGATATCGCGGGATCCGACCTGTGGGACGCCCGGGTTGGTCATGATAGCGATGGCATCGCGGAAGGGCCGATTACTGTAATTGGGGGCGGAGCAACAGGGATCCAGTTTCTTTTTGAAATTGCTCATTTCCTCAAGCGCCGGAAAATTCGGCGAAAACTACGCCTGATTCATGGCGATACCCGAGTACTCAGCCCATTTCCGGCAGGTTTTTCCACCTATGCGCAGGACCGGATGTCCGAAATGGGCATCGATTTTTACCCGCGCACGCTCTATCGGGAGCAGCAAAGGCATGAAGTTGTGCTGGAGGAGATGGAAAGTGGCCGGCAATATGCATTACCTTCCACTTTCTCGTTTCTATTCGTGGGTAAAACCCGCTCCCCTTTGCTTTCCACAAACGCATTTGGGCAAGTCCTGGCTGGGCAAAAAACACTGCAAAATATCTTTGCGGCGGGAGATTGTTCGAGCTTTGAGGCTTTTGGTTCGAACACCTGCACCGCTCAATCCGCCGTGCGTAAAGGAATACTTGCAGCTCGAAATATGCTGCGTCACTCCGGCTCGTTGAAACTGCTTGAACCTTATCTGCACCGTGACCTGGGTTATGTCATCAGCCTGGGGCCGGAGGATGCGGTGGGATGGCTGGCATCGGAGGGTAACGTCATTACCGGCATGCCGGCACTGGTGATAAAAGAAGTGGTGGAGGCGCAATACGATTTACTGCTGGAAGGAATCAACTCTTATCTTCTATGACAAGTCCGTGTACCAGATCCCAAACACATTCATGGATAAAGCAGATATGGCAGGGCTAATTATCCGATTCAGCGCCGCTTGAGGATGGATGAAACGGCCATTCCCTGCCGCAGCCATCTCTCGACAACATACTCGTAAAAAGCCTGATTCCGTCTCGTCTCACAAAAGCGAGCCAACATTTTTCCCTTGTCGGTTAAAAGTACATGTCCAAGATCCAGTTGATTGTTTGCATCACCGGGAAATTGGATCTTGGTCGGTTGGCCAAAATAAAATAAACGGGTATGTTTGCCCAGCTTTTTCTTGACGTATCCCGCAGCCGCGAGAGAGATCAGATCAGCCGCTTCCAGATGCTTCAGTAACGGCAGGTCGATACCCTGCTCCCTGTATACCTCGGGCTTCAGGCCATAAATCAGGGGCAGAGGGTTTCCTTGAATCCAAATAAACTGGCAGAGCGGCGTGAAAAGCGATACGTCTCTATCGTCGACATGCGCACCAGTCTCTTTATCGAGAAGCATTTAGAACACAATCATGGGGAAGCATTAAAATCAGATGGTAGTCCGATTATAAAAATTGAAGGTTCCCATAGAGATAGGGAATTTGGAGAGGCTATTTGATTTTTATCCCACGGCGGATAATTTCCTGATCCAGCTCGCCGAGGAAATCGATATTTTTCTTCAATTGCTTATCCCCCTTGTACCAGGAAAAACAGGCAAGCGCACCAAGCAAAACCAGGATGACGTTTGCCGGACCGGGGCCGCCAAAGAACATATCCATCAGCCCCGTGAGAAAGGCAAACGCTCCGGTAAATCCCGTCCAGTTCAGAAATTTATTTCCCCATGTGGGCGCCTGGCGCCGGCAGCGCCAATCAACAAGCTTTTCATGCACTGAAATAATTTCTTCGTTTGTCCAGTCCGTCAAATCCATCAAAAAGGGTTCTCCCGATCAAAATTATTTATTTTAACGATGCTTCGGAACCAAGTCCATGCCCAGGAAAAAAAACTCAACCATATAAGAACAGGCACGAGCTGATGCGCTGACTTGCTATCCCGCGCCTCCGGTATTTATTCTATGAGCCAGCATGGGTGAAGCTCAATGAAAAAAGCCGGGTATTCCCGGCTTTTTTATGCTCCATTTGCGAATGTAATTACAAGCGTGATCGCAACGCTCAATCAGCGGTCTTTGCTGGCGTTGCCTCCGTGACCGGTTGAGGACGATCCATCAACTCCACCAGCGCCATCGGCGCATTGTCGCCTTTACGAAACCCGTATTTAAGGATCCGCACGTACCCACCATGGCGAGCCTGATAACGAGGCCCAAACTCAGAAAACAACTTTCCAACCATATCCCGATCCCGCAAACGATCAAATGCAAGCCGCCTGTTAGCCAGGGAGGGCTTCTTGCCCAAGGTTATTACCGGCTCAATGACACGGCGCAACTCTTTGGCCTTGGGCAATGTAGTTTTGATGACCTCATGCCGCAATAACGAATTGGTCATATTTCGCAGCATGGCAAGACGATGACTGCTGGTGCGATTCAGCTTCCGAAGTCCGTTATGATGACGCATGGCTTGCTTCCTTTTTACTTTTATCAAGATTGGCTGGAGGCCAACTTTCGAGCTTCATACCGAGCGTCAATCCGCGAGAGGCCAATACCTCCTTGATTTCGTTCAACGACTTTCTCCCCAGATTGGGGGTTTTCAGTAGCTCGGTCTCAGTACGCTGGATCAGGTCGCCGATATAATAGATGTTTTCGGCCTTGAGGCAATTGGCCGAACGAACGGTAAGCTCGAGATCATCGACAGGCCGAAGAAGGACCGGGTCCACCTGAGGCAGCTTAGGCTGCTCCACAGGCATTGGCGTGCCCTTGAGGTCGGCAAATACGGAGAGTTGCTCCACAAGGACTTTTGCCGCGTACCGGATTGCCTCTTCCGGATCCACAACACCGTTGGTTTCAATATCCATCACAAGCTTATCCAGATCGGTGCGTTGCTCCACGCGCGCGCTTTCCACCGCATAACTCACGCGCCGCACCGGGCTAAAGGACGCATCGAGCAGAATACTGCCGATGGTGCGGCCTTCGTTTCCTGGCTGGCGAACAGTCCCGGGTACATAGCCCCGGCCCAGCTCCACCTTTATTTGCATATCAAGCTTTCCACCCGCGGTAAGATGCGCAATGACGTGGTCGGGATTAATGATTTCCACATCGTGCGAGGCTTCGATATCGCCGGCTGTAACCGTACCCTCGCCTTTCTTCTTGAGAACCAGTACGGCTTCGCTCCTGTTATGCAACTTTAAAACGATACCCTTCAAGTTCAGCAGGATATCGACCACATCCTCCTGCACGCCGTCCAGGGCAGAGTACTCATGCACCACCCCGCTGATTTGAACCTCGGTTGGCGCAAATCCCGGCATCGAAGAAAGAAGAATACGGCGCAATGCATTTCCCAACGTATGCCCATAACCACGTTCGAATGGCTCCATTGTAATTTTCGCATGCAATGGAGAAACATTCTGAACGTCAATAATGCGCGGCGTAAGAAAAGTGTTACTTGGCATAGCCTGATCCTTTTGCGGAAAGCTCGATGATTGATTACTTCGAGTACAGTTCTATTACTAGCGATTCATTGATGCTCGCAGGCAGATCCGAACGTTCGGGCTTGGCCTTGAATGTTCCCTTCATTGCTTTGACATCCATCTCTATCCACTCGGGAAAAGTACGATGTTCCGCAGCTTCCACCGCAGCCTTGATACGCAGGTGGCCTTTTGCTTTCTCCGCAACCTCTATCACGTCGCCCGGCTTTACCTGATAAGAAGGAATATTAACCCTGCGGCCATTCACCAGCACTCCGTTGTGCCGTACAATCTGCCGTGCTTCCGATCGGGACGCCCCGAAACCCATCCGATAGGAAACCGAATCGAGGCGGCATTCCAGCAACTGAAGCAGATTCTCCCCGGTGATGCCGCGCTGCTGGTCGGCCAGCTCATAGTTATTACGAAACTGGCGCTCCAGGATTCCATATATACGGCGCAGTTTCTGTTTTTCCCGCAACTGCACGCCATAATCAGACAACCGTCCGCTTTTCTGGCCATGCTGGCCTGGCGCATAATTCCGGCGTTCGATTGCGCACTTTTCAGTGAAGCATTTTTCGCCTTTCAAAAACAGCTTCTCTCCTTCGCGGCGACACTGACGGCACTTGGGATCTAGATTTCTAGCCACGGCAACTCCTTAAATACGACGTTTCTTCGGTGGCCGGCAACCATTATGCGGAACCGGCGTCACATCCGAAATACTGGTAATTTTGAATCCCGCCGCATTCAATGCGCGCACCGCCGACTCTCGTCCGGGGCCGGGGCCTTTGATACGCACCTCCAGGTTTTTTACCCCGCACTCCTGTGCAACCCTGCTTGCCTGCTCCGCCGCAACCTGTGCAGCAAATGGCGTGCTTTTGCGTGATCCCTTGAAACCTGCTCCGCCAGAGGTCGCCCAGGACAATGCATTCCCCTGCCGGTCCGTGATCGTGACGATGGTGTTGTTGAACGAGGCGTGAACATGTGCAATTCCCTCCGCCACGTTCTTCTTGACTTTCTTGCGTACCCGCGTTGATGCTTTTACCATGTAATGATTCCCTTTTCTGGCGCCCGGTTAATGGTCAAATTAGCGTGTTGCCGCCTTTGCGCTGGAAGAACGAACCGCCTTGCGGGGTCCCTTGCGCGTCCTGGCATTGGTACGCGTACGCTGCCCTCGCACGGGCAAGCCGCGACGATGGCGCAGGCCACGATAGCAACCGAGATCCATCAGGCGTTTTATGTTCATCGACACTTCTCTTCGCAAATCGCCTTCCACGACGAACTTAGCCACGTGGTCCCGTAATTTGTCCATCTGGGCATCGGTCACGTCTTTGATCTTGGTCGTGGTTTCTATGCCCGTAGCCACGCAAATCTCACGGGCTCGGGTGCGGCCGATGCCATATATCGAAGTCAGCGCGATCTCGGCATGCTGATGATTGGGAATGTTTACTCCAGCGATACGGGCCATACGTTATTCCTGCAGAATGTTGTAATAAGATTACTCCGATCTTCGCAGCGCTTTCAGCCCTGCCGCTGCTTATGCCGTGGATCCGTGCAGATAACGCGCACGATGCGATTGCGCCGAATGATTTTACAATTGCGGCATATTTTTTTTACTGATGCGAGTACTTTCATGCTCAGATCCTCTCTTCCTATTTGGCGCGAAACGTGATACGCGCTCTGCTCAAGTCGTATGGCGTCAGGTCCACCGTAACCTTGTCGCCAGGCAAAATACGGATGTAATGCATGCGCATTTTGCCGGAAATATGCCCTAATACTACGTGCCCATTTTCCAGTTTGACCCGAAACGTCGCATTGGGCAACGTTTCCAGGATCTCCCCCTGCATCTGTATTGTTTCTTCCTTTGCCATCCCGTCCCTGTAGACTATCGCGCGGGCAGTCCGCCGCCACCTTTGAAATTCGTTTTCTTCAATAGACTTTCGTATTGATGGGACATGATGTAAGCCTGCACCTGCGCCATGAAATCCATTGTAACCACCACGATGATCAGCAAAGACGTACCACCAAAATAAAATGGAACATTCCATTTCAAAATCAGGAATTCGGGCAGCAAGCATACAAGCGTCACATAAATCGCACCAGCCAGCGTCAATCTCAACATGATGCGCTCGATATATCGGGCAGTCTGGTCGCCGGGCCGTATACCCGGTATGAAGGCACCGCTCTTCTTCAGGTTTTCAGCCGTTTCTTTCGGATTGAATACCAGGGCCGTATAAAAGAAGCAGAAAAATATGATCATGGCAGCATACAAAATCACATAGATGGGCTGCCCCGGCGATAACGCACCGCTTATTTCCTTCAACCAGCTCATGGATTCACCGTCGGCAAACCACCCCGCCAACGTCGCGGGAAATAATATGATACTGGAAGCAAAAATGGGAGGAATGACTCCTGCCATATTGAGCTTCAACGGGAGATGAGAGCTCTGGCCTCCATATACCTTGCGCCCGACCTGGCGTTTCGCATAATTCACGAGTATCTTGCGCTGGCCGCGCTCCACGAAAACCACGAAAGCGGTTACCAGCGTCGCAGCGATAAAAATCCCCAGGGCGACCAGGAAATGCATTGCACCCGTCCGAACCAGTTCGAGCGTGCCGCCGATGGCGCTCGGCAATCCGGCTGCAATGCCGGCAAAAATGATTAGCGATATGCCATTGCCGATTCCGCGCTCCGTTATCTGCTCTCCCAGCCACATCAGGAATATGGTGCCCGTGACCAGCGTGATCACCGTGGTCAAAAGAAACATGGGGCCGGGCTCGATTACCAGGCCAGCCTGGGACTGCAGCGCAATGGATATGCCATATCCCTGAACAAGCGCCAGACACAGGGTTCCATACCGGGTGTACTGGGTGATTTTTCTGCGGCCCGACTCCCCTTCCTTTTTCAATGCTTCAAGGTAAGGAAAGGCTACCGTTCCCAGTTGCATGATGATCGACGCCGAGATATACGGCATGATGCCGAGAGCGAAAATCGAGAAACGGGAAAGCGCGCCGCCTGAAAACATGTTGAACATTCCCAGGATGCCCCCTTGCTGGGACTCGAACAAATCCTTCAGCACGACGGGATCAATGCCAGGAACAGGAACATGCGCGCCAATCCGGTAGACGATCAGCGCGAAGAGCAGAAACCAGAGGCGGCGCTTCAAGTCGCCGAGCTTTCCGGAGAGTCCCCGAAAGGAGTCGCTAGCAGCCAATGTCTATCCCAATGAGTTTATTCAACGCTTCCACCCGCTGCTTCTATAGCCATCCTTGCACCCTTGGTGACGGCGAGGCCCTTGAGCTTCACCGCCCGCTCGATATTCCCGGAGAGTATTACCCTGGCTGCTATCACAGAATCGGGAATAATTCCGGCCTGTTTCAGCGCGAGAATGTCGATGTCATCACCGTTCATTTTTCCCAGGGTGGACAATCGGATCTCCGCAACATTTTTTCCGCCGCGCGATATAAAGCCCCGTTTCGGAAGACGCCGCTGCATAGGCATCTGCCCGCCTTCGAATCCTACCTTATGAAACCCCCCCGCTCGGGATTTCTGTCCCTTATGGCCACGTCCCGCGGTTTTACCCAGGCCCGAGCCTATCCCGCGCCCCACGCGCCGGCGGGCATGCTTTGCTCCGGTAGCCGGTTTGATGGAATTTAACCGCATCTATGCCTCACTCTTGACGAGGTAATAAACATTATTGATCATACCGCGCACCGCTGGCGTATCCTCCAATTCGGCGCTGCTGTTGATTCTACTCAACCCCAACCCGCGCACAGTGGCGCGATGAGACCGCTTGGTGCCGATCAGGCTCCTGACCAGCGTGACCTTTATTTTTTTCCGGCTCTCTGTCATTTGGACAACCCCATGATCTCTTCCACGCTTTTACCCCGCTTGGCGGCAATTTCCGCAGGCGTATTCATGTCTTGCAGTCCTTGCAGCGTCGCGCGCACGACATTGTAGGGGTTGGTTGAGCCTATGCATTTAGCCAGAATGTTATGTATGCCCATGACCTCGAATATTGCCCGCATCGGGCCACCCGCGATAATGCCCGTTCCTTCGGAAGCCGGCTGCATATATACAGTGGCAGCCCCATGCCTGCCGATAACCGGATGATGAAGCGTTCCATTCTTGAGACTCACCTTGATCATCTTGCGGCGCGCTTCATCCATCGCTTTCTGCACTGCCACAGGCACTTCACGTGACTTGCCCTTGCCCATTCCAACGCTGCCATCCCCGTTTCCAACCACGGTCAATGCCGCAAAACCCAATATGCGCCCGCCTTTCACTACCTTGGTGACCCGATTGATCGCCACCATTTTTTCCTTGAGTCCATCGCCGCGATCGTCGCCGGCTGGAATCTTTCCCTGCATCCGTCCCTGCATCTTAGCCATTATTTAGTCCTCACTCAGAATTTGAGGCCATATTCACGCGCGGCATCGGCCAAGGCCTTCACACGCCCGTGGTACTTGAAACCTGAACGGTCGAATGCAACAGTTTCGATACCCAGTCCTTTCGCTTTTTCTGCGACACGTTTGCCCACGGCTGCGGCAGCGCCGATGGTGCCGCCATTGGGAATCTCTTTTTTCACCTCTGGTTCCAGGGTAGATGCGCTGGTCAATACTCTGCCGCCAGCGCCATCTATGAGTTGAGCATAGATGTGGCAGTTGCTGCGGTGCACGGCCAACCGTATCATCTTCAATTCGGCGATCTTGGCGCGGGTTTGACGCGCCCGGCGCAACCGGGATTCTGTTGGATTCGGCATATATATCCTGATTATTTCTTCTTGGTTTCTTTCATGACGATTACCTCGTCGGCATATCGTACACCCTTGCCCTTGTACGGTTCCGGGATACGGTAGGCACGCACCTCGGCGGCAACCTGGCCAACCTGCTGCTTATCTATGCCTTTTATGATGACTTCTGTCTGGGTCGGCGTTTCGACCTTTATTCCCTCGGGCATTTTATGCGCGACCGGATGAGAGAATCCCAGCGTCAAATTCAGGACGTCACCAGCCGCTTGAGCGCGATATCCCACTCCCACCAATGTCAGTTTCTTCTCGAAGCCGCTGGTTACGCCTTTCACCATATTCGCCAGCAAGGCGCGCATCGTTCCGGACATGGCGTTGGCGTGCTTGGTATCGTTGGAGACTTTTATCAGCAAGCTATCCCCTTCGCGCTCGACAGCGATATCGGATCCGATATCGCGGCGCAATGTACCCAGCGGTCCCTTTACCGCCACTTCGGAATCCGACAAGGTTACCTCCACATTCGCCGGAACCGGAATAGGATTTTTTCCCACTCGAGACATTTCTATACCTCTAGGCAACTATACATAAAACTTCACCGCCCACGCCATTGGCCCTCGCCTTTCTTTCGGTCATGACGCCTTTCGATGTCGACACTATCGCCACCCCCAGCCCGTTCATCACGTTCGGGAGCTTATCGCTTGCTTTATATATGCGCAGGCCGGGGCGGCTGATCCGCTCGATCTTTTCAATCACGGGACGCCCGGCATAATATTTCAAACTGATGTCCAGCACGGACTTGCCATCGGCTTCATGCACCGCGAAATCCTCAACATACCCTTCTTCTTTCAACACTCCTGCAATGGCGGCCTTGAGCTTCGAAGCAGGCATTGCTACCGAGGCCTTTTCAGAAAGCTGCGCGTTTCTGATGCGCGTCAGCATATCAGCGATGGGGTCACTCATGCTCATCCGGGGATACCTCTAGAAATCCGTTTTTGGCAAGGGGCCAATACATATATTGTTAAGATACCGGGGCAGACCGTAACGATCAAACCCTCGACAGATTCGGCGCCCCGAGCAAACGTGGCGGCCGGATAATTTGATGCAGGCATGCTTCGATTACCAGCTGGCCTTGGTCAACCCGGGTATTTCCCCGCTCATGGCGATATCGCGCAATTTATTGCGGCCGAGGCCAAACTTGCGATAGACGCCCCGGGGGCGGCCCGTCAGGGAACAACGGTTTCTCAGCCGAACCGGACTCGCATTCCTGGGAAGCATTTGGAGCTTGATTCGCGCTGAATGGCGCTCTTCCTCACTTAAATTGAAATCGTTGATCACGGCTAATAGCTCTGCACGCCGTGCAGCAAACTTTTTTACGGTTTCCCTACGCTTCAAATCGCGGTTAATGATAGCTACTTTGGCCATATCGTCTCAGTTCTTGAATGGGAATTTGAATGCCGCCAGCAACGCCTTGGCCTCCGCATCTGTTTTCGCCGTGGTAGTGATGGTGATATTCATGCCCCTCAACATATCGATTTTGTCGTATTCGATTTCGGGAAAGATGATCTGCTCCTTGATTCCCATGTTGTAATTACCCCGTCCATCGAAGGACCTGCCCGAAATACCCCGAAAATCGCGAATGCGTGGAATGGCCACATTGACCAACCGATCGAGGAACTCGTACATGCGAATACGCCGCAATGTCACCATGCACCCAACCGGGTACGCCTCCCGCACCTTGAAGGTTGCAATGGACTTCTTCGCCTTGGTGACCACCGGTTTCTGACCAGCTATTTTTTGCATATCCCCTACAGCGCTGTCCATCACCTTTTTATCGGCCACCGCCTCGCCCACGCCCATATTGAGCGTAATCTTGCGGATCCGCGGAACCTCCATTACCGACTTGTAGCCGAATTGCTCCATCAGCTGCTTTACGACGGTATTGCGATAATATTCCTGTAAACGAGCCATATGTCCTCTTCACCCCTACGCGTCAAGCAACTCGCCGTTCGATTTGAAATAGCGGACTTTGCGTTTATCTTCAAGAATTCTGATACCCACGCGATCCGGCTTTTGCGTAGCGGGATTGAATATTGCCACGTTGGAAATCTGGACAGGTTTCTCCATTTCGACAATTCCGCCGGTGGTACCTTTATTCGGGTTCGGCCGCTGGTGCTTCTTGACCTTATTGGCCCCCTCGACAACTACGAGGTCAGCGCTTACCACACGCAATACGGTGCCCCGCTTGCCTTTATCCCTGCCGCTGATGACAACAACATCATCACCCTTTTTTATTTTCCGCATACTGACTCCCTGACGCGCTACAGAACTTCCGGCGCAAGCGACACGATTTTCATGAAGCGCGCATTCCGCAATTCCCGGGTAACCGGACCAAAAATGCGGGTGCCGATAGGCTCCAGCTTCGAATTCAGCAATACCGCGGCGTTATTGTCGAACTTGATCAATGAGCCGTCGGCACGACGGACGCCTTTGGAAGTACGCACCACCACCGCATTGTATATCTCGCCTTTCTTGACGCGTCCGCGCGGCGCCACGTCTTTGACGCTGACTTTTATTATGTCCCCTATGCCGGCATATCGCCGCTTGGAGCCCCCCAGCACCTTTATGCACATGATTGAACGTGCACCGGTATTATCTGCAACTTGCAGAGTCGATTGCATTTGGATCATTATTTACTCGCTCTTTCCAACTTTTCCCGCCCAATCCGGCGCGGACAGTATTGGATCCCGTTCGGGGGTGTAGCGGCGCCAGTACATCGGCCGCACAAAATTTAAGATCTGAAAACCGGAAAATCGAAGAGGCGGAATTATACGGCCTTCCCTTTGGAAAAACAAGTGAGGACTCGTTTCATTCAGCCTCGAACCCGGTCAGCTGAATTGCGCGGCTTTCTCCATCAACTTGACTACACGCCAGGCTTTTGTTTTGGAAAACGGCCGGCATTCTTCGATTACAACAGTGTCCCCGGCATGAAACTCATTGTTTTCGTCATGAACGTGATACTTTTTTGAGCGAACCATAATTTTTCCGTAGAGCGGATGCTTTACCTTACGTTCAACCAAGACGGTAATGGTTTTGTCCATCTTGTCGCTCACCACCTTTCCCGAAAGGGTACGATTTAACTTGGCTTCTTCGCTCATGACAGCTTCACTTTTTGGCTGAGTATGGTTTTGGTGCGCGCAATGTCGCGGCGCATTTTCCGCAATTGATTGGTATTGCTTAGCTGCTGGGTAGCTTTTTGCATGCGCAAGCCGAATTGCGCCCTCAACAGTTCCAGTAACTCCTGTTCCAGCGCTGCCGGATCTTTGGAGCGCAATTCCTTTGCCTTCATATTAGCCACCCACCTGTCTTATAACGAACGTAGTCTGGATTGGCAGCTTTGCGGCAGCCAGGCGAAAGGCCTGGCGTGCCAGGACTTCATCGACGCCATCCATTTCATACAACATTTTCCCCGGTTGAATTTCGGCGACAAAATACTCGGGGCTTCCCTTGCCATTTCCCATCCGAACCTCAGCAGGCTTGTGTGAAATGGGTTTATCGGGAAAAATCCGTATCCAGATGCGTCCGCCCCGCTTGATGTGCCGGGTCATGGCACGGCGGGCGGCTTCTATCTGGCGCGCCGTCAACCGGCCGCGACCTATCGCCTTAAGCCCATATTCGCCAAAGCTGACCTTTGCACCGCGGGTCGCTACCCCGGTATTACGGCCTTTTTGCTGTTTGCGGTACTTGGTTCTAGCTGGCTGCTGCATCTCTTGCTCCTGGCTTTACTGTCTTTCCAACTGCAGAGGTGGCGCTAGAGTCTTCGCCAGCACCATCCGTCCTTTTTTCCGCTTTCTTATCAGTTGACCTGATTTCGGATTTGGATTCGTTTTTCGATTCCGCTCTGGCGGCTGACCTTGGTCCTGCTCCAGTTCTGCCGGGAGCGGATGCCGGCTTCCTGGGCGGCCGCTTTCCTTCGGGCTCTCCGCCCGGAGCGGACGCTTGGTTGGGAAGTTGCGCGCCTGTCCCCGTAGACTGATCACCTCTTCCGATTACTTCGCCCTTGAAAACCCATACTTTGATTCCAATCACGCCATAGGTCGTTTTTGCTTCAGAAGTGCCGTAATCCAGATCGGCACGCAAGGTATGCAGTGGCACGCGACCTTCCCGGTACCATTCAGTACGAGCGATTTCAATGCCGTTCAATCTGCCCGCGCTCATTATCTTGATTCCCTGAGCGCCAAGCCGCATGGCATTCTGCATGGCACGCTTCATCGCGCGACGAAACATGATGCGTTTTTCCAATTGCTGCGCGATATTGTCCGCGATCAACTGCGCATCGATTTCCGGCTTCCGGATTTCTTCGATATTCACGTGAACGGGCACACCCATGAGGGCTTGGAGCGCTCCGCGGAGCACCTCTATATCCTCACCTTTCTTGCCGATGACTACACCAGGGCGTGAGCTATAAATCGTAATACGGGCATTCTTGGAAGGCCGCTCGATGACGACCTTTCCTACCGAGGCATGAGCCAATTTTTTCCTGAGATATTCCCGTACCTTGATATCCTCGTTGAGCATCCCAGGGAAATTTTTTCCATTGGCGTACCACTTCGACGACCAGTTCTTCAATACGGAAAGCCTGAAGCCCGTCGGATTTATTTTTTGTCCCATATGTCTTTGTGCGCCTATTTTTTGTTGCCGACTTTGTCGCCAACGGTAAGAAAGATATGGCAAGTCGGCTTGACAATGCGGTTGCCGCGCCCTTTGGCGCGAGCGCTGGTTCGCATCATGGAAGGTCCCCGATCCACATATATTGTCGACACCTTCAATTCATCTATATCCGCACCTTCATTATGCTCAGCGTTGGCAATGGCCGATTCCAGCAGCTTGCGTATGATCGCTGCTCCCTTTTTCGGGCTGAAAGCGAGCAGATTAAGTGCCCGGTCCACCGGCAGCCCGCGAATCTGATCGGCCACCAGCCGCCCTTTCTGCTCGGACAATCTCACTCCACGTAATACGGCAGTTGTTTGCATTTATGTTCCTATTTCTTTGATCCCGCGCCCGCCTTCTTGTCGCCCGAATGGCCCTTGAAAACCCGGGTATGCGAAAATTCCCCCAGCTTGTGCCCTACCATGTTCTCCGTGACATATATGGGGATATGCTGCTTGCCATTGTGCACGGCAATGGTCAGGCCGATAAAATCGGGAAGAATTGTCGAACGGCGGGACCATGTCTTGATCGGCCGCTTGTCGTTGGTTGCGCGCGCAACCTCCACCTTCGAGATCAGATGCAGATCGACAAAAGGTCCTTTTTTAACGGAACGTGCCATGACTCATCATCCTTTGTTTGAATAACGGCGCCGTACTATCATGCCGTCAGTACGCTTGTTTGTGCGTGTACGAAACCCCTTCGCAGGCGTTCCCCAAGGACTGACCGGGTGGCGGCCCGCCGCGGTCTTTCCTTCGCCGCCACCATGAGGATGATCGATAGGGTTCATCACAACGCCGCGCACGGTAGGCCGGATGCCGCGCCAGCGTTGCGCGCCCGCCTTGCCAATCGAACGTAGATTGTGTTCCTCGTTACCCACCTCTCCGATGGTGGCTCGGCAATTTACATGAACCTTTCGTATTTCCCCCGAACGCAACCTCAACTGGGCGTAATCCCCCTCGCGCGCCAGAAGCTGAACCGAAGCACCAGCCGAACGGGCCAGCTGCGCACCCTTGCCAGGCATCATTTCCACACAATGTATGGTGCTTCCTACCGGGATATTGCGCAAAGGAAGCGTGTTACCGTCCTTGATAGGCGCATCCACCCCGCTCATCAACACATTCCCGGCAGTAATGCCGCGCGGCGCGATGATATAGCGGCGCTCCCCATCCGCATAGCAAAGCAGTGCAAGATTCGCGCTGCGATTCGGGTCATATTCCAGCCGCTCGACCCTGGCATTGATGCCATCCTTGTTCCGGCGAAAATCAACGATTCGGTAGTGCTGCTTATGGCCTCCGCCTATGTGGCGGGTGGTAATATGGCCATGGTTGTTGCGCCCCGCGGTACGATTCTGCCTTTCCAGAAGTTTCGCATGGGGAGCGCCCTTATGCAGTTCGGAATTGACGACCTTGACGACTGCCCGCCGTCCCGGGGAAGTAGGTTTGACTTTCACGAGCGCCATTTACTTGACCTCTCCCTGAGCAACTTCCGAGAAATTTATTTCCTGGCCAGCCTTAATGCTAACGAAAGCCTTCTTCCAGTTGCTGCGCTTCCCCATGAAGCGGCCAAAGCGCTTTTCCTTTCCTTTAACATTTGCGACTTGCACTCTTTCCACCTGAATGTTTTGCGCTTTCCAGATCAATTCGACAGCCGCTTTAACCTCGTTCTTGGTAGCGTCCCGGAGAACACGAAAGATGATATGGTTGTGCTTTTCAGCCACATAGGTCGCCTTCTCGGAAACTTGGGGTGCCAATATCACCTGCATAAGACGTTCCTGGTTGAATGTTTGCGTTTTCATGCAAGCATCTCCTCCATTTTAGTCAAGGCCCCTCGTGTCACCAGTACCTTGGCAAAACGCATGAGACTGACCGGATCGGCGTGACCTGCTTCCACTACTCTCACACGAGCTAGATTGCGGGAAGAAAGATAGAGGTTCTCATCGATACTGTCAGTAATAATCATGACCTCGTCCAACCCCATGTCCTTCAGCTTTGTCGCCAGCACTTTGGTCTTCGGCGCATCTATGCTGAAACTTTCCACTATCGACAAGCGATCCTCCCGTACCAGTTGAGACAGAATGGAAACGATGCCGGCGCGATACATCTTGCGATTGACCTTGTGTGTAAAATTTTCGTCGGGACTATTGGGAAAGATTTTTCCGCCACCCCGCCATAACGGGCTGGATGCCATTCCCGAGCGCGCCCGGCCGGTTCCTTTCTGGCGCCATGGCTTACGAGTGGATTTGGCGACGTCCGAACGTCCTTTTTGAGCCCGGTTGGCGCTGCGGGCGTTGGCCAGATAAGCCGTCACTACCTGATGCACCAGGGCTTCATTATATTCACGGCCAAATAGCGCGTCGGAAACCGGAATGCTCGCGTCCGGCTGCCCATCTTTCTCACTGATGAGTTTAAGTTCCATCATGCTCCCGCCTTTTTGCCGGCCTTCGTGCCACTTTTTGCCACCCCTTTGCCTTCAGATTTGACGGGGGGCTTTGCCGTAATCCTGGTAATTTTTACGCTTGGACGCACGAGCACATCACTCCCTCTCGACCCGGGAATCGCGCCTTTGATGAGCAACAGGCTGCGCTCGGTATCAATACGCAATATTTCCAGATTCTGGGTAGTACACCGCACGCTCCCCAGGTGCCCGGACATGCGTTTGCCCGGAAACACGCGCCCGGGATCCTGTGCCATGCCAATGGAACCCGGAACGTTATGCGACCTGGAATTACCGTGACTGGCCCGGTTCGAGGCAAAATTATGGCGTTTGATTACCCCGGCATATCCCTTGCCAATCGAGATCCCGGTCACATCCACTTTTTGACCGGTTTTAAAAATATCGACGGCTATGCTTGTTCCGGGAGCAAGGCCGGCAAGCACTTCCGGCGTCACGCGGAATTCTTTCAGAATATGGCCAGCTTCCACCGCAGCTTTTGCGAAATGTCCGGCGGCGGGTTTATTGACCCGGCTGGGGCGGCGCTTGCCAAAGGTTACCTGGGCGGCGGTATAACCATCGGTTTCCGCGGATTTGAGTTGTGTAACACGATTGTTGGACACATCCAGCACGGTTACGGGCTGGCTATCGCCATCCTCCGTAAAAATGCGGGTCATGCCAACCTTCCGGCCGACAAGTCCTAAACTCATTTTAATTACCCTTCTTAAAAGGTGCCGATTGCAATTGACCGGCGATTTTATATGTTCTTTGAAGCGAATCCTGAGCCCATGATTATTTCAATGGAACCCAGCCAGATAAAACGCAATGCTTACAACTTGATTTCCACATCCACGCCCGCGGGCAAATCCAGTTTCATCAAGGCATCCACGGTTTTGTCGGTGGGATCCATGATATCCATGAGTCGCAGATGAGTCCGGATCTCGAACTGGTCGCGCGAAGTCTTGTTTACATGAGGGGACCGCAGGACATCGAACCGTTCGATACGCGTCGGCAGCGGCACCGGACCCTTTACCACCGCGCCTGTACGCTTTGCCGTTTCAACGATTTCCATGGCGGATTTATCTATCAACCGATAGTCAAACGCTTTCAAACGAATCCGGATTTTCTGGCTTTGCATGCTTAAACCTCAGGTTGAGGATCTGGATTTTGAATTGGCGATTCAGTGCAGGGCACTCATCCCAAATCCCATCCTGGTCCTGTCGTTACTCTATAATTTTGGCCACGACGCCGGCGCCGACGGTTCTGCCGCCTTCACGAATGGCAAAGCGCAGTCCTTCTTCCATGGCGATGGGCGCAATCAGGTTGACCGTCACCGATACGTTATCCCCAGGCATCACCATCTCGGTCCCCGCCGGAAGTTCGATCGCACCCGTCACATCGGTGGTGCGAAAATAAAACTGCGGACGGTATCCCTGAAAAAAGGGAGTATGCCGCCCGCCTTCTTCTTTGCTCAGCACGTAGATCTCGGCCGCAAACTTGGTGTGCGGGGTGATCGTCCCAGGTTTGGCCAGCACTTGCCCGCGTTCGACTTCTTCTCGCTTGGTCCCGCGCAACAGGACGCCTACGTTGTCTCCAGCCTGTCCCTGGTCCAGCAGCTTGCGAAACATTTCCACTCCGGTACACACGGTCTTGATGGTGGGCTTCAATCCAACTATCTCGATTTCTTCCCCTACCTTGACTATCCCCCGCTCTACCCGCCCGGTCACCACCGTGCCTCGCCCAGATATGGAAAATACGTCTTCCACCGGCATCAGAAATGCGCCATCAACCGCACGCACCGGCTCGGGTATGTAGCTGTCCAGCGCATCCGCAAGCTTGTATATGGAGGGCTCGCCTATGTCGCTCTGGTCTCCTTCCAGGGCCTTCAGGGCAGATCCAATCACAATGGGGGTGTCATCCCCGGGAAAACTGTACTTGGACAGCAATTCCCGCACTTCCATCTCTACCAGTTCCAGCAGTTCGGCGTCATCAACCATGTCCGCCTTGTTCATGTACACCACGATGTAGGGCACCCCTACCTGCCGCGCCAGCAGTATGTGCTCGCGTGTCTGCGGCATCGGACCGTCCGCAGCCGATACCACAAGGATGGCTCCGTCCATCTGCGCCGCACCCGTTATCATGTTCTTCACGTAGTCGGCGTGCCCGGGACAGTCCACGTGCGCGTAGTGCCGGCTCTTGGTCTCGTATTCCACGTGCGCCGTGTTGATGGTGATCCCGCGCGCCTTCTCTTCCGGCGCCGAGTCTATCTGTGCATAGCTCTTCGCCTCCCCTCCAAATTTCTTCGACAAAACCATCGTGATCGCCGCCGTCAGCGTCGTCTTCCCATGGTCCACATGACCTATCGTCCCAACATTCACGTGCGGCTTCGTCCGCTCAAATTTACTCTTCGACATGAGATTCCCTTTACTTGATGACGATTATTTCTTGTTTATGATTGCTTCCGCTACGTTTTTCGGAGCCTCGGAGTAATGCTTGAATTCCATCGTATAGGTCGCTCGCCCCTGGGTCGCTGACCGCAGTGAAGTCGAATAGCCGAACATCTCCGCCAATGGGACCTCGGCCCGTATCACCTTGAGCCCAGGCATATCGTCCATTCCCTGAATCATGCCGCGCCGCGAAGACAGATCCCCGACCACGTTGCCCATAAAATCGGCTGGCGTTTCGACTTCCACTGACATCATCGGCTCCAGCAGCACCGGATTGGCTTTGCGCATGCCGTCCTTGAACGCGATGGATGCGGCCATCTTGAACGCATTCTCGTTGGAATCGACATCATGGTAGGACCCATCGAATAGCGTGACTCTGACGTCCACCACGGGAAAACCCGCCAATACGCCATTGGGAAGCGTTTCCTGAAGTCCTTTATCCACTGCGGGGATATATTCCCGAGGCACGGTGCCACCCTTGATGGCATCCACGAATTCATAGCCCTTGCCCGCTTCATTGGGCTCCATCTTGAGCCAGACGTGGCCATACTGCCCCCGTCCACCCGATTGCTTGATGAACTTGCCCTCGATCTCCACCGGTTTTTTGATGGCTTCGCGATAGGCAACCTGGGGCGCGCCGACATTGGCCTCCACTCCAAATTCCCGCTTCATCCGGTCTACAATAATCTCCAGGTGCAATTCACCCATTCCGGAAATGATGGTTTGACCAGATTCCTCATCGGTACGAACCCGGAAGGACGGATCCTCCTGAGCCAGGCGATTCAGCGCTATGCCCATCTTTTCCTGGTCGAGCTTTGTCTTCGGTTCCACCGCAACATGAATGACCGGCTCGGGAAAGGTCATTCGCTCGAGGGTAATGACGTCACCGGGGTCGCACAGGGTATCCCCGGTCACCGCTTCCTTCAGGCCAACGGCAGCAGCGATATCGCCCGCACGAACTTCCTTGATTTCTTCGCGCTGATTGGCATGCATCTGCAGCAATCTTCCGATGCGTTCCTTGCGCCCCTTCACCGGGTTATATACCGTATCGCCGGAGGCGACCACGCCGCTATAGACGCGAAAAAAAATCAACTGGCCGACGTAGGGATCCGTTGCAATCTTGAAAGCCAACCCTGCAAAGGGTTCCTCATCATTGGCATGACGCTCGCCGTGCTCGCCGTTTTCTTTCTCTCCATCTATGGCCTGAATGTCGGCTGGCGACGGCAGATAGTCGAGCACGGCGTCCAGCATGGCCTGGACTCCCTTGTTCTTGAAGGCCGAACCGCAGAGCATCGGCACGATCTCGTTACCCAGGGTGCGAAGACGCAAACCCTGCTTGATATCGTCAATGGACAAGTCTCCCTCTTCCAGGTACTTGTTCATCAATTCTTCACTTGCCTCGGCAGCGGTTTCCACCATTTTTTCGCGCCATTTTCTGGCGTCTTCCACCATTCCGCCGGGAATATCCCTCTCCTCGAATCTCGTACCCTGGCTCGAGTCATCCCAATAGATGGCCTTCATCTTGACCAGATCCACGACTCCTTCGAATTTCTCTTCCGAGCCGATAGGCAGCTGAACCGGCACCGGATGAGCTTTAAGCCGGGACTGGATCTGTTCGTACACGCGCATGAAATTGGCACCCGCACGGTCCATCTTGTTGACGAACGCAAGGCGCGGAACCTTGTATTTATTTGCCTGGCGCCATACCGTTTCGGTCTGGGGCTGAACTCCGCCAACCGCACAGAATACGGTGCACGCGCCATCCAGAACGCGCAACGAACGCTCGACCTCGATAGTGAAATCGACGTGACCGGGCGTATCGATGATGTTGATGCGATGGTCGGGATAATTGCCTTCCATCCCCCGCCAGAAACAGGTTGTGGCAGCGGAAGTTATGGTAATGCCCCGCTCCTGCTCCTGCTCCATCCAGTCCATGGTGGCCGCGCCATCATGGACCTCTCCGAGTTTGTGCGATACACCCGTGTAAAAGAGAATGCGTTCGGTGGTCGTGGTCTTACCCGCATCGATGTGCGCCATGATGCCGATATTCCGATAACGTTCGATAGGTGTCTTTCTTGGCACGGTGTTTAGACCTTAAATTTATATCAGGACAAAACGTTGAAAACAGGTATTCAGTCTTTCAGGCAAAAAGATCCGCTCGGCAGGCAATTCTGCTCTTCCAGATTGGCTAGAAGCGATAATGTGCAAATGCCTTGTTCGCATCCGCCATGCGGTGGACTTCTTCACGTTTCTTGACAGCGCCGCCCCGCCCCTCCGCCGCCTCCGACAGCTCGCCGGCCAGGCGTGCGCCCATGGACTTTTCTGCCCGCTTGCGCGCAGCATCGCGCAGCCAGCGCATCGCCAGGGCGTTGCGCCGAACCGAGCGCACCTCGACAGGCACCTGATAGTTTGCCCCTCCAACACGTCGGCTCTTCACTTCCACCATCGGACGCACGTTCGATAATGCCTGCGTGAAAACTTCTACAGGATCTTTACCCGTTTTTTTATGAATGTGATCCATGGCGCCATAAATGATTCGCTCCGCCACCGATTTTTTGCCGCGCGTCATCAGTACATTGACAAACTTGGCAACTTCGGCATTATGGTATTTTGGATCGGGCAAAATTTCCCGCTTTGGAACTTCCCGCCTTCTTGGCATTTTCTAACCCCGGTTCTCTTGAGAATTCAGCAGAGATGACCGGAAATGGATTCCGGCTTCACCTCGCACTAATCTATGCTGCTTTCGGTCTTTTGGCGCCATACTTGGAACGGCTTTGCTTACGGTCCTTGACTCCGGCAGTATCCAGGCTTCCGCGCACAGTATGGTAACGAACGCCTGGCAAGTCTTTGACACGCCCGCCGCGAATCAAAACTACCGAGTGTTCCTGGAGATTGTGCCCTTCTCCACCTATATAGCTCGATACTTCAAATCCATTAGTCAGCCGGACCCGTGCTACCTTGCGCAATGCGGAATTCGGTTTTTTGGGCGTCGTGGTATAAACCCGAGTGCAAACGCCGCGCTTCTGCGGACTGTTTCCCAGCGCAGGGACCTTGCTCTTGACCCTCCTGGCCGCACGAGGCTTCCTTACTAACTGACTAATTGTCGGCATTTCAATTCCTAATAAAGCAGGATGACGGCAGAAGCCGTCCGCCCGCTATCCGATACAAGTGAAGTGTGGATTCCGCCCTTGCGAAGTATTTTCCTTACTTTCCCTTACCTTGAGAGAACCCCAAACCTAAGAGAATCTGAAAGGACCTAAGGCGGCTGAAAAGACTGCGCATTTTATGGACATTATCGCGACATGTCAAGCTCAAGTCTTTGTCGGGCAAGAGAACGTGGGAATCGAGCCTGAATCCGGCAGTTGACCGCGCAATTCCAGTTTAGGGCCGTGATCCACAAAGACTTTCTGCGATACCCAACATTCACTCATATGGTAAGTTCGCTGCGGGGCGGATTTCGGCGGTTCGTCTCGCATGTCCAAGCAAATGCGTCAGCGTCAGCCGGCCGTAACCCGGCCCTCCCGCCGTTTTGCCGTGAGAGCGTGGCTGCCCAGCTTCTTCAGTACCTCCCAGGCCGGTCCTGGAAACCTGTGCAGATTCACCATGACATCCTCGAGCGCAGCCAGAAACCAATCGACATCGCTTTCATCGATATTCAAGGGGGGCAGAAGCTTTATGATGGGCATGGCATGACCGGCAACCTGCGTCAGGATATGATGATCGTCCAGCAACGGCAGAACGATGGCCTGAGCGAAAAGATTCTCGTCCATTTTGTTGACCATGGCCCAGGCAGCCCTTAACGACATGGACTCCGGCTGGCCAAACTCGACGGCAATCATTAGTCCGCGCTGTCGCACTCCCTTCAAAAATTCGAAACGCGGCACCATTTCCTCGATTCCACGGCGAAAACGGGCTCCCAGTTCATTTGCGCGCTCCATCAGATTCTCGTCATCAAGAACGCTCAATGATGCAAGGGCTGCGGCCATCGCCATATTCCCCATGCCAAAAGTCGAAGCGTGCACGATCGCGCGGTGCATCGTATCGTAAACGCTGTCGTAAACCGCGCGGCGCGTAATCGTCGCGCCTACCGGTATATATCCTCCCGACAATGCCTTGGAAAGGCAAATGATATCCGGACGCAAGTTGTCGACCCATTGCGTTGCCAAAAACCGGCCTGTGCGTCCCATGCCTGTCTGAACTTCATCACACACCATGAGTGTGCCGTACTTCCGGCACAGATCCTGAGCGCCGAGCAGATATTCGTCGCTGGCAATATTGACACCCTTGCCCTGAATAGGCTCGAATACGAAGGCAGCTACGTCGCCCTTGGCGAGTTGCGCGCCCAGGCTGGCCAGATCGTTCAGTTTGACTTCGGAACTATCGGGAAGCATGGGGTCGAAACCCCGGCGAAAACTTGCTTCTCCATTGAGGGAAAGCGACCCCATCGTCAGCCCGTGAAAGGCTTTGGCGAGATGAATGGTACGAGGCCGGCCAGTGTATGCGCGCGCGAACTTGATTGCCGCCTCGATCGCTTCAGTCCCCGAATTACTGAAATAGACTGTGTCCAACCCGGGCGGCATACGCTTTACGAGTTCGCGAGCCAGGGTGGCGGCAAGCGGAGGCGCGTCAAACCCCACCCATCCCGGAAAATCGGAATCCAGCACCTGCTGCAGCGCATTCCTTATAGCTGGATGGCGTCGGCCAAAATTGAAAACGCCCCAGTTTGTCAAAAAATCCAGATAGCGCGTTCCCGTTTCATCCCAAAGATACGGCCCTTCACCGCGAACCCATGATCGATTGAAGCCCAGCGTGCGCAATACCTTTACGAAAACCGGATTGATATGCTCCTCGAAAAGCTCGAAGTTCCTGCCACGTGTCTCGTTGATTATCCCGTTGATATCAATCGGCATGATCCGCCCCTGCGTCCGCACCGTTCAGGCGATAACCATGATGATCCATTTCAGGACGACCTAGCGCTCTTAACCTGTCCCCCCTGTTTCCACCAGACATTGTTTCCATCCTTAAATATGAGCCAAGCTATCCTTTCTCAATATTCTTCCTCGCATACCGGTATAGGCGGCAGGCAGGCGCGGATTTCGGTCTCAAAGCATGTGAATCGCATGTGAATCGCTCTTCCTATTCGGCAAGGGCGATCCAATGAAATTTATGATAACCCCGCTTCCCCATGTATGTATTGCTAGACCGTATATCCGCTGTCGCGCATTTCTTCGGTCTCGATTTCGCCCAGATCCAGACTTTCCCCCGCATCCAGCAGCAACCTCTGCTTCTTGCGCGTGTTATGGAAGGTAAGACCGGTACCCGCGGGAATGAGTCGCCCGACGATCACATTTTCCTTCAGGCCACGCAGATCATCCTTCTTGCCCATGATGGCTGCTTCCGTCAGCACGCGTGTAGTCTCCTGGAAGGAAGCGGCCGAAATGAACGAATCCGTGGATAGGGAAGCCTTGGTAATACCCAGCAGCATGAACTCATATTGCGCGAGTTTCTTGTCCTCGGCCATTACCGCCTCATTTTCCGCCAGCATGTCTGCACGCTCCACCTGCTCGCCAGGTATGAAACGCGTGTCTCCGGCATCCGTGATCTGCACACGGCGCAACATCTGGCGCACGATCACCTCGATGTGCTTGTCATTGATCTTGACACCCTGCAGGCGATAAACATCCTGGACCTCGTCGGTGATGTAGCGGGCCAAGGCCTCTACGCCTAGCAGCCGTAAAATGTCGTGGGGATCGGCTGGCCCATCGACGATACTTTCACCCTTGTTCACCACCTGGCCGTCATGTGCAGTGACATGTTTGTCTTTGGGGATCAGATATTCATGAGAAATCCCGTCCAGATCGGTAATGACCAGCCGCTGCTTGCCCTTGGTATCCTTACCAAAAGATACAATTCCGGTCACCTCCGCCAAGACTCCGGCATCTTTGGGCGATCGCGCCTCAAACAATTCCGCAACCCGCGGCAACCCCCCCGTAATATCCCTGGTTTTTGAACTCTCTTGCGGAATACGCGCCAGCACCTCGCCCACGCTTACCTGCTGGCCGTCCCGAACGGTGATAACCGAGCCGACCTGAAAAGTGATGTTGACGGGCAAGGTACCGCCGGCCAGCCTTACTTCCTTGTCATCCTCGTCCAGCAGCTTCACCATCGGACGCAGGCCCTTGGTTTGAGCCACGCCGCGCCGTTTCGGATCGATTACCACAAGCGTGGACAAGCCAGTCACCTCGTCTATCTGCTTGGCCACGGTAACGCCTTCTTCCACGTTCTCGAAGCGAACCTTGCCCGCGTACTCGGTGATAATGGGACGAGTATGCGGGTCCCAGGCGGCCAGCACCTGCCCTGCCCGGACAACCTCGCCATCGCGTATCAGCAGGGTTGCTCCATAAGGCGCCTTGTGACGCTCCCGCTCCCGGCCGTTGTCATCATGTATCACTACCTCGCCGCTACGGGAAATCGCGACCAGTTCATTGCGGGCGTTGGTCACATAGCGCATGGTAGGAGAATAGTGCACGACACCGTTGGATTTGCTTTCCACCTGGCTGGCCACCGCCGTTCGGGAAGCGGCGCCTCCGATGTGGAATGTTCTCATCGTAAGTTGGGTGCCGGGCTCGCCAATGGATTGAGCAGCTATGACGCCCACGGCCTCACCCACATTCACCGGCGTTCCACGCCCCAGATCCCTTCCATAGCACTTGGCGCAAAGGCCATAGCGCGTTTCGCAGGTAAGGGGAGTCCTTACCTTGACTTCATCGATTCCCAGAGATTCAATGGTATCCACCGCGTTTTCATCCAGGAGGATGCCCGCAGGATAAATCACTGCCTGATGCTCGGGATTGACGATGTCGTTGGCCACTACCCGCCCGAGTATCCGCTCTCGCAGGGCTTCAATGACTTCACCGCCTTCAACCAGAGCTTTCATGACAACGCCGTTACTGGTGCCGCAGTCTTCCTGGGTTACCACGAGATCCTGGGTGACATCGACCAGACGGCGGGTAAGATAACCGGAATTTGCCGTTTTCAATGCCGTATCGGCAAGACCCTTGCGGGCGCCGTGGGTGGAAATAAAATACTGAAGCACGTTCAACCCTTCACGGAAATTCGCGGTGATAGGCGTCTCGATGATCGAGCCATCGGGCTTTGCCATCAGACCGCGCATCCCTGCCAACTGCCGAATCTGGGCGGCGGACCCGCGCGCGCCCGAGTCCGCCATCATGTAGATGGAATTAAAGGACTCCTGCGTCAGCGGCTCGCCTTTGTTATCCGTCTTGACCTCCCGCGTGGCCGGATCAACTATCGGCTCGACACCGAGCTGATCCATCATGGCCTTCGCAACCTGATCACCGGCCCGGCCCCAGATGTCCACCACTTTGTTGTAGCGCTCCCCTTGCGTGACGAGCCCCGAGGTATACTGGACCTCGATCTCCTGCACTTCCTTCTCCGACGCATTGATGATGGCATCTTTCTGCGCAGGGGTGAGCATGTCGTCCAGACAGATCGAAATGCCGGCACGCGTGGCATAGCTGAAGCCGGAGTACATCAGCTTGTCGGCAAAAATGACCGTCTCGCGCAGCCCGCAGCGCCGGAAACTGGCATTGATAAGCTTGGAAATTTCCTTCTTCTTGAGTACCTTGTTGATCAATGGGAATGGCAGCCCGGTTGGAAGGATTTCGGAGAGCAAAGCCCGCCCCACCGTCGTCTCGTAACGAGTCGTCTTTTCGCTGCGCTCGCCATCGCGGTCTATCTCATACTCCTTGATGCGCACGGTAATCCGGGCGTTCAATTCGATTATGCGGCTTTCGTAAGCTCTCGATACTTCGCCGATGTTGGAGAAAATCATGCCTTCGCCGCGCGCATTGACCTTCTCGCGCGTGGTGTAGTACAAGCCAAGAACGATATCCTGCGATGGCACGATGATCGGCTCGCCGTTGGCCGGCGACAGCACGTTATTGGTTGACATCATCAACGTACGGCATTCCATTTGCGCTTCCAGCGAGAGCGGGACATGGACTGCCATCTGGTCACCGTCAAAGTCGGCATTGAAAGCTGCGCATACCAGAGGATGAAGCTGAATGGCCTTGCCTTCTATCAAAACCGGCTCGAATGCCTGGATGCCAAGCCGATGCAGCGTAGGCGCGCGGTTCAGCATCACCGGGTGTTCGCGAATCACATCCTCGAGAATATCCCACACTACAGGGCTTTCATTCTCCACCTCGCGCTTCGCAGCCTTTATGGTGCTGGCAATACCCATGATTTCGAGCTTGTTGAAAATGAACGGCTTGAACAATTCCAGCGCCATTTTCTTTGGCAGGCCGCATTGATGCAATTTGAGCTGCGGCCCAACCACGATCACGGACCGGCCGGAGTAATCGACGCGTTTCCCGAGCAGATTTTGACGGAACCGCCCTCCCTTGCCCTTGATCATGTCGGCCAGGGATTTCAGCGGCCGCTTGTTGGCGCCCGTCATGGCCTTGCCCCGGCGGCCGTTATCCAGCAACGAATCGACCGCTTCCTGCAACATGCGCTTTTCATTGCGCACAATGATTTCTGGAGCCTTCAACTCGAGCAGACGCTTCAGCCGGTTGTTGCGATTGATGACGCGGCGGTACAGGTCGTTCAGGTCCGAGGTGGCGAAACGTCCTCCATCCAGGGGAACCAGCGGGCGTAATTCGGGTGGCAGGACCGGCAAGACCGCCAACACCATCCATTCCGGCTTGATGCCGGATTTATTGAACGCCTCCAGCACCTTCAGGCGCTTGGAGATCTTCTTCATCTTGGTTTCCGAACCTGTCGTTCCCATTTCTCGCCGAAGATTATCGATTTCGACGCGAATGTTCAGGTTTGCCAGCAAGTCACGAATTCCTTCCGCTCCCATGCTGGCGCGAAAATCATCTCCGTACTCCTCCGTTTTGGCGCGATAATCGTCGTCTGTAAGCAGTTGGCACCGGTTGAGCGGCGTCATGCCCGGGTCGGTAACCACGTAGGCCTCGAAATAGAGCACGCGTTCGATGTCCCGGAGCGTCATGTCCAGCACCATGCCAAGACGCGATGGCAGGGACTTGAGGAACCAGATATGCGCTACGGGGGATGCGAGTTCTATATGGCCCATGCGCTCGCGTCGAACCTTGGCCAGTGTTACCTCGACGCCGCATTTCTCGCAGATCACGCCACGGTGCTTCAGGCGTTTATACTTCCCGCACAGGCACTCGTAATCCTTGACGGGGCCAAAAATCTTGGCGCAGAACAGGCCATCCCGCTCCGGCTTGAACGTGCGGTAATTGATGGTTTCCGGTTTCTTCACCTCGCCATAAGACCAGGAACGTATTTTTTCGGGAGAAGCCAGTCCGATCTTGATCGAGTCGAATTCTTCCTTCTGGGTAACCTGTTTGAATAAATCAAGCAGTGCTTTCATTTGTCACTCCTGTTGATCAGGCGCCGATACAAAAATAATGGCGAAAAGCGCGGGACCGGCGCATAGAATTCCGTATCGGTCCCGCCCATAATAAAATCGCTAATAAAGCGTCAATGCCGATCCAGATCGATATCCATAGCCAGCGAGCGAATTTCCTTCACAAGCACGTTAAAGGATTCAGGCATTCCTGCGTCAATCTTGTGGTCACCCTTAACAATACTCTCATATACTTTGGTACGGCCATTTACGTCATCGGATTTCACCGTCAACATTTCCTGCAGCGTATACGCAGCGCCATACGCTTCCAGCGCCCATACTTCCATCTCGCCAAAGCGCTGTCCACCGAATTGCGCCTTGCCCCCAAGAGGCTGCTGGGTCACGAGGCTATAAGGCCCGGTGGAACGCGCATGCATCTTGTCGTCCACCAGATGGTGAAGCTTCAGCACGTGCATGTACCCCACCGATACCGGGCGGTCGAAAGCCTCCCCGGTTCTTCCATCGAGCAGGGTCACCTGGCCAGATCTGGGGAGACCGGCAAGCTCCAGCATATTCTTGATTTCCTGTTCGGTCGCCCCATCGAATACGGGGGTTGCGAAGGGCACCCCATCCTTGAGATTCTCCGCCAGGTCGAGAATCTCCGCATCGCTAAGTGAAGCGATATCCTCCTGCTTGCCGCTCGTGTTATAGATCTTGTCCAGCAAATCACGGATCTCGGCTATCTTGCTGCGTGCTTGCAGCAGGTCGCCAATTTTCTTACCCAACCCCTTCGCGGCCCATCCGAGATGGGTTTCCAGGATCTGGCCCACGTTCATGCGCGATGGCACCCCGAGAGGATTCAACACGACATCCACTGGCGTACCGTCTGCCATGTAAGGCATATCTTCTATCGGAACGATCTTGGAAATCACTCCCTTGTTGCCATGCCGTCCCGCCATTTTGTCGCCCGGTTGCAGGCGCCGCTTGACAGCCACATAAACCTTGACCATTTTCTGAACGCCCGGCGGCAGTTCGTCGCCCTGTGTAAGCTTCTTCTTCTTCTCCTCGAAAGCGGCATCGAATGCCTTGCGCTTCTGCGCAAGGCCATCCTCGATCTGTTCAAGCTGAAGGCTTGTCTCCTCATCCGCGAGACGAATGTCGAACCAGTGATGCGGATCGACGCCATCCAGGTATTCCTTTGTTATCTGGGTTCCCTTCGCAAGTTTTTTCGGCCCCCCTGTCGCCACTTTACCCTTGAGCAGACGCTCGATGCGTTCAAACGCGTCGGCTTCCACAATCCGCATCTGGTCGGCGAGGTCTTTCTTGTAGCGTTTGAGCTCATCGTCGATGATCTGCTGGGCACGCTTATCCCGCTCTATTCCCTCCCGGGTAAACACCTGCACGTCTATCACTGTCCCCGAGATACCCGACGGCACGCGCAGCGAGGTATCCTTCACGTCCGATGCTTTCTCGCCGAAAATGGCACGCAGCAGTTTTTCTTCGGGAGTCAGTTGAGTCTCGCCTTTTGGCGTGACCTTTCCCACCAGCACATCGCCCGCTTCCACTTCCGCGCCAATATGGACTATTCCGGAAGCATCCAGCCGCCCAAGCTGAACCTCGGACAGATTCGAGATATCTCCGGTGATTTCCTCTGTTCCCAGCTTGGTATCACGGCTGACCACCGATAGCTCTTCGATGTGGATGGACGTGAAGCGGTCATCCGCGACGATACGTTCGGAAATGAGTATGGAATCCTCGAAGTTGAAGCCATTCCAGGGCATGAATGCCACCAGCATGTTCTGCCCCAGCGCGAGCTCTCCCTTGTCAGTCGATGCGCCATCCGCCACCACATCGCCGCGGGCAATCACGTTACCCACTTTGACCAGAGGACGCTGATTGATATTGGTGTTCTGATTGGATCGGGTATATTTGGTCAGGTTATAGATATCCACCCCGACTTCGCCGGCACGTGTTTCCGTATCGTGTACCCGAACAACGATGCGGCTTGCATCCACATAATCCACTACGCCGCCACGCACCGCCTGTACCGCGGTCCCCGAATCGACCGCAACCACGCGTTCAATCCCCGTTCCGACCAGAGATTTCTCCGCACGCAGGCAAGGCACCGCCTGTCGCTGCATGTTCGAGCCCATCAGCGCGCGGTTGGCATCGTCGTGCTCCAGAAACGGGATCAATGACGCCGCTACGGAAACGATCTGCGCCGGCGCAACATCCATGTATTCGATCCGATCCGGCGTTGCCAGCGTAAATTCGTTCTTGTGGCGGCAGGAAACGATATCATTGGTAAATTGGCCGTCACGGGCCAGCTCCGCATTCGCCTGAGCGATCACATACTGGCCTTCCTCGATGGCTGACAGATAATCGATGTCATCGGTTACGCTTCCGCTTTTCACCTTGCGGTATGGCGTCTCCATAAAACCATACTCATTGGTGCGGGCATACAATGCCAGTGAATTGATCAATCCGATATTCGGCCCTTCCGGAGTCTCGATCGGGCATACACGGCCATAATGGGTGGGATGCACGTCTCGCACCTCAAAACCCGCGCGCTCGCGCGTCAGGCCGCCGGGACCCAGTGCAGAGACACGCCGCTTATGAGTAATCTCGGAGAGCGGATTCGTTTGATCCATGAACTGGGATAGCTGGCTGGAGCCAAAAAACTCGCGCACGGCTGCCGATACGGGTTTCGCATTGATCAGGTCATGCGGCATCAGGTTGTCCGATTCCGCCTGGCTAAGGCGTTCCTTGACCGCTCTTTCGACTCTTACCAGCCCGGAGCGGAACTGGTTTTCCGCCAATTCGCCCACCGACCTGACCCGGCGATTGCCCAGATGATCGATGTCATCGATTTCGCCACGGCCGTTGCGCAGCTCCACCAGAATCCGGATGACGGCGATCACATCCTCGTTCGAGAGGGTCGTCGGGCCGCTCAACTCCGTCTTGCCCACGCGCCGATTGAACTTCATGCGGCCGACAACGGAAAGATCGTAGCGCTCCGGCGCATAAAACAAACCGTTGAACAGCGCTTTGACCGCTTCCTCGGTTGGCGGCTCGCCTGGGCGCATCATCCGATAAATCGATACCTGGGCAGCCATCTGATCGGTGGTCTCATCTATTTTCAGGGTTTGCGAGATGTACGCGCCCTGATCCAGATCATTGGTGTAAATAGTCTGGATTTTTTCTATGTTCGCCTCGCGAAGCCTGGCAAGCATCAATTCCGTAATCTCATCGTTTGCCTGCGCAAGGACTTCCCCGGTTTCCTTGTCTATCACATTGTGCGCCAACACCCGTCCCAGAAGAAAATCTTCCGGCACCGCCAGTCTATCCAGGCCAGACTGCTGCATTTCCCGGACATGCTTGACGGTAATGCGCTTGTCTTTCTGGACAATGACTTTTCCGGTTTTCGTGGTAATGTCGAAACGCGCCATATCGCCACGCAGTCGTTCCGGTATCAGTTCAAACAGAACCCCCTGCCCGGACAGATGAAACGTGTCGAATGAAAAAAAAGTCGCGAGGATTTGCTCAGGCGTGTAGTCTATCGCCTTGAGCAGCACCGTGATGGGCATCTTGCGCCGGCGATCCACCCGAAAATAGAGGTAGTCTTTGGGGTCGAACTCGAAATCGAGCCAGGAGCCGCGATAGGGGATGATGCGCGCGGAAAAAAGCAGTTTCCCGGACGAGTGCGTTTTGCCGCGATCATGTTCGAAGAAAACGCCGGGGGAGCGATGCAACTGGGAGACGATCACTCGTTCGGTGCCGTTTATGACAAAGGAACCGGTATTCGTCATGAGCGGAATTTCACCCATGTATACTTCCTGCTCCTTCACTTCCCGTACGGTCGGCTTGGACGCTTCCTTGTCCATTATCGTCAGCCGCACCTTGGCTCTCAGTGGAGACGCGTAAGTAAGGCCGCGCTGCTGGCATTCCTTGACGTCGAACGGAGGAGCGCCGAGGACATAATTGACAAAATCCAGCCGGGCATTCTTGGAATGGCTCTCGATAGGAAAAATCGAGAGGAACGCTGCCTGTAATCCTTGATTAACCCGCTGATCGGGCTCAACTTGAGCTTGCAGAAATGCTGCGTAAGATTCGATTTGTGTCGCGAGAAGAAAAGGAATCGGCAAGACGCTGGCGCGCTTGGCGAAGCTTTTACGGATACGTTTTTTCTCGGTAAACGAATAGCTCATGGAATCTCCGGAAGGGTCAGAAGACAGTGACAGAAAATGGAAGAGCAGAGTACCTGTTTCAGCTACCGTGCCAAGTATCTGTGACGCAGATTGTGGCAAACCAAACGTTAAAAACGCCAGAACCTGACGGTGTTTCGAAAACACCGTCAGCTGGCCTTGATTCACGAAGCTTACTTGATCTCGCTGGTGGCACCGGCTTCGGTGAGTTGTTTCTGTATTGCTTCGGCATCAGCTTTTGAAACGCCCTCCTTAACCGCCTTTGGCGCTCCATCCACCAGATCCTTCGCTTCTTTCAGTCCAAGACCGGTGATCGCCCGTACTACCTTGATGACGTTGACCTTGCTTTCGCCTACGGTCTTCAGAATCACGGAAAACTCGGTCTGCTCCTCCACCGCCGGGGCTGCGGCTCCGCCTGCGGGCGCTGCGCTTGCAACAGCCACTGCAGCAGCCGAAACACCAAATTTTTCCTCCATTTCCTTGATGAGCTGGGATAGCTCCAACACCGTCATGTTTGCAATTGAATCCAGAATTTCTGCCTTGCCTACAGCCATGATTTTCTCCTGATATAAAGCGTTCTAATATGGATATGCCGGGGATTGCGTGACCAGACCGGGGTCAGGCAGCCTGCTTCTGATCGCGAACGGCTGCCAGGCCGCGAACGAAACGTGCAGGCACTTCGTTCAGCGTCCGGACGAAATTGGCAACCGGAGCCTGCATCGTGCCCAGCAACTTGCCAAGCAACTCATCCCGCCCCGGAAGCGCGGCAAGACTCGCAATCTCCTTGCCGTTCATCACAAGGTTCGCCATCGCGCCTGCCTTGATCACAAATTTGTCGTTACCCTTGGAAAACTCATACAGCACTTTTGCCGCAGCCACGGGATCGCTCCCGATGCCGTAGGCAAGAGGGCCCACCATATGCTCCGATAGCGCTGCGAATGGCGTATCCATAACGGCACGGCGCGCCAGCGTGTTTTTGAGAACACGAAAATATATTCCCGACTGGCGCGCTTTCGCACGTAGCTGAGTCATATGCCCCACCCCAAGCCCGCGATATTCCGCAATGATAATGGCTTGGGCGCTTGCCACCTGGGCATTGATTTCGGCGACTACCGCCTTCTTTTCCTCTAGATTTAGACTCAAGATACATTCCCCATCAGTTAAATGTGATATCGAGTTTTGGACTGATGCGAATTCGCCAACCCACACCCGATCCCACGAACCGGCGACCTTCGATCAGGATCTGTTCCTGTTTTGGGGCACGCCATCTACGTTGGGCGTTCAATCGAAAAAGAAACGAGAGATCCATATAGCCAATATATTTAACTCTGTTCGATCCTTTCCGTTTTACAATTAAGTTTCGAGCGACAGTCTTCGACCAGCCTGGCAGCCAAACAAGCAGTTCGCAACCGAATTGCTTTTCCAGCTTAACCCCCGCCAAAGTCCATCGGCTTTCAACCCCGACGGTCTTTGATAACCTGCCGGATCGCTATGACATCGTCCGGCAGCCCAAAGTCTTGCAAATACTTCATATCCGGCACGACGATGTGAAAAGCACCCGCATTTCCGCGGGCAAACAGCCACATTCGACACTGCCATTCCAACTCGTCCGGGCAAATCCAGGCGATCTCCGGAAGCTGCCTGTTACCCGTTTACCCTGTTACCTTACGGTGGTCTGGTCCACTCGAACTCCAATGCCCATCGTGCTGGAGACCGAAATTTTCCTGAGGTAGACGCCTTTGGACGTGGCCGGCTTGGATTTGTTGAGCGCATCCACCAGCGCCAGTATATTTTGCGTCAAGGCGTCCACACTGAACGAGGCACGGCCAACGGTGCACTGCACGATGCCACCCTTGTCGGCCCGGTATTGCACTTGCCCCGCCTTTGCATTTTTTACCGCGGCCACCACATCCGGCGTTACCGTCCCAACCTTCGGATTGGGCATCAATCCGCGGGGACCGAGTATCTGCCCCAATTGGCCAACGATGCGCATCGCATCCGGACTGGCAATCGCCACATCGAAATCGATATTCCCTGCCTTGATCTGTTCGGCCAGGTCTTCGAACCCGACGATGTCGGCGCCCGCTGCCAGCGCGTCTCTGGCCTTGTCACCTTGTGCAAATACTGCGATCCGCACCGTTTTGCCTATGCCCGCTGGAAGCACAACCGAACCGCGCACCGCCTGATCCGATTTTTTTGCATCGATACCGAGATTCACCGCCACGTCGATCGACTCATCGAATTTCGCGGTCGCGGTTTCCTTTATGATGTTGAGCGCGTCCGGCAACGGATAGGATTTGCTGCGATCGGCCCTTTCCTTGATTGCCCTGTAGCGTTTGGAAATATTGCTCATGCTTATACGCCCTCCACTTCCACGCCCATGCTTCTGGCGCTACCGGCGACAGTGCGCACCGCTGCATCCAGGTCAGCTGCAGTCAGGTCAGGCATTTTTGCCTGAGCAATTTCTTCGGCCTGTTTTCGTGTCAATCGGCCCACTTTATCCGTATGCGGCTTGGGACTCCCCTTGCCCACACCCGCAGCCTTCTTGATCAGCACGGTCGCCGGCGTGGTTTTCATGATAAAGGTGAAGCTCTTGTCGGCATATGCGGTAATGACGACAGGAACCGGCAGACCAACTTCCATTTTCTGCGTTGCGGCGTTGAACGCCTTGCAGAATTCCATGATGTTAAGCCCTCGCTGACCGAGCGCAGGCCCGATCGGCGGACTGGGATTAGCCTTGCCTGCTGCCACCTGCAGCTTGATATAACCCACTATCTTCTTTGCCACGATAAGCCTCCCGTTGGGTGCAAGCGAACGCGATAGCGCTCTCCCCGATAAACAAAATTAACAAAACCGAACCGATTCCTTCCGTACCTGCCTCTGGCCGTCAAGCCTTCTCGACCTGGCTGAAATCCAGCTCGACCGGTGTAGGCCGGCCAAAAATCGACACGGATACCCTCAGCTTGCTTTTATCGTAATTAACATCTTCCACGTTGCCGTGAAAATCAGTGAAGGGACCCTCCTTGACACGCACGGCCTCTCCCACTTCAAAAAGCACCTTGGGCTTGGGCTTTTCCACACCTTCCTGAATCTGATGAAGGATATTCTGAACCTCCTTCTCGCTGATCGGTGTGGGCTTCATAGCGGAGCCACCGATGAAACCGGTAACCTTGGCGGTATTTTTGACCAGATGCCACGTCTCATCCGTCATTTCCATCTCGACCAGTACGTAGCCGGGGAAAAATTTGCGCTCGCTGAGGTTCTTCTGCCCCCCCTTCATTTCAACCACTTCTTCCACCGGAACCAGTATCTGGCCAAACTTGTCCTCCATCTCCGCGCGATGGATTCGCTCCTTCAATGCGCGCTGCACACTTTTTTCGAATCCGGAGTAGGCATGAACCACAAACCATTTCTTATCCACTACCCCTCCTGGCCCATGAGATATTTCACCGCCAACAACAAGCCCGCGTCCACCAGCCACAGGAATATGGCCATTATCAGCACAAACGCGAAAACGACGGCAGTGGTCTGGAGCGTTTCCTTCCGGCTCGGCCATACCACCTTGCGGGTTTCTTCCGAAGACTCCCTGCTGAACGCATAAAACTGCTTGCCTGCCGCAGTAAACGAGACTACTGCAGCTGCCAGTGCGAGGCCTGCCAATACCGATATCACGCGAATAACCATGGCACTATCGCGTAGATAGTAGAAACCGGCGATTCCTGCAACCAGTAACAGAAAAGCCAGGCCTAATTTGATCTTGTCCACCACTATCTCACTCTGCCCTTATGCCCCGCCAGTGAAAAAACGACGCCAGGGCTGCGTTTACGCAAACGTCCGATCTGGCGGATGGATAACGATTCAACTGGGTGGGCATTATGAAATATTGCTTTCATCGAAACACGTTATGATTAATTCTTCTTATCTTATTTTGGCAGGCCAGGAGGGCATCGAACCCCCAACCTTCGGTTTTGGAGACCGACGCTCTGCCAATTGAGCTACTGGCCTGTATTTCCTTCGAAAGCAAAGATAAAAATCAGCAAGTTCACTTGCATATGGACTCAGGAAAGCAAGGAGGCGTAACGACCACCTCCGCGTTACTCTATAATTTTGGCCACGACGCCGGCGCCGACGGTTCTGCCGCCTTCACGAATGGCAAAGCGCAGTCCTTCTTCCATGGCGATGGGCGCAATCAGGTTGACCGTCACCGATACGTTATCCCCAGGCATCACCATCTCGGTCCCCGCCGGAAGTTCGATCGCACCCGTCACATCGGTGGTGCGAAAATAAAACTGCGGACGGTATCCCTGAAAAAAGGGAGTATGCCGCCCGCCTTCTTCTTTGCTCAGCACGTAGATCTCGGCCGCAAACTTGGTGTGCGGGGTGATCGTCCCAGGTTTGGCCAGCACTTGCCCGCGTTCGACTTCTTCTCGCTTGGTCCCGCGCAACAGGACGCCTACGTTGTCTCCAGCCTGTCCCTGGTCCAGCAGCTTGCGAAACATTTCCACTCCGGTACACACGGTCTTGATGGTGGGCTTCAATCCAACTATCTCGATTTCTTCCCCTACCTTGACTATCCCCCGCTCTACCCGCCCGGTCACCACCGTGCCTCGCCCAGATATGGAAAATACGTCTTCCACCGGCATCAGAAATGCGCCATCAACCGCACGCACCGGCTCGGGTATGTAGCTGTCCAGCGCATCCGCAAGCTTGTATATGGAGGGCTCGCCTATGTCGCTCTGGTCTCCTTCCAGGGCCTTCAGGGCAGATCCAATCACAATGGGGGTGTCATCCCCGGGAAAACTGTACTTGGACAGCAATTCCCGCACTTCCATCTCTACCAGTTCCAGCAGTTCGGCGTCATCAACCATGTCCGCCTTGTTCATGTACACCACGATGTAGGGCACCCCTACCTGCCGCGCCAGCAGTATGTGCTCGCGTGTCTGCGGCATCGGACCGTCCGCAGCCGATACCACAAGGATGGCTCCGTCCATCTGCGCCGCACCCGTTATCATGTTCTTCACGTAGTCGGCGTGCCCGGGACAGTCCACGTGCGCGTAGTGCCGGCTCTTGGTCTCGTATTCCACGTGCGCCGTGTTGATGGTGATCCCGCGCGCCTTCTCTTCCGGCGCCGAGTCTATCTGTGCATAGCTCTTCGCCTCCCCTCCAAATTTCTTCGACAAAACCATCGTGATCGCCGCCGTCAGCGTCGTCTTCCCATGGTCCACATGACCTATCGTCCCAACATTCACGTGCGGCTTCGTCCGCTCAAATTTACTCTTCGACATGAGATTCCCCCCTAAGGCTTTTTACGTCCAATTTGTCATCTAAATACCTATGGAGCCCATGGCCAGGATTGAACTGGCGACCTCTCCCTTACCAAGGGAGTGCTCTGCCACTGAGCTACATGGGCAAGCATCTTTCTGCCAAAAATGCCTTTGCAAAAACCAGTCCCGCAGAAACTTGCAATAACTTTCCGGGGATCTTTTACTTTCCTTCAAACTCGATGCCTGGAATCAGTTGGAGCGGGTGAAGGGAATCGAACCCTCGTCGTAAGCTTGGAAGGCTTCTGCTCTACCATTGAGCTACACCCGCTTCTGGGAATCGCTTTGGATCAAAGCAAAACAATCACCTTCCACTGGATCGTCGCTGCATCTTCCCAGCATCCTTGTCCGGCATCTCGGATCGAGCAGGAAAGCGCTCCCACCGCATTTACCGCGAGAAACCGGCCAACTCTGCTGTTTCCAATAAAATTTCTGCTACTGTCTGGTGGAGGGGGAAGGATTCGAACCTTCGAAGGCAGAGCCGTCAGATTTACAGTCTGATCCCTTTGACCGCTCGGGAACCCCTCCAAACGAAACCTCTAATTGTGAAGGGTTTAATCCCGCAAGTCAACGAGGATTTTAGGGTTACTTGCAGGAAAGACAGAATGCCTCGCGACACATCGACGGGAAGCTGGCGCAACGAAACAGTGGCATTGATTCCAGGAATGGATGGAAGCAAGGAAAAAATTATGGCTGTGCGAGCCGGGTGATTTCCGCCATGCAGCAAACTCATGCCTCATCACGAACTGCGAACCAGCGGAGACTTGTTCAGCGCTTCCTTAATGGGTAGGGCCTGGCTTGAGCCCAAGCAGCTCGACATCAAAAATCAGGGCGGCATTCGGCGGTATGACGTTACCCGCGCCTCGGGCCCCATAAGCCATCTCGGGCGGCATGATCAAGGTACGCTGTCCGCCCACTTTCATGCCTGTGACCCCTTTGTCCCAGCCTTTAATGACTCGCCCCGCTCCGAGCAGAAAGAAAAAAGGCGATCCGCGGTCCCTTGAACTGTCGAATTTTACGCCTTTTTTATCAGCCGCGCTGGGATCATAAAGCCAACCGGTATAGTGAACCTCTACCGTTTTCCCAATGATTGCCTCCTCCCCGGTACCGATTTTTGTATCCTTTTTTATCAGTTCAGTCACCTTGTTCGCTCCTTGCGCAGTTTCGGAAAAAGCTTCGGCAGGCAGCAGAATCACGCTCAATATCACTGCCACCAGATTGATCAGCTTGCTTGCTCTAGACATGGCTACCTCGAATGTTGATTAATGTTGCTCGCGGCCGCAGCGACTGCGATTTGCGCCGGACAAGCCCGGTTAAATTAAGGAAGCGCCGAACAAATCCTCGTTGAGCGCGTTGCCGGTAAAATCGGGATGATCATAAGGCGCGCGACGCAGGTCGTAGTTGAACTATGATGCCAGACCGCGCCAAAGTACTGTTGGGGTGCCAACAACCCGCTACGGGGTCGCATCTTCCTCTGGAAGAAACTGCTCCGCCCTGCGCGGCCGCACCATTCGCGTCGCCGCCTTTCGCGCATCCCATCCCGCAAAGCCGCCGCGCCAGCGGAGATTATTCAGCGCTTCCCTAAGTCCGGTGGTTCTGAAACCGGCCTCGCAGCCGTTTCACATCCTGCTTTACCGCCATGGTCTCCGGCTCACCCGGCCCATTCGGTATCATCCGTTCCCCGTATCCCGGTATTATACCCATTACAGCCCGAAGCGGCAGCAGGCTACCCCAACGGTACTCCCACGCCGGCGGCAGCAACCCGATAACGACAACGCCGATTTCAACCGGAATCAAACCCATGCCGGAGCAAGTGAATAAAGAAATAAATGAAGCGCAGGAACCGGCATCCGTTCGCTTGCACGATTCCCGCCTCATGCGCTCCTTCTACCTCGCGGCCGGCTTCGCAGCGCTCGCTCTGGCGGTGGCTGGGGCGTTGCTGCCGGTATTGCCGACCACTCCCTTTTTGCTGCTCGCTGCCGCCTGCTTTGCGAAAAGCTCGAAACGATTCCACGACAAGCTGCTGGCCAATCGCATCGCCGGCCCGATCATACGCGAATGGACAGCCCATCGCAGCATCCGGCGGGAGGTCAAACGCTGGGTGTACGTGCTAATGGCGCTGTCATTCGGCTCATCCATTCTGGTCATGCCCACCCTATGGCTTCAGGTGATGCTCGCCGTGCTGGGCATCGTTTTGACGTTCTTCATATGGCGCATACCGGTGCGGGACTCGATTTCCGATTCGTGACATCGGCAGAGGACTAGCCTTATTGGGGCGCTGCCTGCTGGGGTGCTGCCTGCTCCGCAACGAAAATTTCAACGCGCCGGTTTTGAGCCATGTGCGCCGGCGTATCGTTTGCAACAATCGGTTCGGCGGAGCCGCGCCCATCGATGTTGATGCGATAGGTCGACACACCCCGGCTCACCAGGTAATCGCGTGTTTTCGACGCCCGGCTGAGGGAAAGCGGCAAATTTATCGCATCGGTGCCGGAACTGTCGGTATGGCCGATGATGGATACCTGGGTGCCCGGATTGGCCGTGAGGCTTTGCGCAAAATTATCCAGTATCGACCGGAAATCCGGCCTGATTTCAGCGCTCCCCTTATCAAAAGAAATATCGCTCGGGACGTCCAGCTTCAGGCGGTTATCCGAAGTCTTGGCCACCTTCACGCCTGTTCCCGCGGTCGCCTGCTCCATTTCCTGTTTCTGCTGCTCCATTCGCCGGGACCAGACGTTTCCTGCAATGGCGCCCAATCCGGCACCCGCGGCCGCGCCGATGGCCGCGCCTGTTCCCTTCCCTGCGATAGCGCCAATTATTGCGCCCGTGCCCGCACCGATCCCTGCGCCAATGGCGGTATCTCTCGTCCTGCTGCTCTGCATTTCAGGTGTCGCGGCACACCCGCCCAGCACTAGCGCTGCGGCTACTGTATAAACAACTACTGAAGATTGTCTACGCATGGGTCCTCCCCTGTTGTAAGGCTTACTATAAGTCATCCCGGGCAATGATCGCACGACACCAAAACCCTCTCCTATATACTTTCCACTTTCTACTTTGCACTTTCCAGTTATCCCCATTTGCAGGATCGACAACAGCTCATCCATCCCACCCCGTTTCCATCATCCCCGTGGATGATGCATAGCATGAATCTGTTTGAGCCGCTCGCGCGCCACGTGCGTATATATCTGAGTAGTGGAAATATCCGCATGCCCGAGCAGCATTTGCACCACCCGCAGATCCGCGCCGTGGTTGAGCAAATGGGTAGCAAAGGCATGGCGAAGCGTATGAGGGGACATGTCTCGGCTGATGCCCGCGGAGGCGGCATGCCGCTTGATCAGATGCCAGAAGGCCTGGCGTGTCATGGAGCAGCCGCGAGAAGTCACGAACAAGGCATTGCTGGTTTTTCCTCCCAACAGACCAGACCGGATATCCCCGGCATAGGCGGCGATCCATTCCATCGCTTCCTCGCCCAATGGCGCCAGTCGCTCTTTACCTCCCTTGCCCAGGACCCGTACCACCCCAGCGTTAAGATTTACTTGCCCGACCTCCAGATTGACCAATTCGGACACCCGCAGCCCGCTGGCATAAAGCATCTCCAGCATCGTCCGGTCGCGCAAACCCAGGGGTTGTGTTATATCCGGCGCATTGAGCAATGCTTCAACCTCCGTCTCCGTCAGACTGACTGGCAGATGACGGGAAAGTCTTGGCATGTCGATATTAAGGCTGGGATCGGTCTGAATCCGCCCCTGGCGCAACAGGAAACCGTAAAACCGCCTCAGGCTCGAAAGTTCCCGGCTGGTAGTGCTGGCCTTGATCCTGCCCGAAACCCTGTGGGCAAGAAACTCGAGCAGATCGGCGCGCGTCACCGCTGCCAGGGAGCCATCGGCCGGATTCCGTTTCACAAACCATGCCCCGAACTGGGTCAGGTCGCTGCGATAGCTCTCCAGCGTATTCGGGGAAAGACCATCCTCCAGCCATAGCGCGTCGAAAAAAGCATCCAGCAGGCGCGAATCAGACTCAGCCAAGCTCATGATTCAGAAGCCACTGCTTGATGGAAAGAGGCATCCCATCGCTCGCATTCATAAAACCCCCGAGTCCGCCATTCTTCGCAATGACGCGGTGGCAAGGAATGACGATGGGCAGCCGGTTTGCACCACACGCTTGCCCCACTGCACGCGGAGCCGATTTCAGCTCCGCAGCAATATCCGCATAACTTCGCGTTGTACCGCTGGGTATGGCTTCAATGGCGCGCCATACCCGGCGCTGATGAAGGGTGCCTCCAATATGGAGCGATAAGTCGAATACGAAACGCGGGTCGCGCACGTAGGCCGACAACTGAGCGCACACCTCCTTCGCGAGCGCTCCTCGCGGCCCCATCGGCGACGTATCCAGCGGCAGGTACTCGATATCCGTTACCCAATCTTCATCGATGCGAATACCGAGTACCGCAAATGGCGTAGGAAGCCTGGCCTGATGATCATCCTCCGGCTTTACTTTCAATGGGACTCCTTTCTGCTCATCACATCCTTGTTGAAGCCTCTGGTAGTGCGACGGCAACATGGCGAGGATTTATTGGAGATTTCTCAATGCCTGGCACTTTGACTTTATGCAAACAGAACAGCGATAATCCTCCTGGGGAAGCCCTGAACAAGTCTCTACCGTCCAAGCCTCCGCCATCGCGCCGGTGAGGACTTGTTCAGGACTTCCCCAAGCTTGAGCCAGTTGATCCATTTCCATTATCGGCCACCAGGAATCAAGGAGCGGACAGTGAAATTTAGCATAAAAAAAGGAAACCCGGAAAAACAACGCAGCTCCTGCATTGTCGTGGGCGTGTTTGAACCAGGCGAACTGACGCCACCAGCGGGAGCGATGAACAAAGCTGCAAAAGGATACATAGACAACATTCTCGGCCGGGGCGATTTTGATGGGAAGGCCGGGTCAACGCTGGTGCTGCACAACGTACCCGGTACGCAGTGCGAGCGGCTGCTGCTGGTCGGGCTCGGCAAGGAAACGAAACTCGATGACAAGATCTATCGCGACGTCATCCGCGGTGCGTTCCAGGGCCTGAGCAAGACGGGCGCGGAAGACGCCATGCTGTTCCTGACGGACATACCCGTGGAAAATCGCAATGCCGCCTGGAAGATTTCCCAGACGGTAATACTGGCGCAGGAAAACGGTTACCGCTTCAACCGCCTTAAAACCAAGATCGATGAAACCGGATCGAGGCTGCGCAAGCTCGTGTTGGCAGCCTCCAGTCTCGACCATGAAAGCGTTGCCGCACAGGAGAGCGCCCTGCAGCAGGCTTTCGCCATCTCCGAAGGAATCGACCTGGCGAAAGATCTCGGCAATCTCGCGCCAAACATTTGCACTCCAGCCTATCTGGCCAAGCAGGCCGTGACCATTGCAAAAAACCACAAGCTCAAGGTCACTGTTCTGGAGCAAAGGGATATGGAAAAGCTCGGCATGGGTGCGTTGCTTGCGGTGGCGCAGGGAAGCCGCCAGCCGGCCAAACTGATCTCGCTGGAATATTGGGGAGGCGCAAAGAAAGAAAAACCGGTCGTGCTGGTGGGAAAAGGAATTACTTTTGACACGGGCGGTATTTCGCTGAAACCAGCTGCGGAAATGGATGAAATGAAATACGACATGTGCGGCGCTGCAAGCGTGCTCGGCACAATTGCCGCAATCGCGCAGATGCGTCTGGCAATCAATGTCGTGGGCATCATTCCCACTACCGAGAACATGCCCGGCGGAAACGCCACCAAGCCCGGCGACGTGGTCACCAGCATGTCGGGGCAAACCATAGAAATACTCAATACCGATGCAGAAGGCCGCCTGATCCTGTGCGACGCGCTCGCCTATGCGCAGCGCTATGAACCCCAGGTGGTGATCGATATCGCCACCCTTACCGGCGCCTGTGTCATCGCACTTGGCCACGTCGCATCCGGACTGCTGAGCAATGATGATGAACTGGCGGAGGAATTGCTGCTGGCATCCAGGCAGGCATCTGATCCGGCATGGCGGCTGCCTCTATGGGACGACTATCAGGAACAATTGAAAAGCAACTTCGCCGACATGGCGAACATCGGTGGACGCGCCGCTGGCACCATAACCGCTGCCTGCTTTCTATCGCGTTTTACCGGCAAATATCGATGGGCCCATCTGGACATAGCGGGAACAGCCTGGAAATCAGGCAAGGAAAAAGGCGCGACGGGCCGTCCGGTACCGCTGCTCACGCAATTTCTGATCGCCCGAACTAAGGAAGGAAATCGCCACCCGTGACATGACTGAAATCGATTTCTACTCCGGTACGGGAGACAAGCTCAACATTGCCTGCCGCCTGGTTGCGAAAGCATACCGGAAGGGTCGCAGAGTCATGATCTACACCTCTGACGAGAGGCTCGCGCAGCGCTTCGACGAGCTTCTCTGGACGTTTGCGCCGACCGACTTCGTTCCTCACTGCCGATCCGGGAACAAGCTTTCCGAAGTGACGGCTGTCATAGTCGGCAACGAGCCGCCGGATGGGTTGCACAACGATGTACTGATCAATCTCGATATGGAAAATCCACCTTTCTTCAGCCGGTTCCAGCGCTTGATCGAAGTTACCGGTTCGACACCGGAAGATACCCAGGCGGCACGGAAACGCTACCGGTTTTACCAGGACCGGGGCTACCAGATCCGCCACCATAGAGTCGACGTGCATGATTGAGTTCGAACCTTTCAAATCTGCAATGTCCATACTCACATGCCTGGAGCAGGCAGCCCGCCATTCAAATTTCGCATGGATATCCGATGACAACCGATGATGGTCCCTCCTCAGAAACCGAGTATGACAGCATCCTGAACAAGCTTGACGCGCTATTGCACAAGCACCAGGGCAAGCCCCAATCTCCGGCTGGAAGAGAAGTCGAGTCCCTTCACAACATCATTCCCGGCGGAATCCCGACAGCGGACACATTAGGCGCGGCCGGCAATATCCCTACCCTTACCGAAGCGGTAATGCTGACCTCGGGGATGCTGTCATCGCAGTCCGGCATTACGGCGATACTCGCGCAAATCGTCGATTCCGCGCTCAAGGATGCGGGAACCGCGCTGGACCCCGAAGCGCGCAAAGCCCTGGTCCAGGCCCTGGAGGCCCGCTTATTCGGTCTTTAGCCGCCTGGCCCGCTGGAATCCCGGTAACCAGGCAGCTTGGTATCTCCGTATCCCACTTTCTCCCCGGCTCCCATGCCGCAGGCCGCTTCCGGGCCTGCATCGGCATTCCGGTCTTCCGCTATAATTCGTGCCTTTCTCCCGATCCTGTCCACTCTCATCATGGAACTCGAAAAAAGCTTTAATCCCGGCGCTATCGAAAGTTACTGGTATCCGCGTTGGGAATCCGCTTCCTACTTCAAACCCCAACCCCATGACGAAGCCAGCGGCAAAGCTCCTGCTTATTGCATCATGTTGCCGCCGCCCAATGTAACCGGCACGTTGCATATGGGGCATGCGTTCCAGCATACCCTGATGGATGCACTGACCCGCTATCACCGCATGCGCGGCGACAACACCTTATGGCAGCCGGGCACCGATCATGCCGGCATTGCGACGCAGATCGTGGTGGAACGCCAGCTGGACCAGCAGCATATCCGCCGGCGCGACCTGGGACGGGAAGCATTTCTCGAGCGCGTATGGAAATGGAAGGAAGAATCCGGCTCCGTCATCAGCCGGCAAATGAGAAGACTGGGCGCATCCTGCGATTGGTCGCGCGAACGGTTTACCATGGATGCAGGCTTATCCCGTGCCGTAACGGAGGTTTTCGTTCGTCTTTACGAGGAAGACCTCATCTATCGGGGCAAGCGGCTGGTAAATTGGGACCCGGTGCTGCAGACCGCGGTATCCGACCTGGAAGTGATATCGGTGGAGGAGGAAGGTTCTCTCTGGCATATCCGGTATCCGCTGGCGGAGCCGGATGAAGAACATGGCATGACCCATGTCGTGGTGGCGACCACCCGTCCCGAGACCATGCTCGGCGACGTGGCGGTCATGGTGCATCCGGATGACGAAAGATACCGGCATCTCGTGGGAAGAAAGGTGAGATTGCCGATATGCGAACGGCCCATCCCCATTCTTGCGGACGAGTATGTGGATCGGGAATTTGGTACGGGTTGCGTAAAAGTGACGCCCGCGCATGATTTCAATGATTACAAGGTTTGGGAAAGGCACCGGGCCGAACTGCCGGACATATTTTCCATTTTCACCCTGGATGCAAGAATAATCGATAACCCCGCATCGACGAACGGCGTTCCCCAAGCATATCGGGGCCTGGATCGTTTCGACGCACGCCGGAAAATAATCCTGGACCTCGAAGCGCAAGGCTTGCTGGCCGAGACCAAGCCTCACAAGCTCATGGTGCCGCGCGGAGACCGGACTCACGCGGTAATCGAGCCGATGCTGACCGACCAGTGGTACGTGGCGATGGAAGGGCTGGCCAACCGAGGGCTCGATGTGGTGGCGAACGGAGAAATCGCCTTCGTTCCCGAAAACTGGCGGCATGTTTACAACCAGTGGCTGGAAAACATCCAGGACTGGTGCATTTCCCGCCAGTTGTGGTGGGGGCACCGGATTCCAGCGTGGTACGACATGAATGGGAACATTTATGTTGCCAGACTTGAGCACAACGCATACGAGAAATACCTCGAGCACCTCAAGAACGATGCAAAGTGGCAGCCCAAGCATGAGCAAATCGAACATCTTCTGGCGCAGATAAGGTTCGGAAATAATATCGAACAAATAAAGCGCGCCGCTGACAACAGCGGCATCCCCCCTTTGCTTCAGGACGAGGATGTCCTGGATACCTGGTTCTCATCCGCGCTCTGGCCGTTCTCCACGCTGGGCTGGCCTGAACAAACGCGGGAGCTCGAAACCTTTCTGCCGACTTCGGTCCTGATTACAGGATTCGACATCATTTTCTTCTGGGTCGCCCGCATGGTCATGATGTCGACGCATTTCACCGGCAAGGTACCATTCCGGGAAGTCTACGTGACGGGACTGATCCGCGACTCGGAAGGCCAGAAGATGAGCAAATCCAAGGGTAACGTGCTTGACCCGCTCGACCTCATCGACGGCATCACGCTGCCGGCGCTGATCTCCAAGCGCACGACCGGACTGATGAACCCGAGGCAGGCCGAATCCATCGAAAAGATCACGCGCAAACACTTTCCCGAAGGCATTCCCGCGTTCGGGGCCGATGCGCTGCGCTTTACCTTTGCCAGCCTGGCCTCTCACGGGCGGGATATCAAATTCGACATGCAGCGCTGCGAAGGCTACCGGAATTTCTGCAACAAGTTATGGAATGCCACCCGCTATGTGCTGATGAATTGCCAGGGCGAAGAGGCAGGGGTGACGGCGGATCCGAACCATGATCCATCCTTCGCCCGTTCAAACGCCGACAAGTGGATCGTCAGCCGTCTGCAAGCGGCGGAGGCAGCGGTGGAACAGGCTTTTCACGACTACCGCTTTGATATGGCGGCACGTGAAATCTACGAATTTGTATGGGATGGGTATTGTGACTGGTATGTGGAGTTTGCAAAGGTACAGCTCCACGCTGGAAACCCTGAGGCACGCCTTGCCACCCGCGCTACGCTGACGCGGGTACTGGAAGCAACCCTGCGCCTTGCACATCCGATCATCCCGTTCATTACCGAAGAGTTGTGGCAGAAGGTTGCGCCCATGACAGGAAAAACAGGCGCAAGCATCATGATCCAGCCGTATCCTGCAGCGGATTCTTCGAAAATGGATGATGAAGCAACCCGGCGCATCGTTTTACTCAAAGAGGCGATCAATGCCTGCCGGACGCTGCGCGGAGAAATGGGTCTTTCTCCCGCATTGAAGGTCCCGCTCCTGGCAGCGGGAGACAGGCAGACACTTGCCGAATTCACCCCGTACCTGATGGCATTGGCGCGATTGTCCACCGTTGAAATCATGCCCGGTGAATTGCCCCGCGCGGAAGCCCCGGTGGCAATTGTGGGTGAACTGAGGCTGATGCTGAAAATTGAAATAAACATCAGTGAGGAATGTGCCCGCCTGGCAAGGGAAATCGCTCGCGTCGAAGGAGAAATCAGCAAGGCGCAAAACAAGCTGGCCAACGCAAGTTTCGTCCAACGAGCCCCCGCAGCCGTGGTGCAGCAGGAGAAAGAACGGCTCGCAAGTTTCGAGGCGACCCTGGAAAAGCTCCAGGAACAATTGCGCAAGCTGCGCTGAGCGCAGGAAAAGCTTCAAGTATTCAGGCTGGCTGCGCTATAATCCTGTGATTTATAATAGACGGTGATATCCCTCACCTTCTCCGTGCAGCCGGTGAGGGTTTTATGGGATAAGGGGGAATAATCATAATCATCCTGTTGGGCGGGCCTGGCGCGGGAAAAGGCACGCAGGCAAACTACATCAAGGAACGCTTCGGTATTCCGCAGATTTCAACTGGCGACATGTTGCGCGCCGCCGTCAAGGCGGGGACTGAGCTTGGCATGATGGCAAAGAAAATCATGGATGCAGGAGGTCTGGTTTCCGACGACATCATCATCGGCTTGGTCAAATCGCGTATTGCGCAACCGGATTGCAGGAAAGGGTTCCTGTTTGATGGTTTTCCTCGCACGATCCCTCAGGCGAATGCGATGAAGACCGCCGGCGTCCCGATCAATTTTGTGATCGAAATCGACGTATCCGACGACGAGATCATCAAGCGCCTGTCCGGCCGCCGCATGCATCCGTCATCCGGCCGCAGCTACCATGTCATATTCAATCCTCCCAAGGTGGCTGATGTGGATGATGTAACAGGAGAGCCGCTGATACAGCGCGACGACGACAAGGAAGAAACCGTCAGAAAGCGCCTGGAAATCTATCACGCCCAAACCAAACCATTGGTAGAATACTATTCCAAATGGTCGACTGCCGGCGGCCAGGGCGCGCCCAAATATGTCAGAATCGCGGGCGTCGGATCGGTTGAAGGAATCCGTGACAGCATTTTCGCGTCACTGAAATAACTTCAGTTACGCTTCCCGGCGCATCTGGTGGATCTTGGCGATACCGCCTTTTTTCGCGAACGGAGCCATTCGCATCGGCAAAGGGCCAATACCCGCGCTGATGGCGCGTTGTCCTGCCCGGACTGCGGCGCAGCGGCAGCAGGCTGCTCACGTTTCGGGAAAATGAGGGAGATTTAACAATCTGGAGAGGGTCATATGGCAGCAAAGAACGCTTTTTATGCTCAGTCCGGTGGCGTGACCGCCGTTATCAACGCGTCCGCAGCCGGGGTTATTGAAACCGCACGCCAGCAACGTGGAAAAATAGGCAAAATTTATGCCGGCCGCAACGGCATCATAGGAGCGCTGACCGAGGATCTGATCGATACCGGCAAGGATTCCCTGGCGGCCATCAAGGCCTTGCGGCATACGCCGTCGGGCGCATTCGGTTCCTGCCGCTACAAGCTGAAAAGCCTGGAGCAGAACCGCCGTGAATACGAACGCCTGATCGAGGTATTCAAGGCGCATAATATAGGCTATTTCTTCTACAACGGCGGCGGCGATTCCGCCGATACCTGCCTCAAGGTCTCACAACTTTCCGACACGCTTGGCTATCCCATTCAAGCCATTCATGTTCCCAAGACCGTCGACAATGATCTGCCCATTACCGATTGCTGCCCGGGATTCGGTTCCGTAGCCAAGTACATCGCCGTATCGACGCTCGAGGCAAGCTTCGATGTCGCCAGCATGTCGAAGACATCGACCAAGGTATTCGTGCTGGAGGTCATGGGGCGGCACGCGGGATGGATCGCAGCGGCTGGCGGTCTGGCATCAGGCAAGGATTGCGAGATTCCGGTCGTTATCCTGTTCCCGGAGATACAGTTCGACAAAGCCAAGTTTCTGGCCAAGGTGGACAGTTACGTCAAAAAATTCGGCTACTGTTCGGTGGTGGTATCGGAAGGCGTGAAAGGAGAGGATGGAAAGTTTTTATCCGACCAGGGCGTCCGCGATGCTTTCGGCCACGCCCAACTGGGCGGCGTTGCGCCGGTGGTGGCGAACATCGTCAAGGAAGGCCTCGGGCTCAAATACCATTGGGGCGTAGCCGATTACTTGCAGCGCGCCGCCCGCCATATCGCGTCGAAAACGGACGTGGAGCAAGCCTATGCCATGGGAAAAGCAGCTGTCAAATTTGCCATTGAAGGCCATAACGCGGTGATGCCAACGATCGAGCGCCTATCCAGCAAGCCCTACAAGTGGAAGGTCGGCATGGCTCAGCTCTCGAAGGTCGCCAACGTCGAGAAGCTGATGCCCAAGAATTTTATCAGCAAGGATGGCTTTGGAATCACGGACAAATGCAGGGAGTATCTTGCGCCCCTTATCAAGGGCGAAGATTATCCTCCATACAAGGACGGATTGCCCAGCTATGTACGCCTGAAAAATAAAGCAGTGGAAAAAAAACTGGATGATTTCACCCTCTGAAGAGTCGTGCCTCGGGCAGCATGGGCAGCAACGTACTGCCAGGCCCGCCCTCGACTCGGAAACAGGCGCTTAATGCGAAATTATGGGATCGGAATTTCGTATGCGTTTTTGGCCGGTCTGACTTAACTGGAGATTTTAATGGGTAATGGTTTAATCATCGCGATCGGTTGCGCGATGGCGGCACTGGTGTATGGAATGGTTTCGATAAAATGGATCGTCGGTCTGCCCGCCGGTAACGAGCGCATGCGCGACATCGCCATGGCGATTCAGCAAGGCGCCTCCGCCTACCTGAACCGCCAGTACACCACGATAAGCATCGTAGGCGTCATTCTGCTCGTGGCCATTTTCGTGGCGCTGGGCTGGAAAACCGCCGTCGGCTTCGCGCTTGGGGCGTTCCTGTCGGGCTTGACGGGCTATATAGGCATGAACGTATCCGTGCGCGCCAATGTACGCACGGCGCAGGCCGCCACACAGGGCCTCAACGCCGCGCTGGACGTCGCCTTCAAGGGCGGTGCAATTACCGGCATGCTGGTGGTGGGCCTGGGTCTTTTAGGCGTAGCCGGTTATTTTGGCCTGCTTATCGCCATGGGATCCTCCGAATCCGAGGCAACCCATGCTCTGGTCGGTGTGGCATTCGGCAGTTCCCTTATCTCCATTTTTGCGCGTCTCGGAGGCGGCATATTTACCAAGGGCGCGGATGTCGGCGCTGACCTGGTCGGCAAGGTGGAAGCCGGTATCCCGGAAGATGATCCGCGCAATCCGGCGGTCATTGCCGATAACGTCGGAGACAATGTCGGAGACTGCGCGGGCATGGCAGCGGACCTGTTTGAAACCTACGCGGTCACGATTATTGCCACCATGCTGCTGGGCGGATTACTCATCACCAATGCCGGACCAAATGCAGCGCTGTATCCGCTGGTATTGGGCGGCGTCTCCATCATCGCCTCCATTATCGGCTGCTACTTCGTCAAGGCGCGCGAAGGCGGCAAGATCATGAATGCACTCTATCGCGGCCTGGCGGTTGCGGGCGCGCTGGCCGCGGTGGCCTATTATCCGATTACCACCATCATGCTGGGCGATGGCGTGATGATCGACGGTAAGCTGGTAACTTCCCTGAATCTGTATCTTTCTGGCCTGGTTGGCCTGGCGCTGACCGCAGCGATGGTATGGATCACGGAATACTACACCAGCACGGAATACGTACCGGTGCAGCATATCGCCGAGGCATCGAGCACCGGGCACGGCACGAACGTTATTGCCGGACTGGGGGTTTCCATGAAATCCACCGCTGCGCCGGTACTCGTCGTTTGCCTTTCGATCTGGTGCACATTCGAACTGGCTGGGCTCTACGGTATTGCCGTTGCAGCGACCTCGATGCTGTCCATGGCGGGAATCATCGTGGCGCTGGATGCCTATGGCCCGATTACCGATAACGCGGGCGGTATTGCCGAGATGTCGGGCCTGCCTTCCGAAGTACGCGACATTACCGATCCGCTGGACGCGGTAGGCAATACCACCAAGGCAGTGACCAAGGGCTATGCCATCGGCTCGGCAGGCCTGGCCGCGCTGGTGCTGTTTGCCGATTACACTCATGCGCTCACAACCGGCGGCAAATCCGTCAATTTCGATTTGTCCGATCATATGGTGATCATCGGGTTGTTTTTAGGTGGGATGGTTCCCTACCTGTTCGGCGCCATGGCCATGGAAGCGGTCGGCCGGGCAGCGGGATCGGTGGTAGTGGAAGTGCGCCGTCAGTTCAAGGAGATTCCGGGCATTATGGAAGGCACCGCCAAACCGGATTATTCCAGAGCAGTGGATATGGTAACCAAAGCCGCAATCAAGGAAATGATACTTCCTTCGCTCCTGCCGGTAGCGGTCCCGCTCCTGGTGGGTCTCATGCTGGGTCCGGTAGCCTTGGGCGGGGTGCTGATCGGCGCCATCATCACCGGCATCTTTGTTGCCATTTCGATGACTGCCGGCGGTGGCGCGTGGGATAACGCCAAGAAATACATCGAAGACGGTCACTTCGGGGGGAAAGGCTCCGAAGCGCACAAGGCGGCAGTAACGGGCGACACGGTGGGCGATCCTTACAAGGACACCGCAGGTCCAGCCATCAACCCCTTGATCAAGATCATGAACATCGTGGCCTTGTTGATTGTTCCACTGATCTAGCCGGTAGCCGGCCAGGCACGCCAGGAAATATCTGGCGTGCTTTTCTTATGACGAGCCATTGATACCTCCCATATCCCCATGAACACCCGCATCACGCTCACCCTGGACGATGCAAAGAAGATCGCGGCTGCTTCCGAAGCGGAGGCCAATCGCAATGGCTGGCCAGTCGTGATTGTAATCGTGGATGAGGGTGGCCATCTTCTTCATCTATCCCGCCTCGATAACACCCAGCACGGCAGCATCGAGGTAGCGATACAAAAAGCCCGCGCTGCTATTGCATTTCGCCGCCCCACCAAAGTATGGGAAGAGCATGTGGCAGCCGGCCAGCTACGCTATCTCGGCTTGCCCGGAACCCTCCCCATAGAAGGAGGATTACCGGTCATCGTGGATGACCAGTTTGTTGGCGCGGTAGGCGTGAGCGGCGTAAGATCTCACCAGGACGCACAAATTGCACAGGCTGGATTGAACGGACTGTAAATGCTGCATCAATCGTTCGCGCTCTTCCCGGGGAAAGAAATTATCTGACAGCGGCACGGGCGAGATGACGCCCGCTCTGGTTCGGGATGCCAAATTTTTCCAGGTTTGCTGTCGTACCGACTGTTCTCTTTTCCTCATGCACTACTCACTTGAGCCCCAATTAAGGTAGGATAGCCTTTCAACCTGAATCCGGCGGTTGGACAAAGGTGGAGTGTGCGGCTTTTAGAGTGCAGGGCAAGGCGCAGTGGGCACGATGGTCACAATGCCATTCCATTCCAAGGAGCAAGGAGTTGCAACGCAGCCATGTGCCGCAAAAATCGCGCAATCCGCCCTGTAGCGAACCCGCCATATCAAGTGAACGTCGAGTACCACGGAAAATCTTTGTGGATCATGGTTCCAAACTAAAAAAGAGCGGTCAACTGCCGGATTCAGATTCAACAGGATTCTTCCCTTACATGTCCGGACTCACATGAATTCTTCGGAGTTTCAGCAAAAAGCTTTCGTGCTGCTGCTAGTGGTTGTCTCCCTGGCATTTATCTGGATATTGCTGCCATTTTATGGCGCCGTATTCTGGGGCTCTGTTCTCGCCATCATATTCACCCCTTTTTATCGCCGTCTGCTGGCGATGATGAACCAGCGTAAAAATCTTGCAGCGCTCACCACCCTGCTGCTCTGCCTGATCATCGTCATACTCCCGTTTACCTTCATGGCGGCAGCGCTACTGCAGGAAGGGTTGATGGTTTATCAACGCATCCGCTCAGGAGAACTGAACTTTGGTGCCTATTTCCAACAGGTCGTGACGGCCTTGCCGCCCTGGATGAGCAGCTTCCTGGAAAATGTCGGGTTAAAGGATACATCCGAGTTAAAGGACATGCTGTCAAACGGCGCCTTGCAGGGAAGCCAGCTGATTGCAACCCAGGCGCTCAGTATCGGGCAGAACACATTTGAGTTCATCGTTAGTTTCGGCATCATGCTCTATCTGTTATTTTTCCTGCTGCGGGATGGAGCCGTTTTGTCCGTCCGCATCAAACACGCAATTCCGCTCAGCTTGGAACACAAGCGGCTTCTGCTCAGCAAATTCACCACTGTGGTGCGTGCAACGGTTAAAGGCAATGTTGCCGTGGCTGCGACGCAGGGCGCGCTGGGAGGATTGATCTTCTCGTTTCTGGGCATACAGGGAGCGCTGCTATGGGGATGCGTGATGGCTTTTCTTTCCCTGCTCCCCGCAGTGGGGGCGAGCCTCATCTGGGCTCCGGTAGCTATTTACTTCCTGTTCACGGGAGCGATCTGGCAGGGCCTGACCCTGACAGCCTTCGGCGTGCTCGTAATCGGATTGGTCGACAACCTCTTGCGGCCCCTGCTTGTCGGCAAGGATACCCAGTTGCCCGACTATGTTGTGCTCATCTCGACGCTGGGAGGGATGGTTCTTTTCGGTCTCAATGGTTTCGTTATCGGTCCCGTGATTGCAGCGCTTTTTATCGCTGCCTGGGATCTCTTTTCAGCAACCAGGGAGACGAACAAGGGCCAATGACAAGACTCGCCGTATTTACGCACCTTTTCCCTCGATCCCGGGTCTTTAAAATTTAAGTTTCATCCGCTGCCTGACCGCCCAAGCAAAAAGGCGAGCGCCAAAAAGCCACCGCGCCGCCACCGCCATTTTGGAATCGAGCGGCAGTGCCCGCCGTACTGGCGGGTTCGAGCTCGTCACGGCTCGCAATACCGCCTGCGCAATAATGGCAGGACCAGGGGATTGGGGTTCATTGGACAGAAGGTGGCGCAGTCCATTGAGAATTTCATGATAAACCGTGGGATGCGCAATAGTATCGAGCAGCTCCAGTTGCCTGGGAACAAACTCAGTCCTGATCAGGCCTGGCGCAATCAGCACCACATCGATGCCCTGGTTCATCACTTCTCCGCGCACTGCATCGGTCAGCGCCTCGATTGCATGCTTGGAAGCAGAGTACCAGCCAAAGCCGGGAGTTGTCATTTTTCCCATTGCAGAAGTCATGTTCACGATGCATCCCGATTTTCTTGCCCGCATATGCGGCAATACGGCTTGCATGAAGCGCGCATAGCCGAAAACGTTTACTTCGAATTGACGGTGCGCCGCTTCCATGGGCACGCACTCTATTGTTCCCAGTTGGCCAAAGCCGGCGTTATTCACGAGTATGTCGATTTTCCCCTTTGTGGATATGACATGGTCCACTGCCATCCGGATCGCCTCCCCATCAGTCACATCCAGCTGAATCGGCTCGATCTGGTCGCTGCGTATCTCTTCCAGCCGATGCAGGCGCCGTGCAATAGCAAATACGTAATAGCCATTCCGCGCAAGAAGCTCAGCCGTGGCTCTTCCTATGCCGCTTGACGCCCCGGTAACCAAGGCTATTTGCTGGATCATGCTCTTCTCCTTCCTCGTCTCTCTGACCGCGGCTAAATTTACTTTTCAGGCATAATGCGGGAAGATGCGATTTTTGGCGATATTCCCGACGCGATGCCAGCCGGTCAGCACACATCCAGCCATCCTCTGCTCTCCCGCGCACTCCCCTGACGTCGGCTTCGGATAAATATCCAGGATTCGGAATCCAGATAGCGATCGCACTCGCCAGGAGGACAAATGCAAACCGTATTGATCACGGGCTCAAACCGTGGAATTGGCCTGGAATTTTGTAAGCAGTATGCCGCCGATGGCTGGCAGGTCATTGCATGCAGCCGTTTTCCCGCACACTCCGACATGCTCAACGAACTGGCGGCCGCTCATCCCGGCCGGGTCAGAGTGCATGCGCTCGACGTAGGCAATCACGCCCAAATTGACCAATTGGCGCAGTCACTCCATGGCGAGTCCATCGATTTGCTCATAAATAATGCAGGTATTTATACGAAATCTCCTGCTGTCTTTCAGGGCAGCGATTATGAAGCCTGGATGCAGGCTTTCCGTATCAATACTCTGGCGCCCCTCAAGATGGCGCAAGTTTTTGCAGCACAAATAGCGAAAAGCAAAAAGAAAACCCTGGTGACGATCAGCAGCATGATGGGCAGTCTGGCCGACAATACCAGCGGTGGCAGCATCGTCTACCGGTCAAGCAAGGCGGCGGTAAACATGGTCGCGAAAACGCTCGCCATCGACCTGCAGCCGGCGGGTATCATATCGGTAATATTTCATCCTGGATGGGTAAAAACCGACATGGGCGGACCCAAGGCGCTGATCACCCCGACCGAAAGCGTGGCAGGGATGCGGAAAGTCATAAATGGACTCACTCCGGCCGATTCGGGAAAATTTCTCGCGTACGATGGCCGGATCGTACCATGGTAGCCTGGGGAAAGGCGGCGCACTCTCCCTCTCCCCTCCCCGGCCAGGTGCATCCACACGAACGTTGCTCGCCGCCCCGATGGAAAGGATACTGCAATACAGGTCGGTTTTGCCCCGATCGACCGGGGACGACCTACTCGATAATTACCGCCGTCCCGCTGGCAGAAACCATCAGCATACCGTTTTCCTTACCCATTATTTCATAGTCGATATCGATGCCAATCACAGCATTGGCGCCCATATCGCGAGCCTGCTCCTCCAGTTCCTCAAGCGCAATCTTCCGCGCCCGTTGAAGCTCTTTCTCGTAGGTTCCCGAACGTCCGCCCACCAGATCCCGTATTCCGGCGAACATATCCTTGAACAGGTTGGCTCCCAGAATAGCCTCGCCAGCTATGACGCCGCAATACCTGGTGATCCGTTTTCCTTCCACGCTCGGCGTTGTCGTAAGCAACATGAATTCTCCTTTGTTTCGTCAATCCGACGATTGTTCCTGATAGTGATAGTGATGTGAAAGAATAACAGCAAGACAATGAGACAATGCATTTATCTGCAGGGTTGCGGTTCCTTCGATCGCTCCCGCGGATTGGACTGGCTTGCCGCGGCAAGCCAGCGCAGGCTACGATGCCCCTCCTTTGGGGAGTCTCTTGCGCGGCTTCTTCAGGAATCGCCTGCCTTGTCCCGTTTCGCGGGTTTTAAACTGGTCCGCCGTCGCGGCAGCAGACTTGCGGTACACGCTTCGCTCCGGCGCAGCAGTCCGGTTTGCAGGTGTAAGGGCGATCTCAAGCTCATTGATCTCATCCCAGTCGGTTTCGGTCCTTTGTCTCTCCGGAATCCCAAGAAGCTCCTGCAAACGCCGGCGAGAAGAATCAGGTGGTGGTTTTTCCATGATATATTAACACTTCACTGATAATTATTATCATTTATAATACAGCCTTCGATTCATCAGAAGGCAATCAGAAGGCATATGGCCGCAGTGCCGGAGGTAGAAAAAATGGCGAGACTCTGTTTCAAGCATTATCTTATCTCAATGCTCTGCACGATCACCGTGCTTGCCACCGGCACGTCCCATGCCGAGGGGGTAGTCGTTTACTCGGCCCGGATCGAGCAACTCATCAAACCTATGTTTGATGCTTTCACGAAAGAGAGCGGCATAGGCGTCAAATTTGTCACTGACAAGGAAGGCCCATTGCTGGCGCGCCTCAAAGCCGAAGGCAAAAATACGCCGGCGGACATGCTGATCACCGTGGATGCGGGTAATCTGTGGGAAGCCGCGCGAGAAGGGCTGTTGAAACCGGTGGAATCAAAAATACTCGAGTCCAATATTCCCGCCTATTTGCGTGATCCAGAGAATCAATGGTTTGGCTTGTCGGTACGTGCCCGTACCATTATTTATAATACGCGGCGAGTCAAACCGGGCGATCTTTCCACCTATGAAGCACTGGCGGATCCGAAATGGAAAGGCAGGCTATGCCTGCGCACTTCCAAGAAAGTATACAACCAGTCACTGGTGGCAATGATGATCGCGGAACTGGGTGAGGCCAAGACCGAGCAAATAATAAAAGGATGGGTAGCCAACCTTGCGACGGATCCGCTGTCGGACGAAACCAGGGCAATGGAATTCGTGGCGGCGGGAAAGTGCGACGTTACCATCGCCAATACTTACTATTATGGCCGGTTGATGCAAAAAAAACCTTCGTTGCCTTTGGCTATTTTTTGGCCTAACCAGGCTGGAAGCGGTGTTCATGTAAACATCTCGGGCGCGGGCATAACACGCTATGCTCATAATGCACCTGGCGCCCTCAAGCTGCTGGAATTTCTTTCGTCCGAAAAAGCCCAGAACCTGTTCGCTGATGTCAACCTGGAATATCCCGCCAATCCCGGGGTACCAGTCGACCCCGTGGTTGCGGCATGGGGCAGCTTCAAGCAGAATCCCATCAATGTCAAGAAAGCCGGTGAATTGCAGGCGGAAGCGGTAAAGCTGATGGATCGCGCCGGATATAAATAAGGTTCTCGAAGGGTGAAAGGCGAGACGTTCAATGGGGCGACTGGCGATACAGCCGCGCAGAACACGCTTTTTGAGCAATCGCCCTCCAGACACCGCGCATTTCCCGGCTGGCGCTTCGTCCCGTTCCTGGTAGCCGCCCTGGTTCTTGTCCCCGTCGGCACCGTCATCTCTTCCCTGTTTACGCCTTCCGGCGAGATCTGGCAACACCTGGTCGAAACAACATTGCCCGGCCTGCTGGTGAATACATTCTGGCTGATTCTCGGCGTGGCCTCGGGCACGGCAGTGATCGGGGTAAGCCTGGCCTGGTTTACTGCGGTATGCGAATTCCCCGGGAGGAAATTCTTTTCCTGGGCGCTGCTGCTGCCGCTCGCCATTCCCGCCTACGTCACCGCATTCGTCGCGCTAGGTCTCTTTGACTATACCGGCCCGGTGCAAACAGGATTGCGCGAATGGCTGGATTCCGACGTATCCTGGTTTCCCGATATACGTGGCAGGGCAAGCGTCATCATCGTCATGATCCTGGCTTTTTACCCCTATGTATACCTGCTTGCCCGCAATGCCTTTCTCACTCAAGGGAGGCGAACGCTGGAAGCAGCCCAATCCCTGGGCTTCAATCGCACCCAGGGGTTTTTCAAGCTGGCGCTGCCGATGGGACGCCCATGGATCGTGGGGGGTGTCATGCTGGTGGTGATGGAAACACTTGCCGATTTCGGAACGGTATCCGTTTTCAACTACGATACCTTCACCACCGCCATCTATAAGGCCTGGTACGCCCTGTTTTCATTGCCTGCGGCTTCCCAGCTTGCATCATTGCTGATCATGATCGTGTTTGCGGCCATGGTTCTGGAACAGCAATTCCGCTCTCGCATGCGCTACGCGGAAAACCGGCAAAGTGCGCGGGCTGCTCGCGTTCCGCTCACGGGCTGGCACGTATGGCTGGTTGGCTGCTTTGCCTCGGCCGTCCTTTTTTTTGCTTTCGTGCTGCCGGTAACGCAATTAGTCATTTGGGCGGCAAGCGTCTTCGCCCAGGATTTCAACCAGCGTTATCTCGAGTTTCTCTGGCATTCCCTCCTGCTTTCCTCCTTTGCCGCGCTGCTCACCTGTTCAGTGACCCTGCTTGTGGTCTATGCCGCGCGCCGCTACCCCGATCCGCTTACTCGCACGGCGGTGCGGATCTCCACGATCGGTTACGCATTGCCCGGCGCGGTGCTGGCGGTAGGCATATTTATTCCGATCGCCTGGCTCGATAACTGGACAAGCGCAATGACTTTGCGGTTGTTCAATATTGAAACAGGGCTAATAATACAAGGCACCCTCTTCACTATGCTGATTGCATATATGACGCGCTTCCTGGCGGTGAGCCACAGCCCGATCGAGAGCGCCATGCAGCGCATAACCAGAAGCATCGATGAGGCTGCTACCAGCCTTGGGCTGAATGGTTGGGCCATGCTCAGACGCATACACTTGCCCATGCTGAAGGGAGGAATCTACACTGCAGCCGCGCTGGTGTTCGTCGATGTAATGAAAGAGATGCCTATTACATTGATGACCCGCCCGTTCGGCTGGGATACGCTGGCGGTACGCATCTTCGAAATGACGTCGGAGGGCGTCTGGGAGCAGGCTGCGCTCCCCGCCGTGGCGCTCGTGCTGGCTGGCTTGGTTCCGATAGTATTGTTCGTCCGGCAAACTGAAAGATGAATCGGTGAAGCCTACAGTCTATAAACCTAAATCCGGCGGTTGACCGCTCATTTCGAGCTTAGAGCTATGATCCACAAAGACTTTTCGCGGTACCCAAGGTTCACCCGCGTGGTGAGTTCGCTACGGGGCAGATTGTGCAATTTTTGCGGCACATGGCTGCGTTGCAACTCCTTGCAATGGAATGGCCATTGCGCGTCGCAGCACCTTGCCCTGCACCCTAAAAACCGCACACTCCACCCCGTCCAACTGCCGGATTAAGGATGAATGCTCTGCTTGAGCTCAAAAATATTCGGCATGCCTATGGAAAACAGCCGGTAGTAAAAGATTTATCGCTGACCCTGGCCAAGGGCGATATCGGCTGCCTGCTGGGGCCGAGCGGCTGCGGCAAAACCACGGTGCTGCGCTGTATTGCCGGGTTCGAATCCATTTCGGCAGGGGAAATCCTGCTCAACGGAAAGGAGGTAAGCAACGCACGATTCTCCATGCCTCCGGAACAGCGTCATATCGGGATGGTATTTCAGGATTATGCGTTGTTTCCTCATCTCACGGTTGCCGCCAATATCGGTTTTGGCCTGCACAGGATGCAAAAAGCCGAGAAGGCGGCCCGTGTTGCCGAATTGCTGCGAATCGTAGGGCTGGCGGACTCCTCAGCCAGATTTCCCCATGAACTCTCCGGCGGGCAGCAGCAGCGTGTAGCGCTCGCCCGTGCGCTGGCTCCTCGTCCCGATCTGTTGCTGCTGGACGAGCCTTTTTCCAATCTGGATGTGAGCTTGCGTGAACGCTTGAGCCTGGAAATTCGCGATATCCTCAAGAGTCAGAATGCTACCGCTATCCTGGTGACACACGACCAGGATGAGGCATTCGCCATTGCCGACGAGATCGGGGTGATGCATCACGGCGAAATTCAGCAGTACGACATCGCTTATAATCTTTACCATAGGCCGGCCAATCGTTTCGTAGCCAACTTTATCGGCAGGGGTGTATTTCTTTCCGGCACGGTACTCGACTCGCATCATGTGGAAATCGAGCTTGGCACTCTAACGGGAGAGGTTCCGCACCAGTGTGGGCACAGTTGCCGCGTATGCAGCCCCGGCCATTCGGTAGCCGTGCTGGTGCGTCCCGACGACATCGTCCATGACGACGGCAGTCCCATTCGGGCAACGGTGCTTCACAAGGCCTTTCGTGGCGCGGATATCCTGTATACCTTGCGCCTGCCCGGCGGAAGTACGGCACTGTCGCTGGTGCCCAGCCATCACAATCATGCCATAGGAGAGCAGATCGGCATCAGGCTCGAAGCCGATCATGTCGTCGCATTCAGTCAATCGGACGAACAGAAGTAGAACAGCAGTAGCTTAGGAACTTCTGAATATCGCCAAATCTACTGCTGAACACTGAAAATCCTGGCAGTGCGTATATGCTCGGCTAACTGTAATACCGACATTGCGTAGTGCACGCTGCGGTTGTAGCGCGTAATGACGTAGAAGTTATTGAAGCCCAGCCAATACTCATTGCCATCGGCGTTTTCAAGCTTGATCAGGGTGGCATGCCTTCCCAGGGGAAAACCTGTACGTGTGATGATTCCCAGTTTTCTCATCTCTTCCGCCGAGTATCCGGGCTTCTGGCCAGCGAAGAGCGCGGCCCGATATTTCTCACCATTGACGAGAGCAGGGAGCACGATCGCCTGCTCTGCCTCCCAGCCATAACTTTTGAGATAATTCGCCACGCTTCCGATTGCATCGGCCATGCTGCCCGTCAGATCTATCTTGCCGTCATGGTCAAAATCGACCGCATAGCGTCGGTAGCTGCTGGGCATGAATTGGGGAACGCCGATCGCTCCGGCATAAGAACCCTTGATATTCAAAAGATCCGCCAGGTCTGCCGAGCGTTCCCGTCCCAGCAGCAGGTAATGCTCCAGTTCGTCCCGAAAAAAACTCGCTCGCCTGGGATAGTCGAACGCGAGCGTCGCCAATGCGTCCAGCACGCGATGGCTGCCAGTCTGCACGCCATACATCGTTTCGACACCGATAATCGCGACGATGATCTCCTCTGGAACACCGAATTCCTTGCGCGCCTGCTCGAGGATCCCGCCATACCTGTTCCAGAATTCGATCCCACCGGAAATACGCTTTGAATTGATGAATGCGGGGCGGTATTCATACCATGGCCTTGAGGTAGCCGGCCGGGACATCACAGTGATAATGGATGGCTGAAACTGCACGGTGCTAAAGATATGGGCCAGGCTCGCCTGCTCGAAACCGTGGCGCGCCACCATTTCTCCAATAAAACTTTCCACTTCCGGGCGCAACTGCTCCGCCACGGCCAAAGCCGGTGCACCGCCAGCAGCAAGAAATACCGATGCATGCAATAAAAAGCGGATAGTCCGCCCCCATCTGGCGCCGCGATATGGCGGCAAATAATTTCTTGGTTTCATCAGGCTCCATCTACTGAATTACTGCTCGACCTTACGTCTTATCCTCGTCTACCATTCCCGCCAGCCTCTCAGCAAGGGAAAATACAAACCTCGCTTCACCGGCGCCCCATTCTCATTCCGCAGCAGGGTAGCATAACGATCGAGCTGGACACGGTAGCGAGCTTGCTCGCGATCGAGGAAACCTTCGATATCCGCGCCTTCATGGCTGCTCGTCTTATAGTCCACGACCCAGCACTGACCGTCCTCGTCCATAAACGTCCGATCGATGACGAGATCCATCCAGTTGCCATCGATGACGGTCGTCATGCGCAATTCATTGCGTGCATCCTTTTGCGGCCCGAGGAGCCATTGTCCCCGCGGATCGGTCACTGCCTGGACAAGCGCCGCAACCACGCGCTGGACAGCGGTCCCGCTATCGATTTCATTGACGCCGGCAGCCACAAGCTGGAACCTCAAGGTATCGCGCAAGCCTTGAATTCGCGCCGGACTCCAGCTTTCCACCCCTTCCTCTGCGATACGCTGCAGCCAGCGATGAACAATACTGCCGATGAGGCGCGCAGTCTCCCCCACCCAGGAATATTCGATTTCTCCTCCCGCCGATATAATATGATCCGGCGTCTTCCATCGAACAGGGGCCGGCGCGGATGGCAACACCCAGCCCGATACCAGGCGGCGGAACGACTGGTCGATAGGATATTCTCCTCTTTTACCATCCGCTTTTCCATCGACTATCAGCAAGTCATCGGTTTCCGGCGCCTTCAAAACCTCCAATCGCATGGCCGCTTCCCTATAATCCAGCTCAACTACTGGCCAGATCCTGCTCAACAATGTCTTCCTGTCCGGCGGCCTCAGTTCAAAACCACCCTGATTATCCCGATCTATATCAATGCTGCCCAGCAGATGCAGCCGCTCCCTGGCGCGTGTCGCGGCCACGTACAGCAGGCGCTGGTTCTCGAATCGCTCTTTCTCCCCATCCCGTTTTTCGAGCCAGGCATAAATGCGATCATCTTCCGCGCCTGTTTCCTGGATCGGCGCAAGCAGCAGCTCGTTGCCTTCGGTTTGCCCCGCTTCGAATTCGCGCGGGTACTCCATCCACATGAAAAGCTTCTTGTCGCCGTTGCGCGTAGCGCGTCCCAAGCCGGGCAGGATCACGTAATCAAACTCGAGACCCTTGGCTTTATGGATGGTCATTATCTGCAGCGTATCATCCGCCTGTGGATCGGGAAAAGCGTAAAGCCGGGAGAGTTCCTCTTCCAATTCGACTATTCGCGCGACACCGTCTGCATCTTCATGCATTTCGAGATGATCGAGAAAGACCTGTGCATCCTCCAGGTCAGCCGCGTTTTCGCAGCATGCCGGCCCCCCCAATGCAAGCCATGCCGCCTCAACCGTTGATCGCAAGGATAGTCGACAGCGACTGCGGATACACATTGCCAGTACCTTTCGCACGCGTTGCAGCCGGGCGGCACCATCGGCGGAAATCCGGCGCAACCGGTTGGCATCGTTCAGCAACTCCCACACGGTATGATTTCCCCGCTCGAAATTCATCCCGCCCGGCTCGCCAAAGCCCGGTTCCGGCATGTCGCCTTGCACGACTTCGATTCGTTCCGCCAGAAGGCCATGCATATCCGCCAGTGTAAGCCCGCACCAGGGTGCACGCAGCAACGCCAGCCAGGCCGACCGGTCTGCCAGGTGCGTCAAGGCACGGACCAGGGCCATCAGATCCTGCACTATCGGCCGGGAACCCAATCCATCGATTTCCATAGCGCTGTAGCGCATGCCGGCCTTCTTTAGCCGGGGCAGGATTTCACCGAGATGGCCGCGGTTGCGCACCAGGATGGCAACAGTGGCACAAGGGTTCTCACGCCGGGCCTGAGCGACGATGTCCACCACTTTTCCCGCCTCGCTCGCGTGATCATCGTTAAAGAACGGATGGATGCTCACGGCCGTTCCGCCAAGGAAGTCTCTCGTTGAAATCGATTTTTTATGGGAAACTGCACCAAGCGAAATATCTTCCTGCTGCGGCATCACCCGCGCGAAAGTATCGTTGACCCAATTCACGATCCCGCCCTGCGATCTGAAATTGCTTGAAAGGGAAATCGGGTGCAGGGCAACATTACCGATCCCCATGGCGCGGGCACGGAGGAACAATCCTACTTCCGCCTCGCGGAAACGATAGATGGACTGCATAGGATCACCGACCAGCAGCATGCTGCGGCCATCTTCCGGCTCCCACCCCGATGTAAGCCTGCTGACCAATTCGAACTGGCTGATGGAAGTGTCCTGGAACTCGTCGATCAATAAATGACGAAGACGATAGTCGAGCGCGAGCGCCAGGTCCGTGGGTGATTCCGGTTCCCCGAGAGCGCGCAGGGCACCTTGCGCGACTTCGATAAAATCCACCCTGCCGCTCGATTGAAACACGAGCTTGAGCTGGGCGACAGCATGCGGGAGTAACCGCATGATGGAGCCGAGCACTTCCCATTGGGTCTCCGTATACGTCGCAGGCGGCATGTGGCGGATTTCCTGTAGCGCGTGCCGAAGCGTGCCCGCACCATCTTGCGCGCCAATTCCAGAAACCAGCGCGCAAACCCTGTCTTTCCAGGATTTCCCCACCGCTTTTTCCACCTTGCCGCTACCCGGGGGGAATCCTTCCCGTGCCGCGTACTGTTTTCGCCATTCGCCGTCTTTCCGCAGAAGCAGTTCGACGATCGCTCGCCAGCACGGGATATCCTGTTCCTCGTCCCCAGGCAGGATTTTTACCCCATGTGACTGGAGTGACTGGAGCGATTGAAGTAACTGGAAATGATCCACTTCCCCGGAATGGGGGTCGCCCTTAGCCAAATTGCTCGCGGCATAGCGCATCACATCGATCAGTTCAGCCCGCATGCCCTGGGGGAAAAGTTCGCATAGGCCACGCACTTGTCCCACAACCGCGCGCCGCGTGCGCTTCAATGCCCCTTCCAGCTCTTCACGGTCCCTGCCATGAATATGGCGCAGCCAGTGGTCGCGTCGCGCCAGCATGCTTGCAAGCAATTTTTCGAGACGGGCGGCATCGTTGTCGAGATGCTCAAGCAGGCGCTCGATATCTTTTCCCACGTCGTGGCTGGTCTCGACCATGCGGATGGCGGCGGAGGCCGCCTCGAAGTATAAATCCGAGGCATCCTCGACACTCTGAGGCGAGGGACCCAAGTTCGACAATAACGGCATCTGCCTCGTCAGCGATACGCACAATGAATCGAATGTCTGGATTCGAAGCCGTGCAGGATTCTCCAGGACATTCCAGCCGGCCTGGGCGTCTCTTCTCAAGGCGGCGCCGGCGAGCTCACGGGTAAGCTTTTCATGTTCGGTTTCCGGGCTCGGGCCGCCGCACGATTCATGCGCCTGGACAAGCGCCCTCGTGATCCGCTCGCGCATTTCCGCGGCCGCCTTCCGCGTAAACGTAATGGCAACGATCTCTTCCGGTTCATCGACGAAGGCGAGCAAAGTGAGGTAACGCTGAATCAGAAGGCCGGTCTTGCCCGAACCGGCAGGCGCCTGAACAATGAAGGAATGCCTGGTATCGAGCGCGCGGCGACGTTCCGGCATATCGGATGGATCCGGTATAGCGGTCGCTGCGATATCCGGTGGGATAAACGAAACCCTGCTCATTCTCCGCCTTCTCCACCTTCGATAAGGAAGGCCTCCGTATACCCATAGCGCTCATCGATGCGGCAGAAAGACCGTAAGCCACAGTTGCTGCAAGTCTGCCGGTTTTTCTTCGGATCCACCCGCGCGTCACCATTCGCAAATCCAGTCGCGATACGAGCAAGATCAGCCTTCCAGGTGGCTACGAGCTGTTCCCATGGTCCATGCTGACGAGCGAAATTGGGTTCTGAAAACGCCGGCACCCCTGGCAGCAAGTCGTTGTCGCGCGCAAACCCCAGGAATCGCGCCGTGCCTGCCTTGATCTGTGCAAACGCAACCGCGGCGGCGTCCGGCTCGGCACCCAGGAGATACAAGGGCAGTTGCGGTTCATCCGGGCGTTCGCCGAGCATGGCGCCCGCAGATGGTGCACCGGTTTTATAATCGATAATGATGCGGCGGCCATCGCCCACCTCGTCCACCCGATCCAGCCGCGTCGTCAATACCAGCCCGGCAATTTCGATGTTCCGCTTGTCTTCCACTGCCGCAACGCGGAAATCGCCGCGTTTCCTGTCCTCGTCGAGCCACGCTCGCGCCAGTCTGGTCAGCCGTCGCTGCTCGATTTCCGCGAAGCGCCCCGAAAGAGTGGCTGGCCGGTATTCGCGCAGGCGGGCGACTGCACTTTCCGCAGCATCGGCAAGCACCGCTTCGAGATCCTGCTCATTGATCGTGTCGAGCGCGCGTCTGGTCTTCAGGCAGCTCCACACTTGAGCGAGTACATGGTGAGCCAATATCCCGCGTTCCGCCGCCGAGAGGCCGGTGCCTGGCGTTTCGATGCTTTCCGCGCGGAACCGGTGGATGGCAAGAGCCCGGAATGGACAGGCCGCATGGTCTTTTATTACCGCAGCGCCGCCGTGGATTCCGCTGGCGGCGAGCCGGCCGAGCGCCGGAGCCTTGTCGTCTTCCACGCGTTCCAGTTGACGGGCATCATGGATCAGGTCCCGGTGGCTGGCGTAAGCGGGCAATACAGGGCCGCGGACAGCAATGCCGGCGATCAGGGGACTGGGAGCAAGCGTCGCGGATTCCTGTGTATTGCCGCGCTCGGGATGGCTGAGAATAATTTCATCTGCGGCGCAAAGCCAGCCATGGGTGAGCCGGCGTGCTAACTCGAGCGAGGCGGCGGGGGAGCCCTGTGGCAAGTTCGAGGAGCGCTGCAGCTCGATCGGTAAAAACGGATTGGAATGCGATTGTGCCGGCCATGCCTGGTCCGACAACCCCATCACCCACAGGTGATCGAAGCTCATCCCCGCGGCTTCCAGCACTCCCAGGATCTGAATTGGGACTTCGGGGGTTTCCGGCTGAAACAAGGTTTCGGCCGCCATCCGGCGCAGGCGCGATAGCGCTGCGTGATATCCCGCTCGCGGCCACACGGCATCAAGAACCGAAAAATCCGCAACGATCTCCTGCCATTTTTTCAGTGCCTGAAACTCGGTGGAATCCAGTTGCCGTTCACCGGGAAAACCGGCTGCGCAAAGCGCATCCGTCATTGCACTGGCCAATGCAGACGGAGGATGCCGGGCAGCCGACCATGCCCTTTTGAATTGGACAAGAGTCGATAATGACTGCAGCAGCAGCGGACAGACGATATCGCCCCCTTTGCGCTCCCGCTCTATGGAAGCGAGCAGTTGTTCCACGGTGATGGCAGGGTCGCTATGCTTGCGCAAGCGCGCGTCGAGCCGCGCACGGTCCGTCATTTCCGTCTCGCCGCCCCTGATGAAGGGGGAACGCAACAGGATGCTCGCCTGTTCGAATGACACTTCCATCGCACCCAGTTCGAGCACGAGGAAAGCAGCGCGTACGATGGGGAAGGAGGTGAGGGGCATGCCAAGCGAGATGTTAAAAGGCGAAACGGCTCTGGCTGCCCCCGGCAGCGATTGCTGCACATCCGGCTGCATCAGGGAGCCAAATACACGCTTGACAACATCGAGACGGCTGGAAAGCTCCGGAACGACGATACCTATTCGGGCGGAGCCGTTCGCCTCGATGCGCGCCCGCGCCCAGGCAGCTGCAAGGCTAATTTCGTCTTCATGATCCGCGCAGGTCACGCGGCTCACATTGACGCTTTGCGGTTCGCGCTGCAGAGGCTCGGCTGCCATGACTTCGCAACCCGATTCCTTGAGCGTGCGCAGAAATGATGCCTGCTGGGGCGTAAGGATATCAAAGCCATAATAGACGAGGCGCTTCGGCTTCCTGGTTTCGGGCTGCAAGCATAGCTCCGACGCCAGATCGGATAAGCGCCCGCGATCTGTCCGCCGCATACGCTGCGTGGTCTTTTCGAAAAGGCCCGCCCAATCCAGGAATGCCCTCCCATCTTCGTTCAGCGGAAAACTCCGGAGTTGCGGAACAAGCTGCCAGGCGTGCGCCAGCATCCATGCTTCGCGAACGAGCTGTGCGGTTTCGGGAATGGAAAACAAGGCCGCGCCCGCTGCGGAATGATGGATGATGTCTTCCCATAAGACATTCTCCTGCGCAGGGGTAAGAAGCATGGGCAGTTCCGGCACTTGCCCGGAATAAAGCGCTTCCTGGTAAAGACGCTCGATGAATGCGGAAATCGGCAGGATATCCGCGGCTTCCCAGGCAGCAGCGCCGCGAGAGGCCCGGGTCTGGTTGAAATTGCGCTTGAGCTCCGCCGCGAGCCTTCGGTTAGGAGTGACTACAGTGACGCTGGCCGTGAGGCCAGCGGCGAGATCGGGGAAAAGATCGTTGAAATGAAGACCGGGGAAATTCGAAATAGAGGACATGCGGTTGCAAACCGCTGCGGATCAGCGTTCGAGCTTGTCCAGTTTCTCAGTTACATTCGCCCATTCGTCGGCATCGGCCAAGGCATCTTTCTTCTCGATGATGGGCTTCCAGACTTTGGATAGCTCAGCGTTAAGCGCTGTGAAATGCTGCTGATGAACTGGCACGTCATCCTCGGCAAAAATTGCTTCCACCGGGCACTCCGCCACGCATAAAGTGCAATCGATGCACTCATCCGGATCGATCACCAGAAAATTAGGTCCCTCGCGAAAGCAGTCCACTGGGCAAACGTCTACGCAATCAGTGTATTTGCATTTGATACAGCTTTCAGTTACCACATAACTCATTTCGGGTCCTTGCTTGGCTCTTTGAGAATTCGCGATTTTACCAGAAATCTCGTACGTATCGCCACAACTGTACAGCCTGCTCCTCACCCTGCTCCGCACCATCCTCGGGCAAAAAAACAACCGCGGCTAAACCGCAGCGGTGGAGGATTGCAGCGGTCATGGATACCTAAACCCCGCAAAAAAACGAACGGACGCCCAAGTCTCGCCACGTTTACTGTGAGGGCGGGGATTCGCGCAATCCTGTCCGCTGGACGGATTCCCGCTGCGATGCTTCAACCTAAATCCGGCGGTTGGACAGGGTGGAGTGTGCGGTTTTTGAAGTGCAGGGCAAGGTGCTGCGACGCGCAATGGCCATTCTCATTGCAAGGAGTTGCAACGCTGCCATGTGCCGCAAAAATCGCGCAATCCGCTTTGTAGCGAACTCAACATAACAGTGAACCTCGAGTACCGCGGAAAGTCTTTTTGGATCATGGCTCTAAGCTAAGAAAAGAGCGGTCAACTGCCGGATTTAGGTTCAATACCCGTGCCGTCTGGGTTTCCCGCATCCGGATCGTCATTGCCGTGCCTGGTTCCCGGCCTGATCTCCATGCTGATCACCAGTTCCCCCGTGGCCACCGGCCATTCCAGGGTGATGACCACCCCCTGCATGATCTTTTCGAATCCTCCTTCCGATTGGGACACGGAATGGTACGGCTGGGCGCGCAATCCAACTGGAGCAGAAGTCTTTAACACGATCCCGCCAGGCAGCGCATCATCATCCAGAATGATATCGGTCAAACCTGGCAGTTCGAGGTAATGGCCAAACCCGCCAGGAATCTCGCCCTGATAAATGTAGCGTCCGCCCCAGCCATCGGAGCTCGGCATGGCAACATTGATTTCCGTCCCGAACATGCCCTCTTTTTCACCCGCAAAAACGTACGAGACCGTCAAGCGCGCGTCTGAAAGCCGGATTCTTTTGTCCACGTGAAGCGCCAGCACACCCGCCGCGAAATGCGCGCCCTGGTCGGTGTCCCGCAATTGATAATTGACGAACTGGCCTTTGAAGCAATCGATAAACATTCCACGGGGATGATCGTCGACTTCCATATCGCTGGCACTGATTTCATGCTTCAGGCCCGCTCTGTCATGGGCTGATGCGATACCGCCCGAGCCCGCGCCCCCAGAGCCGTATTCGCCCTGCTGAATTTTCCGGTAATAGTGCTCGGCCTGGCGCCGCAAGGTATCGCCGAAATTATGATTCAGCAGATAAGAATCGAGCTCACAGATACTTCCGGTTCCATCCAGCTTCAAAATGGCCTGGATCACTCCGTTCTGAAGATACAGTTCCTCGATCCCATCGAGGTCGGTATCCTCCAGGAAATGCGAGGGGCGCGGGACGCGAACATCCAGCATGCCTTCCAGCTCCACCATTGCCTTGTATACCCCTCGCCGCAGATGCGGCAAATACAAACCTCCGAACAAACCGTGCCAATACGCATCATTGGCTTGTGACTCATAAAGTTTTTGTGTCATTGCAGCGGTGCGTTGCGGCTCGGGCAGCGTCCCCAGGCGCGCCGATAAGCCCAGCATTCGTTTGTGCATCCAATTGGATTCCGGATAGCGCGAGAAAAAATTCTTCCAGATCCCGCCACGCAAAAACGCCTTGCGGCTCTCATACCACCCCGAGACCCTGGCCTGATGCACCAGGTCCGCATAGGCGTTGGCGACACTCGCAGGCAATGTCCATTCGTTCATCTCGATATACGAAGTCGCGGGCAAATAAACGATTCCGCGTGTTTTCGTGGCGGCATGGTAATCGCGATAATGCTGCGTGCGGATTCGTGGCGACGACAATACTCGCTGGATAAAATCGTCTAGCCAGGCTTTTTCGTATACCCACTGATACGTTTCGGGCCAAATGCCAAATTTTTCGATATCGTCAAAATATATCGCAGCGCTGCCGGCGTGATCATGGCTGTTTTCCGCCAGGGCCTCGATATAGGCCACTACTTCATGAGCCGGAGAAAATGGCAATCTATAACGCAACGCCTCCGAAATCGGAAATAAGTCGAGCTTGCGCCCATCCTCCTCGGTAGTGAAGTAGCCTTGCAGTTCCACGGTGCTCTTGCCGGCACAAAGAAAATGATAGTCGTCCACGATCACGTAGCGAATATCGCAATCCACCAATGCCGGGACCACCGATGTCTCCCAGACCCGCTCCGTCAGCCAGGCGCCGCGGGGACGCTGCTCCAGCTTCAGCTCCAGTTTGTCCGAAAAAGTCTGAATTTGCCCTATGCGATCGCGATTGGGAATTGCCGCGAGCACCGGCTCGGTGTCGCCCGCGCCAAACAGTTCAACCTGCCCGCGTAATACCATTTTGTGCAGCAAGTCCATATCCGCAGGGTAATGCCCGATCAGATAGTCCAACAGCCAACCGGAAATATGCATTGCAAAGCAAAAATCGGGGTAGCGATGAAGCACTTGCAGAAACGGCCGGTAACAGCGGGCGTGTGCATCCGCCAATACTTCAGGAAAATTGCCGACCGGTTGGTGAGCATGAACACCGAAGAGCAGACTGACCGGGGAAGCCATCGAGTTACCTCCAGAGCAATGCCGAGGGAAAGCATCTACCCGGGCCTGCGAAATCTTGCGGGCAAGGGATATCGAAACGCAATCCGCCACCATCGCCCGCCGTCACGGGAACGCGGGCATGGCTGGTCATGGGATGAAACACATCGGCTGGCGCCATAAACGGTGCTGCTGGCTGGAATATTTTGCTGGAATCAAGGCCAGCCTTGTATTTCACGGCAACGGGCACTTTCGCCTTCCCGCAACGAGGAAATCACTGAACAAATCCTCGCTGAAGCGAGACGCGGCACATCCATCCACGCCTTGCGCGAGAAGATCCGCTTTCGCATGTTCCGGGCGAAAAGATCGGCTGCTGCATCACGAACGGCGCTGAATGAAAGCGCGCCGGGCATCTCTCATGCGGGTCTCAGGATGCGCGCCGCATTGTGCCGCCCGCTTCCGGCACCGCACCCCCGTGGCTGTGGCTGATAGGCTCCAGCAAGGTTACCGGCACCGGCAACTTCAGCAAAGTATAAAGGTTGGCCAGATTGTCGCGAAACAGCTTGTCGAAACTCGCCACGACGTGGGGTGAATTATAATCGCCGAGCCACCAGAACCAGTCGGAGCTTTCGCAGGAAGCCAGTTGGCGTTCCGCCTTCGTTCTCTCCTCCTCGGTCAGGCGTCCGCTCTGGATGACGAGATCATAACTGCGCTTCGCCGCGCACAGCAGATCCCACGCGCGATTCTTGTCGCGGTCGCCGATCCAGGTGGAAAATGTCCCATAGACCCAGCTACCCGCAGCCAGAACCGGCAGGGTCGCGGCGTCGCCCTGCTTCATCGAAGCAATATAGCCGTGATAGGTGGTGGTCCGGATCGCGCCATGATTTTCAAGGATTTCGTAGAGATCATTAAGAAAATAATATCCGTTGTACGGATAATATTCCCACGCATTTTCCCCATCGAGGATGACGCTGACAATGGAATTTTCTCCGGGTGGAATGCTTCGCCCGATGTCTTCCAGGGAATGCACCAGATGCTCGGCGGCATCCCGCCCAAACCATTTTGCATACTCGAAGCCAATCATGTCCGATAGCTTCTCGTCGCGGAAAAAACAGAGAACGTTTTCCGCTCTTCCCTCCACCCGATAAGGACGGTAGAGGTAGCGGCTCCGTTCCGGGTAGCCTTCCGGATAGGAATGATGCAGGCTATTGGCGAGCACACCTTCCCCACTGGCGCACCAACCACCGTTGTGCTCCGCTATGATATCCAGCAACTGTCCGGATACTGCCCCTTCCGCCGGCCAGACTCCCGCAGGCGTGATGCCAAAACGCTTTTCATGGCTTTTGATGGCCGAAGCCAGCTGAATGCCCACGCGGCCGCGGCCGCCAGGGTATGCTTCCTCCATCGGCAAGCTCAAGTCCGGCATGCTGTCGCGGGCGGAATTGAAATCGATCAGAAGAGGCGCAAGCGGATGATAATGCGGCGTGGTGGAAAGCTCTATCTGCCCGGCTTCGGCAAGCTTGCGGTAGCGTGGAATCAATCCTGTCATCAGTTCCGCGATCAGGTTGAATAAATGCATGCGGTCCGAATAGGTGAAACCGCCACCTTGGGTCATCAGCCTGACCACTGCTTCGTTGCTCCTGCGCACGCTCTCCCCGGTCCATGCCAGGTTATACCACACCAGCAGATCCGCCAGATACTGGCCGGAAAGATAAGCCAGCTCCGCCTCGCCTCTTCCGCGCAATGTCTCGTGCATATCGTGCAGCCGCTTGTATGCGGGATACGGTTGCATCATCGTTACGTGGTTGCTGCGAAAGCAGCTGTCGAATATGCGCAGGCGATCGCTTGCGGAAATCCGGTCCAGATCTGGCGTGGCCAATAAGCGCAGAAGCGGATCCCGCATTTCTCCATTGGCGAATTGCGCAGCGTAGTCTTCGATCTGGTCCAGCAATACGGGCACAAAATTCACTACCGCTTTCATGCGAGGATGCGCTTCCAGATGCGCCACCATGTCGGTGTAATCCTTGATGGCGTGGAGATATACCCACGGAAGGGTAAATTCGCCGGTTTCGTAATTGCGATAATCCGGCTGATGCATGTGCCACAGCAGAACCAGATTCAATGATTGCGTTTCCATGTAAGCCTGATCAGAACCTATCGCATTCCCCAATACCTGCAATTGAATCGCCGAAATTCCCTGGGACCCGAATTATACAGCCGCCATCCCGTTCGCTGCCATCCCTGGCGCCTTTCCGGCTATCTCACAAAATGGGTTTTTTGCCCCAGCATTTCGGGAGTAATGAGTGTCACACCGGTTTCCGTAACATGGAATCTCTGCCGGTCTTCGTGCGGATCAAACCCGGCCACCATTCCCGGAGGAATCATGCAGTTCTTGTCCACCACCACCCGCCTCAACCGGACATGGCGTCCGATATCCACGTTGGGCAATATGACCGAATCTTCGATGCTGCTGTAGCTGCGCACCTGGACGTTGGAAAACAGCAAGGAACGGCGCACCGATGAGCCACTGATAATGCAGCCGCCGGAAACCATGGAATCCAGCGCCTGGCCCCGGCGGTCATTGTCGTCGAAAACGAATTTGGCAGGAGGCAATTGCTCCTGATGCGTCCATATCGGCCACTCCTCATCATACAGGTTCAGATCCGGGGTGATATGCGTCAGATCGAGATTGGCTTCCCAGTAGGCGTCGATCGTTCCCACGTCGCGCCAGTACGGCATACCGGAAGCCATGTTGACGCAACTATCGAAGAATCGATGAGCGTATACGCGATGACGGGGAAACAGATAAGGAATCAGGTCCTTGCCAAAATCATGCGATGAATCTCCTTCATCATGGTCGCGGATCAACTGGTCGAAAAGAAACGACGTATTGAATACATAAATGCCCATGCTCGCCAGCGCTTTCGTTGGCTGGCCCGGCACGGGGGTGGGATGGGATGGTTTTTCGGCAAAATCGGTGACACGCCAGTTCTGGTCTATGCTGAGGATGCCAAAGGAGCGCGACTCTTCCAGGGGAATCTCGACGCATGCGACCGTCATGTCCGCCGATTTTTCGACGTGGTCGGCCAGCAGCTTTCGATAATCCATCTTGTAAACATGGTCCCCACCCAGGATCAGAACGTATTCCGGGTTATGCCGCCGAAGGATATCGATATTCTGATACACCGCATCGGCAGTCCCCTGGTACCAGGTTTCCTCTATCCGCTGCTGCGCTGGCAGCAGTTCGACGAACTCCTGAAAGCGGCCGTCAAGAAAGCCCCAGCCATGCTGGATATGGCTGATCAAGCTTTGCGCCTTGTACTGCGTGGCCACGCCTATCCGGCGAACGCCGGAATTGACGCAGTTGGAAAGGGGAAAATCGATAATCCGGAATTTGCCGCCAAACGGCACAGCCGGTTTGGCCCGCCAGTCCGTAAGCTGCCGCAGGCGGCTGCCTCGCCCCCCGGCCAGTATGAGCGCCACGGTATTGCGCGTGATATGGCTGTGAAAACGTAAATCAACCTCGTGAGTCATAAGATGTCCGCTCTCGAAAAATTCGACTTCGGCCGTCTTTCGTTTCGGCCCGCTTCCGTTCTGCCTGCCGCCATCGCCGCCTCGTCCTTGCATAATTTGATCCCAATTCAACGCCAAGCGCAAGTTATAATTCCCGCCATGCGAGCACTTTTCAGGAGACATCATGCCGGGTAGCGACAGTTTGCTGACGGACGCACTGTTGGCGGCGCGGCTGCACGATCCTTTTTCCTACCTCGGCCCCCGCAGGGAAAGAGATTCCAGCCTGATCCGCGTGTTCTATCCCGACGCAATCAATGTATGGGTGAATATTCGAGGGAATTTCGAGGGGATGTCCAGGGTGCATCCCGACGGAATTTTTGAATGGCGGGGCGCCGCCCTTCCGCCGGTTCCGTATCTTTTGCGCATCGAAAGCAGCGATCCGCTTTTCAAGGGGCAATTGTATGAAACCTATGACCCCTACGCTTTTCCGCTCCAGATTTCGGACCACGACCTGTATCTGTTCAATGAAGGCCGCCTGCGGCGCGCTTATGACACCCTGGGCTCCCATCCTCTTGAAATCAAAGGTGTCTCGGGCGTGCTTTTCGCGGTATGGGCGCCCAACGCGGAGCGGGTCAGCGTGGTTGGAAACTTCAATCGCTGGGATGGGCGGGTGCACCCCATGTTCGTTCATGGGACTAGCGGAGTATGGGAGCTGTTCATCCCTTCCGTTTCGCCGGATTCGCTTTATAAATATGAAATCCGTAATCGTGACAGCGGAGAGATCCTGCTGAAAACCGATCCATATGCCACTCGGTATGAACTGCGTCCGGCCAATGCCGCCCTCATATCCGTCCCTTCCGGAACGATCTGGGGGGATGCCGAGTGGATGGCAAACCGTGCATCATGGGATTGGCTGCACGCGCCGCTCAATATTTACGAGCTGCATGCAGGCTCCTGGAAACGGCATGCCGATGGGAAATTTTACAATTATCGCGAGCTTGCCTGTCACCTTATCCCCTATGTGCGCGAAATGGGTTTTACCCATATCGAGCTGCTACCAATTTCGGAGCACCCGCTTGATGAGTCCTGGGGCTACCAAACCACTGGTTACTTTGCGCCGACTTCCCGATACGGCTCCCCGGAAGATCTGAAATTTCTGGTCGATGCCTGCCATCAAGCCAACATCGGACTCATTCTCGACTGGGTCCCCGCGCATTTTCCGAAAGATTACTTTGCGCTTTCCCGATTCGATGGGACCGCGCTGTATGAGCATGAAGACCCTCGCCTCGGAGTCCACCTGGACTGGGGGACATATATTTTCAATTTCGGGCGCAATGAAGTGAAATCATTTCTGCTGTCCAGCGCGCACTACTGGCTGTCTGAATTTCATTTCGATGGATTACGCGTCGACGCGGTCGCGTCCATGCTTTATCTGGACTACTCGCGCGATCAGGGGAGTTGGCTGCCCAACCGGTATGGAGGAAGGGAAAACCTGGAAGCGATAGATTTTCTGCGGGAATTGAACATCATGGTGCATGAGGAATTCCCGGGCGCCCTGACGCTCGCGGAAGAATCAACCGCCTGGCCTGCGGTATCCCGTCCCACCTATCTGGGTGGCTTGGGCTTTTCGATGAAGTGGAATATGGGCTGGATGAACGATACGCTCTTCTATATGAAAAAAAACCCCATTCATCGTCACTTTCATCATGACCAACTCACCTTTGGCCAGCTTTATGCTTATACGGAAAATTTTATCCTGCCGCTGTCGCACGATGAAGTCGTGCATGGCAAGGGGTCGCTGCTGGGAAAAATGCCCGGCGACACCTGGCAGCAGTTCGCCAACGTGCGTCTGTTGCTAACCTATCAGATGACCTACCCCGGCAAGAAGCTCAATTTCATGGGCAACGAATTTGCGCAGGGCCGCGAATGGGATTCCGCGAGGGAACTGGATTGGAAACTGCTCGAATATGAGCAGCATCGCGGGATAAAAACCGCGTTGCGTGACCTGAACCGGCTATACCGCCATGTACCTGCTCTGCATCAGATGGATTTTGTAGCCGAAGGTTTCTCCTGGGTGGATTGCCATGATGCCGACAATTCGGTCATCAGCTATCTCCGCTATTCCCGAAGCGGCTCTTTTCTTCTCATCGTACTCAATTTTACGCCGGTGCCCCGTCTCGGCTATCGCATCGGAGTGCCGGAAGGCGGAAATTACCTGGAGATATTCAACAGCGATTCTTCTCATTATAGCGGCGCCAACCTGGGCAACATGGGCCTGATCGCCTCCACGGGCAAGCCCTGGATGGGGTGGCCGGACTCTCTTGTCATTACGCTGCCCCCGCTGGCCGGAATCGTTCTATCACTTGAAAGGACGGGGGACGTTATGGTATTAAGGACTCCTGAATAAGGGTTTCATGAAATACGCTGCCGGTAGAATCAGGCTGATTGCAGGAGCACGGCATCCGTTGCAGGAAAAAACATGTGGCGAAAATATCCGGAAATCTCGGCACCATTTCCTGCCATGATTCCGCCATCCTTGAGCTGCCAAATGCAAGTCCGGCGAGCCCTGCGAGTCCGCTGAATCTGCTGAATATGAAGGGCTCAAGGGGCCTGCCTCGTGCTGCTGCAGGTTGAGCCCTTTCCGATCCCGATAACAGACGCAGAAAAACTGGCGGGCACTCAGGGAATCCCCCGCAGCAGTGCAATCATTCACACCGCCTGTGGTCGAGTGCTGTACCTGTTCTTGAACCTGAATCAAGATCATTCCAAAGCCTGCAAAGTGCGGCTATTCGCCTGGAATGCCATGTGATAATGACTGCACCTGGCCGGCAAGGTCCATCGAGGATCGGTGGAATTTATGGGGGATGAGCTACAGGGCCTGGAGCAGACGGATATAACGACATACATTCTTTTCAGCCATGCAGTCTTCTTCCACCCTTCGCATTCTATTTGTCACCCCTGAAATTTATCCCTTGAGCAAAACGGGAGGTCTGGGAGATGTGAGCGCGGCACTCCCGGCGGCGCTGCGCGAAATGAAGGTGGATGTACGCGTGCTTATCCCGGGATATTCGCAAGTACTGAAAAAACTCAGATATAAACGCAAGGTAGCGGATTTTCCTGAACATGCGCCCTTTCCGGCATCGGCATTGTTGTCGGCAAAACTGCCCGCCGGACCATCCGCGAACATTCCGGTATTCATCATCGATTGCCCGCCGCTTTATAACCGGGGAGGAGGTCCTTATGTGGATGAGGCCGGGCATGACTGGAGCGACAATTCCCTGCGGTTCGGCTTGTTGTCCAGGATCGGCGCCATTCTGGCGAGCGACGCGAGCCCCCTCCCCTGGTATCCGGATGTCATACATTGCAATGACTGGCAAAGCGGCCTCGCGCCGGCATACCTCCATTTTCATAAGGGAAAAAAAGCAGCGTCTCTCATGGAAATCCATAATCTCGCCTTCCAGGGCGTTTTTTCTCCAGAGACAGCAGGGCAATTGGGCCTGCCCCCTGCCAGTTTCAGCATGAACGGGGTGGAATATTATGGCGGAATGTCGTTTATGAAAGCGGGGCTTTATTATGCCGACCGTATTGCTACCGTAAGCCCGACCTACGCAAAAGAAATCCAGGCCGCCCCGCTGGGTTTCGGGATGGAAGGCCTGTTGGCTGCCCGCGCGCAGCATCTCAGCGGCATTCTCAATGGAATCCCGGTCACGGAGTGGGATTCATCCACCGATCCTCATCTTGTACAGAATTACAGCCCGGACGATCTCGCCCCGAAAGTTGCCAACAAGCGCGCCCTGCAACAGGCGATGGGATTGGCCGTCGACCGGCAGGTTCTGCTGTTCGGCGCCGTCAGTCGGATCACGTATCAGAAAGGTTGCGACCTGTTATTGGAAATAGCCAGGCAACTAGTGGATATTCCGGCGCAACTGGTCATTTTAGGCACCGGTGAAGCGGTGCTTGAAAAGGAGCTGGCCGCTCTGGCCAACCATCATCCAGGGAAAATCGCGGTCAGAATTGGATTTGACGAAAAGCTGACGCACCTGATCGAAGCTGGGGCAGACAGTTTTCTCATGCCGTCCCGCTTCGAGCCCTGCGGGCTGAATCAAATGTATAGCCAGCGTTACGGAACGCCCCCGGTGGTCCACGGCACTGGAGGACTGCTCGACACCGTGGTCGACTGCACGCCCCACACGCTCGCCGACGGGAGCGCCAGCGGCTTTGTGTTTCACGACATGACTGCCGAAAGTTTTGCCGGTACGCTCAGCCGCGTTGCTGCCGCCTACGATAATAAGCGGATCTGGCGACAACTGCAAAAGAATGGAATGCTGAAGGATTTCAGTTGGCGCTCCAGCGCCAGTTCCTACCGTAAACTCTATCTGTCCCTGCTGTCCTGATTTCCAGCTTCATTTTCCGTCTTCATGCGATGATCGCTGGAACCATGCGAATTAGAGCCACACCGTCATTCCCATCTCGAAAGGATGCGTCAAGAGGGGGTGGTAAGGGTAGGCACGTATGTAATACTCCAGCTTCCCGCAGAGGCCCGGAGTCAGATCGAGCGCGAACATATCTTCTCCCGCTTCCTGTACCCCGGTGAATTCGAACTCGAAGTGTTCGAATTCGTGCAGCTTTGTTTTTTTGAACTGGCGGCAAATCAGCAGCTCCACTGTGACGTCCTCGGGCCTGAGGCCATTCAGCTTCAACGCAACGTCGAAATGCAGGGTGTGGCCAAAATTGATGCGCTTATGGGGAGTGTCGATGCGGCGAATCCCCACCCCGGTCCAAACCTTTCTGATGAAGTTCTTCCACGCGGCGATGTTTCTTGCCTCACGGAAATCATTCTCCGCGTAACGCTTGCCCTGTTTGATTGCCGGGAAATAGAACTTGCTGGTGTATTCACCTACCATGCGGGCTGCGTTATAGCGCGGCAAAAGAGACATCATGGAGTTTTTTGCCATTTTTACCCATCCTGGCGAATAGCCAAACTTCTCGCGGCTATAATAGAGCGGAATTACGTCGTCCTGTAAGGTTTCATAGAAATCCCTGCTTTCCTCGCTATCGCGCAGGCTCGCGGACATGTTTTCGGGTCCCGGCTTGATGGCCCAGCCATTCTTGCCATCGTAACCCTCCCCCCACCAGCCATCGAGCACGCTAAGGTTGATGGTTCCGTTGATACCGGCTTTCATGCCCGAAGTTCCACTTGCTTCAAGCGGATAGACCGGACTGTTGAGCCATACATCCACTCCTGCGACCAGACGGCGCGCCAGACGCAGATCATAACCCTCGAGCAGCAGGAGCCTTCCCTCGAAGTCCGGAAGTTGTGCTACCTGACTCACCCGCCTGATCAAATCCTGCCCCGGCACATCAGCGGGATGCGCCTTGCCGGCAAAAATCAGCAAAACCGGACGATCCTGATCCAGCACGATCTTGCGCAACCAGTCCAGATCCTCGAACAGCAATGCAGCGCGCTTATAGGTGGCGAAGCGGCGGGCAAAACCGAGCGTCAGAATATTGGGGTTGATGGGATCGGTCAATCGGAGCAGGCGATCGAGATGCGCTTCCGAACCGTGATTTCGGGCATTTTGCCGGGAAAGGCGGGCGCGTATTCCATAGAGCATCTGGGATTTCAGGGTTTGCCGCACGCTCCAGAACAGATGATCGGGTATGGTATCCAGACGCGACCAGTACGCCGTATTGCTGATATTGTTGCGCCATTCGTAACCGAGATAACGATCAAACAAATCGGACCATTCCTGCGCAAGAAAGGTCGATACATGCACGCCGTTCGTTATGTAGTCCACCGGATTCTCCTCCGGTTCGATCTGAGGCCACAGTTCCCGGCAGATACGCGCCGACACGTTCCCGTGTATCTTGCTCACGCCGTTATGAAAACGGGAACCGTTGATCGCAAGCGCAGTCATGTTGAAATCGTGACTGCCTGGCACGCGGCCGAGCGCAACCAGTTGCTCGCGCGTGATTTTCATGTCACGGCAAAAACTTTCGAAATAGGTAAAAATCATGTCATCGCTGAAATGATCGTGCCCTGCGGGAACCGCCGTATGCGTGGTAAATACGGTATTCGCCGCCACCGCCTCCAATGCGCTATCAAAATCCAGTCCCCGCCGAACCAGATTTCGCATGCGTTCAAGCATCATGAAGGCTGCATGGCCTTCGTTGATATGCCATATCGCCGGATTTATTCCCAGTTCCCGCAAGGCACGAGCGCCGCCGACGCCGAGTATGATTTCCTGTTCTATGCGCATGATCCTGTCACCGCCGTAGAGCTGGTGGGTGATGTCGCGATCATCGAACGAATTTTCCGGGAGGTCGGTATCGAGCAGGTAAAGGACCACATGGCCTATTTTTGCTTCCCATACTTTCACCATTACGTTGCGATGCGGCAATTCCACTTCGACGCAAACTGCCGAACCGTCGGCCCGCAACACGGGCGCGACAGGCAAATCTTCGATATCGGAATCAGTATAAGTAACTTGCTGATTCCCAAGGTTATCGATGGTCTGGGAGAAATATCCCTGATGGTACAGCAGCCCAACACCGACTAACGGCAGGCGCAGATCGCTTGCCGCCTTGCAATGGTCGCCGGCAAGGATTCCCAGTCCACCCGAATAAATTGGGAAACTTTCATGAAAGCCGAATTCGAAGCAGAAGTATGCGATTCGATCGGTGGATTCGAGCGTCTCCCCCGGATCATGCCGGACGGGAGCGGAATGATAGAAATCGTAGGCGGATAATACGCTGTTGTAGCTCGCCAGGAATACGGGGTCTTCAGCCGCTTTCAGCAGCAACGATTCATCGATTCGTTTGAGAAAAGCTTTGGGGTTATGGCCGACCGCTCCCCATAAACCGGGATGAAGGCGTGAAAATAGCGAACGCGTGGAACGATCCCAGCTGTACCAGAGATCGTTCGCCAGCTCTTCCAGCCGCGCCAGACGTTCAGGTATTTTGGGATTGACGACGAGAGTGTATGCGGTTCCTGAGGCCATGCGCAGTTCCTCGCGGGAGAAGTAAATTATGACGATCGGGCGGGAGTGGCAATGTTGCCATCCACGCTTTGAATAAAGTGCTCGCGGTAATATTTCATCTCCGCTATGGAGTCATGAATATCCGCCAGCGCCTCATGCTTGCATTGCTTGGTCAAACCCGGGAGGATTTCCGGCCTCCAGCGCTTCGCCAGTTCCTTCAGGGTGCTGACGTCCAGGTTGCGGTAATGGAAGTAGGCTTCGAGCCGTGGCATCCAGCGCGCCAGAAACCGGCGGTCCTGGCAGATCGAGTTGCCGCACATGGGAGAGATCGCTGGAGGAACATGCTGCTGCAAAAATGCGATCATGCGGTCTTCCACCTCGGCTTCGTCCAGCCTGGATGCCTTGACTCTATCGATCAACCCGGATTTGCCATGGGTCGACTTATTCCAGCTGTCCATGCCATCCAGCACCGAATCAGGCTGAGATACCACCAATACCGGCGCTTCCGCCAATACGTTCAATTGGCTGTCTGTCACCACCAGCGCTACCTCGATGATACGGTCGCTATCGGGACTCAACCCGCTCATTTCCATATCGATCCATATGAGGTTATTATTGTCTTGTGCCATAATTAAAAATGTCTACTGAATTTTTGACAGGCAATTGTGTCATATCCGGAGGTAGTACGTCACTTCTCCATCCCTGAGTCCCTCAATCCCGAGGAATGATCGACCCCTTACATTTATGCCTGTTTTTATATCCCTGTTCCTCCTCGCCGTAATGCTTACCTTCCTTACCAGGATATGGCTGGCGAGGCGCCACATCCGCCACGTGGCCACCCATCGCGGACGCGTGCCGGATGACTTTTCTTCGCAAATCAGTCTTGAGTCCCACCAGAAAGCGGCAGACTATACCTGCGCGAAAACGCGGCTGGAATATGTTTCCGTTTGTCTGGAGACAGCAGTCTTGCTGATACTGACCCTGGGCGGCGGCTTGAATGCATTGGCCGGCTTCTGGATGGGCTGGTCAAGCCATTCTATTTTGAACGGGGCGATGCTGATTGCGAGCACTGCGCTGTTGATGACCGTGGTCGGGCTTCCCTTGAGCTATTATCGTATTTTTGTCGTGGAGCGGCGATTCGGTTTCAACAACATGACGCCCTCCATGTTCCTCGCTGATCTTTCGAAACGGACCGTACTAAGCCTGTTTCTCGGCATACCGCTGCTATTGGGCGTCCTTTTTCTGATGGAACAGATGGGCACGAACTGGTGGTTCTACGTCTGGCTCGCATGGATGGCCTTCAATCTCGTGATTCTGGCCGTTTACCCAGCGTGGATAGCGCCGATATTCAACAAGTTTACGCCTCTCGAAGATGCATCGCTTAAAACGCGGATCGAGCAATTGATGCAGAAATGCGGATTCAGGTCCAGCGGGCTATTTGTAATGGACGGCTCGCGCCGCAGCAGCCATGGGAATGCTTATTTTACCGGTTTTGGCAAGACCAAGCGCATCGTTTTTTTCGATACCCTGATAGCGCACCTGGATGAATCCGAGATCGAGGCGGTGCTAGCTCATGAATTGGGGCATTTCAAGCGTCATCACGTAATCAAGCGCATCGTATGGACCTTCTTCATGAGCCTGGTATTTCTCTGGATTCTAGGATACCTCATGCAACAGGAATGGTTCTACCGTGAACTGGGCGTGACCGTAGCCTCGGTACCTTCGACCGCGGTTGCACTGCTGCTATTCTTCCTGGTGATGCCTGCATTCACTTTTCTGTTCCAGCCACTGGCAAGCCTGTACTCCCGCACGCATGAATTCGAAGCGGATCAATATGCCGCCGACAATTCTTCTGCCGAAGATCTCACACGGGCCCTGATCAAGCTCTACAAGGATAACGCGGCGACACTGACGCCTGATCCGCTGCATTCGGCGTTTTATGATTCTCATCCGCCAGCGGCAATAAGGATAGGCCGCCTCCAGGGCTTGGTACGGGATCAAATTGCGTATAAAGCAAGGAGCCAGTTGCCTATATAATAACTGACAACCAACACGATGCGGGAGGGGATTATGGAGACAGTGGTAGACGATTTGACAGCCCGGCGGTGCAAGCCCTGCGAAGGGGCGATGCCTCCGCTTTCATCCACCGAGGTTGCCGAACTGATGCAGCAGCTTGAGGGATGGGAGTTTCTGGATAACGTCATCCGGAAGGATTATCAATTCAAAAATTATTATCAGACCATGGCCTTCGTGAATGCGATTGCCTGGATTTCACATCGCGAGGACCACCATCCCGATCTGACCGTAGGTTATAACAGGTGTCGCGTGGAGTATACGACCCACGCAATAAGCGGCCTGTCGGAAAATGATTTTATCTGCGCAGCGAAGATCGATACCATATTCGCGATTTGAAGCCTGCCAGCGGCTTGGCTACTGCGCTTTCGGGCGAAATCGTCGCCGCGTTCGGCAGGCATTTTCTGGTGAATGCGGCAAATGGCTCTCTTTATTCCTGTGTCATGCGGGGGAAACGAAGCGGCGGGGCGTGCGGCGACCATGTGGAAATTCGGCCCACTACATCCACGCAGGGTGTCATAGAAACCATACTTCCCAGGAGCACCTCGCTATATCGTAGCGACCCCTATCGGCAAAAACTCATCGCCGCGAATATCACCCAGATGGTCATTGTGGTGGCGGCAATTCCCAGTTTTAGCGAAGAACTGGTAAACCGTTGTCTTGCGGCGGCTGAAAATCAACATATCCGCACGCTGATCGCATTGAACAAAAGCGATCTGGCGGAACCCACCCGTACCGCTTCCGAGTCGCTTGCCCTCTATGGAAGCCTGGGCTATCCCGTGGTGCAACTCAGCGCCAAAATCGATGCGTCCGTCCTGCTACCCCATCTGCAGGGACATCTTAGCGTTCTCGTGGGCCAGTCAGGCATGGGCAAGTCGACCATCATCAATGGGCTGATTCCAGCGGCAAACCGGGCTACCGGAGGTATTTCTGCCGCACTCGACTCAGGCCGCCACACGACCACCCATGCGCGTCTTTATGCGCTTGATGGGGATACGCGGCTCATAGACTCTCCCGGATTGCAGGAATTCGGACTAAACCATATCTGTTCGGCGGAGCTCGCTTGGGAATTCGTCGAGTTCCGGCGTTATCTTGGTCAGTGCAAGTTCAGTAATTGCCGCCACACGGGAGAGCCAGCCTGCGCAATAGCGCAAGCCGCAAACGAAGGCAGGATCGATCCGCGCCGCCTTGCTTTTTATCAGAAGCTGGTCTCGCCACCTGGGACCTCGCTCTGATCGCCCGCCGATTCAGCTTCAGGTTCAACGTAGACCCGGCAGTTGGCTGCTCGTTTCCAGTCCAGAGCCATAATCCACTAAGACTTTCCGCACTACCCGACGTTCGCCTGTATTCCGAAAGGAAGATGCGACCCCGTAGCGGGATACCTGCGCCCCAACAAACCTGTGGTGCGATCGAAGCATCCCCTCCGCTGCCCGATCCCCGCTCTGCGGGGCCCCTCGGGCCACGCTCCGGGGAGCCATGGCGTTGCGCTCCTTGGCATCGTAGTCCCGGCTACGACCTGCGTCGCGCGCCTTATGATCATCCCGATTTTACCAGCAACGCGCTCTGCGAGGATTTGTTCAGCGCTTCCCTGGATTCAATCATGAACGGAATCAACGGGAGAGGCCCACATGAAAAGAAAACGGCGCCTGCAAGGGCGCCGTTTTTCATTGATATCGAGCCTGCCTGAATAAATGCGTCATGCTTCATTCACTGCCAGTTGCCGGGTGTCAGCGTCCTGATTGAAACTGGCCAGCGGCAGATCTCCGAAAAGCAGAGCTTCCCTTTCAGATCTGCGGTTGGCGTTGCTGTCAGCTTGCGCTTCGAATGTCCGCAGCCATTCGATATACTCGGCCGGCAATCCATGTTCAATGGCGCCGGCGATGACAAATGCCTTGTACCATTGATAGGGCCGCAGAATCGGCTCCCTGTAGCTTCCAACATAGGTCATGGCGGTATAGGTGCCTTTCGCGGTCACAACCTGGACGTTCGCCTCGCCATATCCGAGACCCAGCCCTTCTGCCCGATCCAGATTTTCCCTGTCCTTCGCATTGATACGATAAAGTACGCCATACGCGCGGTTGCTCGAATTGTTAGTCATTTCCACATCGCATTTACCGGAACCATCGCGACTGACCTTGCCGAACGTAAAGCGCCGCCCTTGCACGAAACCGATATCCACGGCTACAGCTGAGGGTGCAATGTTGGGAGATTGAATTCTGCGGGAGAACATGTTGGCGCCATAGGCGAAATACAAAAACGTTTGAGTGGATGTCTTTATCATGATAGTAGTCAACCAAATAAGTTAATGGGATATTTCTATTGCGCCCCGGTATCAACTATTACCTGCTTTAACGACACCAGAATAGGGGCACACCCTCACAGTTATCTGATGCCTCCTCTCTAACTATCTTCGTTGTTTCATCATTACTTCACACTTCCTTCACAATTATTATACATATTCTTTATATATTCACAAGTATTTTATAAGAACTTTATGTTTTCTTCACATTAGGCGGAAATTTTTTTGACCCCAATCAGTGGGGACGCACCAGCAGAATAGAGACTTCCACCGTATCCACCAATCTCCCGGCTACCGACCCGATTACCAGACGCTCAAGCCCGCGCCGGTCTTTTGTCCCTACCACGAGGAGATCCGCTCCCCACTCAACAATCGCGCCAGCGACTGCTGCCGCGATGCCATTCAGTCCATATTCGGCTTCCGCCTCCAGCAAGCGCGCCTCGACGGGGAGAATGGCAGATACTTCGTTTCTCGCGCGATCCAGAAGGCGTTGACCCTCCTGTTTTCCGTCTTCGGAATCCTCCTCGGCATCATCCTCCGCTACTGCATGAACGATGCACAGAGCAGCGCCGTTAGCGCGTGCAATGTGTGCAGCTTCCTGGAGGGCGAGAGGCGAGCTTGCATCATCCCCTACTGCCACCATGATTTTTTTGTACATATCGACTCCTATTCACCTGTTCATTATCACTGGTTACCAGGGGAAGCGCTCCTGGCACTTCCCGCTGTGCTTCCCACTCCATCTGCTTCCGGGCTTAATCAGCCCCACCGCCGGTGGAGAACTTTTCGAAATATTTCTTGATGATGACTTTGCTGGGAAGCTTTCCCGCTTGATGGAAAACCAGGTAATTGACTAAACCGTGCACCGCCAGGGCAACCAGCATGCCTTCGAAAATGCCTATCTTGAATACCAGCAGACCGGTTACCGTCGCCAGTATCAAGGCATACTGCCCATAGTGAGCGACATGCCACAGGCCCATGATCATCTTCCAGCCCGAGAATATCATGATTGCCGCCAGCGAGAATTTCGGCAGATACTCCAGATAATGGGTATTGAGCACAAAGAACAGGATAACGAGGCCGACTATCAGGTTGGAGAACTTGGTATAAGCTCCAGCCAGCTTGTTGGTCGTGCTTTTCGCCAGACCGTCGAGATTGGTCATGCCTCCGAAGAAGCTTGCACCCATATTGGAAATCCAGATCGCGAAGAGGCTATTATTGGTGTTGCATTTGCGCTTCAGAGGATCGATCTTCTCGATTGCGGCATTGCTCATCACCTGCTCGATCACGTCTATCGTCGCCAGCATGGCAGCAAACCCGACGATGTAAACCCAGGTCATGGCATCCTCGATATGAGGAATAGGCAGGGCAAGCTTGAGATCCACATCATCCACGTGCAGCATGGATACGGGAATGAATTGTGCCACGACTATGCTCGCTGCTATCAGCAGGAAATAAGGAATGGCAGGTTTCGTATCCTTGAACTTGGAGAACAGGTAGACAAACATCGCGAATCCGGCCACGGATATAAGCGCAATCTGGATGCGGGCCTCGTTCCAGAATACATCGGCCGTCTCCTGGTCGGCCGGAATCTCATAGGTGAAGGTCACGAATTTGAGCGCGATCTTCAAACCCACCCCTGCCAGCAAACCCTCGACGAGATAAACCGGCACCGCCTGCAAAATATAGCGTTGCCAGTTATATTTCCACACCACGGCCTGCATCGCGGCGGTAAGGAAGATCACGAATGCCATGTTCTCTATACCGAAGCTATGCACCCCCAATGCCAGCGCGGGGGCGAGGCCGGCGGCCACCCCGGGCACGCCGATATAATTTCCGGGTTTGAAAAAGGCATTGATCCAGCCGATGAAACAGGCAAAAACTACCGTAGCCAGCGCCACCTTGATGGGATACTCCGACATCATGGCGATACCTGTCGATAGCGGAATGGCCATTGCACCGCATATAATTCCCGCCTGTATGTCCCGAGCCAGGAATCTTGCCTGAAACCCCGCCGATCCGGATGGATCGATGCGTTCGGCACTTCCGCCGGCCTGGGGATCATTCGCCTGCGGAAGCGGCTTATCTGATGTATATGAGCTCATAATACCTATCCTTCCTTCCAAATTTTTAACCATAAAAAGAGTATCTGCCGTGAAGGATGAACCTGTACCCTGGCCGCTTCCTTCGCTTCCTGCCTCGATGTCAGGAGAAATTCCCAAGTCTTCATTTCACTCCGGGTGCCGTGAATGGCTCCACCAAATCTTGGCCAAGACCAGCCCTAACACCTTGAAGCCCTTTCCTTGCCAAATTTCGCCTGGAACGCCTTGCACCATCTGGATGGCATTAAAGACGGCGCTAACATAGCACCGCTGATGTGAAGAATATGTATAATACTTGTGAAGTTTTTGTGAAGTAATATCTACCAAACTTCACAAATGCAACTGACTCTCACGAGACTCTATTTAGTTTATCTTATAAATAGATTTCTATTCAATGTGTTATAGATATTAAAAGGATCTTATATCCAGTCTCTGGAAATATAATTATTTATATTTGTGAATTTTATGTGAGATATTTGGATTCCTGATTTTCTGGATAAAAGCTTGATGAATGATAGAGAATGGGAATGAAAAAGCTCCTTGAGATAAGCTGAAGACTATCGGATTGCTTTCCTTAAGGAACAGGTATGCCGAACGCATCGATCCGGCGTCGGCATCTATTTGCCTTGTTGCTTCCGACTGTCTGGAAGCAAATGACGGGGGAAAAGATGGCAGGGGAAAAAGGGGAATCCAGGACTGTTTACACCTGTTTCCCATGCCGGTGACGGATTCCGCCGCAATGAGATGCAAGCCACACGACTAACCCAGCAACCACCAGCTAAAGTTGCTGGGTTGAGGTTACGGACTGAAAGTCCGGATACGCTCGCCTGCACGATGCGTCCGATCGGGTTTCATTTGGAAATCATCGGTAGCAACTGTAACAATTGTGGCAACGGTAGGATGGGTGGAGTGAAACGCAACCCATCAAAAAATAGCTATCCAACACCAGGAAATGACGGGTTACGCGTTGTTCACCCATCCTGCCCAGGCTAAAGCCCCACTAAAACCGGTGGTGTTAAACCTTGGAATAGAAAATAAACTGGCAGGTGGCGACAGCGATGGATCGGGCGAAATTCCGTCCCATCTCTGGATTGCGCAGGAAGAAATGCGGACGCGAAACAGGGTTTGACAGATCTGGTTATTTTAGCTTGGTGGAGGAACTGAGCTCGGCCAAGGCGTTACGAAATACAGAGGGAGTATGGGCGATCAAGAAGCAATGATATGGGAATCCGGCATCTCCCTGCCCAGGGGTTTTCGCCCAAAACCCGGATATCTGGAATTGATCGCGGCTGACAGGATCACTACTATTTCTTTCGGCCCAGCCGTTCCCACGCCTGCATGACGGTTGCATCCGTCCTCGGATGTTGCGCCAGCTTTGACCATCCATGGCGGCGAAGCAACTGGTAAACAGTGGATGTCGATACCGACCGACCTACGGCGCGCTCCAGCTCGGCCTTCAGTTGAGGAATGGGAAGAACCCCGGTGTTCTGCGCCTGGGAAATAAAAGGAGCGAGGAACTGTACCTCCTCATCCAGGCTCATTCTTGCATGATTCCGCAGGCCTTTTTTGGTCTTGACCTGCTCCTGGCCGGTTTCGATTCTCTGGAATCGTGTCCGAAGCTTCCCTGTCCGGCTCTTGGACAATCCGATAATGGTTGCCGTCTGCTCCAGCGACAACCCAAACTCCAGCGGAAGGAGCAATGCTTGAGCTGCTCGTAGTGCATCAACCGTCTTGGCCGATGCGATTCTTTCTTTTGCCGCTTCCACAAATTCACGCCCCGTTGCAGGTCTTGCCATTTTTATTGTTCAATCCAAAGTTGATCGATTAGCTTTGCCATTTCCATGTGCGTCCTGTCGCCCGGGCTCCCAAGGATATAAATCCAGAAGCTAAAACTCGGATTTCAAGGTTCGGCTTATGCGACCTTCTCTTTCGGGTTGCTGAGAAAATTAACATATCGGGTGTGAAGAAAACATTTTCTATCTGTGATGTATTTGGCAGGAGCTAAAAAAAATGGCGCAAGCTGGGGGGGGGCTTTCGTGGAAATCATTGGCCAATCTCCAATCCTTAGGTCAATTCAGCGAAATGCTGCAAAGAGGATCATGGATTTTTACCATATTCGCATACCATCCGGGATCAATTTTCCTTGTGCCGGAAGTTGCAAAAAATACCGTCTACTGGCAACAAACCTGATGACACCTTTCCTCCGAACCCCGTGGATATTGAACCCATATTCCCAGGGGACCGGAGGAAAGAAAGGTCCGTCAGTACGAAGCAGCGGGACCGATCACCCAATCGCAGTCGGAAACGAGGCACATCCCCCCCCATTCCTTGAGACGGGGCCTCAGGGCCGTTACAATCCTCTCGGCCTGCTGCTCTTCACACGCCAGGATTACAACAGCATTTTTTTCCTCCAGCGCGTAGTCATCGGGCAGTCGTTCGCCGCGCGACCCTAGCCCCCCTGCATGCTTGATGAATGTATACCCGCGAACACCGGCGGTCCTGCACAGTCCGAGCAAATCCCCAAGCGCCTCTTCGTCCACGACGATTTCGATTCGTTTCATTCTAATTAAAGTATCCGGTCTCATGATCATGGCTTCGCTCTTCTCTTAAAGTTATTCGGTAGGAACCTGAATCTTTCGAATGAAAGAAGCCCACTCGAAAGATTCAGGAAGTTAATATCATTCCATTATTAACCAACTCAGTTCTTGTTAACCTTGTCCCGCCAGATGCTGAGCGATGGCGTAATAGGTGGGGACGCCGATCACGATGTTGAAGGGGAAGGTCACGCCTAGCGATAGTGTGAGATAAAAGGATGGGTTCGCCTCCGGTATCGCAAGCCGCATGGCTGGTGGCACTGCGATATAGGAACAGCTTGCCGCAAGCACGGTCACCAGGGTTACGCCACCCACGGAGTATTGTAGATAGTAGTGGCCGACCAGCATGCCAAAAGTAGCGCCAATGATGGGCATCACGATGCCGAAGAGCACCAGGAAGACACCCACTGTCTTGAACTCCGAGATCCTTTTTCCGGCCTCCATGCCCATGTCGCACAGGAATATGCACAATGCGCCCATGAATATGCCTTCAAAGAATGGTTCGATTTTTTTGTAGCTCGGCTCCGAAACCACATAGCCGATTCCCATGGACAGAAACAGCAGCAGGATACTGCCATTGGTGAAGGCTTCCCTTATCAGGTGGCTGTACATTCCCTTTTCGCCCTTTTGCGCGCCGCCCATGATCTTGCGGGAATAACCGGCCAGGACGAGGCCGATCATGATCGCGGGGGACTCCATGATGGCAAGCATGATGACGGGATAAGCTTCGTAGGTCACGTTCATGCTGTTCAGCATTGCAACCGCCGTCATGTAAGTCCCCGCGGATACCGAGCCATAGTGCGCCGCGATTGCGGCGGAATTGAGCGGATCGATCTTTCCCACGCCTCGCAAAATAATATAAGCGATGATCGGCAGTCCTATCCCGAACCCGAAAGCCGCCAGAACTGCCGGCATGGCATCCCCGATCGGCGAATTGATGAACGCTCTGCCGCCGTGCAACCCGATACCGATCAGCAGATAGATGACGATCATCTTGTGCATGTCGGGGGGGAACTTCAGATCCGACTTGATGAGACACGCAAACATACCAAGGGCGAAGAAAAGAATCGCCGGTACGAGAAGACTAGACATTTAAAAAACTCCTCTTGATAATTATTAACTTGGTTGGATTATTCCGAACATCCGCCCTTTCCACCCACTCCCTTAAACCTCTTGAACTTCTTGGCCCCTTAAGACCCCCCGCTATGCACACCCTCGAGGCATTGGCTCGAATGTTCCGGAAGCCAACTGCTCGAAGGAGCATAATTCTTACCCTTCCGCAATTGCTGCGGAAATTCCAGGCATTGCACAATATTTGGCCACCACGATTGCCGCTCGGCCAATCGAACTACGCTTCCCTTCTTCCCAGAGATGGCAGGCTGGATATCTGTGCCTGTCGGATGGGAGAGAGGCCGTTTTATGTCTTTCAAATACAGGATAGTCATATGTCGCTCCAAAATTGGACTGGACTCCGGCATGGGAAATTGTGGCGCAAGGAACCAAAAAACCCGCTCGTCATGCAAAACCACTGACCGCCAGGACTCTTATTCTCATTCCTTTGCCTTTATTGCTCAACTCGAGTCGCTAGAATGCGATCTGTTTGAGTTAAATCCCCTTTCAATCCATCCCAGTATAATATTTCTTCTTAATTCATTGTATTTATGTATAAACCAATATTTCACCGGCTTATATATCGTTATAAAGGATCCGAATTCCGGTTGTAGCGAAATTAACATATCGAATGTGAAGAAAACATTTTCTATATGTGATGTATTTGTGAACGCACTAATAATCGCCGTATTTCGAAAAATAAATTTGCACTTCTTCATCAAATACCCCACACTAAAAGCGCAACATTAGTTCCTAGATAATATTCATAACAATTAAATAACAATTAAAACCAAAAACGCGAACAAGGGGGTTCACAACTAGAAAATGGGGATTTTGAGTGCAATTCTCTGGACCCCAGCGATAGGCGCTCTACTCATGGCGCTGATTGCCGGAAGGGATGCAGATGTAGCCCGCAATATAGGCAACCTTTTTGCCAGCATCGCCTTTCTTCTAAGTTGTTATCTGCTTGCAAGCTTCGACCCCCATAACGCGGGACTGCAGTTCGGCGAGTATTTCTCCATCAACCCCAAGGTTGGCAGCGCCTATGCACTGGGCGTCGACGGGCTGTCGCTGCCCATGGTGGCGCTCGCCACGCTGCTCACCTCCATTGCCCTCCTGGTGTCTTCCAGCATAACCAGCAGCGTCAAGGGCTATCACATCAGCATCCTCCTGACCGAATTCGGCATGCTGGGTGTGTTTCTCTCCCAGGACTGGTCGCTCTTCTACATCTTCTGGGAAATTACCCTGATTCCGATGTTTTTCCTGATCGACCGGTGGGGTGGAAAACGCCGTCAAACGGCGAGCCTCAACTTTGTGCTATACACGATGGGCGGTTCCATTTTCATGCTGGTCAGCCTGATCGCCGTATATCAGTATGTACCCGAGCATGTCTCCCTGATGAGCGCGATGAGCCATGTTTCGGAAAACATGCCCAAAGACCAGCAGATCTGGGCATTCCTCGGATTTCTGATCGGGTTCGGGGTCAAGATGCCGATCTTCCCCCTGCACGGATGGTTGCCCCTGGCTCACGTGGAAGCGCCCAGCCCGGTCAGTATCCTGCTATCGGGAATATTGCTGAAAATGGGTGCGTATGGCCTTATCAGAGTGGTAACCATATTGCCCGAAGCTGCCCAGACCCTGCAATCGATGCTGGTTTTTCTCGCACTGTTCGGGATGATTTACGGAGGCTTGCTCGCCTGGCGGCAAAGCGATCTCAAGGCGATGGTGGCTTATTCTTCGATCAGCCACATGGGCATAGTCCTGCTGGGGATATCGACGTTGAACGAGACCGGCTTTATCGGCGCGGTATTGCAGATGTCAGCTCACGGACTCATCGCGGGAGCACTATTCCTGGTGGTGGGCCTGCTGTATGACCGCACCCATACGCGTAATATCCAGGACTATAGTTCGCTGGTGCAGGTGATGCCGCGCTTTGCATTTTTCACCACCATCACGCTTCTGGCGGCGATGGGTATGCCCGGAACCGTTGGCGCGGTAGCGGAACTGCACGCCATGGTTGGTGGCTTCCAGCAGTGGGGGGGCCTGATGGTATTTTTCAGTCTTGCCATTCTGATCAGCACTGCCTACGCGATTCGCACCATTGGCCTGCTATTCACCGGTCCGGTCAAGCCGCAGATGAAGCAGATCGAAGATTTGCGGCCGCAGGAATCGCTGGCGCTGGGCATTCTGGTATCCGGTATCGTTTTGTTCGGACTTTTGCCGGCTTCACTGATTGATCTTTCAACGGCAACGCTTGCCGAAATGAACAATCTGGTGAGAGTACGGCTTCCGGGAGGGTAACGATGCAAGAAACGCATGTTGAAGCGAGCGGTGAAGTCGGCATACGCGAACGAATCAGGGCCGCCTTGAACCATCTGGACCATGTATTGCCGGGACAGGCGCCGATTCTCGACTTCGTCCACCATAATACGCTCCACGGTTTTCAGCATCTCCCGTTTCACGAAGCTTTGGCGGCTTTCGAGGCGCTAACGGGCATTTGCAGCTACCTTCCGGAAACACGCAGCCGGGAATTCTATCGGCAAGGCCGCATTACCGACAGCGACCTCTTTTACGCTCTTGCACGCAACTCCGGCCTCGAAGCAGACCAGATTGTCTGTAGCATGAAAGACAGAACCATAACGCGCAAGGAACTTTATCACATCGCGCTGCTATACGACTTGCAGCCATCGACCGTCAGCGAATTGAACTGGCAAATCGAAGAACTCGACGCCCTGGAGGCCATACAGGCCGATGTGCCCGATAGCGCCCGCAAGCGGCTTCTTTCCGGCAACACGCAACCATCCGATGCCCTGAGGCAGCTGTGGACCGCGATCCTGGAAAAGCTGGAACTGGAACACGCGGGATTGCATCCGGAAAATTTACTGGATTTGTCCGTGGAGCAAGCTGAAGCATGGCTGGAACATATCCGCAGCAGAACCAATAGCACGTCGGTGCACCAGGAAATGCGGCAGCGGGCTAGCAAGGCGCTGGATAATCTGCTTGAACAATTGGGCGACAGCCTCACCCTGCGGGGTTTTATCCTGGCCTTGACCGGAACCGATATCCTCGATTCCGTTCGACCTCAACTGATTCGCATTTGCGGCTCCTGCATGGATGAAGGAATCGCGGCGTGGCGCACACCCGAGCGCAGCCAGCTGGGGATCTATGCAGCCTGGCGCGCGCTGATTCAATATGACGTCAATCCTTTTCTGCATGATTTGCCCGATTGGCGGGAAATTCTGGCGGAATTGCCCGCGGATGCCGTGGATACGATCATCCTGCAATTGACTGAACTGGAAATTCCACAAAAAAAATGGGAAGGATACTTGCGTCGGCTGGCGCTGGAGATACCCGGATGGTCGGGTTTGATCAACTGGCGCCAGCATCATCCCAAGTATTTCGCGGAGGAAGACGCAAAACCCAATCTTGCCGATTATCTGGCAATCCGGCTCACGCTGGACCGGCTCTGGCTGAACCAGGTTTGCAGGGAGACCTGGAAGATCGAAGCAAAGGTGAGCAGTCTTGAGGCTTATTTTTATAAAAATCTTTCGGAATTCACAGTTCGCTACCAACTCTGCCAAGGCAAATTACCGGAATACCTGACCCAGCGGGCAGAATCGCTGACCATGCTCGCCGGATCGGAACGGCATGCGCGCGCCGACTGGCAGCAACTCGCGGACCTGATTCAGACCTGGCGGTTCAGCCCGCTGGCGGAGGAACAAGGACGTATCCATACCATTTATGGAAGCGGCTGGCGATCCTTCCGCTTATGTCAGCACCTTGGACTGAATGCGTCCGGCGTTGAGGAATTGAATGGGCGCGATCTGAAGAACATGCTGGCGGTGCTGGATGAATTTGACGTGACGGAGCGGGCCAAGATCTGGTTGCATGCCTATGAACGAAACTACCGCGACAGCATTTTTCAGGCAATGCGCGCCAACCATGGTCGGGGAACATGGCCGCAACGGGAAGTGCGCCCCGACTCGCAGATCGTTTTCTGCATCGACGACCGGGAAGAAGGATTCCGCCGCCATCTGGAAGAACTCAATCCGCGGATCGAAACGCTCGGAGCCGCAGGATTCTTTGGCGTACCGATGAACTATAAAGGCCTGGACGATACGAAAGTGACTCCGCTGTGCCCGATAGTCGTCACGCCAGCGCATGAAGTTCAGGAGATACCCAGGCCGAACAGCGAGGAAGCCATGCTCCAGCACAATGACGGCCGCCAGAGAAGCAGGCGGATCGGTAATCTGCTGCATCAGGGCTTGCGCCGCAATCTATTGCTCTCTTATCCGGTCATCGATGCCATCGCACCGGTCATGCTTGCCGGACTGCTCGCCAAATCCATAGTACCCAAACGCCAGCAAAAGCTAATTGAGAGTGTTCGCGGGCTTGTCGCGCCATCGGTAAACACTCAACTCATGTTCACATCGACGGATACGGTAACCGTTGCGACTCCCGATCGGCCCAAGCTGGGCTTTACCGATAAGGAGCAGGCGGACCGGGTGGCGGGCTTCCTGCGCAATGCCGGCCTGACCTATGGCTTCTCGCATTTGGTCGTGTTGATGGGTCATGGTTCCATCAGCCAGAACAATCCGCACCTTGCAGCCTATGACTGCGGCGCCTGCAGCGGACGCCATGGCGGGCCAAACGCGAGGCTGTTTGCCGCCATGGCCAATCGCCCGGAGATACGCAAGCTGGTGGCCGAACGCGGCATCGACATTCCGCAGGACACCTGGTTTATTGGAGCCGAGCATAACACATGCAATGAAGAAATCATCTGGTACGACCTGAATGATGTACCCGGGGAGCAGCGGGGGGAGCTGGCCAAACTGCAGGCCGAATTGCGGCATGCGCAGCACATGTCCGCGCACGAGCGCTGCCGCCGCCTGGCATCCGCCCCGCGCAGGCCTGCGCCGGCAACGGCACTAAAGCATATCGAAGAGCGTGCCACCGATTTTTCCCAGGCGAGGCCCGAGCTGGGGCATGCCACCAATGCATCGGCGGTGGTTGGGCGCAGATCGGTTACGCAGGGAGTATTCTTCGATCGCCGGGTCTTCCTGATCTCCTACGATCCGACGCAGGATCCGGAAGGCAAGGTCCTGGAAGGCATTTTGCTCGCAGTCGGCCCGGTGGGCGCCGGCATCAATCTCGAGTACTACTTCTCCACGGCCAATAATGAACGCCTCGGTTGCGGAACCAAGGTTCCGCATAATGTCGTGGGAATGTTCGCCGTCATGGAAGGCGCATCGAGCGATCTGCGCACTGGCCTGCCGCGACAGATGATAGAGATTCACGAGGCGATGCGGCTGCAGATTCTGGTTGAGGCAAAAACATCGATACTGGGGCAGATCTATGCCCGGCAAGCAAGCTTGCGTGAGCTGATCGCCGGGGAATGGATACTTCTTAGTGCGAAAGATCCGGATAGCGGAGAAATATCCGTCTTTGAGCCGGGAACAGGATTTGTCCCATGGACCGAAGACGCCATAACCCTGCCGGTCTGCGCCACATCACCGGAGTATTATTACGACAAGACTTTACCCCTGCCCCCCGCCCTGATCGGGCAACCGCCACGACTGGAGGCCTGATGCGATGGATGCGCTAGTCATTCTCATCCCATTGCTTCCCCTGATTGCCGGCGCGGTGATCGGTGTCGGCCATCTCTGGGGCGTGCTGGATGGCGAAGCCAGTGAACGAACCACGGCGGGCATCGCCACCTGGGCCATCTCTCTCTCCTGCGTGGCGGCGCTGGCGCTACTGGCCGGCAATTTCCTGGGATGGACTGCTGGTTCCTTTGAGGCTGGGCAGTGGCTGGACAGCGGCAGCCTCAACGTGCCGGTCAATTTTATTACCTCCGGTTTCAGCATGGTGCTGGCAACGCTGTTTGCGGTACTTTTGTTTGTCATCGTGCGGTTTTCGGTTAATTACCTGCACAGGGAAGCCGGCTTTCACCGTTTCTTTTTCTTGCTGAGCCTTTATGCTTCCGCAATGCTCCTGCTGGTGTTATCGGGCAATGCCGTGGGTACGTTCATAGGATGGGAAATTGCCGGGCTTTGCTCTTATCTGCTGATTGCTTATGCCTATGACAGGCCGGTGGCGGCGTACAATGCGACGCGCGTATTCATCACCGTGCGCGCGGGCGATATCGGGTTTATCCTCGGCATCGGCCTGAGTTATGCCTGGGCAAAAACGCTGGACTGGAATCAGCTCAATACATTCGCCGCACAGCTATCCGCCGGACAGGCAAGCGCGATTGCCCTTTGCTTCGCCATCGCGGCGTTTGCCAAATCCGCGCAGCTGCCGTTCGCCCCCTGGCTTGCCCGGGCAGCCGAAGGGCCTACCCCCTCCAGTGCCGGTTTTTACGGCGCGATAATGGTGCATTCCGGCGTTTATCTCGTTCTTCTGTTACAGCCGGTTTTTGAACGGGCGCCGCTCGTGATGGCACTGGTTGCGATCGTGGGATTGCTCACAGCCATATATGGTTTTGTCGTCGGACTGACCCAGATCGACGTCAAGAGCTCGCTGTTTTTTGCCACCTCCGGACAATTGGGCCTGATGTTCCTGGAATGCGGACTGGGCTTATGGGAACTGGCGAGCTGGCATTTGTGCGCCCATGCGGTGGTGCGGGGATATCAGGTGCTTTCGGCGCCATCGCTCATGCATTACATCCTGGGCAACCCAATCAGACCTGTTGGCCGTGAAATCGCGGGGATGCGCTGGCTGTATACGGCTTCGTTGCAGCGTTTCTGGATGGATCAGGTTACGGACTGGTTTCTGGTAAAGCCCGTTCGAAGGCTGTCTCATGATCTGGCCTATTTTGACGACCATGTCGTTGACCGCGCCATGGGAATTCCGCTTCCCTCCCTTCGTACGATATCGACCCTGGCCCAAATGGAGAAGCGCAAGATTGCCACGAAACAATCCCTGTATTCCACTTTGGGTGTCGCCAGCAGCCTCACGCTGGAAAAAAGACGAATGGCGCCGCAACCGGAGATCCAGGATAGCGATTTCGCGCGGGGGAGCGGATTTACCGGAGACCTCACCCGCCGGGTTACCGCTATCCTTTACTGGTTCGAAGACCGACTCGTCATACGCGGTATTGGCGAGGATATGATCGCTTACGGGCGCAGGCTCGGGCTCGCAGCCAACAAGATCGAACAGCTGCTGCTCAATCCCGGCTACCTTACTCTGTTTGTTCTGACCATATTGCTGGTCGCGCTATGAAACGCTGATGGAAACCAATATCGCATTCTGGCAGGAATCAGTGACATTTCCGTTGCTGACCACGCTCGTGCTCATTCCGATGGCGGCCATGGCCGCTATTCTCATCCTGCGTTCCACGTCTATTGCCGTCACGCTCGGCTTCGCCGCCACCCTGCTCGATTTATTCCTGAGCTTTTATATGTTGTCGCTGTTCGATCCGGAAAAAGCCGGAATCCAGTTCGCCGAGCAGGAGCGTTTTTTCGGCTTCACCTATTACAGCGTCGGGGTTGACGGCCTGAGTGTCCTGTTCATCCCTCTCACGACGATATTGGTCACGCTGGTTCTCGTATACAAGGCAACCACCCGCCGGACCTTCGACTGGAAATTCCTTGCCTGCCTCCTTGGCTACGAAGCCATCCTGATCGGCGCGTTTACGGCGCTGAATATCGCGCAGTTCTGGCTCTGGACCTTTCTGGAACTGGTGCCGGTGATTTTGCTCACGATCCACAGTGGCACAGGACATAAAAAACTATGGGTGATCGCCCACCTGCTGAAATATTGGGGCTGGGCGCTGCTGATGACACTGACTGGATTTCTGCTGCTGGGCTTCGGATTGCAGGATTCGGGGCATCCCGTGAGTTTCGACTGGTTGACACTGAAGCACAACAAAGCCTTTTTGCAGAACGGAACATTGATATTCATTCTTCTGTTTTTCGGCTTTGCCGTTCGCATTCCACTGTTTCCATTTCATGGCTGGCTGCCGATACTGGCTGAACAGAGCGCAGTAGCCAGTGTAATCGCCTTGGTCGTAGGCTTGAAACTGGGTATCTATGGGACAGCGCGTTTCATTCTGCCGGTAGTGACGGAAGCCGCCGAGCAATGGGCCGGGTTTGTGGTCTCACTGGGACTCATCACCATCTTTTACGGCGCGCTGCTCGCCCTGATGCAGATCAATGTGCGGCGGCTGCTCGCATTTTCTGTTATCAGCCACGCCGGAATGCTGGTCATCGGCCTTTTCTGTTTCAACGAACATGGGCTGAATGGCAGCATATTCCTCTCCCTGGCATGGGGCCTGGCATCGGCTGGCATGCTCTTTAGCGTCGGCCTGGTTTACGAGCGCACACGAACCGTATTTACTCCACGCCTGGGCGGACTTTTTGATACGAATATCGGCATTGCGCTGCTTTTTTTCATCGCTGCGCTAAGCACCATGGTCATGCCCGGAACACCCGGATTCGATGCGGCTCACCTGCTGATCGAAGGAACTATCGAGGAATACGGGTGGCTGCTCGCAATCGCTATTCTCGTAGGCAATGTCCTGGCGGCAGCCTTCCTTCTGCTGGCTTTCCAGCGGATATTCATGACGACCCCTAGACGCGCCTTTCAACCCCAGAAACCTCGTCAGTATCGGGTCAGGATGGAACCCGCCATTATTATTACCGTCTGCTCGCTGCTCATCGGGACCGGCTTCAATACGGCCCCATGGCTCAACTATATCGAAAGAGATCCGACCGGAATGAGCGCCTATTACCATAAACCCAAGAACGGCCCCCATAAGCCCGCAGCCGCACCGGACGCCAGGCATGATTGAAAATTTTCCGATACTGAGCCTGATCATTCTCCTGCCCCTGGCCGGCGGCATTGCGGTCGGCCTTATCCAGGACATCCATATCGCCAGACGGGTTGCGTTGGCGATCGCCGGCCTTGAACTCATCGTAACCCTGGTGGTGGTGAATTTATTTGATGCCGCGAACGGCAGCAGCTTCCAGCTGATTGAGCGGCACACATGGATACCCAGCCTCAATATATTGTTCCTGATCGGTGTCGATGGAATTTCAGTATTGTTCCTGCCGGCATCGGCGTTGCTGACGCTGGTTGCGGTTATCGCTTCGTGGAAATCCGTTCAGCACCTGACCCGTTTCCATTTTGCCCTTCTGCTCGCTATGGAGGGAGGCACCATGGGCGTGTTCGTTGCACTCGACATGATGCTGTTCTTTCTTTTCTGGGAATTGATACTGCCGCCTATTTTCTTTCTGATCGGATTGTGGGGAGCAGGTCCCGATCGCCGGGGCGCAGCGATGAAATATATGCTTTATATGCTGTTCAGCGGCGTGCCGCTGCTTTTTGCCCTTATCATGCTTGGGGTCAATCACGCCATGCAGACGGGCGGCAACGTTCCGCTGGATCTTTCCTTCAGCTTTCCCGTACTGTTGAATACGCCCATTTCTGAAGACCTGCAAAAAATCATTTTCCTGCTGTTGGTCACCGGTTTCGCGGTCAAAGCCCCGCTGGTGCCATTTCATACCTGGCTGCCTACCACTGCGGTAGAGGCCCCGTCACAGTTGACGGCGCTGCTGGTAGGCTTGAAATTGGGTGCTTTCGGCATGCTGCGCTTCGCCATGCCGCTGGCCCCGGACGCGTCAGCGAAATATGCCTGGGTATTGGGAATATTAGGAGCCATCACTTTCATCTACGCCGCCATGATCGCCCTGCGGCAGACCAATTTGCGCCGCGTGCTGGCTTACGCAAGTGTCAGCCATGTTGGCCTGGTGATAGTGGGCGTGGCGACACTCAATATGCAGGGCATACAAGGAGCAATTTTTCAACTGCTCAATTTCACGCTGATTGCCAGCTGCCTGATATTGATCGCGGGTCTCATACAGCATCGCCTTGGCAGCACCGAACTGATCCATCTGGGAGGTCTGGCAAAAATAATGCCGCGCCTGACGACATTTTTCTTTATTTTTGCCTTCGCCAGCATAGGCGTTCCGGGTACGAGCGGATTCCCGGCGGAACTACTGCTGATACTCGGCGCGCTGAACGCCCATCCCGGACTAGGCATCGCCGCATTGCTGGGAGCTATTCTGGGAGCAGCCTATATGCTGTCATTTATGCGGCGCGCCTTCCTCGGACCCGTTATCCATGCACACTTGAGCCGTGTCATGGATTTGCGTTCCCGTGAATTCGGGTTACTGTGCGTACCCGCATCCATAGTGCTGTTATTCGGATTTTTTCCCGATCTGATCCTTGATGTAAACAGGGTGGCTGCTACATCCTGGTTAAACAGGCTGACTCATTAGTCTAGTCAGCCTGCCTGGTCATGATTTTTAACGGACTACCCTGGAGCGACGAGGTTCTTCCGCAGACACATCTCCATCATCTCCATCCTGAAATTCCCTCGCGCCGTCAACACGGCCTCCGGAACCCCGGTATCAGAACGATGCCGCGATATCGCCCTGATCGTTTTCCGCCGCATCTTCCGCTATGGTCTCGAGCGTCCGTGCGTGCCAGTCGAGCACAGCGGTACGGATGAACATCTTCTCAGCCAATTCCGGACGCTCGTTGCGTATGACCTCCGCAGCGAAGCGAGCCAGGAAGATGGATTTCAACTCGGCGCGCGCCCGGTCGATGCCGATCTCCATGTAAGGAACCGAGGCCAGAAGCAGGAACCCATCATCGGGAATGCGGCCGCTGCGCATATTGCCCTCGATAATGCCGGCGGCCTTGCCGATGGGTACATCCAGGTTCGGGCTGTACGGCCCGATTATCAGGGCCAGGTTAGGCGTATGCAGGAAGTCGAAGCCACGGCCCACACAGATCATCCATTCGCGATGCTCGATATCCAGAAGCCGCTCATGACGCGCCGCCTGTTCACGCACCCGCGCGATAGTGTCGAGGTTACCAAGCAACAAGGGCAGCAGGTCGGCCCGCATCTGGGCGGGCATGTCGGGCAGCAGGGCGGCAAGACGGGGTTCCAGCGTCGATCTCTCATCCGGCGTGATCTGCGACATATCCAGTTTTTCACCGTTGGTGCCATGAACGACAATCGTATCCTCGTCGGTTTCGATACCACAGATAAGGGGATAAATCGTTGAGTGCTCTGCACCAAAAATTTGCTGCATCTGGCGGCGGATGACCTGGGTATGGGCATAGGCTGCTTCGGTATCATAGTTGAAACCGGCGCATCCACGATGCGGATCGCCTTTGGAATAGTGGTAAGTAACCAGAAACAGGACTCTGCGGCCCACCCTTACCCAGTTCTGCACATGATGAGCAAGCACCTCGCCCAGATGAGGCCAGCCGAGATCGAAAGCACCGCCAAGGTTGCGAAACGGCATGAGAATACCCGGTGGCGTATTCGTCATCACCGGCAGATTGATGCGGCCATCCATGCACTTCATTACGGCAATGGCTGTTGGATGTTCGGCAAGATAGCGTTCGCGCGCCAGCCACGCCTCAGGGCTGCGAAACGTATTTCCATGCCGGTCAGCGAGGTTGAAGAGCCAGTCTATGCGTTTCTCTATCGGTAAGCGGGTAACATTAGTATACATACTGTGATCTCCGGGCGTTTTGGTGGGATTTTGAATATGCTGATGGCGTCAAGATCGTCAATCTTACCATAGGGAATGTAAAAAATTCGTCAAGCTCTTTACAGAATCTGAATAAGCGCTCGTTGAACGCGTTGCGGTAAAATGGAGACATAAGGTGCGCGGCGATGGTCGTAGCTGGGCCTCTACGATGCCAGGTAACGCAACACCATGGCTTCATGGTTTCTGGAGCACGGCCCGGAACTTGTTCGGGGATTGCCTACGGAAACGTAATATGGAAAGTCGAACCTTTTCCCGGCGTGCTTTCCACGTCTATTATCCATCCGTAGTGGTCGCATATGCGCTTGACGATCGCAAGGCCGATTCCCAACCCTTCTCCCTGAGTGGATCCCCGGAAGAATCGCTCATAGAGCAAAGGCAGGTAATAGGGTTCGATACCAATTCCCGAATCGGAAATTGAAAGGCGTTTCTGGCTGAAACTGACACGAATGAAGCCACGCTCGGTGTATTGCACGGCATTGCGCAGCAAATTGACGAGCGCAGTGTGCAGCGCTTGCCGGTTCAATGTAAGCACGGCTTTCGGCTCGACCGTTACCTCGAAAAGAAGCCGCTTCCGGTAGATTTCCGTGCACACCGGCTCGACGGCCTCATAGACGCACTCGGCAAGCGCTACCGGTTCCATGATGCCCAGCGCCTGCTCGCGGGCAAGGAACAAGAGCGCCTGGAGCTGCTCGCCCATTCGGCCGGCAGCAGCCTCGATCATCCCGATGCGAACCCGCGCCCTTTCCGAAAAACCGGGCTCTGTTACCAGCAACTCGCAACTCGTCAAAATTGTCGTTATCGGCGTACGCAATTCATGGCTGACGTTGGCGGTGAATTCCTGCTCGCGCCGCAGCATGCGCGTAATCCGGTTCTGGTAGTCATCCAGCGCATGGGCAAGCTGGGCCACCTCCTCATCCTGGCCGGGCTGGATCATCGTTGTTCCCTGCACGTCTCCCGGCGCAAGATGCCTGACGCGCTCGGCAAGGTCCGTAACCTGTTTCACGAGCAGCCCGGCAAGCAGATATCCCACCACCAGCGCGACGCCTACGACCGAGAGTAGGGATAATACGATGAGGAGCCTCAGCTCCTGCTGGCGCTGGTCATGCAGTCCGATTTCGTAGGCGACGATAAACTTTACGCCGTCGACATGGCGTACCGCAACCCGGATCTCCTCCGGTCCGCGAAATACTTTGTGACGCCTGTAATTGAGTCCCTGCAGGTAGGGAGGAAGGTGGGCCTCGTCGGTGGGATCATGAACAATGTACTTTTCAAGATTGGACCCAACCTGCGGCACGAAATCGGCGCTTTCCCGATAGCGCTGGAGCAGATAGTCCATCTCGGTTTCCATGATCTGCTCTATATGCGCCTCCTCGATGTCGTCGGAGGCGATATAGAGGCTGATACCGAGCGTGCCGACGACGATGATGCAGAATATTGCGAACGCCAGCGCAACCCGCAGGCGAAGGCCGCGCTTAAGCCCGGGCACGAGAAACTAGGCGGTAACCCAGGCCGTGAACAGTCTCTATGGGGTCGTAGCCTCCAGCCCGGCTCAACGCACGGCGCAATTCGTGCATGTGGCTTCTCAAGGTGTCGCTGGTTCCCTGGGCGTCCCCCCAGACTTCGGATTCAAGCTCGCGGCGGCTGAATACGCGGCCGGGCTCACCCATCATGAGCGCAAGCAGGCGAATGCACTTGGGAGGGAGCTTGACTGCGGCGCCAGCGAAACGAATGGATAAGGTCTTCGGATCAAAAGACAGATCCCCGGTCTCCAGCAGGCGGCTGGTGACCTTGCCTCCATGCCGCTTGTGCATGGCGACCAGGCGCGCTTCGACTTCTTTCAGGGCAAACGGCTTTATTAGGTAGTCATCGGCGCCGCAATCGAAACCTTTCAGTTTGTCCTCCAGCGTATCGCGGGCAGTCAGCATCAGCACAGGAGTATCGAGATCCGCCTCGTGCCGCAGCTTGCGGCAGAGGGTGATGCCATCCATGCCCGGCAGGCCCAGATCGAGCAGAATGCCATCGAATCGCTGCGTAACCGCCAGATGCAATCCGGTAATTCCGTCCGCTGCGGCATCCACGCTGTGTCCGCGCGCTTCCAGGAAATCATAGAGATTGGTAGCGATGGCTGGATCGTCTTCTATAATCAGTATATGCACGAAATGCCTCTACTCGGAATTCAGGCCTGTTGCGGGCGAAATAGGACTGGAAAAATCCAAATTTAACTGGAATGGCAACAACGCCATTAACTCTAGTTTAAATGATATATCGAGATTTTATCCAACGGTAAATTATAAAGGTTATTGCTTGCGAAACTTCCAGCTGATGGCGTGCACTGCTTCGACCAGCGCCAGGGCGCTCTCCGGCGGGGTGAATTGAGAAATGCCATGGCCCAGATTAAATACATGGCCCGGGCCGGCGCCATAGCTCTCAAGTATCTTTTCGACTTCGACGGCAATAGTCTCCGGTCCGGCGAATAGCACTGCAGGATCGAGATTGCCTTGCAGCGCTACCTTGTGGCCTACACGCCGCCGGGCTTCGCCGATATCGGCGGTCCAGTCGAGGCCTACGGCATTGCAGCCGCTGTCGGCTATGCTCTCCAGCCAGAGTCCCCCACCCTTTGTAAAGACGATACTGGGAACATGCACGCCTGAATGATCCTGCTTGAGTCCCGCCAGGATCTGGCTCATGTAGCGCAGGGAAAATTCCTGGTAGGCCGAATGCGACAATGTACCGCCCCAGGTATCAAATATCATTACCGCCTGCGCGCCTGATTCGATCTGCGCATTGAGGTACGCGGTCACGGCTTGTGCGTTGATGCCGAGAATATGGTGCAGCAGATCCGGACGCCGATAGAGCATGGACTTGACCTGGCGAAAATCGGTACCGCCGCAACCTTCCACCATGTAGCAGGCAAGCGTGAATGGACTGCCGGAAAATCCGATCAGCGGCACCCGGTTATCGAGCGCCTTGCGAATTTGCGAAACCGCGTCCATCACGTATCGCAAATGGACTCCGGGATCGGGTGCGGCAAGGTCCCTGATTTCCCATTCTTCGCGCAAGGGACGTTCGAATTTCGGGCCCTCGCCATCGGCAAAATAAAGCCCCAGACCCATCGCATCGGGGATGGTAAGAATGTCTGAAAAGAGGATTGCGGCATCCAGCGGAAATCTTGCCAAAGGCTGAAGGGTTACTTCGGTAGCAAGATCGGGGTTCTTGCAAAGCGCAAGAAAGCTGCCGGCGCGGGCGCGGGTCTGGTTGTATTCAGGCAGATACCGTCCGGCCTGGCGCATCAGCCACACCGGAGTATAGTCTGTCGGCTGGCGCATCAGCGCCCGTAACAGCGTGTCATTCTTCAGTTTTGTCATTTGCGTTGCCTGGTTCCACCCTGTTGCCAAAAAACAATCAAAAACCTGCGGAAGAATATCCGCATCCGGCCGAAAAACCGTTAATGCTCGATTCCAAAATCATTTCCGGCACCCATCCATGCGCGGAGTCCTCCCCCTCAACCCTCGATATTACCAGTGATCCGGGTCCCGGTATATTATCCTGTTGCAGCATGGCCTGCCTGCCGTCGCTGCGCGGAACATCGTCCATCCATATTCCAGCATCATGCCGCAGGCCGATCCACTCCCATTCAGCTTTCCTCTATGCCCTCTATTCCGAACAACCGCCGGTATTCTCTGATCGCATACCTGTCCGTCATGCCGGCGACATAATCGGCGATTGCCTGGTATCCGTCCTGATCGTATTTTTGTTGATAGACAGGCGGCAGCAAGCGGATGTCGGACCGGAACGCTTCAAACAGCCTCTCCACGGTATGCCGCGCCTTTGCGCTCATTCGAACCACCTTGTAGTGCCGATACAGGTTTTCGCGGAGAAATTGCTTCAACTCCTGCTGTTCTCTCCGGATTTCCTCGCTGAATCCGATAAGATACGGCGCGCTCCTCACCGCCGTTACATCCTTAGGCTGTGCAACGCCGATATTGATTTCGCTCTGCTTCGTCAAATCCCCGACGAGCGTATTGATCATGCGTCTCACGGTTTCGTGGATCAATCTCCGTCCGGATATTGTCGGGTATGCCTCCTGTGCCATGGAGAAATGCCGCGCGAATATGCTGACTTCTACGAGCTGCTGCCGGGTGATCAGACCGGAGCGCAACCCGTCATCCACATCATGATTGTTATATGCAATCTCATCGGCAAGATTGGCCAGCTGCGCCTCGAGAGACGGCCGGCCACCCGATAGGAAGCGCTCGCCAATTTCTCCGAGGCGGGCGGCATTTTTCTTCGAGCAATGCTTGAGTATTCCTTCCCGCGTTTCAAAACACAGATTCAAGCCATCGAACGCGCCATAGCGTTCTTCCAGCACATCCACCACCCGCAGCGATTGCAGATTGTGCTCGAACCCGTCATGGTCTTTCATGCAGCCGTTCAATGCATCCTGTCCCGCATGCCCGAAGGGCGTATGGCCGAGGTCGTGAGCCAATGAAATAGCCTCGACCAGATCCTCGTTGAGGCGCAGATTGCGCGCGATCGAACGGCCGATCTGTGCTACTTCCAGGCTGTGCGTCAGACGCGTGCGAAACAGGTCGCCCTCATGATTGACGAAAACCTGGGTCTTGTACTCGAGCCGGCGAAACGCGGTGGAATGAATGATGCGATCGCGGTCGCGCTGAAATACGGTCCGTCCAGGCGCCGGGTCTTCGGAAATCCTTCTGCCGCGCGAAATTTCCGCGGATATTGCGTAAGGCGCCAGCTCACGCATTGACTGCGCGATCCGGAAATATTTTCGCCAACACTTCGATAGGAATATCGGAATGAACCGCTGCCTCGCCAATACGTTTCAGCAAGACAAAGCGCATTCTTCCTCCCTCCACCTTCTTGTCCAGTTCCATCAACTTCAAATACTTCTCCATGCCAAGATCTGGAGCATGGACGGGAAGCCCGGTCCGGACGTAGAGCGCGCGAATGCGTTCCACATCGCTTCTGGAAATCATGTTCAACAGCCGCGAAAGTTCCACCGCCATCATCGTCCCCGCCGCTACCGCCTCCCCATGAAGCCAGTTGCCATAACCCATGGCGTTTTCTATGGCATGGCCAAAGGTATGGCCGAGGTTGAGCAATGCCCGAAGGCCGCTCTCACGCTCATCAGCTTCCACGACCTGCGCCTTGTTGCGGCAACTCCGCTCTATCGCCTCCACCATCACCGGAATATTCCGGGCAAGAAGCCCTGAAATATTCTGCTCTACCCATATGAAAAAATCCGGATCGCGTATCAGGCCATACTTTATGACTTCCGCGAGGCCGGCGCGCAGTTCTCTCTCGGGCAGGGTATCAAGCGTGTTGACGTCTATCACCACTATCCGGGGTTGATAAAAGGCGCCTATCATGTTTTTCCCGAGCGGATGGTTGATGCCGGTCTTGCCTCCCACCGATGAATCGACCTGCGCCAGCAGGGTAGTCGGAATCTGTATGAAGGGAACGCCGCGCAGGTAGGTTGCGGCCGCAAAACCGGCCAGATCTCCTACCACACCGCCGCCCAACGCGATAATGGGAGTGCTGCGTTCGCACCGGGATGCCAGAAGCGCATCATAGATGAGATTCAGTGTCTGCCAATTCTTGTGTTCTTCGCCATCGGGCAGAATGACGGGAATGCATGTTATCCCCTGGCTTTCCAGCACGCTGCGCAGATTATCCATGTAAAGCGGCGCAACGGTCGTGTTGGAGACAATTGCGACCCGCTTTCGCGGCAAATGATGTGAAATGAGCGAAACCTGGTTCAGGATTCCGCTGCCGATATGTATGGGGTAGCTGCGATCAGCCGAGGCTGAAGCAAGTCCTACCGTAATTGTCTGCATTTTTTTGAAGATCCGTAAAGAGCCTGATTCGCATCGTTCATAGGCTCTGGAAAGAGAAGAGATGTTTCCCTAAAAAGGCTTTACTACCACGAGAATGACCACGGCAAACAGGATCACGACGGGAATTTCGTTAAACCATCGATAATAGACATGGCTTCGCCGGTTGCGGTCATGCTTGAATTCAACCAGGAATTTCCCGCAATACACGTGATAGATCAGTAGCAGGAGAACGAGCGCAAGCTTGGCATGCAGCCACCCTCCTGAAATTCCATAGCCCAGCCAGAGCCATGAACCGAGAAGAACCGCCAGCACGGCACTCGGTGTCATGATGCCATAGAACAGCTTGCGCTCCATTACCTTGAAGCGCTCGATGCCTATTGGGTCACTGCTGGCCGCGTGATAGACGAACAAGCGGGGCAGGTAAAAAAGGCCCGCAAACCAGGTCACTACAAAAATGATATGTAGGGATTTTATCCAGAGCATCATTCCTTGAACACACGGGACTCATTCTTCGGGATAAGCCAGGCATATCCGGGTCTCGCCGGATCCTCATAAACCAGGGCATCGAGCACCGCCGGAAAGGAAGCCGGGGAAGCCGGATCCGTTCCAGCAGAGCTGGCGAGCGTGCCTACGATACCATTGTTAGCGGGAATTCGCAGAAAAAGATGAGTAGCAGGAACTCGAGTTCAAGCGAAGGAATTTACCGGGCAGGATGGAGAGCAGTCCGGGAAGCCACTCCCCGCGGCCCTGCTGAAAATACCGGATATACGTTATGGATAGGCTCAGACCGCGACCACAACGATATCCGGTTCTATCGATCTCAGCATATTTTGAATCCCCCTCAGGGTGCCCGAGATGGAGCTGGGGCAGGTGCCGCAAGCACCCTGATAATGAACGCTGAGCTTGTTGCCTTCAAGACCAAGCACATGGAGATCACCTCCATCATTTTGCAGATAGGGCCGGACTTCCTCCTCGAGCAGCATGTTGATCGTTTCCAGGCGTTGCTGGTCTTCCAGACTTAAACCCGCAATGGCGCTGCTGGCAGCTTCGATCTTGGCAGCCGATCCGGATGCGGCGGCGGGTGCGGCGCGAATCGGATCCGCCACCTCACGAGCCAGGTCCTGCCAGTCCGCGCCACCATCCTGGGTGATCGTAATCCAGCGATCGACATAAAATACGTTGGTTACATGATCGATATCGAACAGCGCCGCCGCGAGCGGATCGTCCTTTGCCTGCTCCGCATTGTCGTATGAACAGGTCACCCCCCAGGTCAAAGGTTCCTTGAGGATGAATTTCAATGCATTCCGGTTCGGTGTCCCTTCTATTTCAGCAATTTTAGGCATTGTCTTTTCCTTCCAGGATTTTCCAGGGCCTGTTAACACTCGTTACGCATCGCCGATCGCAGCGTGCATCGGATCATCTTCGGCTTCGGTGGAGGCCACGGTAACAGAGTTAAGAGCCGCATGCAGGGTATGCCATGGCAGAATCGCGCATTTGACGCGAGTCGGCAAGTCCCGCACGCCGGCGAACACCGTCAGCCGCCCCAGGTGGTGAGGACCATCCACGTCCAGCTTGCCCATGGCCATATCGCGAAATTCCTCAATCAGGGTTTCCGCATCCGCCCGGGTCTTGCCTTTTACCACAGTCGTCATCATCGACGCCGAGGCCTTGCAGATCGCGCACGATTCACCCTTGAATGCGATTCTATCGATGCGTCCACCCTCGAGATCGAGGGCAATGTCGAGATGGTCTCCGCATAATGGATTATGCCCCACGGCCTGATGGCTGGGTTTTTCCAGAACGCCATAATTGCGGGGTTTCCTGTTGTGATCGAGGATAACCTCCTGATAAAGCGATTTAGTATTCATTATTATCCGTTCTTCATTATCTGAAAATTTCAAGAACGGCGCGAAGACTGGCGATAAACGCATCCACTTCCGCCATCGTGTTATAAAACGCGAAAGAAGCACGCGTCGTCGCCGGAACCTTGAGGCGCAGCATTACCGGCTGCGCGCAATGGTGGCCGGTGCGCACAGCAACCCCTTCCTGGTTCAGAAGCGTACCAATATCGTGCGGATGCACGCCTTCGACCTCAAACGACAGCACGGCGGTCTTATGAGCAGCAGTCCCGATGATCCGCAGGCCCGGTATGTCGCGTATCTGTCCGGTTGCATACTCGAGCAGCCGGTGCTCATGCGCAGCGATTGCGCTCATGCCGATTCCAGACAAATAATCGATGGCGGCGCCGAGCCCGATGGCGGCAGCAATCGGAGGAGTGCCAGCTTCAAACTTGTGGGGAATCGAATTGTAAACCGTTTTCTCGAATGTTACCGACAGGATCATGTCGCCGCCGCCCTTGAACGGCTGCATGCGCTCGAGGAATTCCGCCTTGCCATAGAGAACGCCGATACCGGTAGGACCGCAAAGCTTATGCCCGGAAAACGCATAGAAATCACAGTCGAGGTCCTGCATGTCCACGGTCAGGTGCGGCGCAGCCTGGGCCCCATCGATCAATACCGGGACGCCCCGCTGATGCGCGGCCGCGATCATCTGCTTGATCGGATTGATGGTCCCCAATGCATTGGATACATGCAGAACGCCGACAAATTTGGTGCGCTCGTTGAAGAGCCTGTCGTATTCGTCGATGCGGAGTTCGCCCGCATCGTTGATCGGCACGACGCGGATCTTCGCCCCTTTTTCTTCCGCCAGCATCTGCCAGGGAACGATGTTGGAATGGTGCTCGAGCATGGTAAGAATAATCTCATCGCCGGGACCGATGAATTTACGTCCATAACCATGCATGACCAGATTGATGGAATCGGTGGTGCCGCTGGTAAAAATAACCTCCCGGTCCTCGCGCGCGTTGATGAAGTGCTGCACCTTGCGGCGGGACTGCTCGTATTCCGCCGTGGCGGTTTCGGACAGGTAATGCACTCCCCGATTGACGTTGGCATGCTGCGTCGTCTGGTAGCGCACCAGCCGGTCCATCACTTGCCGGGGCATCTGGCTGGAAGCGGCGTTATCCAGATAAACGAGCGGCTTGCCCTCGACCTGGAGCCCGAGGATGGGAAAATCCGCACGAATGCGCTCGACATCGAGCATGGAAGTGAATTGCGGTTCCAAAGCAGACTCTATGAGTTTCACTAGTCAATTTTTCCGCGTTTGTTCGAGCACCATCTCTTCGAGCCGGTGCTTGAGCGATGCTATGCGAATTCGTTCGATAATTTCAGCGCCGAACGCATAGGTAAGAAGATTGCGTGCCGTAGCCTCAGCCAGCCCGCGGCTTTTGAGATAGAACAGCTCCTCATGGTCGAGCTGTCCCACGGTCGCGCCATGCGCGCATTTTACGTCATCCGCGAAAATTTCAAGCTGTGGCTTGGTATCCACGCGGGCTCTCGGATTCAGCAGCAAGTTGCGGCTCGACTGCGAGGAATCGGTGCGCTGCGCGTTTGGACGGACCACGATCTTGCCGTTGAATACCGCGTGCGCGGCGCCATCGACAATACATTTATGCAACTGGCGGCTCGTGCCATTCGCCCTCGCGTGATCTATGCAGGTATGCGTATCCGCAAGCTGGCGGCCGCCAATCAAAGCGAGCCCGTCAACCGCACACTCGGCCCCTTCCGCCGCAAGTAGCACGTTCAGGTCATAGCGTGAAATACGCCCCCCCATCGCCACGCTGGTGGTCCGATAACGGCTGGAACGCCCGACCGATACCGCGCAGTTTGCGATGTGGAATGCCTCTGCGCTATCGCGCTGCACGCGGACATGATTCACTTCAGAATTATCGGCAAGAAAAATTTCCGTTACGGCGTTGGTAACGCAGACTCCCTCCTGCAATGCAACATAGTCCTCGACAACCGTTATCGCGCTGCCCTGCTCGGCGATAACCAGGCAACGGGGATGATTTGCCGTTTCTGCCTGGGTGGTGATAAACAGGAGGTGGACCGGGTTTTCGATCGCGGTATTTCGCCGTGCCACGACCAGCGCGCCATCATGCAGGAAGGCGGTATTGAGCGCAGCGAACAGGTTATTGCGAAATTCGACCTGTTTCGCGAGATGCTTTTCGACACTCTCACCCTGCCTGGAGAGGACAATGGGCAGATTTCCAATCATCGCCCCCTGACTGTTCTCTGTCGGGCCGGGCAGGAGAGACAAGTGCGGCGCAAACGATCCATCCACAAAAACCAGCCTGATCGCGGCTTCATCCAGATGGAGATAGGCGATATCGGAAGCCTGCAACGATGATGAGCCCGCGCGGGCTGGCTGAAGCGACAAGTTGGCGAGAGGTGAAATATCGGTGAACCGCCACTCCTCATCGCGGGTGGTGGGTAGTTTCAGGGCTCCCAGCCGGTCTACCGCTTCCGCCCGCAACTCATTGAGCCATCCCAGGGGACTCGACGGCATCCGTGGCCGTCCCTGAAGAAGGCTTTCAAGATATTTGCTCCCAGCGGCCACGCTCATGCTCATGCCTCGACGGCAGCGCGGTGCTCTACGCCTACCCAGTCATAACCCCGCATTTCGAGGTCAAGGGCAAGCTCCTTGCCGCCAGTCTTGATAATACGGCCCGCCCGCATCACATGCACAAAATCCGGCTCGATGTAATTCAGCATGCGCTGATAGTGCGTCACCAGGACGATGGCGTTATCCTGCGAGGCGAGCTGGTTCACTCCTTTGGTGACTATCCTCAGCGCATCGATATCCAACCCGGAATCGGTTTCGTCGAGTATCGCCAACCTTGGCTCAAGCAGGGCCATCTGCAGGATTTCATTCCGTTTTTTCTCGCCGCCCGAGAAACCCTCATTGACGCCGCGATCCAGGAAATCCGGATTCATTTCCAGCAGCTTCATTTTTTCGCGAACGAAGTCCTCAAACTCGAGTGGATCGAGCTCTTCCTCGCCGCGCTGCGCCTGCAGGGTATTGTAGGCGAGCCGCAGGAAATGGCTGTTGGCGACACCCGGTATTTCTATCGGGTACTGGAATGCGAGGAACACGCCCGCGCGGGCACGCTCTTCCGGCGCCAGATCCAGGAGATTGCTGCCCTGGAACAAAACGGAACCACCCGTCACCTCATAGGCGTCATGGCCGGCAAGAACCTTTGCGAGCGTGCTTTTGCCCGAGCCATTCGTCCCCATGATTGCATGAACTTCGCCGCTTCTCACCGTCAGGTCGATACCCTTCAGTATTTCGATGCCATTAACGGTTGCGCGAAGTCCGCGCACCTCAAGCAGCACTTTGCTGTCATGGTATATCATCCCACACTCCCCTCAAGCTTGAATCCAAGCAGCTTGGTCGCCTCTACTGCAAATTCCATGGGCAATTGCTGAAACACGTCCTTGCAAAATCCATTGATAATCATCGAAACCGCTTCCTCGTTGCCAATGCCCCGCTGCGCAAAATAGAACAATTGGTCTTCACCGATCTTCGAAGTCGATGCTTCATGCTCGACCTTGGCGCTATTGTTGCGCACCTGGATATAGGGAAAGGTATGAGCGCCGCATTTGTCGCCTATGAGCATGGAGTCGCATTGCGAATAATTGCGCGCACCGGCAGCCGTAGGCGCAATTCTGACCAGTCCGCGGTAGCTGTTATTGGAATGCCCTGCGGAAATCCCCTTGCTGACTATGGTGCTGCGCGTATTCTTGCCAATATGAACCATCTTTGTACCAGTATCCGCCTGCTGATAATTGTTGGTGACAGCAACCGAATAGAATTCTCCTACGGAATTCTCGCCTTGCAAAACGCAGGAAGGATACTTCCACGTAATGGCTGAACCCGTCTCAACCTGGGTCCACGAAATACGCGAATTAGTTCCCTTGGCCAGACCTCGCTTGGTCACGAAATTGTAGATGCCGCCCAGGCCATTTTCATCACCCGCATACCAGTTCTGCACGGTCGAGTACTTGATATCGGCGTTATCCAGAGCAACCAGTTCGACCACCGCCGCATGCAACTGGTTCGTGTCGAACTTTGGAGCGGTACAGCCTTCGAGGTAGGAAACGGACGCTCCTTCCTCGGCGATGATCAGCGTGCGCTCGAACTGGCCTGATTCTTCCGTATTGATGCGAAAATAAGTCGAGAGATCCATAGGGCACTGGACGCCCTTTGGAATGAAGCAGAAGGTGCCATCGGTAAATACCGCGGAGTTGAGGGCAGCGTAATAATTATCTCCGACGGGAACCACGGTGCCCAGGTACTGCTTCACCAGGGCAGGATGCGCATGAACCGCTTCCGAAATCGAACAGAAAATAATGCCCACCTCCGCAAGCTTCTGCTTGTAGGTGGTGGCCACGGACACGCTGTCGAAAATCACATCGACCGCGACTCCCGCCAGAGCGGCGCGCTCGTGCATCGGCACCCCCAGTTTTTCGAAGGTGCGCAGCAACTCCGGGTCGACCTCGTCCATGCTGTTCAATTTCTGTTTCGGCTTTGGCGCCGCGTAGTAACTGATCGCCTGAAAGTCGATAGCCGGATACCTGACGTTCGGCCATTTGGGCTCTTCCATCTTGAGCCATTGCTCATAGGCCTTCAGTCGAAAATCGAGCAGCCATTCAGGCTCGTTTTTCTTGGTTGAAATGAGGCGAATGATGTCTTCATTCAACCCCTTTGGCGCGACATCCGACTCGATCTCGGTGACGAAACCGTGTTTGTAGGGCTGATTGACCAGATTTTGCAGTACTGCGCTCATTAGCTCGCTCCACTATCACTCACATCGAAGAAATTCCGGCCGCACTTCCTGTCCTGTATTGGCGAAACCGCCAGCCCTGACTCGATCCGGAAGCTGCGCGAAGCTACGCGCTGGCGGATTCCTTCAGGTTAAAGCTTTCACCGCAGCCGCAAGTGCTGTCGATGTTGGGATTGTCGAATCTGAAAGAATCGTTCAACCCCTCCTTTACAAAGTCGATACGAGAGCCATCAATGAATGGAAGACTGGATGCATCAACCACGACACTGGCATCATGCGACTCGAACAGTTGATCATCCGCATGGAGTTCGTCGGCATAATCAAAGGTGTAGCCAAACCCCGAGCAGCCGGACTTTTTTACGCCGACGCGAAGCGCGAGCCCCTTGCCGCGTTTTGCGAGTTGCTTCCGGATTTGCTTTGCCGCATTTTCGGTCAATGTTATCGCCATGTCTCGCTCCCGCTTTACTGTTTCACACGCTGGCGGCCGAAGGCCTTCCCCGCATGGATCAGGCTGAAACCGTTGCTCGTTCACGCTCGCGCAACATGCCCTCGCGTTCCGGCACTACGCGCTCCGGCATGATCTTGCGCATATCGATCATCTGCACGACCGCATTTTGTCTTGCTTTCTGCTCATCGACCAATTGCTTGAGGGTTATCCCGCCAAGATGATCAAAAATGAGCTCGTTAAGTTTTACCCATAAATCGTGAGTCATGCACTTTTTGTCGTTATGGCAGTTTTCCTTTCCGCTGCACTGCGTCGAATCCATCGGCTCATCCACGGCAAGGATAATCTCGGCAATGGACACTTGCCCCATATCTTTCGCGAGGCAATATCCCCCTCCCGGTCCCCGCACGCTATCGACAAGTGAACGCTGTCGCAGCTTGGCAAACAGTTGCTCGAGATAAGACAGCGAAATTTGCTGACGCTCGCTGATTTCCGCAAGCGTTACCGGACGAGCGCTGCGCTGCATGGCAAGATCCAACAGTGCTGTTACTGCAAATCGTCCCTTCGTCGTTAGCCTCATGTTAAGCTCCTCCTTACTCGTAATTCGGTTGAAAAGTCACCAAAATGACAGTCCATGCAATCAATACATGACTGATTTAGTCAACTATAAGATACCTGAGAGATTTAGTCAACTATAACTGCGCATGCGGTTGCCGAAATATTCGTCCATCGCGAATCCTTCACTAGGAAGCAATGCCACCTGCGATTCCCGCCATGGCGTAAACGCATCCATTGCATTGATAACTGTGCGAAAAATCGCAGCCTGTTCCGGCGGCAACGGCAGCCAGCAATACGGGCAGCCGGTTCCCTGGACCTTGGAAATTCCATAGTCCGGTGCGGCTTCGTGCAGGCGGCCAGAATGTTGGCGCGGGGGGAATCAAACCAGCGGAACGGGTGAATCCCCGAAGTCTCTGAAGCAGGTCACTTGGACCTGGAAGCCGGATCGAGGAACGGCGATCAGGGAATCTGGACGAGTTTTTGGGAAGCGCTCGTACGGGATCTGCCCAGGTGCCCAGGCATTCTTCCCAGCACTTTAACGGTGGCGCAGCCTCATATGCGCCTTGATGAGATCAATGGCCTGGTGGCGAAAGCGATTGCCATCCGTATCCTTTACCCACATATGCAGCAGGCCGATAAAAAACAAGTGTGTATCCATTGCCAATTGAGCGGGATGGTGAGACGGATGCAGTTGCTCCCGAGCTTCGGCGCGCTCGTAAACCAGACGGAGTTTTGCCTCGATACCGGAACAATTCAATAAAATTTGCTGCAGCACGGTAGCGAATTCATCCACGTATTCGCACTTGATCATCATGATTTCATATATCTGGCGGGTCTCGATGCTGTCAGTCAGGATCTGGATGGTATCGCACAAAAAATTTTCTATGCGGCTGAGCGGGTCCCCGGAGTCTTCCACGAGCAATGTATCGTCCATGCGGTCGATAAGCGGAAGGAAGACCTGTTCGCGCATCGCCTGGAACAGATCGATTTTATTGTTGAAATGCCAATAGATGGCGCCGCGCGTAACCCCCGCCTGCGCCGCGACATGCTCCATCGTGGTACGGCTGACGCCGCGCTCCAGAAAAACCTGGCGAGCCGCCTCGATGAGGCATTGCCGGGTCAACTCCGCATTTTCTTTCGTTTTTCGAACCATGGTTCCAGTTTCGTTCTCGCTTCCAATATTTCCTATTTACACCGGCATGCTTTTGATGAATAATTTACATACATACACGAATGTATGCAAGCGATTATATTATCGAAACGGGGGTTGACGATGCCGGCTGGCAGCAATTATAAAAATAAATGCCACAAATTGTTAGCGGCCATTCGCTCAAAAGCGCTGATCATTCTGGCAACGGGCGCTATGGGTATTGTGTTGACCGGTTGTGGCAAAGGCAGCTCTGCACCTGCTCAGCCTCCGGGTGACATGGCCCTTCCTGTCAGTGTCATCGAAGTCCAGCCTGCCACCGTGCCTGTCAGCGCCGAAGCCGTTGCGCAAACCGAAGGCGCCAAGGAAGTGGAAATAAGGCCGCGCGTCGGCGGCATCCTGCTCAAGCGCCTGTATGAGGAAGGCGCGCCGGTCAAAGCGGGCCAGTCCATGTTTCGGATCGACCCCGTGCCCTATCAGTATGCTTTGGATCAAGCAAGAGCCCAGCTCGCCGAACAACGAGCGCGCATGGCGCAGACCGAGCGCGAGGAGAAACGCTTGCATGACCTGCTGACCAATCAGGCCATCAGCCAGCGCGAATATGACAACGCCGTTTCCGACAGCGCTATTGCGCGCGCCGCGCAGCAAGCGGCTGAAGCCCGGGTGCGCGATGCGGAGCGCAATCTCTCCTATACGCTGGTGACCGCGCCGGTAAGCGGCATATCGGGGCGCTTCCAGTTCTCCGAGGGAGCATTGGTCGAAGCGAATAGCAGCCTGCTGACCACGATTGTCCAGTTGACGCCGATATGGGTGCGATTCAGCCTGTCCGACAACGAACTCGCCCAGATCGGCGGGCCCCTGACCGAACAAAAGGTCAGGAAGGTGACCCTGATACTGCCCGACGGCACCGAATACGGAAAGGAAGGGGAATTGAATTTCGCGGCCAGCCGCATAGATCCTACATTGGGGACGCAGCAATTGCGCGCGACATTCGACAATAGCGACAATCAATTGCTGCCGGGGCAATTCGTTCGCGCGCGCGTCACCACGGGCGAGCGCAGCGGTGTTTTTCTCGTGCCGCAGATTGCCGTGCAGACGTCGGATCTGGGGAAAAGCGTATACACGCTCGATGACAAAAACCAGGTGACCGTACGGCCCGTCGTTGCGGGACAGTGGATCGGAACCGACTGGATTATCCTGGAAGGATTGAAAGCAGGCGATAAGGTCGTTGTCGATAACATCATCAAACTGCGCCCGGGCGCGCGGGTATCGCCTCATGCGCCGGGAGAAATGCCTCTAGGGCCGCCCGGCCCGCCCGCCGCCACTGACAAGAAAACATAAGCGGACATCAATGGGCAGCTCGTTTTTCATCACCAGGCCGATTTTTTCATCGGTCATCTCGATCATCATTGTTTTGGCCGGATTGGCAGCCGCCATGCAGTTGCCCATCGCCCAATATCCGCAGATCGCGCCTCCCACTGTCCTGATCACCGCGACCTACCCCGGCGCCAGCGCCGAGACCCTGACCAAGACTGTCGCCGCGCCGATCGAGGAACAGTTGAGCGCTGTCGACGATCTTCTTTACTTCAGTTCCAGTGCCGACTCCAGTGGAACATTGACGATTACCGTCACCTTCGAGGTAGGCACCGATATCGACCAGGCAACCTTCAACGTCAGCAATCGGGTCAATATCGCCCTGCCCCGCCTGCCCGATGAAGTCCGGCGGACGGGTCTGATCATCCAGAAACGCTCCAACGACATTCTGCTGGTCTTCATGCTGATCTCAACGGAGAAAGGGAAATATGATCCGCTGTATCTGAGCAACTACGCGACGCTCAACCTGCTGGATGAGCTCAAGCGAACCAAAGGCGTGGGCGACGCCCTGGTTTTCGGGGGGCAGGATTATTCCATGCGCGTCTGGTTGCGCCCGGACCGGATGGCGCAGCTCGGCGTGACCACGACGGATATCGCCACCGCCATTCAGGCCCAGAATGCGCAATATGCGGCAGGCAAGATAGGCCAGGAACCGGCGCTCGCAGACCAGCAACTGATCTATACTGTAAATGCCAAGGGGCGGCTGCTTGAACCTGAAGAATTCGGCAACATCATTTTGCGTGCGGATGGACCCAGAGGCGTTCTCCATCTCAGGGATGTCGCCCGCATCGAACTCGGGGCGCAAAGCTATGATGTCCGGACTGCCCTGAATGGCCAGCCGGGTGCGGGCATACCCATCTTTTTGCAGCCGGGTGCGAATGCGCTGGAAACGGCCAATGAGCTCATAGCCAAAATGGATGAGCTGAAGCAGCGCTTTCCCGACGGGATGGATTATGTGGTGCCTTACGATACCAGCAAGTTCGTCAAGGCATCGATGTGGGAGGTGGTCAAGACGCTGGGGGAAGCCATGGTGCTGGTGATCGTCGTCGTCTACCTGTTCCTGCAGAGCTGGCGCGCAACACTCATTCCCATCATCGCGGTTCCCATTTCACTGATAGGCACTTTTGCCGGCTTATGGATATTCGGTTTTTCCATCAATACGCTCACCCTTTTTGCCATGGTCCTGTCCATCGGCATCGTGGTGGACGATGCCATTGTCGTGCTGGAAAATATCGAGCGCCTGATGGATGAGGAAAAGCTATCTCCGTTCAAGGCAGCCATCCGCTCCATGGAGCAGGTTGCGAGTGCCGTCGTCGCCATCGTACTGGTGCTTTGCGCCGTATTCGTGCCCGTCGCCTTCATGGGCGGCATTGCCGGCGAGCTTTACCGCCAGTTCGCCGTCACGGTAGCCGTCGCAGTCACCATTTCCGGCGTGGTGGCGCTGACGCTCACGCCGGCGCTATGCGCCATCCTGCTGAGACACACCCATGGCGAATCCGCATTCTTCCGTGCCTTCAATAGCGGGTTCAGCCGGCTTACCCGGTTTTATGTCGGCACGGTGGGAATCACGATCCGGCATAAAATCATCGGCGCTTTGGTATTCACCGGCATTATCGGCGTTTCGGTATATCTGCTTGATACCGTCCCCGGCAGTTTCGTGCCACCGGAAGATCAGGGCTATGTCGTTACCGCAACGATTCTGCCCGATGGCGCCACCCTTGCCCGGACAACACGTACCGCCGAGTCGGTGCGCGCCGCCATTGCGGGAGATCCCGCCGTAGCCCACCAGTTCGTGGTCAATGGCTTCGACCTGATCGGAGGGGGCAACAAGACCAGTTCGGCCACCATGTTCGTGGCGTTCAAGGATTGGTCGGAACGCACGGCCACTGCGGATGACATCGTCGGCAAACTGATGGGCATCGGCATGCAGCAGGCGGATGGCATAGCAATCACATTCAACCCGCCCTCGATCCGGGGGCTGGGCACGGCCGGCGGCTTTGAAGTGTATGTGCAGACCCGGACCGGGGCCAGTCCGGCCCAGTTATCCGCAGTGGTAAACAACTTTATCGCGGCGCTGAACCAGGAGCCGCGCCTTGCCGGCATCGCCACATTTTTCCGTCCCACCGTGCCGCAATTCTTTATCGAAGTGGACGAGGCCAAGGCCATTTCACAGGAAGTAAGAATTGCCGACATCTACGCCACGTTGCAGAGCACAATGGGTTCACTTTATATAAATGATTTCAACCGTCTGGGGCGAACTTATCGCGTACAATTGCAGGCCGAGCCTCAATACCGCATGAAACCGGAGGATCTCGGCAGGGTTTACGTGCGATCGCAATCCGGAGGCATGGTACCCTTGTCCGCCTTGAGCAAGATCAACACTGTCGTGGGCGCCGAGCAACTGGAACGCTACAATGGCCTGCTTTCAGCAAAGATACTGGGTGGGGGAGCGCCTGGCGTGAGCTCGGGCGAGACCATCGAGCTTGTGGAAGAAATTGCCGCGAAAAATCTGCCAGACAATTATCAGATTGCCTGGACAGGGCAGGCTTATCAGGAAAAACGGACCGGTTCCGCCGCAGTTTTCGCCTTCAGTTTCGCTATCATCATGGTATTTCTCATACTGGCCGCCCAATTCGAAACCTGGGTGCTGCCGCTCGCAGTTATCATGGCTGTCCCGTTTGCACTGGCGGGTGCATTGCTCGCGGTCCTGGTGCGGGGAATGCCCAACGATATTTACTTTCAGGTAGGCTTGATCACGCTGATCGGTCTTGCCGCAAAAAATGCTATTCTGATCGTGGAATTCGCCAGCCAGAAGATAAAGGAAGGTTTGCCGGTGGCCGAAGCTGCAATGGAAGCCGCGCGTTTGCGCTTTCGTCCCATTGTCATGACTTCGATGGCGTTCGTGCTAGGTATCCTGCCACTGGTGTTCGCGACCGGAGCCGGAGCAGCGGCGCGCCAGTCCATGGGCACCGGCGTGCTGGGAGGCATGCTGCTGGCGACATTCGTGGCCACGATATTCATTCCGCTGTTTTTCACCTGGCTCTCGCGCAAGCGGGCACCGGCGCCCATCAAAGAATCGGGGCAGGAGGCATTGTGAACGCATGCTCGAAGTGGCGGCGCGTGGTCTTGCCAACCTGGATGACCTTGCGCCTTGAATCGGGAGGCATCGCCTGCATGGGCCTGCTCCCTGGCCAGCGGGCCGGGACAACAGCTTCCCGCCGCTGGACGCGCCTATTGCTGCTCCCTTCGATATTGTTCCTGGCATCCTGCGCAATGGGGCCGGACTATATCAGGCCGCATGTCGACGCATCCGACAAGTTTCGCATGGCCTACACCGAGGGGCAGTCCATCGCCAACCTTCCCTGGTGGGAACTTCTCAACGACGCGGAACTTCAACGGCTGATCAGGCAGGCCCTCCTCCAGAACAGGGATCTCAAGCAGGCGGTGGCAAGCGTCGAGGAGCTTCAGGCTCGCCTGGGCATCGCGCGCTGGGATTATCTTCCAAAAATGGATATGAACGTCAATGCGCCCGCCTTCGGACGCCTTGGAGGCTTTCTTTTTCCGGGATTCCCGACCCCTTACAGCTACTTCGGCCAGACCACCTTGAACTGGGAAATCGATATCTGGGGCAGGGTGCGGCGCTCCAACGAGGCAGCTCGCGCGGATCTGCTTGCGCGCGAGGAAAATCGCCGTGCAATCGTTCTTACCGTGGTGAGTTCCGTCGCACAATCCTATTTCGATCTCCTGCAGTTCGATATGCAATTGGACATTGCCCGAAATGCGCTGCAATCCTGGGAGGAGTCGGTAGCCCTCTCCCGGGCACAACTGCGCGGAGGGGTGATCTCCCGCCTGGATCTGGACCAGTTCGAGGCAGAGCGCGCCAATGCGGCGACTCGCGTGGCGGAACTCGAGCGGCAAATGGTTCAGAAGGAAAATGAGCTGAGCGTGCTGGTTGGGAAAAACCCGGTTTCCATTTCAAGAGGCCGGTCGCTGACGAGTCAGATAGTTCCCCCGGAGGTTCCCGCAGGCCTTCCTTCCGAGTTATTGCAGCGCCGCCCCGATATTCTGCAGGCGGAACAAACGCTGGCAGCGGCTACGGCCCGGATAGGCATGACCAAGGCGGCGCGGTTTCCCAGGTTGACCATCACGGGTTTCCTGGGTGTCGCCAGTCCGGCCTTGTCGAAAATTCTGCTCTCTGGTAGCGAGTTCGGGGTGGGAGGGCTCGGGCTGGCAGGGCCGCTGCTCAATGCGCAAAGCCTGGGCTTCGAACAGCGCGCGGTGGAGGCCCAGGCAAGGCAGGTTCTGGCCCAGTACGAGCAAACGATTCTGGTGGCATTCAAGGAGGTCGAAGATGCGCTGGTCGCGGTTCGTACGGTTACTGAACAGCAAAAAGCCCAGGAGCAGCAGGTTAAGTCGCTACGCTCGGCCTTGCATGTCGCCGATTTACGTTACAAGGGAGGCATCACAAGCTATGTCGACGTACTTCTCGCAAAACGTACTCTTTTCGACGCTGAATTCGCCCTTGCAGCAACGCGCCGCCTGCATCTCGTATCGGTCGTTCAGCTCTACCGTGCCCTCGGCGGAGGATGGTCGCCCGCCTGACAAGCGCATTCAGGAAGCAGGTTTCTCTTCTTCTGTCATCATGATGCACCTTAATCTGCTGCATCATGAGTTCCACTGCATAGCCAGGCCAGCCTCTCGACAAATTTTCCTCCAGCTTTAATTTTGTCCGGACCGGTCTAAGCTTAAGGAAGTGCTGAACTTAAGGAAGCGCTGAACAGGTTCTCGTTGAGCGTTGCTGGTAAAACCGGGATGACCATTAAGCATGCAGGCAAACGCCATAGCCGGGTCTGCGATGCCAGGGAGCGCAACGCCATGGCTCCCCCGAAGCATGGTCCGGGTGACCCCGTGAAGCGGGGATCGGGCGGCAGCGGGGATACCGGACCGTGCCAAAGTATATATGGGGCGTTAGCAGCCCGCTGCGGGGACGCTTCTTCCGTCGGGAAGACCTGTTCCGCGTTTGGCCATCGCGCCAGCGGAGATTTATTCAGGGCTTCCTCGAACGCCTGAAGCGTTTCTTATTCTATTCCTGATCCAGGAGTATGCCGGGAGCAAAGCAATGAACTTGAGCAGAAGCATCATTGTGCAAAGTAGCGTTGGAATGATCCTGGCCTTTTTCGCCGGCTGCGGCGGCAAGCCTCCCACCCCTTCGCCCCAGCCCATGCCCGAGGTGGAAGTGATCACCGTTACTCCCAGGACGGTCCCGGACGAACCGGAGTTCATCGGACGCACCGAAGCCTTTCGTCCCGTGGAAATCCGGGCGCAGATTACCGGCATTATCCAGAAAATCTTTTTTACCGAGGGTCGCAATATCAGAAGGGGCGACAAGCTGTACCTCATCGATCCTGTTCCTTTCCGGGCAGCCTATCTTAGCGCAAAGGGAAGAGTGGCCCAGGCGCAGGCACGCCTGCTGCAGGCGGAACAGGATGTCGCACGGGTCAAGCCCCTGCTTGAAGAGCAGGCTGTCAGCCGAAAAGACGTGGACGATGCCGTCGCGCAGGACCTGGCTGCGCGCGCAACGCTCGAATCCGCGCAAAGCGACCTGGTGAAGGCCGAGTTCGACATGGGAAACACGCTCATCACGGCGCCGGTAAGCGGACGAATCGGACGCAGCCGCTACTATGAAGGACGCCTGATCTCGGCCCAGACCGACTTGCTGACAACCATCGACCAGCTGGATCCCATGTACGTCAATATCAGCGTTCCAGAAAGTTATCTGCTTCGAAGGCGGCGCGAGCTGGCGGAACACAAGGTGGCCAGGCCGGATATTTTTCAGTTGCGCGGGGTCATGACTTTTTCCGATGGCACCATCTACCCTCAGGAAGGGGTGCTGGATTTTGCGGATGTCGGTCTTCGCACGGAAACTGGCATGCTGCAGGGACGTTTCGTATTTCCTAATCCGGAGGGAAATCTCTCTCCGGGGCAATCCTATGTTTATCCCGGACAATTCGTGAAAGTTCGCTTGAAAGGATACATCCGCACGGATGCCATCCTGATTCCGCAGCGCGCGGTCCAGCACGGCCCCAAGGGCGCCTTCGTATACGTGGTCGGCAAGGATGGCAAGGCGGAGCAGCGCCCGATCGACGCAACCATATGGTATGGCGATGAATGGTTGATCGATCAGGGCCTTCAGCCAGGAGAGCAGGTTGTGGTGGAAGGATTCTACCGGATTCAGCCAGGAATCCAGGTCAATGCCATTCCATACCGAGGCACGGATTCCTCCCCCGGCAAGAAGAACGAAGAACCTGGCGGACAAACCTCATGAGTCCGCATTTTTTCATCGACCGGCCGATTTTCGCTTCGGTTCTGTCCATCATCATTGTGGTCGTGGGTCTGGTATCGCTCCAAGCCTTACCGATTGCCCAGTTCCCCGAGATCACTCCCCCCATGGTGCAGATCGACGCGGACTATCCCGGGGCCAGTGCCGAAGTAGTAGCCGATTCGGTAGCGCGTCCCATCGAAGTCCAGCTGCCCGGCATCGATAATCTCATGTACTACGACTCGATCAGCACCAACGATGGCCACATGACGATGCGCCTTACGTTCGAGATCGGGACGGATATCGATATCGCGCAGGTTCAGACGCAGAACCGGCAGCGGCTCGCCGAACCCCAGCTTCCCGATGAAGTAATCCGCCAGGGCATAACGGTAAAAAAGACATCGCCGGATTTGCTGGCAGTCATTGCGCTGAGTTCGACCGATCCCCGGCACGATACCATCTATCTGTCGAATTATGCATTGCTTCGCCTATTGGACAACGTCAAGAGGCTCCCGGGCGTCGGCGATGCCATTATTTTTGGCGGCCAGAATTATTCGATGCGCCTCATCCTGGACCCCATCAAGATGGCGCAGCTCAACATCACGCCCACAGACATCGCCACCATCGTCCGGGAGCAGAACCGGGATTTTCCGGCAGGCCGGATTGGCCGCGAGCCGGCGCCCAAGGGCACGGAATTGACCATTCCGGTCATCACGCAAGGCCGGATGAGCGAGGTCAAGGAATTCGAGGAGATGATCGTCCGGGCTTATCCGGACGGCTCGATGGTGCGTCTCCAGGATGTAGCTCAGGTGGAGTTGGGAGCGCAATCCTATGATCTCGAAGGGCGGTGGAACGGAAGACCCAATACCTTCATCCTGACCTTCCTCTCACCGGGAGCCAATGCGCTCGACACCATCAAGCACGTGCGGGAAGAGATGGACAAACTCGCTGTCAGTTTTCCCGCCGGAGTGTCTTACGATATTCCATACGACACCACCACGTTCATCGATGTGTCCATCAAGGAAGTGATCAAGACGCTTGCCGAGGCCATGCTCCTGGTCATCCTGGTTGTATATGTTTTTCTGCAAAGCTGGCGCGCCACGCTCATTCCCGCAGTCGCTGTTCCCGTTTCACTGCTGGGTACCCTCGCAGGCATGGAAGCCCTGGGATTTTCCATAAATACACTGACCCTGTTCGGCATGGTACTCGCGATCGGCATCGTGGTGGACGATGCGATCGTGGTCGTGGAAAATGTCGAGCGTCATATGTCCCGGGGCCTCGCGCCCAAGGATGCCGCCAAGAAAGCCATGGATGAGGTAACCGGTCCCGTGATTGCGATCGTACTGGTACTGGCGGCTGTGTTTGTGCCCGTGGGCTTTCTCGGAGGCATCACCGGCGAACTCTACAAGCAGTTTGCCATTACCATCGCCTTGTCGGTAGCGATCTCCGGGTTCGTCGCGCTCACATTGAGTCCCGCGCTTTGCGCCCTCGTTCTCAAGCCCGGCCATGAGGCACCCAAAGGATTCTGGATAATATTCAACCGGTCGTTCGACTCGATGCAGGCTAGTTACTCAGGAGGGGTGACCAGGGTCCTACGGCACTCCATAATGGCGCTGATTATCTTCTTGGTGCTTCTGTTCGTGATCTTCGGTCTGTTCAGGACCATTCCCGGCAGCTTCCTTCCAGAAGAAGACCAGGGATACTTCATTACAGTTGTTCAATTGCCCGAAGGCGCTTCGAAACAGCGCACCATCGAGGTGGTGCGTAAACTGGAAAACTACTTTCTATCAATCAAAGCCATACATTCCACTGATGCGCTGGCTGGCCAGAATTTCGTATTCAGCACTCGCGGCGCCAATCAGGCCACGATGTTCATTCCGTTGCATCACTGGGATGCGCGGAAGAACGCGAACGAGCAGGTCCCCGCGCTCATCGCGGCAGCATTTCAGGAATTTGCCCGAATTCCGGAAGCGCTGATTCTCGCGTTCAATGCCCCTTCCATCCGGGGGCTCGGCTCCACCGGGGGATTTTCGGTACAACTCCAGGACCCGAGCGGGGGCGATTTCACGCGGTTTGCCGCCGTGGCCGAGGAATTTGTAGCGAAAGCCAGAGCGCAGCCCGCGATAGGGGCGGTGACCACCAGCTTTCGCGTAAGCACGCCGCGGCTTTACGCCACCGTGGACCGCGAGAGGGCCAAGGCACTGGGCGTTCCGATCTCCGAAGTGTTCGACACCATGCAGGCCTACTTCGGGAATCTGTATATCAATGACTTCATGAAATTCGGCCGCGTCTATCGCGTGCAGACTGAAGCCCCGCCGGAATATCGGTCCAACCCCGGCGATATCAGCAAGGTTTTTGTACGCTCTCAAAGCGGGACAAGCCCTACCATGATTCCCTTGGACTCGGTGGTCAACACAAAATTTACCAGCGGCCCCGATCCTGTTACCCACTTCAATGGCTTCAACACCGCGCTTGTGCTGGGAGGCGCCGCGCCCGGGTTCAGCTCCGGACAAGCCCTGGATGCCTTGCAGCAGGTAGCCGACGAAGTGTTGATTCCCCAGGGATATGCCATCGACTGGAGCGGAATGTCCTATCAGGAACGGCATGCCGGGGGAAAATCCGCCGTGGTATTCGCCTTCGCGCTCCTGATGGTTTTCCTGGTACTCGCCGCCATGTACGAAAGCTGGTCCGTTCCATTCGCTGTCATACTTGCTGTACCTTTCGGAATTCTGGGCGCATTGCTAGCCGTATGGTTGCGGGGATTGACCAACGATATCTATTTCCAGATCGGCTTGGTCACATTGATCGGGCTTGCAGCAAAAAACGCGATTCTCATCGTCGAGTTCGCCAACGAACGCTACAGCGCCGGAATGCCGTTAGGCGAATCTGCCCTGGAAGCGGCCAGGCTTCGATTCCGGCCTATCATCATGACGTCGCTCGCATTTATCCTGGGCGTCGTGCCGCTCGTCGTCGCCTCCGGAGCAGGCGCGGCGAGCCGGAATTCGATCGGAACGGGCGTTTTTGGGGGAATGCTGGCCGCCACCTTTCTGGCTATTTATTTTGTCCCGCTCTTTTTCGTGGTGATCGGAAAAATTACGAGAAGAAAAAACAAGGAATCCACCCCGGAAAATTCCCAGAACAACGCGGGAAGCCAGCCGTAGACATAGGCGCCGCAGGTGCCGCTGTGGTCATGCGGGCATCAAGCCCGGCGCTTCCTTCAGCAGGAATTCCCTGAAAGCGTGCGCCGCGCTCGAGAGGCGCTTGTTCTTGCGATGCACCACATGCCAGTGGCGCATGATGGGAAAATCCTGGACATCGAGAATCTGGAGCCGCTTTGTCTCCAGCTCCAGCTCGGCGGTATGCAGCGACATGATGCCCAATCCCATTCCTGCCTGGACTGCCTGCTTGATGGCTTCGTTGGTATCCGTTTCCATGCTTTTGTTGATGGAAATATGATGCTCGGAAAAAAAGCGCTCCATCGCGCTGCGCGTGCCGGAACCAGGCTCGCGCACCAGGAATGTTTCCTGCTCCAGCCTTTTCACCGGGATGTGCCGGAGAGCGCACAGTGGATGAGTTGGCGGAGCGATGACAACCAGCGGATTTTCCATGAATGATTCCGTGGCGATATCCAGCCCATCCGGCGGCAGGCCCATGATGGCCAGATCCGTGACATTATCCGCCAGATGCTTCAGCACAGTTTCCCGGTTGGCAACATTGAGACTGACCGTGATGCCGCTATAGCGCTGGCAGAACTTGGCGAGCAGATGCGGAGCGAAGTAATTGGCGGTACTCACCACCGAGATGGTGAGCTTGCCCCTGTCCAGCCCCTTCAATTCGTCCAGCGCGAGCTCCATGTCCGCCAGTTGCTGGGAAATGATACGGCTGTAATGATATAACTCCCGGCCGGCATCGGTCAGGTACACCTTCCTGCCCAACTGTTCGAAGAGAGGCAGATTAATATTATCCTCCAATTGCTTGATTTGCATTGATACAGCTGGCTGGGTGAGATAAAGCTCTTCGGCAGCGCGCGAGAAACTGAGGTTGCGGGCGACAGATTCAAAAACCTTTAATTGTCTCAGGGTAATATGCAGCATCGCCAGGATTGAGCCAGCGGCACGGGTACTATGATATATAAGGAAAATATTATCATATCCATCAAAATACATGACTGGAATTTATAATCTATCCGATTACAATGTGCGTGTAGTACTTTTACCACCCCACGAGGAGAACCGACCATGAGTCAAGAAATAAAGGGCAAGGAACGCTACAAATCCGGCGTCATTCCATACAAGAAAATGGGTTACTGGGACGCTGATTATGTCCCCAAGGAAACCGATATTATTGCACTTTTTCGCATCACGCCCCAGGAAGGGGTGGATCATGAGGAAGCCGCCGCGGCTGTCGCCGGCGAATCCTCCACCGCAACCTGGACCGTGGTATGGACGGACCGCCTGACCGCCTGCGAACTCTACCGCGCCAAGGCTTATCGTTCCGATCCGGTTCCCAATACCGGCCCGGGCACCAAGACCGAGCAACAGTATTTTGCCTACATCGCCTATGATCTGGATCTGTTCGAGCCGGGCTCCATCGCCAACCTGACTGCCTCCATCATCGGCAACGTTTTCGGCTTCAAGGCAGTGAAAGCGCTGCGCCTGGAAGACATGCACATTCCTGTGGCTTACCTGAAAACCTTCCAGGGGCCCGCCACCGGCGTCGTTGTGGAGCGTGAGCGCCTCGACAAATTCGGCCGTCCGTTGCTGGGCGCCACCACCAAGCCGAAACTGGGGCTTTCCGGCCGCAATTATGGGCGTGTGGTGTACGAAGGGCTCAAGGGCGGCCTGGACTTCATGAAGGATGATGAAAACATCAATTCGCAACCCTTCATGCACTGGCGCGACCGCTTCCTGTATTGCATGGAAGCAGTCAACAGAGCTTCCGCCGCGACGGGCGAAGTCAAGGGCCACTACCTGAACGTCACTGCGGGCACCATGGAAGACATGTACGAGCGCGCAGAATTCGCCAAGTCGCTCGGTTCCGTCATCGTCATGATCGACCTGGTGATCGGCTACACCGCCATCCAGTCGATGGCCAAGTGGGCGCGCAAGAACGACATGATCCTGCACCTGCACCGCGCTGGCAACTCGACCTACTCGCGCCAGAAGAACCATGGCATGAACTTCCGCGTGATCTGCAAATGGATGCGGATGGCGGGAGTGGATCACATCCATGCCGGCACGGTCGTCGGCAAGCTCGAGGGCGACCCCCTCATGATCAAGGGTTTCTACGATACCCTGCGGGAAACCAATACCAAGACCAGCCTGGAACATGGCTTGTTCTTCGATCAGGACTGGGCCTCGCTGAACAAGGTCATGCCGGTTGCTTCGGGCGGCATTCATGCCGGCCAGATGCACCAGTTGCTGGATTATCTCGGCGAAGACGTGATCCTGCAGTTCGGCGGCGGCACCATCGGCCACCCCATGGGTATCCAAGCTGGCGCGGTTGCCAACCGCGTGGCGCTGGAGGCGATGGTCATGGCACGCAACGAAGGTCGCGATTATGTGAAAGAAGGTCCCCAGATTCTCGAAGCAGCTGCCAAGTGGTGCACACCGCTCAAGCAGGCTCTGGACACCTGGAAGGATATCACCTTCAATTACGAATCCACCGACACCGCCGATTTCGTGCCCTCGACCACGGCGAACGTCTAACCCTATCCCCCTATCCAGGAGAAAATAATTATGATGACCAATGTAGGAAACCGTGTCACGCAGGGGCAGTTCTCTTTTCTGCCCCCGCTGACGGACAAGCAGATATCGGCGCAAATCAAGTACGCGCTGAAGAACGGCTGGGCCATCGGTGTGGAATACACCGACGATCCGCATCCGCGCAATACATATTGGGAAATGTTCGGCAACCCGATGTTCGACCTGAAGGATCCTGCCGGCATTCTCTCGGAAATCAATGATTGCCGCAAAACCTATCCGAATCATTACATTCGGGTAACGGCATTCAACTCCACGCGCGGGGTCGAAAGCCCGACCATGTCATACATCGTCAACCGCCCCAAGAACGAGCCGGGTTTCAGGTTGGATCGCCAGGAAACGGATGGCCGTTGCGTTCGCTATACCATTCACTCCTACGCTACCGACAAGCCGGAAGCCGAGCGTTATTGATGGAACTGGCCTCTTCCTTTCCGGGAAGGGGCCAAGCCCAAGGAGGGGGCTGGATAGGCGGGATGATGAGGCTGTGAATTCATCGAGCGTTTTACCCAGCCCTTAATCAAGTTGACAGCAAGCTCGTTTTTAAACTGACATGCCCAGGAATGTTTCCTGACACACCTAAATAAGTGGAACAAAAGTGAAAAATCCAGAACTCCTAACTCCCGATAATAGTTCAGTGGATCTGGACGCCGAATTTCGCAATTCCAACATCAAGGAAGTGCTGGACAAGCTGGATCTGGAATTGATCGGCTTGAAACCGGTAAAAACCCGCATTCGCGAAACAGCCGCATTGCTGCTCGTGGATCGCGTGCGCAAGAAACTGGATATGACTGCCGGTGCGCCCAGCCTGCACATGAGTTTTACCGGTAACCCGGGTACAGGGAAAACCACGGTAGCGCTGCGCATGTCCGAAATCCTGCATAGACTGGGTTATGTGCGGGAAGGGCATCTTGTCTCGGTGACACGTGACGACCTGGTGGGCCAATATATAGGCCATACCGCCCCAAAAACCAAGGAAGTGCTGAAGAAGGCGATGGGTGGAGTGCTATTCATCGATGAGGCCTATTATCTCTACAAGCCGGAAAACGAACGCGACTACGGCGCGGAGTCGATAGAAATCCTGCTGCAGACAATGGAAAACAACCGGGATGACCTGGTTGTCATTCTTGCGGGCTACAAAGACCGCATGGAAAAATTCTTCCGCAGCAATCCTGGCATGCGTTCGCGTATCGCCCATCATATCGACTTTCCCGACTACAGCGCGGATGAACTGGTCGCTATCGCCAAACTCATGCTCGCTGCCCAGAATTATCGCTTCAGCCCCGAAGGCGAGGTGGCATTTGGCGAATATATCCACCTGAGGATGAAAATGGATCATTTCGCCAATGCACGCTCGGTTCGCAATGCCCTCGACCGGGCAAGACTGCGGCAGGCAAATCGCTTGTTCAAGGGAGCGCGCAAGAATCTTTCACGGATCGACCTGATGACCATCGAGGCGGAGGATATCCGCGCCAGCCGCGTATTCCAGGAAGGAGCAGTCGACCTGGACGGCGATGAGGGTGCAAACGAGAATCCGCCAGCGAGTTGAATGGGCTTGCAGCCTCCATTTTGTGGGAAGCGGATTAATAACTGGCTCCTGTACCTCCCCTTGTTATCTTGAGCAAGTTATTGAAAACCTTCCATTGGGTGGGCGCCTGGTTCCGGCGCCCTCTTTTTTGGAATAAGAATCCAGATGGCAGCAGGATTCAACAAAAACGAGCGATCCAGTGCCGGATTTGGGTTTAGCTCCGGCTCGAAGTCCCGAAGCTTGCTTGCCTCAATTGACAATGCCGTAGATCCGAAAAATGCCGGCCTGCCAGGTTTTCCGCTTGTAAAATTTCAGTTCCCTTTTCTATCGGCCCAGGCGCTGCATCGCGTCCAGATCATTGTTGGTATCGATATCCCTTGTACCGCCGCCGCCTCCATCTGTATAGAGACACCAGCAATCCATATTTTCCAGGACCAGGCATCCGGAAGCGCCGCGGCTCAAGCATGTCGCGCAACACTCTGAAGCCGGATCGGGTGGCAGTGGTCCCGGTCCTCCGCCGCCGCCTTTTCTTCTTCTGCTTTCGTTGACCAGGTCGATATTCTGGGTGATCGCGAAGATGGATTGCTTGTTCGCCTCGTCGATCACGAATACTGTCTTGAAAGGGGAACTCTTTACCACTGCCAAACCAGCTTTGATCGATGCCTTCGAGCCAATCGTAAAAGACGAGGATGCGACTAACGATGACGGAGCATCAACGCGGACGCGATCGAAGAGTGGGCACTTCAGAAAGAAATATTTTTCCATTTTCATCTCCAGGTTGGTTGAAAGGGATGACGGCGGAGACGATAAATTGACGCTATTGATAGTCCGAAAGAACTCTTATCTACAAATTGCCGCCACTTTTGTACTATAGAAGGCTATGTCCATATTTCAACCTTCTCACCTGGAATTGGCAGCAATATAAGATAGATTTCATTCTGCTATTCATCCCGATATCGCCATCCCTAACTCCAAGATCGATGCGCCCCACCCGCCTGGAAGAACCACCCGCCAACCGAAACGACTGGAAGACCATCCGCAGCCTGCTGCCTTATCTTTGGGAATTCAAAGGAAGGGTCGTTCTCGCATTGTCACTCCTCATCATGGCGAAGCTCGCCAATGTGGGCGTTCCATTGGTGCTGAAGGAAATCATAGACGCTCTTGACCGCCCGCGCGCGCTGATGGCCCTGCCGGTTCTTCTGCTGGCTGGCTATGGCGCGCTGCGCCTGGGCAGTACGCTATTCGGAGAGCTGCGGGATGCGATCTTCGCCAAGGTCACGCAGCGCGCCATACGCCGCGCGGCTATCAATGTATTCAACCACCTGCACGCCTTGTCGCTGCGTTTTCATCTGCAGCGCCAGACAGGGGGCGTATCCCGCGATATCGAGCGCGGATCGCGCGGCATCTCTTTTCTTCTCAATTTCATGCTGTTCAATATCTTGCCGACATTGCTGGAAATCGGGCTGGTTGCGGTCATTCTCCTATCCAGATACAGCACATGGTTCTCGGTGATCATCTTCGGCACCCTGACCGCGTACATCACGCTCACCCTGGTCGTGACAGAGTGGCGCATGATCTTTCGGCGGACGATGAACGACATGGACTCAAAAGCCAATACCCAGGCGATCGACAGCCTGCTGAACTATGAAGCGGTCAAGTACTTCGGCAACGAGGCGTGGGAGACCCGGCGCTATGATGAACATCTGCAAAAATGGGAGATGGCAGCGGTTCGCAACCAGACATCGCTTGCTCTTCTCAACTCCGGGCAGAGCGTCATCATCGCGATAGGAATTACACTCCTGCTTTCGCTGGCGGCGCAGGAGGTTATCCAGGGAACGATGACATTGGGCGATCTGGTGCTGATCAACGCTTTCATGCTGCAACTCTACATGCCGCTGCATTTTCTGGGGTTCGTCTATCGGGAGATCAAACACTCATTGGCCGACATGGAAAAAATGTTCAGCCTGCTGGAAGAGGATGAGGAAATCAAGGACAGCGCCGATGCAATCGAGCTTGCCGGAAACAGTGCCGAGGTTCGCTTCGAAAATGTCGATTTCAGCTATGAACCCAATCGGCAAATTCTATTTGATGTCAGCTTCGAGATTCCTCCAGGCGGTAATGTCGCTGTCGTCGGACACAGCGGATCGGGAAAGTCGACATTGGCCCGGTTGCTGTTTCGCTTCTATGACACAACCTCGGGCAGAATCCTGATAAATGGACAGGACATAAAGGGAGTGACGCAGAAAAGCCTGCGCGCAGCCATTGGAATTGTTCCCCAGGACTCTGTCCTGTTCAACGACACGATTTATTACAATATCGCCTATGGGCGTCCCCATGCAGCCAGGGAGGAGATCATCGCGGCGGCGACGGCGGCGCATATTCACGACTTTATCGAAAGCCTGCCGAAAAAATATGAAACCACGGTGGGGGAGCGCGGCTTGAAACTTTCCGGAGGAGAAAAACAGCGCGTGGCCATAGCGCGTGCGATCCTGAAGAACCCAAGAATACTGATATTTGATGAGGCAACTTCGGCACTGGACTCGAAGTCGGAAAAAGCCATCCAGGCTGAGCTTAAACGTGTCGCCATGCACCGTACCACTTTAACCATCGCCCACAGGCTGTCGACCATAGCGGATGCCGACCAGATACTGGTGATGAGCAATGGCCGTATTATAGAACGTGGCGCTCACCTGGAACTGCTTGCGGCTAATGGCGCTTATGCGCATATGTGGCGGCTTCAGCAGCAGGAAGAACGGGCCCACCTGCAATCGCCGGCGATTTCAGCTGAAGAATCTCTCCCGGCAAACTCGCCCAAGCTTTCGAAGGCCGGGACAATTGACGGCTTCTAGCAGCCTGTCGGACTGACAACCGAAGCGAAAATGTGACTGGGTGAGGAGGATTTTGCCGATTTTGAAGGCCAATAGTTGTTCTATTGATCGAAAAAGCGACGAAATAAGACCAGCCAGACGCTTTTACAGCCGATTTCCTTTAAGTCCGACAAGCTGCCAGGTGTGGTAAGTCATAAATTCACTGCATAAAAAATACCCGTCATTCCGGCCGCTGCGCCAGTGGCGAACCGGAATCCAGAGCCTTCTCAAGCTGCCGGATTGAAGATCATTGCATTGTCGAAGGCGCACTGGAATTTTTATCCCGGATTGAAGTCATTAAACGTATCCCATAGTGGACAACACTGCTTTTGCCAAAGCAGTTGAAGATCACAGCAAGACTTAATCCCCCAGCCCGATTATAATTTCCGGTTATTTTTGTCCCAGGTATCCAAAGTGTTCAGCGAGTTCTTTTCGGTATTTCCCCAATATCTCATACCCAAGCAGGCATTGACAATTTTCGCGGGAAAAGTTGCCAATGCCGAAGCTGGACCCATCACCACGTTGATCATCCGCTGGTTCATCAGGCGCTATGGCGTCAACATGGAGGAGGCAGCCGAGCGGGATGTTCATCATTATCGCACCTTCAATGAATTCTTCACCCGTGCGCTGGCGCCCGGAAAGCGCTTCATTTCAAAGGCGGATTATGTCTGTCCGGCCGATGGTTTTATAAGCCAGGTTGGCGTTATTGGCGGAAACCAGATATTGCAGGCCAAAGGGCACAACTACTCCACCATGGCTCTGGTGGGAGGGGACCAGGAACTCGCCGATCAGTTTTACGACGGTCATTTCGCGACGGTATATCTCAGTCCCAGCGATTATCACCGCGTCCACATGCCGTGCGCTGGCAGATTGACGAGCATGACTTACATTCCCGGTTCCCTGTTCTCGGTAAATCCCGCTACGGCTCGCGGCATCCCGGGTCTATTCGCACGGAACGAACGCGTGGTCTGCGTGTTCGAATCGGAAGGCGCGTCATTCGTAATGGTCCTGGTTGGAGCCACGATCGTCGGTAGCATATCCACGGTCTGGCATGGAGTTGTCAACCCCAGCCATTCGGCAGGAATACAGAAATGGCGCTACGGCGAACGGGGTCCGGTGTTGCAGAAGGGTGATGAAATGGGCCGGTTCCAGCTTGGATCGACGGTGGTCATGCTATTCCCGAAAAGCGGCATGATGTTCAATGAGGCATGGGTTTCCACGCAAGCCGTGCGGCTCGGGGAAATGATGGCCACCACCACCGCCAGCACCGAAATGAGGATTGAACAGGCAAACGCCCGATAGGTTGCTGCCAGGAACCTCTACCGCAATCAGACGCTTTGCAGCGCCCCCCGCATCAGGGTCGCCGGATGGACATCCTCGTCTGATCCGAAACTTGAAGGATAAGCAGCCTCCGTCGCAAGCTCATGCACAGCCTTCAGTAGAATTTCGCGAAATTCTTCCCCGACTTCGGGATGCCGCAAGCCATACGCCACGGTGGCCGCTAGGAAACCTGCCTTGCTTCCGCAATCGTAATGCTTGCCCTGGTAACGATAGATCATGACCGGTTCCAGCTTCAGCAGGCGGGATATCGCATCGGTAAGTTGAATTTCCCCCCCTATTCCCGGACCAAGATTCGCTATGCACTCGAAAATCGCGGGCGAAAGGATATAGCGTCCCACGATCGCCATGGTCGAAGGTGCAACCTCGGGGGCGGGCTTCTCCACGAGGCTGCGAATTTTCGCGATACGGCTTCCTGCTTCCTCTGCCGCTGCATCCACCACGCCGTAGCGGCGTGTATCTTCCCTCGGCACAGACCGAACGGCGATGAGACTGTTTGGCGTGCGCTCGTATTGCGCGACCATTTGAGCCAGCACCGGCGGCTGCCCATCGATCAGGTCATCGGGAAGCAGCACAGCGAAAGATTCATTGCCGACCAGCCGCCGTGCGCAGTAGATCGCATGCCCTAATCCCTTCGGTTCTTCCTGCCGGACAAAGCTGAAATAAACTCCGCTGGGTGTAAGCTGGCGTAACATTTTAAGGGTGGCATGCTTGCCCTGGGTGGACAGTTCGGCTTCCAGTTCCACCGAGCGATGCAGGTGATCCTCGATGCTTCGCTTGCTGCGATGGGTTACAAAAATGATTTCTTCAATCCCGGCCGCTACGGCTTCATCGACCGCATACTGGATCAGGGGGCGATCCACGATCGGCAGCATTTCCTTCGCTATCGCTTTGGTCGCCGGCAGAAAACGCGTTCCCAGGCCTGCAACCGGAAACACCGCCTTGCGTATCACTTTTGCCGGCTTTCGAGATACTGACCCTTTAAGAGAAAGCACTTCTTTCCGGACAGAAGTTGCGGGTGAGGCAGAGGCAGTGTTCAGGCTCATGAGAATTCTCCATAGGATATTACGGGGGTGATATCGTCCAGTCAGGCTGTCATTCCATCATTCATTCCTTTTGATTCCTCCGAATCGTCATTGGTCGAGCTACAGCACGCGCAGGAACGCCACGAGATCCGATTTTTCCTCGTCGGTCAGTTTGAGCCCGAGTACGAGATTGAAGAACTCGACGGTATCCTCTAGCGTCAATAGACGGCCATCATGAAAATAGGGTGGACTGTCCTTGATTCCGCGTAGCGTAAACGTCTTCATCGGCCCATCCCCTGGCTCGTTGAGGAATCGTTCGAGCTTCAGGTCATGCATCTGGTTATCAAGAAAAGCTGGCGGTTTATGGCAGGCGGCGCACTGGCCCTTCCCATAAAAAAGCTTTTCACCGCGAAGCTCCTTATCCGTCGCCTTACCGGGATCCAGCTGGCCCCGGCTATCCAGCTTGGGGGCCGGTGGAAAATCGAGCATATTCTGGAACTGCGCCATATGGCTCACATGGATACGATCAAAAATGGTCATTCCCTTTTTCATCGCATGAATCGGATCGCCATTGAAGTAAGCCGTGCGGAACTCGAATTCAGTGAAATCCTCGACCGAACGCAGGCTTCGTTTGGAGCCATGGACCTGCTGGTTATACAGTCCACGCAAGCTGACGGTATCCAGGCGGAAACGGCGCTCCTGGGGCCGGATATCCGGACTGAGATGAAACTGCCCGGTCGTATGCCCATTCACATGGCAGTCGAGACAGGCGACCCCCAGGCTGGGCTGCGCGCTCTTGCGGTCATCGGTCGGATTGAATTCCTCCTGGGGAAAAGGAGTAAGCAGCATCCGCAATCCATCCAGCTGCACGGGCGTCAGGATATCCTTGAACAGGCGGTAGTAATTATTGATCGATACCACTTCTCCGCGCGAGACGTCGCCAAGCTCAGGCCGGGTTTGAAGAAATATGGCGGGAGGAAACTCCGGCAAAAAGGCATCGGGGAGATCAAACTCGACATCAAACCGCTGCAGGCGGGGAAACATGTCGAGCTGCACTTGCGGAAAAACCTGTCCTCCCGGAGACTGCTTGGGGTGAGGCAATGCCGGATACGGAAAAACATTCTGGCTTCGTATCTCCGCGGGAGACATGCTTGCCAGCCTTTGCCAGGTTAACCCCCCCTGCAGGCGCGCGGTCGGTCCTATTGCCAAGGGTTTGCCACGCGACATTTTTGCTTCCCGATCCAGCACGGGAGTCAGGTTATAGCGCTGCATGAGCAGTTCGCGCTGGGCTCTCATGACTCCGCTTCGGTCTGCGACATCCATTTTCATGATTTCTTCGAACGTCTGCATCGGCTTCCTGGCGTTCAATGGATCGCGGTAGAAATCAAAACCGGGTGTTTTTCCTTTATCAGGCTGGTTATTAAACGCAGGCGACGAAGGCATGGCGCTCATCGCGGAAAATACGCCGGAGCGGTCGTGTTCGTTCCTGTTCTGCTCGGGACGGGAAACCGGCACTTCTCGCACGGACTGCGCATCTCGAACCGCATCCGGCTGGCTTCCAGCCGTTTGTGTTTGCCGCGGCCGATCGTACTGGTCAGTTTGGGCAAGCGCATGGTTCATGCTTGATCCCAATCCGGCGAAGGTCAAACAGCATGCCAGGATTTTTGTCGTTTTCATCTCTCCTCCTGAAGAAATCAAAGAGCAGATCCATCACCGCCCGATTGTGCCAATCCTCAAATTTTCGAAGAGGAAATTCCTTGGTATTTTTTCAGTTTTCGGGTCCCCAATCTGTACGCCATCGCACAATGAAAGTTGACCTGGATGAGATCGGGAAATGGAGAATGATGAGAATAAAGCATATCGGATGCGCGTTACCTTCTCATTACTGAACATTACTGGAAACTACGAAAAACGGATGAAGCGAAGTACAGAAAAACCAGATTGAACAGGACAGACTGCCACTTATCCGCGGCACAGCAGCTATTCGCTATTCGCTGCCCCATTTGTATGGATCAATGAAGAGTATACCCTCCGGTGCAGCAGGAAGAAGCAGGAGAAACCCGTTCTCCCTGTAGAAGGAGTAAAGAAAATTGTTCAGATGGCAGCCATGCTCATCTGTTTTAGCTGGTCTGTTATAGACCGAAGGCTTTGGAGGAAACTGTCCACCTGCTCCGGAGAATTACTATTGCCCAGGCTCACTCGCACGGCGCAACGCGTCAATAGGGGATCCACGCCCATCGCTTCCAGCACATGACTGCGGCCGGGATTTACACTGGAACAGGCAGCGCCGCTGGCCACTGCGAAACCTGCCTTGTCCATGCGGACGACCAGGGTGTCGCCCTCGATGCCTTCCAGAGAAAAATAGCATGTGTTCGGCAAGCGCTCGGCGCCAAGGCCAAAAACTACCGCACCCATCTCGCGCAGCCCCTGCTCCAGCTGCGTGCGCATCGCCAAAAGGCGCGACGCGGATTCCGTAATTCTTTTTCTGGCCAGGGCGCACGCCACTCCGAACCCCACGATGGCAGGAACGTTTTCTGTCCCGGAGCGCAATCCATTTTCATGCCCTCCACCAAAAATCATCGGCTTGAGCGGCAGGCGCTTGTCCATGATAAGAGCGGCGGCACCCTTGGGACCATTGATTTTATGGCCTGATATCGTCATGGCATGAACCTTGAGCGCTGCAAAATTCACCGGAATCTTTCCAAGCGCCTGCACCGCGTCTGTGTGCACCCACGCGCCAGCGGCCCTGGCCTTCTCGGCCACGGCTGCCACATCCTGTATCACGCCGGTTTCGTTATTGGCCAACATTACCGAGACAAGCCCCGCCGTTCGCTCATTCAGGGCGCGTTCGGCATCGGCGGCCTCCACCCTTCCAAGGGCGTCCACTGCAATGCGGCGCAAATCCCATTTCCTGTCCGGGTTCCGCGCCAATTCCTGCGCTGCCTTCATTACGCAGGGATGTTCGATCGAACTGACGATAACACGTGAAGGCTTGAGATAGCCTGCTGCTCCGAGCATGAAGAGATTATTCGCTTCTGATCCACCACTGGTAAACACTACTTGCGCTGGCTGCACGCCAACTGCTTCCGCTACCTGTTCCCGTGCCCGGTTTATAGCCTGGCGTGCCGCAATACCGCGAACGTGCCGGCTGGAAGCATTGCCGAACTCTTTCTGGAAATACGGCAGCATGGCATCCAGGACTTCATCATCCACAGCCGTCGTGGCGTTATGATCGAAATATGTGTAGGTCATCGAGATTCCATTCAGCCAATTCGGCCAACTCCAGCCAGTATTGGCTATTGGTTCGCGGGCATGATATCGCTACCGGCGGATCCAGTTGTCGAATCCGAAGAAAGGCGGGAAGTCCCGTCAGGCCAGAGCGGCTTCTTCCTCGCTTTTACAGGCCCTCATGTCCTGCAAGACGGCGATATCTTTTACTTTTGGACTCGCCACCAGTTGCTCCAGGGTAACCAGCGCTAGATAATCCCTAATCCTGGCGTTAAGGCTTGCCCACAAGTCATGCGTCATGCAACGTTGATCGTTGTAGCAGTTCTCCTTGCCGCCGCACTGCGTAGCATCGATCGGCTCATCCACCGCAAGGATGATATCCACCACCGATACTTCGCTCATGGGCTTTGTCAGGCAATATCCGCCCCCCGGTCCGCGCACGCTTCCCACCAGCTTGTTGCGCCGCAGCTTTCCGAACAGTTGTTCCAGATAGGAAAGGGAAATTTTCTGACGTTCGCTGATGCCCGCCAATGTGACCGGCCCTTCTGCACTGTGCAAGGCAAGGTCGATCATAGCCGTTACTGCAAAACGTCCCTTGGTCGTCAATCGCATTTTTCTGCTCCAATGAGAATTAGTACGGGATTGATACGAAATGATACGAAATCGATAGGATAATACTGCGCATAATTGCCCTGGGGTCATGAGCAGTCTCAAAATACCCGACAAGGTTAGTCGAGTATATAAAGTCCCTTTATCGCAGTCAACTATTTTTGAAGACTACCTGGTTGTAAAGACGTTTGATAACGGAATATTGATAGGCCTCGATAGGCAACTCTCCTATTTCTCCAGCGCGCTCAATATGCCGCGCAGCATATTGACTTCTTCTTTTTCAAGGCGCGCCCGCGCGAACAGCCGCCGCATGCGCTGCTCGAAACGCTTGGGCTCTTTCAGGTTCAGGAAACCGCTGCTTATCGCCAGACGTTCCAGATGACGGTAAAGCAGTTCGATATCGTCGAAAGTTGCTGCCAGACCCGGCTGCGGAGAAAAAGACGACACGTCCGGCAGTGCCATGCGCAATTCGTAAACCATGACTTGTACCGCGCTGGCGAGGTTAAGCGAGGAGTATTCCGGATTGGCGGGAATATTGACAAAAATCTGGCATTTACTGGCTTCCGCCGTTGTAAGGCCTGCGGTCTCATTGCCGAAAACCAGCGCTACCGGGCCTCCCCGGGCATATCCGAGCACCTCCCGCGCTCCCTGGCGCGCATCGAACACCTCATGCGAGAGATCGCGCGGGCGAGCGGTGACAGCCGCGGCCAGGCTGGTCCCGCACAAGGCCTCATCGAGACTCGTGCATACAACCGCAGCATGGAGTATTTCCCATGCCCCCGCGGCACGTCTTTCAGCCTCCTTGTCAGGGAAAGACCTGGGATTGACCAGGTAGAGCTTGTCCAATCCCATCGTTTTCATGGCACGGCCTGCTGCTCCGATATTGCCGGGATGACTGGTGTGGCTAAGGACAATACGGACTTTATCGAGCGTATGGGGGGGATTCATATTAAAATCGCATTCTGCTCAATTCTGGAACTTCTGAACCCCAAAATGCATCCCATGCTTACCATTGCGGTTAAAGCCGCCCGCCGCGCAGGCAACATCATCAACCGCGCTGCGCAAAACCTGGATTTATTGCATGTCTCGCGCAAAGCGCACAGCGATTACGTGAGCGAGGTGGATGGCGCCGCGGAAAATGCGATTATCAAGACGTTGCTGGAAGCCTACCCGGATCACTCCATTCTAGCAGAAGAAAGTGGCGCTCGAAGCGGCCAGGGCGAATCGGATTACCAGTGGATCATCGATCCGCTCGACGGGACGACGAACTTTCTTCACGGTTTTCCGCACTATTCGGTATCGATCGGGCTGATGCATAGAAATATCCCGGTACAGGCCGTGGTGTATAACCCTTCCGCCAACGAACTCTTTACCGCCAGCCGCGGCAGCGGTGCTTATTTGAATGACCATAGGCTGCGGGTAACGAAGCGAACCCAGCTGACTGACTGCCTGATCGGCACCGGCTTTCCATTTCGCGACTTTACCCATGTGGAAGCGTACCTGGCCATGTTCAGGGATGTCATGCCTCGTGTCGCCGGTATCCGGCGTCCCGGCTCCGCCGCACTGGACCTCGCCTACGTGGCGGCGGGCCGCTACGACGGCTTCTGGGAATTGGGGCTGTCGCCTTGGGACATCGCTGCCGGTTGCCTGCTTATAACCGAAGCGGGCGGCCTGGTGGGAGACCTGGAAGGCAACCCGAATTATATGCAAAGCGGCAACCTGGTCGCTGGCAGTCCCAAAATTTTTGGACACCTGTTGCAGGTGATCGCCCCTCATCTCACGAAAGCATTGAAAACAGGCGCGGAAATCGACCGGTAGGTGCTCCCGGCTGCGCCACGTCCACTCAACCGGAGCGGTTATTTATCGTGGTTGATGTTCCCGATAGTCCCGATCCCGGTTCCACAGAAAAGAGGAGAGCAAGGCCGTGTTCACTCAACTGGATGCCGAACGGCAACGATTGAAAAACCAGCGTCATCAGGTCGAGAACTGGCGTTTGTGGGGACCGTATCTTTCTGAACGCGCCTGGGCCACGGTGCGGGAAGACTACAGCCCGGATGGTAATGTCTGGGAATACTTCAGCCATGACCAATCCCGTTCGCGCGCCTACCGCTGGAACGAGGATGGCTTGGGCGGCATTTGTGACGAGGCGCAACGGCTCTGTTTCGGACTGGCATTATGGAACGGCGAGGATGATATTCTCAAGGAGCGGGCCTTCGGCCTGACTGGAAAACAGGGCAATCGCGGCGAAGACGTAAAGGAATGTTATTTCTACCTGGATGCAACACCATCGCACTCCTGGCTTCGCTATCTCTACAAGTACCCCCAATCGGCTTTCCCTTACAGGTGTCTGGTCGATGAGAACACGCGCCGTTCGCGGGAAGATCCGCCATTCAGCCTGATCGACAGCGGCGCCTTTGCCGGGAACCGCTACTGGGACGTGGAAATAGGCTATGCCAAGGCGTCGCCGGAAGAGGTGCATATTCGCGTTCTTGCCACCAACCGTGGCAACGAGGACGCCACGCTATGGTTATTGCCCCAGCTCTGGTTTCGCAACGACTGGTCGTGGTTACAGAGAAAAAACGAGAAGCCATCGCTTTCTGCTATTCCAGCACCCGATGGCGCAGCCTGGGCGACCGTGGCCGAACATCCGGTGCTGGGAACGTACCATCTCTACGGCTTGCAACAGGCAGACCTTTTATATACCGAAAACGAAACCAATGACTGCCACTTGTGGGCCGTACCCAATTCGGGTCCTTATGTAAAGGATGCGTTTCATCGCTATCTCATCCATGGCGATCATGCTGCGGTCAACCCGGCGCAGCGGGGAACAAAGTTTGCGGCCATGCATAAACTTCACATTGCAGCGGGAAAAGCCGCTGTCCTTGACATGGTACTGTCAGCCGCCCTTCATGCCGAGCCATTTGCCGTCCATCAGGACATATTCGCCTTGCGCCGTTCCGAAGCCGATGCTTTCTTCAGGAGCCTGCTTCCGGAAGCGACCACCCAGGATCATCGCATCCTGCGCCAGGCACTGGCTGGGATGATCTGGAACAAGCAGTTTTTTCATTACGACGTCTCCACCTGGCTGCAAGGCGACAGCGAAATCCCATCCCCGGCAAGGAAACATGGGCGTAACCATAATTGGCGCCATCTCAAGGCAAATCATGTGATTTCCATGCCTGATGCATGGGAATATCCTTGGTTCGCCGCATGGGACCTGGCTTTTCACGCTGCGGTGCTGGCGATAATCGACGTGGATTTCGCCAAGGATCAGATCGAGCTGCTGCTGCACGAAGACCACCTGCATCCCAATGGCCAGATCCCCGCCTGCGAGTGGATGTTTGATGATGTCAATCCGCCGGTGCACGCCATGGGTGCGCTCAAGGTATTCCGCGCCGAGCGCGTGCAGCGCGGCAAGGGAGATACCGCTTTTCTCAAACGCGTACTGCACAAGCTGCTGCTGAACCACACTTGGTGGGTAAACCGCAAGGATGCGTCGGGCATGAACGTGTTTGAGGGCGGTTTTCTCGGGCTGGACAATATTTCGGTATACAATCGCTCCCGGCCGCTGCCTCCCGGCTACACACTCAAGCAGGCCGATGCCACCGGCTGGATGGCGATGTTCTCGCTGCAGCTCACCGTGATGGCGCTGGAAATCGCTGTTGAAGATTCCGCATATGAGGACATTGCGATCCAGTGCTATAGCCAGTTCCTGGCGATTGCCAACACGATTGCCGGACACACCGGCGCAGAGGTATCTCTCTGGGATGATGCAGACGGTTTTTTCAAGGATCTCGTGGTTACTCCGGATGGATCGACGCACCGCATCGACGTATTTTCCTGGGTCGGCATCATCCCGCTGTTCGCGAGCGAAGTAGTGGATGCGCGCCTGCTGGCCGGCCGCACGCGGTTCAATGCGCTGATGTGGAAACATAAGGGCGGAATGTTCGATGGAAGCAGCATCTGCGCCTGCCCGGTGCATACCAACGAACGTGGAGAACATTTATTGTCCCTGATAAATGCTTCCATGCTGGTCAGGATACTGCCTCGCCTGTTCGACGAAAAGGAATTCCTCTCCCCGCATGGCATCCGCTCGGTATCCAAGTATCACGCTACCCGGCATGACCTCGGGCACATTCCCGGCATTGGCAGCGCCATCATCCAGTATGTGCCGGGTGAATCCGATTCACCGCTGTTTGGCGGCAACTCCAACTGGCGCGGACCGGTATGGATGCCCACCAATTATCTGCTGATACAGGCCATGGAGAAACTGTATCGCTTCCTGGGAGATTCGTTCACCTTTCCCGCGCCCTGCCTGAACGGCTACGAAATCAACCTCAAATATGGCGCCACGCTGCTCGCGGAGCGGCTTGCGGATATTTTCCGCCGCGGAGAATCGGGCCTTATCCCCGCCTTTTCCAAGGACAGTCCCCACCAGACAGATCCGCACTGGCGAGAACTGCTGCTGTTTTACGAGTACTTTCATGGCGAGACAGGCCAGGGCCTCGGCGCCACCCATCAAACCGGCTGGAGCGGACTGGTGGCAAACCTGATCATGCGCCGTTATCACCAGGATATTCCGGAATTCTGGAAACAGCGGTCAGCCACCGCCCCGTCAAAACCAACCGAATGAGAGATGCCGCTTGACGAGCCGCTCGCCCGTCGCGCTGTTGCCAGCGTTATCGCGAAACGCTTGCGCGGAGCCGATGCGGCTTATTCGCGCTCGCGCCGCAGCAGGATGGGATGCTCATCACTCTCGACTGTGAAATGCTGGAACGCGTTTCAGCATCCGTGACTGCATGCATAACGACCGACTGGCTCAACAACACCTGAGCGAAAGGGATATCGAACGCCATGAGAAGATTTAGAGCCATTGAATAAGGTGCCATGAATCTCATCATTCCGGGCTTGATCCGAATCCAGCCCAACCCAATAATTGTGGGCTTTAGAGCTCTCTGGGATACCGGCTTCCGCCGATATCGCGTTCGGACTGTTTGCCCACCGAATTATTAAGGTGACCTTTTGATACCCTTGCATTAGCCTGATAGAAATTATTAGCCACTTATAACTAAATTGACGGTCGCTATTTTTGGGCCGAATTAATAAATAGTATTTAATAGCTTGATTAAGATAGTTGAATTCATTACTCAGCAATAACGAAATTAACGACTTGGAAAAACACACGCCCATGATGCAGCAGTATCTGCGCATCAAGGCGCGACATCCCGACATGCTGATGTTTTACCGCATGGGGGATTTCTATGAATTATTCTTTGATGACGCCGAAAAAGCCGCAAAACTGCTGGATATCACACTGACCCGGCGGGGGGTTTCAGCGGGCGAGCCCATCAAGATGGCAGGTGTGCCCTACCATTCGGCCGAGCAGTATCTGGCGAAACTGGTAAGGCTTGGTGAATCGGTGGTCATCTGCGAGCAAACCGGTGATCCGGCGACCGCCAAGGGTCCCGTGGAGCGTCAGGTCACGCGCATCATTACCCCGGGAACATTGACTGATGCAGCGCTGCTGGAAGAAAAGCGCGACTGCACGCTGCTTGCCATAAGCGTGCGCGAACCGGCCTTGGGGATGGCATGGCTCAATCTGGCGGCAGGCCAATTTCGCGTCCTGGAGACCCGCGTTGGCGATCTCACAAGCGAGCTCGAGCGCCTGAAACCGGCAGAAATTCTCCTGCCGGAGCCGCTCGCGCTGCCTGAGCTCGAAGCCACGGCGGCACGCGAGAAACTGTGCCTCAAGCGGCTGCCGTCCTGGCACTTCGATGAGGATGCCGCGGTTCGCAATCTCTCGAGGCAATTTGAAACCCATGACCTGTCTGGTTTTGGCTGCGAAGACCTGAGCATTTCCCTGGGGGCGGCCAGCGCCCTGCTGGATTACGTCCGCTTGACGCAAGGCATGAATATCGCCCACATCCAGGCATTGAAGGTGGAGCGGGACGACGCCTTCGTGCGCATGGATGCGGCGACCCGCCGCAACCTGGAAATCTCCGAAACCATACTGGGAGATGCCTCCCACACTTTGCTCTCCCTGCTCGATACCTGCGCGACCAACATGGGAAGCCGCATGCTCAGGCACTGGCTGCATCATCCCCTGCGCGACAGGGCCACGATCCAGGATCGGCTCGAAGCGGTATCCTTTTTGATGAATGAAACGGACCCGGCTCCTTATCTGGTCATTCGCCAGCATTTCAAGCATATGGCCGATATCGAGCGCATTGCCGCCCGTATCGCATTGAGGTCGGCCCGCCCCAGAGACCTGTCGGGACTGCGCGACAGTTTGCAGCAATTACAGCAGGCAACCGCGGCCATTGCCGCTCTTACGGATCTTGCCGGGCATGCCACGCGGCACATCAACGCATTGAGGCAGGCAATGGAACCCGACTCCGCGCTTGCCGCGCTTCTGGAAAAATCCTTGATGGAAGAGCCAAGTGTGGTATTGCGTGCAGGCGGCGTCCTGGCCGATGGCTACGACGCGGAGCTGGATGAGTTGCGCGCCATGCAGAACAACTGTGGCGAGTTCCTGCTGGAACTGGAAATGCGGGAAAAAGCCCGTACTGGCATCGCCAGCCTTAAAGTGGAGTATAACCGCCTCCATGGATTTTACATCGAGGTCACGCATGCCCATAGCGATAAGATACCCGGCGATTACCGCCGAAGGCAGACGCTGAAGAACGCCGAGCGGTATATCACCCCCGAGCTGAAAACCTTCGAGGAAAAAGCGCTGTCCGCGCAGGAGCGCGCCTTGCAGCGTGAAAAATTCCTGTTCGATGCGCTATTGGATAGGCTTGCACCCTTTGTGACTCATGTGCAGCAAATCGCTCAGGGCATCGCCGAACTGGATGTGCTGGCCACCTTTGCCGAACGCGCGCTTGCGCTCGGCTACGTCATGCCGTTTTTCACTGGCGAAGCGATGATCGAAATCGAGGCGGGACGTCATCCCGTGGTGGAAAAACAGATGGAAGACTTTGTCGCAAACGATTTGCGACTGGGCGCCGGAGAAAACGGAACGCGCCAGATGCTTATCATTACCGGTCCCAATATGGGCGGCAAGTCGACCTACATGCGCCAGGTCGCGCTGATCGCCCTGCTGGCGCACTGCGGGAGCTTCGTCCCGGCAAACAGCGCGCGCATCGGCCCTCTGGACCGGATATTTACCCGCATTGGCGCATCCGACGATCTTGCGGGAGGACGCTCGACCTTCATGATGGAAATGACCGAAGCCGCCAATATCCTGCATAACGCCGGCGAGCAAAGCCTGGTATTGATGGATGAAGTGGGCCGGGGTACTTCCACTTTCGATGGCTTGGCGCTGGCCTTTGCCATAGCGCGGCACCTGCTGGAAAAAAATCGCAGCTATACGCTGTTCGCAACGCATTATTTTGAACTGACACGGCTGGCGGAAGAATTCCCGCAGATCGCCAATGTCCATTTGCGGGCGATCGAGCACAAGCATTCCATCGTGTTCCTGCATGCGGTCAACGAAGGTCCGGCCAGCCAGAGCTATGGGCTTCAGGTGGCCGCGCTGGCGGGCGTGCCTGAATCCGCAATCCGGACTGCACGAAAATACCTCGTAAAACTGGAGCAGGGAAACGTGAAGCGGCAGCCGCAAGGGGACCTGTTTGCCGGGGCGGCACTACCTGAAAGCACGCAGCGGGAACACCCTGCCCTAACGCGGTTGCAGGCAATAGCGCCAGACGAACTGAGTCCTCGGCAAGCCCTGGAGCAACTTTACGAAATGAAAAAGATGATGCAGAAGGACAGCCAGCCAAAGGAGTAGGCGAAAGGCAAAACGGCGGATGCTCAGCCCGCCTGCTGCTTGATCCGGTTGCCGATCAGTGCGCGTGGCCGTGAATCCCATGGGCATGGCCGTGAGACAATTCCTCCGCGGTAGCGGGACGCACGGCGGTGACAGTGCAATCGAAGCGCAAGGTCATGCCCGCGAGCGGGTGGTTCCCATCCACGATCACCTTGTCATCCGTGATGTCAGTTACGGTGTAGACGGTCACCTCATCCGAACCTTCTTCCCCGCCTTCAAACTGCATGCCGATTTCGACATTTTCCGGGAATACATCCCGCGGCTCCATTCTTACCAGCTCGGCGTCATATTCGCCGAAGGTGTATTCCGGCTCCATCACCACAGAGCAGCGATAGCCCACCTCCTTGAGATGCAGCTTCTCTTCCACCATGGGGAAGATACCGTCATAGCCCCCATGCAGATAGCTGATCGGGGAGTCGGGCTTTTCCATTACCTTCCCTTCCATGTCCAGCAATTCATAGTCCAGGGATACAACGGTATTCTTTTCGATCCGCATGGGCACGCCCTCTATCTTCCGTTAAATATCTGTTCAACGTGCAGACTGCACCGGTACTTCCTATCTGCCATTTCTGTCATTTCTACCTATTGCTTGCCTGGGGAGCCTCTGATCAAGGAAACGAAACGGAGGCGGTCCGGTTATGGCACTAGCGACAGTCGATGATGCAAGTTCTCCTCATTTCCCTGCACGATACCTTGAATTCGCATAAGCTGCAATTCGCCCGATTGCTGCGTTCACGTCTTGCAGTTCACCATGAACTCCCTCACGGGCGCGAAGCTGCGCCGGTGTACCGCCGATACGCCATGAATCTTGAGGGCTGCAAGGTGTTGCTGTGTACCGTATCCCTTATGGCGGTCAAAACCATAAAGTGGGAATCGCCGGTGTAAAGTGATCATTTCTGCATCCCGCGCCGTTTTTGCAAGAATCGAAGCGGCGGAAATTTCCGGCACGAGATGATCGCCCCTGATTATCGTGGTTACCGGATATCTCAATCGGGGACCATGGGTTCCATCCACGAGCACGCGGGTGGGCCTGAAAGATAGGCCTTCGACCGCGCGTTTCATGGCGAGCAGGCTGGCCTGGAGGATGTTCAGACAATCGATTTCCCGGACGGATGCGGTACCGATTGCCCAGGCGAGTGAATGAGCCTTGATGGCAACGGTCAGCGCGTCTCGCTGTGTTTTCGTTAACGTTTTGGAATCCGCCAGGCCTTCTATCCGGTGCTGCGGATCGAGTATCACGCAGGCTGCGAACACGGGACCCGCCAGCGGTCCCCTGCCGGATTCATCCACTCCGCAAATCCACTCACTCATCGGTCGCCTGCCCCGCTTCCGGATTCCCCATGCCCGAATAATCAGGAAACGGGTTCAACGCCTTCCTCCCGCCAGTGCTACAACCGGCAACCGTTATTGTTTGTTGCGCACGGTGCACATCAGTTCTGCTTCTGTAGCCACACGGCCGTCCACCTCGGCCCGGACAGAATATTTCCAGATGCCGATTCGCTCCCGCAGTATGGTTGCCTTGAGTATCAGCTGGTCCCCGGCCTGGACCGGCTTCTTGAAACGGGCGCCGTCTATGCCGACAAAATAATAGACGGAATTCTCATCTACCTGCGTATTCATGGTCTTGAGAGTCAGGATTGCAGCTGTTTGCGCCAGCGCTTCGATAATCAGCACGCCGGGCATGACGGGGTAATGAGGGAAGTGGCCCGGGAAAAAAGGCTCGTTGATGGTAACGTTCTTTAGCGCGGCAATATCCTTGCCAAGCTCCAGTGACAGTACCCTGTCAACCAGCAGGAAAGGATACCGATGAGGCAGGTATTTCAGAATTTCGTGGATATCCATCGACCCACTCACGCTATCCGCTGTTTTTATTGCAGGCTCTTCCATCTTCTTGTCATTTATCATTCGTTGAAAATCATATCCGCCAGGCTGGCCGAATCTTCTCCCGGCAAGCGTTATTGCCTGCCTACTTGTCGGCCAGCGCCTTGATCACTTTTTCGGTGATATCCATGCGCTGGCTGCGGTAGACGAGATCCCGCAATGGCAATATCAGATCGTATTTTTCGGTTTCCGCGATGACCTGGATAGCCTTGGTTGCGCTTAGTTGAAGCGTGGCAACTTCGTCGTTCTGGCGCAAGCTGAGATCTTCCCGCATCTGCCGCTGAGCACGCTGATACTCGCGGTTCAGTGTCGCCAGATCCCGCTCCTTGCCGCGCCTATCAGCCTCCGGCATCGTTTTTCCATCCTTTTCCAGAAGATCCTGCAAGGCTTTTGCCTGGGTAGCCATCTTCTTGATTTCCTGGTCACGCGGGAGAAATTCCTTTTCTATCTTCCTTAGTGCCCGTATCGCGGGCGCCGATTCGGCCAGAACCCTTTCGGTATCGACAACGCCGATCTTGATTTCATCAGCCTGGGCTACGAAAGAACAGCCGATGCCCGCGCAAATAGTCCACGCAGCAGCAACTCGCAGTCGAGCCAATAATACTTGCGTCAATTTTCTCTCCGATTTTATTCGGTTAACTTGGGAACCCCTGAACGAGCTACACGCCGATATCCGGTGATCCTTCGGGTAGATTCGCGCGAAAGGCGGCGAGGTACGAGGCCTGTCCGGGCTTCGTCGCGTCTTATGATCATCCTGATTTTACCAGCAACGTACTCCTCGAGGATTTATTCGGGATTCCCTAAAACTGCTGGCCAAATTGAAACTGAAACCGCTGCAGATTATCCCCGGGCTGATTGTTGATGGGCTGCGCAATGCTGACCTTGAGAGGACCCATGGGAGAAATCCACATGACAGCCAGCCCAGCGGAATAGCGCAACCCCTCTTGCGCAGGAATCTGTCCCCCGGGCCCGTATACCGTTCCAGCGTCAACGAATGCGCTCAGCCGGACCGATCTGTCATTCCTCATTCCCGGCATGGGAAACATTATTTCTGCACTGCCGATCACGCGTTTGTTACCCCCCAGCGTCCTGTTATTGGCATCGCGAGGACCCAGCGAGCTGATATTGTAGCCGCGAACAGAAGTATTGCCACCCGCGAAAAAGTTCTTGAAGAAAGGCAGCGGCTTTCCATTATAACCGTCGCCATAGCCCAGTTCTCCGTGCAACATGAGTGTAAAGAGGCTTGAAAGAGGATAATACCATTTGAGCGTGTAGTTCAATTTATAGTAAGTCAGATCTCCTCCCGGCAGACCTGATTCGGCGAATGCGGTCTGCGTGGTGCCGGCGGTTGTCCAGATCGCACTATCCCTGCCGTCGCGCCGCCAGCTGAGCGTTAATGGTATGTTGAGGGTACTCCGCCCGAACTCGTTTACAAAATCGATATTGCGCTGTGGACTGTTTGCACCCAGGGAAACGATCGTATTTTCCGCACCCAGGCCGGCTTGAATGCTGTCTCTTTCGTTGATGGGAAAGCCAAACCGGAAATTGGCCCCGGTGGTATTAGTATTGAAGCTCATCACGGATATCAGGGTGCTGGTATTGAGAGTACGCTTGTAAAGATCGAACCCGCCGGTCACGCCGTCGCGGGTGAAATAGGGATCGGTGTATGAGAGCGAATAGGTCTTGTTGACGCTCCCCGTATTGACCATCAAATTAACCAGCTTGCCAGTGCCGAATATGTTGTCCTGGGCAACGGAACCGCTCAGTATCAAGCCCTCCATGTTGGAATAGCCGGCTCCAAACATGACAGCGCCAGTCGGCTTTTCCTTGACTTCGACGTTTACATCGATTTGGTCGGTAACCCCTTCAACCGCCGGTGTCTCGACATTCACGGCATTGAAGAAATTCAGCCTGTCCACGCGCGTCTTGGAGAGATTGATTTTTGTGGTCGAGTACCAGCCACCTTCGAACTGGCGCATCTCCCGGCGTATCACTTCATCGCGAGTGCGGCTATTGCCCGTGATATTGATGCGCCGTACATAGACCCGGCGGCCAGGGTCTATGAAAAAGGTAAAAGCCACCTGCTGCTTTTCCTTGTCCAGTTGGGGCGATGCATTGACGTTGGCGAATGCGTAGCCATCGTCCCCAAGACGGTCGGTGATGAGCTTGACGGATTCCGTCAAGCGTTCCCGCGCAAACACATCGCCGGGAGCGATTTTTATCAGCTGGCGCAATTCCTCTTCGGGCAGCAGCAGCTCGCCCCCGAGCTTTATCTCCGAAACCGTGTACTTTGGGCCTTCAGTGATATTGACGGTGATGTAGATGTCACGCATGTCGGGTGTAATCGAGACCTGCGTCGACTCGATACTGAATTCGAGATAGCCTCGATTGAGATAAAAAGACCGCAGCGATTCGAGATCCGCACCAAGTTTCTGTTTGGAATATTGGTCCTCTTTGGTAAACCAGGTCAACAGTCCGGGCGTCCTTAACGCAAACTCGGCCAGAAGTTCTTTTTCCTTGAAATTCTGGTTGCCGACTACATTGATCTTGCGGATTTTGGCAGTCTTGCCCTCATCCACATGGAAGTTGATACCCACCCGGTTGCGGTCAAGCGGAGTTGTCGTGGTAGTGATTTTCACTCCATACTTGCCCCTGGCGATATATTGCTGCTTCAGTTCCTGCTCAGCCCTCTCCAGCAGGGAACGATCAAAGATACGCGACTCCGCGAGTCCCGCCTGCTTCAATCCCTCTTTCAGCTTGTCTTTCTCGAACTCCTTGGAACCCACGATGGTAATTTGCGCGATGGCGGGACGCTCTTCAACTACGACCAGCAGCACGCCTCCTTCCGACTCCAGCCGCACATCCTTGAAAAACCCGGTAGCATAGAGAACCTTGATAGCCGTCGCCGCTTTTTCGTCATCGAGCACATCCCCTACCTTGACCGGTAGATAGCTGAAAACCGTTCCGGCTTCCGTGCGTTGTATTCCTTCGATCCGGATATCCTTCACAATGAACGGTTCGCGCGCCCACGACACCGAAGCGCATAAAAACGACACGAGCGCGACGAGAGAACTGGCCTTCATGCGCTAGCCGGATATAAGCCGAGCGACGTCGTTATAGATTGCGCAGACCATCAATGCGAATAACAACGCCATTCCCATCTGCTGGCCTGCCTCCATGGCCTTGACAGAAAGCGGAGCACCTTTCACGACCTCGATCAAATAATACAGCAGGTGACCCCCATCCAATAACGGGATGGGCAGCAAGTTCAATACGCCGAGGCTGATGCTGATGAGAGCAAGGAAAGCCAGGTAGGAGGCAAAACCGAGCTGGGCCGACTTCCCGGCATAATCCGCGATCGTGATCGGACCGCTTATGTTTTTCCACGATACCTCGCCCACCACCATCTTCCAGAGCATTTGCAGCGTGAACAGGGAAGTTTCCCAGGTCTTCCTTATTGCTTTTGCCATGGCGGCCAGGGGTGGATAGCTTATGCTGATCATCAACTTATCCAGTTCGCCTCGATCGATTTGCGGACCTATGCCAAGTTTTCCCACTTTCCCCCCGCTTTCGGAAGAGATATCCGGCACGATCTCAAGCTGCACGGTTTTGCCGCCGCGGAGAATCTCAAGTTTCAGGAGTTTCCCGGGATTCTTCCTTATATCCAGTACCAGATCTTCCCACAGGGTGATTTTCTTTCCGTCGACTGCAATAATTTCATCACCAACCCGCAGACCGCCGCGCTCTCCCGCACCTCCGGCAACGAGCATCCCCACGATCGGATCCATGGGCGGCTGATAACTGCTCAAACCGATCTTCGCCAGGAAATCCCCTTCCAGATCGCTGCCTTCCACCTGGCTCAGGTCAAGCCGCCGCAAGGCGCTTTCCCCTGCCGGGCTGATGGTGTGGACGCTCACGGAGGCGGCCCTTTCCATCGCCTGGGCCAGCAGCAGCCAGCGGGCATCCTGCCAGGTTGATACGGCTTCATCTCCGATCCGTGTTATGGTTTCGCCTTCCTGGAAGGAAGCAAATGCCGCAGGCGTAGCGGGAACCACAGGGCCCAGTATGGGTTTCATGCCAGCGACGCCCGACATGAATAAAACCCAGTAAAGAAGCATTGCCAGCAAAAAATTGGCAACAGGTCCGGCTGCAACGATTGCAAACCGATTCGCAACGGGCTTTCGATTGAATGCCCTGGAGAGATCTTCCGGAGCAACCTTCCCTTCCTGCTCGTCGAGCATTTTTACGTAACCGCCAAGCGGGAAGGCAGAAATCACCCATTCCGTTTGATCGGTTCCCAGACGTTTGCTGTATAAAGGCCTGCCGAATCCTACGGAAAAACGGAGCACCCTCACCCCACACCACCGCGCCACCAGGTAATGGCCGAATTCGTGGAAAACGATCAATATCCCCAGGGCCATGATAAATGCGATAATGGTTACAAGGAATGTCATGGGAGTTTTAGGTGTGGCTCAGACTTGAGTGACTCGGCGGGGTGCAACGCAGAGGAGAAAGGAATGTGCTGGAAAGCGAAGCGGGACAGCCTCGATGTTCGAGGCCATGCCGATTTCTCGTTTCCCCTGCCTCTTTGCTCCGAAGGAACCGATCCGGCTGGAATGAAGCGGATCAAGAAAGAAATTACTCATCAGGACGGCCAGCTTTCGAGGCCAACGACTATCCCTTACGCGAAGCAGGCAAGCCATTCATGCGCGGCCTCACGCGCCACTGCATCCGCCGCCAGCACGTCGCTGAGCGTAGCGATATCCTTGCGGCCAACCCTCTGCATCACGTCACCGATCATTTCGGGAATCGCGGTAAAAGGCATGCGGGATCCAAGGAAAGATTCGACGGCGACTTCATTGGCCGCATTGAGTACTGCCGGCATATTGCCCCCGGATTCCAACGCCCTGTAAGCAAGCCCCAGGCAGGGAAACCTCTCGAAGTCCGGCGCTTCGAAATCCAGCCGTCCCACCTTGAACATGTCCAGGGGAGTGACCGTCGTTTCGATGCGCTCGGGAAAACCCAACGCGTGCGCAATAGGCGTACGCATATCAGGATTTCCGAGCTGAGCCAGCACTGAGCCATCGATATATTCGACCATGGAATGGATGATACTCTGAGGATGGATCACAACCTGGATCTGCTCAGGGTCTGCTTCGAACAACCAATGGGCTTCTATGACTTCCAGACCCTTGTTCATCATGGTGGCCGAATCAACCGAAATTTTCTGCCCCATGACCCAGTTGGGATGCGCGCAGGCTTGCCTCGGCGTAACCGTTTGCAGTGAGCTCAGCGGCGTTTTGCGAAACGGCCCCCCGGAGGCGGTCAGAAGAATACGGCGCACCCCGACCAGTCCCAGGTTTCCGTTGAAATGCTGCGGCAGCGACTGAAAAATCGCATTGTGCTCGCTATCTATCGGAAGCAGGGTGGCTCCGTTCTGCTTGACCACGTCCATAAAAATTCGCCCTGCCATGACCATTGTTTCCTTGTTGGCCAGCAGTACATGCTTGCCCGTGGCAGCCGCTGCGAACGTGGGCCGTATTCCCGCAGCCCCGACGATCGCCGCCATGACGATATCGACTTCAGGCAGCGAAGCCACTTTTTCGAGCGACGCAACACCCCACAGGACTTCGGTAGCAAGGCCCGCGGCGCGAACTTCCGTTCGCAACCAGTCCGCACTGGCTTCTTCCAGCAATACCGCATAGCGTGGCTGGAAGCGCTTGCACTGTTCCAGCATCTCCTTGGCGCTGGTATTGGCGGTAAGCGCGGCGACACGGAATCTCTCGGGATGCCGTGCTACCACATCCAGCGTGCTTACGCCAATGCTCCCGGTAGAGCCGAGGACGGTGATATGACGAATGGTTATCATGATTCCGACTGTAAATAGAGGAGTGACAGGATGGCCAATGGCAGAGTCGAGGTAAGCGCGTCAATCCTGTCAAGTATACCACCGTGACCGGGTAAAATATTACCACTGTCCTTGACTCCGGCATGACGTTTCAACAATGACTCGAACAGATCGCCGACAATGCCCAGTGCGGCAAGCACCAGAAGCAGCGGCAGCAACCATCGGGCAAGAAACCATTCTTCCGCCGCCCAGCTCCAGCTTAGCGCATAAATGGCAACCGCAGCCAGCGCCCCGGCTGCTCCTTCCCATGTCTTGCCCGGGCTGATTTGCGGCGCAAGCTTATGTTTTCCGAGAGAACGTCCGGTAAAGTAAGCGGAGGTATCGGAGATCCAGATTGCCGCCATGAAACCTAGCAGTAAAGCAGGATCGATTGCGCGCAACTGAAATAAGGCAAGACATGTAGGGAGCAGGACTATCCAGCCGGCAAGCGCCATCAACAATGGATTCCTGATGGGATGTCTCGCTTTGAGGAAGAGGGGAACGTAAAAGATCCAGAATACTGCTGAAACAGCATAAAGCCATGAGAAGGACAAGGTATACGGATCGGCCAGAATGGACCTGTCCAGCCAAAAGAGCAACTCTCCAGCCAGTATTGCTGTCAGGATGAGATAAATGGCGGAGTGGGCCGCAGAAAATCCACCCAGCCGCCGCCACTCCCAGGCGCCTGCCACGGTCAGGGCCAGCAGAAGCGCCATCCAGAAAATGGGAGAAAGGTAAAACAGTGCTGCCAGGAAGAGTAGCAGCATGACGACAGCAGTGAGTATCCTGGTTTTAACCATGGCCCGCGCGGATGGCGAGAGCAATGCCGCAGAGTGGAAATGCGTGAATGCTACGCCGTCCGCTTCGCGGCAAGTTCGCTTCCTCCATTGCCGGATAAGCTTTTCTGAACTTGCTCGCTCGTCCGTCCGAAGCGGCGCTCCCGTTGCTGATAGGATTGAATGGCGAGATCCAGCGCACGCCGGTCAAAATCCGGCCACAGCGTATCGGTGAAATACAACTCGGTATAGGCAAGCTGCCATAGCAGAAAATTGCTGATGCGCTTTTCTCCGCCGGTACGAATGAACAGATCAGGTTCCGGAGCGTAATTCAATGCAAAATACGGCATCAAATCCGATTCTTCGAAACCCGCAGCCAGGTGTGCATGCTCGGCAAGCAGCCTGCGCATAGCCTGCATGACATCCCACCGGCCGCCATAATTTGCGGCGATGGTGAGGGTAAAGCGCGTATTCTCGGCGGTAAGCGCTTCCCCGTTCCGGATAAACTCGATGATCTTCGATTCGAATTTCGATAAATCACCGATGACCTTGAAGCGTATCCCGTTCTCATGCAGCTTGGTGACTTCCTGCTCCAGGACTGTTATGAAAAGCTGCATAAGAAATGCAACTTCATCCGTTGGGCGGCGCCAGTTCTCGCTGCTGAAAGCGAACAAAGTCAGAAATTCGACACCGCGCTCCATGCAGGCCTTGACCGCGGTGCGCACTGTTTCCACCCCACGCTTGTGACCGGCAACGCGCGGAAGGAATCTGTTTTTTGCCCAGCGGCCATTCCCGTCCATGATGATGGCGATATGTCGCGGAACTGTGCTGATGTCGGGTATTTCCCGGGTTGAACTGGTGGGAGGGGGCATGAGGCAGATAGCGTAGAGTTGAGAACCTCTCCAAAATCCAAATTGTCCGTTCTGCTGGGGCTCTGCTGGAGAATAGCATGCATACCCCATTGATCGCTTTTTGTCCGGATCAGATCGCCATCAATTCGGCTTCCTTGATTTGCAACAGCTTATCTATTTCCGCGATGTGGCGGTCCGTAATCTTCTGGATCTCATCCTGGCCGCGACGCTCCTCATCTTCAGCAATCTTTTTTTCCTTGAGCAAATCCTTCAAGTGGGTATTCGCATCGCGCCGGATATTGCGCATCGCTACACGTGCCGTTTCAGCCTCGTGCCTTACCACTTTGGCGAGATCGCGCCGGCGCTCTTCGGTAAGAGGTGGCATAGGCACGCGGATCAATTCACCTACCGTTACCGGATTCAGTCCGAGATCGGAATTTCTGATGGATTTCTCGATCACGCTCAGCATCTTCTTTTCCCAGGGCGCAACCGTAATGGTGCGCGCATCGGCCAGACTGATATTTGCCACCTGGCTGATGAGCGTAGGCGTTCCGTAATAGTCGACTGTAATATGATCAAGCAGCCCGGCATGGGCTCTGCCCGTTCGCACCTTTCCCAGATCCGCCTTTAGTGCTTCAAAGCTCTTCTGCATTTTTTGCTCAGTCGATTTTTTGATGTCGGCAATCATGGTAATCGTCGGTAATATAAGAAGCGGAAAGCGGCATGCTGCCGTCGTGCAATGACAGGCTGCTCGAAAACGCATTATAGCGCTGATGATTTATACCTGTACCAGCGTCCCCTCGTCTTCCCCCATCACTACCCGCTTTAACGCGCCTGCCTTGAAAATGCTGAAAACCTTGAGCGGCAGCTTCTGATCCCGGCATAGGGTAAGCGCCGTGGCGTCCATTACTTTCAGGTTCTGGGCGATGGCCATATCGAATGTAAGCCGCTGGTAACGTTTCGCCTCGGGGTTGGCATTGGGATCGGAATCATACACGCCATCCACCTTGGTACCTTTGAGGACGATGTCCACGTTCATTTCCATGCCCCGCAACGCGGCAGCCGTATCGGTGGTGAAAAAAGGATTTCCCGTGCCAGCCGCAAAGATCACGACCTTGCCGGACGCGAGATAGCGCATCGCCTTGCCGCGAATGTACGGTTCCACTACCTGATCGATACGAAGCGCCGATTGCACTCTGCTTGCCAGTCCGGCACGGCGCATTGCATCCTGTAGCGCGAGGGCATTCATCACGGTCGCGAGCATGCCCATATAATCGGCAGTGGCGCGGTCCATTCCATCTTCGGCGGAAGTTATTCCACGGAATATATTGCCGCCTCCTATTACAACCGCCACCTGAACTTCCAGTTGGGTTATCTCGACAATTTCCGAAACAATTCTTTCAATTATTGCGCGATTGATTCCATAGCTATCATCGCCCATCAAGGCTTCGCCCGACAGCTTCAGCAAAATTCGCTTGTAAGAGGGAGTGGTCATGGACTTCGTCAAGCCGGCCGGGCAGCCTTCTCATCCTTCGCCTGATTGACCTGGGCCATTACCTCGGCCGCAAAATCGCCCGATTTTTTTTCGATGCCTTCGCCCAGCACAAATAGCGTAAAGGCGTGCACCTTCGCCGACTTCGCTGCCAGCAATTTTTCTACCGTCTGATCCGGGTCTTTTACAAATGGCTGGCCCAGGAGCGTCACTTCGGCAAGATACTTGGCAATCCGCCCTTCCACCATTTTTGCGGCAATATCACCGGATTTGCCGCTTTCCACTGCTTGCGCCGCATAAATCTGGCGCTCCCGCTCCAGTAGCTCAGACGACACCTGTTCACGCGAAACGCATATCGGCTTGCTGGCTGCGATATGCATCGCCAGATCTCTCCCCAGCGATTCGTCGCCTCCGCTGTAATCGATCATTACGCCGATTTTGGCGCCGTGCAAGTAGGACGAAAGGCGGCCCTGTGCCGCATATCGCACCAGGCGGCGCACACTGATGTTCTCACCCAGCTTCATTACCAGGGCCTTGCGGAACTCCTCCACGCTCTGGCCCGTCTCCAGAATAGCCGGCGCAAGCCCTTCCGTATCTGCCAGATTATTTACGGTCGCCAACCGGGCCAGATCGCGGGTGAAATGGATGAAATCCTCATTCTTCGCGACGAAATCCGTTTCGCAATTGACTTCCACCAAGGCACCGCTTTTGGCATCGGACGCAATATATGCTGATATCATTCCATCGGCCGCGACACGGCCGGCCGCCTTGCTTGCTTTGGCTCCGCTCTTGACACGCAGCAGATCCTCCGCCGCTTTCATGTCTCCTTCGGTTTCAGCCAGTGCTTTTTTGCACTCCATCATGCCAAGGCCGGTGATTTCGCGCAATTCCTTCACCATCCCTGCGGTAATATCCGCCATATGTCACTCCAGGAACAAATTGTTCAAAGATTACCCTCACACCCGCCGGGCTGTCAGGGCCCATTTATCCCATCTAATCCGCCACAGCCTCGTCCGCTTCGGCAAACTCATTCTTTACAAGCTCTTCCATGATCTGGTTGCGCCCCTCCAGAATCGCATCGGCTACGCCGCGTGCATACAGGCGGATTGCCTGGCTGGAATCGTCGTTGCCCGGAATCACGTAATCCAGCCCATCCGGGCTGTGATTGGAATCGACCACTCCTACTATTGGAATTCCCAGTTTTTTTGCCTCTATGATGGCGCCTTTCTGATAGCCCACGTCGATTACAAACATGGCATCGGGAAGGTTTTTCATCTCTTTTATACCGCCAAGGCTGCGATTGAGCTTCTCCAGCTCGCGCTGGATATCCAATGCTTCCTTCTTGGAAAGCTTGTCCAGCGTGCCATCCCCAACCATGGTTTCCATATCGTGAAGACGCTTGACCGATTGCTTGATCGTCTTGAAATTGGTCAACATGCCCCCCAGCCAGCGCTGGTCAACATAGGGAGAACCGCAACGGATGGCTTCCTCCCTGACGATATCGCGCGCTTGCCGCTTCGTTCCCACAAACAGGATGATTCCCTTGTTGGCGGATAACTGGCGAACGTACTTCATCGCCTCCTGGTACATCACCAGGGTTTTTTCCAGGTCTATGATATGTATCCGGTTCCGATGGCCAAAAATATACGGGGCCATCTTCGGATTCCAGAATCGGGTTTGATGTCCGAAATGAACACCCGCCTCCAGCATTTGACGCATGGTTACCGACATGAATTTTCTCCTTTAGGGTTAAGCCTCTATCCGCCGCAATCGCTCTTTCGAAGCACCCTTGGAATGGCGGATATGCGAATTTAATCTGAATACAGGAATTATGGAAAACCCGCTAAGGGCAAGGAACAAGCGGCCACAAATTCAGATTAGCTTGCTATTATAACATTTCTGCCGCGGCCCGCTCAATTGGGATTTCCGAAGCAATGCCAGCAAGGATTTGTTCCGCACTTCCTTAAGTCCGGCAGGTTGCCAGCTCAGCATTGGTATGTGTGTCAACGTACATACCGGTATTGCCGAAACGGGCGACACTATGGACCAGGGTTTGTCAGCCCGCAGTAAGGTATTGGGTAGGGCATTGCTGTTTTATTACAAAAAGGAGAGTGATTCATGAAATCGAATACATCGAACGACACGGATGCGAAGGCGGCGGCGGAGAATCTGGCCAGGCAGGCGGAGACTTCAGCGCGCAATGTGGGAGAGGCGG
>Ga0066256_1000336_pt1 | contig 164166 bp, 140 predicted proteins | sample ThiBio_1000_biof_FD_87107 | JGI IMG/M metagenome (GOLD analysis project Ga0066256, IMG submission 87107) | Wastewater bioreactor microbial communities from Cape Town, South Africa - Thiocy_expt_1000_biof (version 2) | ecosystem: Engineered > Bioreactor > Thiocyanate-remediating >...
GGGGTGCCGGCCGGCCCCGGTCGGGCGGAGGCGCTCATCCGGGAGGGCGAGGCCCCGCCCCGCGGCGGGCCGCCGTCCCCGCCGCGCTCGGCGCCCTCGCCCCCGGCGTGCTCGGCCGCGGCCGTCTCCCGCCGCGTCGTGAACCAGCCGGACGCGACGAGGTAGCCGAGGCCGACGACGACGGCACCGCCGACCAGGTTGCCGAGGCCGACGGCGACGAGGTTGCGCCCGAAGTCACCCCACGTCGTGAGCTGCTCGGCCTCGAACAGGCCGATCGAGAACGTCGTCATGTTGGCGACCACGTGCTCGAACCCGGAGGAGATGAACGCCAGGAGGCACCAGAAGATGATGATCGCCTTGCCGGACTCGCTGCGCAGCCGGTTGGCGGACCAGATGGCGAGGCAGACGAGCACGTTGCACAGGATGCCGCGGAAGAACAGCTCGCCGTTCGACTCGTGGGCCTTCGCCTCGAGCATGCCGGCGACCATCTGGCCGGCCGGCGCGTTCGAGTGCAGGATGCCGGAGCGCACGACGAGCCACGCGAAAACCATGGAGCCGAGCAGGTTGCCGGCGAAGCAGAACAGCATCGTCCCGAGCGCCCGCGCCCACGGCACGCGCCCCGTCACGGCGCCCTGGGTGAGGATCATCATGGCGCTGGTGACCAGCTCGGAGCCGGCGAACACCACGAGGGTGAGCCCGATCCCGAAGACGGCACCGGAGATGAGCTTGACAGCGGGCTCCCCCGCCGCGAGGAACGGGCCGGCGGTCGACACCATGAGGACCACCGCGATCCCGATGTACATGCCGGCGAGCATGGACGAGACGAGGTAGGGCAGGGGTCGGGTGGCCGCGGTGACCTTGTGGTCCGCCTGGTCGAGGTGGACGGACAGCGTGGTGGGCAGGTCGAGCACCTCTCTACTGTGCCGCCACGCCGGAGCCGCGGTGCGGGGCGAAGGTCCCCGGTCGCTGTGGCGCGACTCACCAGGGCGCCGTGAGACGACGTGGTGGCGCGTCGGCGGCCCACCTACCCTTGGCACATGATCAGCACGCGCTCCTCGCTCGTCCGCGCCCTCGCCGCCCTCGGTCTCGTCGCCGGGCTCGGCGCCGCCGCGACCGCCTGCTCGGCTCCGGCCACGACGGACGGGACGACGGCGTCGTCCTCGTCGTCGGCGTCGGCCACCGCGGGAGCCGCGGACGGCGACGCCGTCCTCACCTACGACGACGAGGACCAGCTCCTCTCGATGAGCTACCCCGGCGAGGACGGGAGGACGGCGCTCGAGCTGCTGCTGGAGCACGACCCGAGCGCCACCGTCGAGGGCGAGGGCGAGATGGCGTTCGTCACCGGCATCGGCGGCCGCGCCGCCGACCCGACCAGCGAGTTCTGGTCGCTCGACGTCGACGGCCAGTTCGCCGAGGTGGGCGCCGGGTCGCTGGAGACCAAGGACGGGGAGACGATCACGTGGACGCTCACGGCCTTCGAGTGACCAGCGGCGGGAGCGAACGGCTCGGGCCCCTCACGCTCGGCGAGCTCGCCCGGCGCTGGTGGCGGCCCGCGGTCGTCGCGCTGCTCATGGCGTTCGCGATCGGCTGGCGCCTCGTGCGCTCCGACCTCGGCGCGCCGCCCAACCTCGAGCTCGTCACGGCGGCGACGTTCGCCGGGGCGCTCCTGCTGCGCAACCGCGTCGCGGCGTTCGTCCCGCTGGTCGTCGCGATCGCGAGCGACCTCGTCCTCGGCAACACCTCCGTGCTCTGGTTCGTCTGGGGGACGTGGGCGGTCATCGGCCTGGCGTCCGTCCTGCTGCCGCGGTGGACGGGCGGACGGCGCTACGTCGCCGCGCTCGGGTTCGGCGTCGGCGGCTCGCTGTTCTTCTACCTGACGACCAACGCGGGCGTCTGGTTCCTGGGCCGCGGGCGCTGGTACGCCGACGGGGTGGACGGGCTGATGGCGAGCTACGTCGCCGGGCTGCCGTTCCTGCGGACGATGCTGCTGGGCAACCTCGTGCTGGTCCCGGCGGCAGCCGGCGTCGTCACGCTCGTCGAGCGCTGGGAGCGGACCCGCGCGCTCGCGACGCGACCGGTCCCCACCGCCTGAGTCCCCGTCACACGGAGAAGTACTTCGCCTCCGGGTGGTGGAACACGAACGCGTCCGTCGACTGCTCGGGGTGGAGCTGCAGCTCCTCCGACAGCTCGACCCCCATCCGCTCCGGCCGCAGCAGCTCGACCACCTTGGTCCGGTCCTCCATCTCCGGGCACGCCGGGTAGCCGAGCGAGAACCGCGCGCCGCGGTAGTCCAGCTTGAACAGTCCCTCGACCTCGGTCGGCTCCTCCCCCGCGAACCCGAGCTCCGCGCGGATCCGGGAGTGCCAGAACTCCGCGAGCGCCTCGGTGAGCTGCATGACGAGCCCGTGCAGCTCCAGGTAGTCCCGGTAGGAGCTCTCGGCGAACATCCGCGCGGTGACGTCGTCAACCTTGGACCCGGCCGTCACGAGCTGGACGGGCAGCACATCGACGCGGCCCTCGGCGGCCGCAGCCTCGCGTGACCGGACGAAGTCGGCCAGGCACAGGTGCCGGTCCCGGCGCTGGCGCGGGAACGTGAACCGCAGCCGCTCCTCGCCGAGCTGACCGCCCGACCCGCCGTCGGGCGCGAGCAGCCCCGGCACGCCGAGCACGCCGCTCGGGTCGTCGCCGTGGTGCAGCACCACGACGTCCTGGCCGTCGGAGACCACCGGGAAGTACCCGTAGGCCACCGAGGCGTCGAGCATGCCCTCGGCCAGGATCCGGTCCAGCCAGGCGCGCAGCCGGGGCCGGCCCTCCGTCGCCACCAGCTCCTCGTAGGACGCCCCGCCCTCGCCGCGTCCCGGCTTGAGACCCCACTGCCCGAGGAACGTCGCGCGCTCGTCGAGGAACGCCGCGAAGTCGGCGAGCTGGATGCCGCGCACGATCCTCGTCCCCCAGAACGGCGGCGTCGGCACGGGGTTGTCGGCCGCGACGTCGGAGCGCCCCGGCATGACCTCGGGCTCGGTCAGCGTGACCGTCGCGCCCCGCGTGTGGCGCCGCTTCTTCAACGGCGGCAGGCCGACGGCCTCGGGGTCCGCCCCGCGCGCGACCGCGACCAGCGGCTCCATGAGCGCGAGGCCCTCGAACGCGTCCCGGGCGTAGCGGACCTCGCCGTCGAACAGCTCGTGCAGGTCGTCCTCGACGTAGGGGCGGGTGAGCGCCGCGCCGCCGAGGATCACCGGCCACCGCGTGGCGAGCCCGCGCGCGTTGAGCTCGAGCAGGTTCTCCTTCATCACGACGGTCGACTTCACGAGGAGGCCGGACATGCCGATGACATCGGCGTCGTGCTCCTCGGCGGCCGCGATGAAGTCGGCGATCGGCTGCTTGATCCCGATGTTCACCACGGTGTAGCCGTTGTTGGTAAGGATGATGTCGACGAGGTTCTTGCCGATGTCGTGGACGTCGCCGCGCACGGTGCCGAGCACCATCGTCCCCTTGCTCGCGCTCGACCCCGACTTCTCCATGTGCGGCTCCAGCAGCGCGACCGCCGCCTTCATCACCTCGGCCGACTGCAGCACGAACGGGAGCTGCATCTCCCCCGCGCCGAAGCGCTCGCCGACGACCTTCATGCCCTCGAGGAGGTGCTCGTTGATGATCGTCAGCGGTGCCATGCCCTCGGCCATCGCGAGATCGAGGTCGGCCTCGAGCCCCTTGCCCTCCCCGTCGACGATCCGCCGCGCGAGCCGCTCGCCGACGGGCAGGGCCGCAAGCTCGGCGGCCCGCTGGTCCCGCATCGCCCTCGTGTCGACGCCCTCGAACAGCTCGAGCATCCGGGCGAGCGGGTCGTAGGTGACGGTGCCGTCCGGGTCGTGCTCGCGGCGGTCCCACACGAGGTCGAGCGCGACCGTCCGCTGCTCCTCGGGCAGCGACGCGACGGGCACGATCTTGGCCGCGTCGACGATCGCCGACGACAGCCCCGCCTGCGCCGCCTCGTGGAGGAACACCGAGTTGAGCACGATCCGCGCGGCCGGGTTGAGGCCGAACGAGACGTTGGAGACGCCGAGCGTCGTGTGGATCCCGGGATAGCGCGCGGTGATCTCCTGGATCGCCGCGATGGTCTCGATCGCGTCGCGCCGCGTCTCCTCCTGCCCGGTCGCGATCGGGAAGGTGAGGCAGTCGACGACGATGTCGCCGACGCTCATCCCCCACTCGCCGACGAGCGTGTCGACGAGGCGCGAGGCGATGCGCACCTTGTCCTCGCGCGTGCGCGCCTGGCCCTGCTCGTCGATCGTGAGCGCGACGACCGCGGCGCCGTGCTCCATCACCAGCGGCATGATCCGGCCGAACCGGGTGGTCGGGCCCTCGCCGTCCTCGAAGTTGACCGAGTTGATGACGGGCCGGCCGCCGACCAGCTCGAGCCCCGCCTGGAGCACGGCCGGCTCGGTCGAGTCGATGACGAGCGGCAGCGTCGAGGCGGAGGCGAGGCGCGAGACGACCTCGCGGGCGTCCGCCACCCCGTCGCGCCCGACGTAGTCGACGCACACGTCGAGCAGGTGCGCCCCGCCGCGGACCTGGGCGCGCGCGATCTCGACGCACTCGTCCCAGTTCTCGGCGAGCATGGCCTCGCGGAACGCCTTCGAGCCGTTGGCGTTGGTCCGCTCGCCGATCGCGAGGTAGCTCGCGTCCTGATCGAGCGGGACGTGCTGGTAGAGGCTCGCGACGCCCGGCTCGGCCTCCGGCCGACGGTCGCGGACGAGCACGCCCGAGTCCCGGCCGACCCGCTCGACGACGGCCGCGAGGTGCTCCGGGGTGGTGCCGCAGCAGCCTCCGACCAGCCGCAGCCCGAACTCCCGCACGAACTGCTCGTGCGCCACGCCCAGCTCGGCCGGGGTGAGGGGGTACTCGGCGCCGTTCCTGCCGAGGACGGGCAGGCCGGCGTTCGGCATGCACATGACGGGGACCTCGGAGCGGGCCGCGAGCTGGCGCAGGTGCTCGCTCATCTCGGCCGGGCCGGTCGCGCAGTTCAGCCCGATCGCGTCGATCTGCAGCGGTTCGAGGGCCGTGAGGGCCGCGCCGATCTCGGATCCGACGAGCATCGTGCCCGTCGTCTCGACCGTGACCTCGACGAAGATCGGCAGCCGGACACCCGTCTCGACGATGGCCTGACGGCAGGCGTTGACGGTCGCCTTGGTCTGGAGCAGGTCCTGGCTGGTCTCGACGAGGAACGCGTCGGCGCCTCCCTCGATGAGGCCGCGGGCGGCCTGGGCGAAGGTCTCCTTGAGGTGGGCGTAGGTGGTGTGGCCGAGGCTCGGCAGCTTCGTCCCCGGGCCCATCGAGCCGAGCACCCAGCGGACGCGGCCGTCGCGCAGCTCGTAGGACTCGGCCTCGGCCCGCGCGATCCGGGCTCCCTCGCGGGCCAGCTCGGTGATCCGGTCGTCGATGCCGTAGTCGGCGAGGTTGGACCAGTTGGCGCCGAACGTGTTCGTCTCGACCGCGTCGACCCCGACGTCGAGGTACGCGCGGTGGATGGCGCCGACGATGTCCGGTCGCGAGACGTTGAGGATCTCGTTGCAGCCCTCGAGGTTCTGGTAGTCCTCGAGGGTCGGGTCGAACCGCTGGAGCATCGTGCCCATGGCGCCGTCCGCGACGACGACCCGCCGGGCCATCTCGTCCAGGAGGCCCTGGCTGCGCGCGGGGCGCGGGACGGCCTCGACGTCGAGCGGGTGCCGGGGTGCTGCGGGCGCGGGTGCGGCGGAGGTCACGGCCCCGAGTCTAGGTTCCCGCCCGGTCCCGCCCCGTGCCCCGTCAGGGGCCGAGACTGGCGACCAGGTTGACGAGGAGGGCGACGATGACCGTCCCGAACAGGTACGCCTGCAGCGCGTGCACCAGCGCGGTCCGCCGCATCCGCGACGAGGCGAGATCGGTGTCCGAGATGGCGAAGCTCATGCCGACGGTGAACGCCATGTAGGCGAAGTCGCTGTAGCGCGGCGGCTCGCTCTGGTGGAAGTCGACCCCGCCGACCGGCTGGGTGTAGTAGAGCCGCGCGTAGCGCGTCGTCGCCAGCGTGTGGACGGTGAGCCACGACGCGACGACGGCGACGAGCGCGCTCGCGACCGTCTGGACGTGCGTGCGGTCCATGAGGACCAGGACGACCCCGACGAGGCTCGCGAGCCCGGCGAACGCGACGACGAGGTGCGCGCCGAGCCGCGTCGGCTCCTCGCGGGTGGCGTGACCTGCCGTCCGGTCGGGGTCCATCGGCATCAGCGCGGCGAGCGTCCAGCAGCAGTAGACGAAGGCCGTCGCCGCCCAGCCGCTCAGTGCGGCCGCCGCGCCGCCGTCCCACCGCGGCAGCAGGCCGACCACGAGCCCGATCCCGAGCGCGACGGCGAGCCGGACGATCGCCGGGAGGTCGCCGGGCCGGCGGGAGGAGGCCATGGCCACAGTCAAGCACTGCCGGCGCGCCGGCCCGCGCACGGACGGGGCACGCACGCGGTGGCGGCCAGGCCCGACGGGCCGACGCGTCCGGGCCCGGCTACGTCGCGCGCGTCCGGGCCGCCGCGCGCTCGGCGACCTGGCGCTTGGTGCGCGCGAGGAGCGCCGTCATGCCGCGCAGGCGCAGGGGCGAGACGGCCTCGGCCAGACCGAGGGTGAGCGGGTAGTCGCCCGGGACCGCCTCGACCTGCTCCACGGTCAGCCCGTCGATCCCCTCGGCCAGGATGCCGGCGAAGCCGCGCGAGGTCGGCGCCCCCGGCGGGGCCGAGGCGTAGAAGCGCACGCGCACGGCGGCCCCGCCGTCCGTCTCGTCGGTCTCCAGCTCCGTCACGAACGCGATCGGCGACTGGCACTCGGGCACCGGCTCCAGCAGCTCGGGACGGTTCGCGAGCCGCTCCGGCATCGGCGGGAGGCCACCGGCGAACTCGAGCAGGAGCTGGAGCCGGTCCGCGACCGACAGCGCGAGGAAGTCCTCGCGGATGGCCGCGAGCGTCGGGGGAAGGTCGGGGACGGGCGCCGTGCTCACGCCACCATCCTCGCACCGGGGCGCGTCAGGCGGACCCGGGCTCCGCGCCCGTCGCGATCGGCACGCGCACCGCGTTGCCCCACTCGGTCCACGACCCGTCGTAGTTGCGCACGTCCGCGAACCCGAGCAGGTGCGTGAGCACAAACCACGTGTGGCTGGACCGCTCGCCGATCCGGCAGTACGTGATGACCGGCTGGTCGGGCGCGAGTCCGAGGCCCGAGCCGGCCGGGGCGTCGGCACCGGCCGGGGAGCCGTAGATCGCCGCCAGCTCGGCGCGCGGCTTGAACGTGCCGTCGACGTCGACCGCGAGCGCCCACGGCGCGTTGACCGCCGTGGGGATGTGACCGCCGCGCAGCGCACCCTCCTCGGGGTAGTCGGGCATGTGGAGGCGCTCGCCCGTGTACTCCTGCGGCGAGCGGATGTCGACCAGCGCGGTCGGCCCGCCGTCGCCCCGGAGCGCGGCGGTCACGTCCTCGCGGAACGCGCGGACCACGGCATCGTCGCGCTCCACGACCGGATAGCCGCCGGGCTCCGGCGCGCTCGGGGCGATCGTCAGCTCGCGCCCCTCGGCGATCCAGGCGTCCCGGCCGCCGTCGAGCAGGCGCACGTCGGGGTGGCCGAACAGCGTGAACACCCACAGCGCGTAGGCCGCCCACCAGTTCGACCGGTCGCCGTAGACGACGACCGTCGTGTCGCGCGAGATGCCCTTGCGCTCCAGGAGACGGGCGAAGGCCTCGCCGTCGACGTAGTCGCGCACGACGGGGTCGTTCAGGTCGAGGTGCCAGTCGATCTTGACCGCGCCGGGGATGTGCCCCGTCTCGTAGAGCAGGACGTCCTCGTCGGACTCCACGACGGCGAGGTCGCGCGTCCCGACGAGGTCGAGCCGGTCGGCGAGCCACTGCGTGCTCACGAGCCGCTCGGGGTGGGCGTACTGCGCGAGCTTGTCGCTGGTGTCATCGGCGCTGACGGGCATCGGGACCTCCACGGGCCCGCTCGGGTCGCGGGCAACAGTCCGCCAGCCTAGGTCGCGCTCGACGTCCACCGACAGGGGCACCGCCGCCGTCCGTCATGCGAGACCCGGTCGCACCGCGCGCGGGCTGTTCATCCCCGGTTTCCCCGGCATCGGGCCCGCCGTCACGCCGCGTCCCTACCGTGGCGACCGCATCCGCGTCCCAGCGGCCGACGCGCCGCCCCACCTGCCATCCACCCGCGGATGATCGCGAAGGAACACCTCCATGTCACTCGTCGTGCGCCCGCGGGCCCCGCGCCCGGTTCCCACGATCCTGGCCTCCGGCCTCGTCCTCGGCCTGGGGGTCGGGCTGGCGTCGCCCGCCCTCGCCGCCCCCGACCGCCACACGACGCTGCTCGGCGAGTTCGCCACCTACTGGGAGGCCTCGCCCTACGACCAGACGAGCCCCGAGACCAAGGCGGCCACCGCGTTCCGCGGACAGGTCACGGACGCGGGCGTCGACATCCTGGGCGAGAACGACCGGACGCTCCAGGCGATCAACGCTGCCGGCGCCGTCGACCCCGTCCAGTCCAAGCGCGCGCTGATCGACGCGGACCTGGACTGGACGCAGACCTTCCCCGACGCCCTCGGGCCGGTCATCGGCGGCTACCTCGCCGACGGGCTCGCCGCGGGGGCCCTGCCCCGGACCCAGGCCCTGTACGACGCGCTCGGCTACGCGATGGCGAGCACCGGCGACGCGAAGAACGTCTACAACTACCCGCGCCCGTTCCTCGAGGACCGCTCGTTCGGCCAGCCCGCCGCCCTCGGCGGACTCGCCACGAACCTCGGCATCGTCCAGGTCGCGCCGTGGACCGACCCCAAGACCGGGCTCACCCACGACGGCACCTACGACCTCGTCCTTGCCTCGTTCTCCCAGGCGTTCCCCTCCGGCCACACGGCCTACGCCTACGGCGACGGCATCGTGCTCGCCGCCCTGCTGCCCGAGCTCGGTCCGGAGATCATGACGCGCGCGTCCGAGGCCGGCCTTGCCCGCAACGTGCTCGGCGTGCACTACCCCCTCGACGTCATCGGCGGGCGCATCTCGGGTCACGTCAACGCCGCCGCGCGGCTCGGCGACGCCGCGTACGTCACGAACACCGTCCTGCCCGCGCGGGAGGAGCTGACGCAGTTCCTCGAGGCCGAGTGCGCCGCCGACGGCCACGGCACCACGCTCGCCGAGTGCCTCGACGACGTCGGCGCCACCGCCGACCGCGGCTACACGAACGCCTTCACCGACGTCGTCTCGACGGCTCCCGTCACGGATCGCGGCTCCGCGCTCGCGGCGTACCGCGCCCGGATGACCTACGGCTTCGACCAGGTGGGTGCCGCGGGTCAGGCACCGGTCGTCCCCGCGGGTGCCGAGGCGCTCCTGGTGACCGCGTTCCCCGAGCTCTCCGACGACCAGCGCCGAGCGGTGCTCGCGGCGACCGAGATCGACTCCGGCTACCCGCTCGACTCCACCTCCGACGGCTGGCAGCGGATCGACCTCGCCGCCGCGCTGAGCTCGCGGGTCACGGTCAGCGCCGAGGGCGAGGTGGTCTCGGTCGAGCCCGGTCAGGCGGCGGCCTCGGTCGTCGTGCTCGACGAGGTCGACCCCGAGCCGACGCCGTCGACGGACCCGACGCCGTCCGTCGAGCCCACGCCGTCCACGGACCCGACCCCGTCGGGCGAGCCCACGCCGTCTGGCGAGCCGACGTCGAGCGGGTCGACCGGGTCGCCCCGTGCGACCGGCCGGGAGAGCGCGGCCGCCGCAGGTGACCTCGCGTCGACCGGAGCCGGGACGACGGGCGTCCTCGCCGCCGCCCTCTTCCTGCTGGTGGCCGGCGGGGGCGGCGTGCTCGCCGCGCGTCGCCGGACCACCGCCGGGTAGGGCTCGGCGGGAGGGTCGGCGGCGATCCGCCGTGCCGCGTGCGGGGCGTCCCGGGTGACCGGGGCGCCCGGCACGCGCGCGCGACCGTTTGACATCGCGGCGCCCGCGGTCCGACCCTGAGCCATGGGACCACCGGAGCAGGCGGCGATCGACGCCCGGATCTTGGCCTACTACGGCGAGCAGTTCGACGAGGACGCCCGCCTCACCACGCGGTCCGCGCAGGGTCCGTTGGAGCGTGACCGAACCCAGGAGCTCATCCGTCGCCATGTGGCCGGCGGACGCATCCTCGACGTCGGTGGCGGGACCGGGAGGCACGCGGCGGCCCTCGTCGCCGCCGGGTACGACGTCGAGCTCGTCGATCCCGTGCCGCGTCACGTCGACGCGGCCCGGCGGGCGGGCATCGCCGCGTCCCTCGGCGACGCGCGCGACCTCGCCCGTCCCGACGACGCCGTCGACGCGGTGCTGCTGCTCGGGCCGCTCTACCACCTGGCCCGGCGCGAGGACCGGCTGCGCGCGCTGCGCGAGGCGCGGCGGGTGACACGCCCCGGCGGCGTCGTCGTCGCGGCCGCCCTGTCCCGGCTCGTCGCCTTCGCGGCGGTCTCGCTCGGTCGCCCGACGCCGGTCCCCTTCCCGGAGGCGTGGGTCCGGCTCCTCGCGGACGGGACGCCGCCCGAGGACCTCCGGTTCCCGGCCGGCCACTTCCACACCGAGGCCGACCTGCGGCTGGAGGTCGAGGACGCGGGGCTCGCCGTGCGTGAGGTCGTCGGCGTCGAGGGTCCGGCCGGACTGTTCCTGGAGACGATCGCGGACGCCGACCCGCGGCTCGCCGACGCTGCCGCGACGCTCGCCGACGCCGCGGCGACGACCCCGGGGATCCTCGAGCTCAGCGCCCACCTGCTGGCCGTGGCGGTCGTCCCCTGACACGAGGCCCGAGCGGGCGACCGGCCGCGGGGGTCCGCTCCCCGCGGATCGAGCACCGCGCCCGAGGGTCCGCCGACCGACTCGCGCGCATCACCGCAGGTCAGCGGCACGTCTCCGCCGGGCTCCGGCGGTGAGCGGCGGACCGTTCCGCGGGGAGCGGACGGCCGGCGCCGGTCAGCGGACGTGCAGCGCCGGGAACCCCAGCGCGCGCACGTCCTCCACCAGGCCGGCGAACTCCTCGTCCCAGCCCGGCGGGTGCGCGTCGCGCAGGTGCAGCGTGCCCTCGGCGCGCGCCTGCTGGAGCGCGTAGGTCGCGACCCCGGCGTCGCGCAGCTCGCGCGCGAGCCGCAGCGTGTCGACGGCCATCCCCGGCGCGACCGTCGTGCGCACCTCGTACCCGAGCCCGCGCTCGGCCGCCGCGAGGACGAGCCGCAGCGACTCGCCGGCCTTGCGACCGGCGTTCGGGGCGGCCACGACGCCGTCGTACCGCGCGGCCGACGCCTTGACGTCCAGCCCGACCCAGTCGACGTTGTCCAGGAGCGCGGCCAGGCGAGAGGGGTAGGGCCCGGCCGTGTGCAGCCCGACCTCGAACCCGTTCCTCCTGGCCCAGCGCGCGGCCGCGAGCGCCCCGGGCTGACGTGTCGGCTCGCCCCCGGTGAGCACGAGCGCGTCGAGCAGCCCGCGGCGCGACGCGAGCAGGTCGGCGACCTCGGCCCAGGTCACCGACCCGGGCTCCAGGCAGGACTGGAGGTCCGGGTTGTGGCAGTACGTGCACTGCCAGGGGCACCCCTGCAGGAACGCGGTCGCGACGAGCCGGCCGGGCCAGTCGACCGTCGAGAACGGCACGAGCCCGGCGATCTGGAGCGAGTCGAGGAGCACGTCGTCCGGCATCGCGCGCCCGACCGGTCGCGACGCGCGCGCGTCCGGCCGCCCGGCGCGCGTCACGGGACGCGCGCCGGGAGCCGGGCCGACTGAGGCATCGACGGGGACGGTCATCGCGCGGACCTCACGCGAAGGCGGGCTCGCGGAAGGGCGTGCGCTCCTCGTACTCGCCCTTCTTGCCGATGTTGAACGACTGCACCGGCCGGTGGTAGCCCATGACGCGCGTCCAGACCTCGCACTGGACCTCCTTGCCGTGCGCCTGGCAGGTCGGGCAGACGAGCTGCTCGCCGGCGAGGTAGCCGTGGGTCGGGCAGATGGAGAACGTCGGCGTCACCGTGAGGTAGGGCAGCGCGAACCGCGTGAGCGAGCGGCGCACCAGCTCCTTGCACGCATCGGCGGAGCTGACCTGCTCGCCGAGGTAGAGGTGCAGGACCGTGCCGCCCGTGTACTTGCGCTGCAGCTCGTCCTGGAGCTCGAGCGCGTGGAACGGGTCGGTCGTGTGGTCGACGGGGAGCTGGGAGGAGTTCGTGTAGTACGGGTTCGCGTCGGTGCCGGCCTGGAGGATGCCGGGGAACCGCTTGCGGTCCTCCTTCGCGAACCGGTACGTCGCGCCCTCGGCCGGCGTCGCCTCGAGGTTGTACAGGTGCCCGGTCTGCTCCTGGAACTCCACGAGCCGCGCGCGGACGTGGTCGAGGACGCGCAGGACGAGCTCCCGGCCCTCGGGGTCGGTCAGGTCCTTCTCGCCGAGGTAGAAGTTGCGCACCATCTCGTTCATGCCGTTGACGCCGAGCGTGGAGAAGTGGTTCTCGAGCGTGCCGAGGTAGCGGCGGGTCCACGGGTAGAGGCCGCCGTCGATGAGGCCCTGGACGAACACCCGCTTGACCTCGAGGCTGTCCCGGCCGATCTCCAGCAGGCGGTCCAGCTCGGCGAGGAGCCCGGCCTCGTCGGAGGCGAACAGGTAGCCCAGCCGCGCGGTGTTGACCGTCACGACGCCGATCGAGCCCGTCTGCTCGGCCGAGCCGAACAGGCCGTTGCCCCGCTTGAGGAGCTCGCGCAGGTCGAGCTGGAGGCGGCAGCACATCGAGCGGATCATGCCGGGGTCGAGCTCGGAGTTGATGAAGTTCTGGAAGTACGGCAGCCCGTACTTCGCCGTCATGGCCCACAGCCGAGCGGCGTTCTCGCCGTCCCAGTCGAAGTCGCGGGTGATGTTGTAGGTGGGGATCGGGAAGGTGAAGACGCGGCCGTCGGCGTCGCCCTCCGTCATCACCTCGATGTAGGCGCGGTTGATGAGGTCCATCTCCGCCTGCAGCTCGCCGTAGGTGAAGTCCATGACCTCGCCGCCGATGAGCGGACGCTGGTCGGCGAGGTCGGCGGGCGGGTTCCAGTCGAACGTGAGGTTGGTGAAGGGGGTCTGCGTTCCCCACCGGGACGGGACGTTGAGGTTGTGGATCATCTCCTGGAGGCACTGCAGGACGTCCTCGTAGGCCATGTCGTCCAGGCGGACGAAGGGCGCGAGGTAGGTGTCGAACGAGCTGAACGCCTGCGCGCCCGCCCACTCGTTCTGCAGCGTGCCGAGGAAGTTGACGATCTGGCCGCACGCGCTCGACAGGTGCTTCGGCGGGCGCGAGGCGATGGCCCCGGCGACACCGCCGAACCCCTCCTCCACCAGCGTGCGCAGGCTCCAGCCGGCGCAGTAGCCCGAGAGCATGTCGAGGTCGTGGATGTGGATGGCTCCCTCGCGGTGGGCGAGGCCGGCCTCGGGGGCGTAGACCCGCTCAAGCCAGTAGTTCGCGACGACCTTGCCGGAGGAGTTGAGGATCATCCCGCCGAGCGAGAACCCCTGGTTGGCGTTGGCGTTGACGCGCCAGTCCGAGCGCTCCAGGTACTCCTCGATGGTGGCGGCTGCGTCGACGGTGGGCATGTCTCTCACTCCTGGGTTCGGGTCGGGTCGGTGCTGGTGATCGGGTGGGCGCCCCGGCGTCCCGGGACGCGAACGTCTCGCCAACAAATCTACGCCGACCACAAGATGATGTGGTGACAACGACGCGCCGACACTAGATCTAGTAGGCCCTGTGATCTATCCCACATCGAAACCGGGACCTTCGACCCGGGTAGCGCCGTCCGGGCCGTGCCCGGTGACGCGGCGTCACGACCCGGGGGCCGAGACCGGACCCGCCTCGATTTCACGATATTGTGAAACCGTGAACCCCACGCAGGCCCCGCTCTACGAGATCAAGGCCAACCTGTTCCGCGCGCTCGCCCACCCCGTCCGGATCCGGGTGCTGGAGCTGCTCGTCGCCTCGACCGGTGAGGTCAGCGTCGCCGACCTGCTCGCCGACCTCGCCGTCAGCCCCTCGCACCTGTCCGGCCACCTCGCCGTGCTCAAGCGCCACGGTGTCGTCGAGTCCCGGCGCGCCGGATCGCACGTCTACTACCGCACGGCGCACCCGGCGGTGGTCGACCTCCTCACGGCGGCGCGCACCTTCCTCCTCGACTCCCTCGCCCGCGGCTCCGACCAGCTCGCCGCCGCCGAGGCCCTGCCGCGCATCGCGCCCGCGTCGTGATGTCCGCCCCGACCGCGACGCGACCGGCGTCGCCCACCACCCCCGCGCGGGCGCGCCGGGTCACCCGGCACCTCGCGGGCCTCCTGCCCGGGCCGGCCGACCTGCGCCCCGTCCGCCGCCACTGGCGCGGCGACCTGCTCGCCGGCGTCACGGTCGGCGTCGTCGCGCTGCCGCTCGCGCTCGCGTTCGGCATCTCCTCCGGGCTCGACGCCTCCGCCGGGATCGTCACGGCGATCGTCGCCGGCCTCGTCGCGGCCGTGTTCGGCGGCTCCAACGTCCAGGTGTCGGGGCCGACCGGTGCCATGGCGGTCATCCTCGCGCCCATCGTCGCGAGCCACGGCGCCGGCGCCGTCGTCGTCATCTCCATCATGGCGGGCCTCGTGCTCGTGGCCGCCGGCCTCCTGCGGCTCGGCCGGGTCGTCGTCTACATCCCGTGGCCGGTGATCGAGGGGTTCACGGCGGGGATCGCGATCATCATCGCCCTGCAGCAGGTGCCCCTCGCGCTCGACGGGCACGCCGACCACGGGGCTCGTCCCCTGGCCGCCGCCGTCGACGTCGCGCGGGGGGCCGACTGGTCGCGGGCGTGGCAGCCGCTCGCCGTGACCGTGGCCGTCGTCGCGCTCGTCGAGGCGCTGCGCCGCTGGCTCCCCCGCGTACCCGGGGCGCTCGTCGCCGTCGTGCTCGCGACCGCGGTCGCCCAGCTCGCCGGCCTCGACATCGCGCGGATCGGCGCCCTGCCCTCGACGCTGCCCGCACCGCAGCTACCGGCCGTCGACCTCGGCGCACTGCAGCCGCTCGTCGGCCCGGCGCTCGCGGTCGCGGCGCTGGCGGCGATCGAGTCGCTGCTCTCGGCGCGGGTCGCGGCCGGGATGGACCCGCGCACGGGGCGCGTGCTGCCGGACCGCGAGGTCGTCGGCCAGGGGCTCGCGTCCATCGCGTCCGGGCTGTTCGGCGGGATGCCGGCGACCGGCGCGATCGCGCGCACCGCCGTCAACGTCCGGGCCGGGGCACGGTCCCGGCTCGCCTCCGTCACGCACGCCGTGCTGCTCGCTGCCGTCATCGCCGTCGGCGCGGGGCTCGCGGGCGCGATCCCGCTCTCGGCACTGGCCGGGGTGCTCATCTCGACCACGCTCCACATGGTCCGGCCCTCCGAGGTCCGGGCGCTGCTGCGAGTGAGCCGGAGCGCGGCCGCGACGTTCGTCGTCACCATCGCGTGCACGGTGTTCCTCGACCTCATCACGGCCGTCGAGGTCGGCGTGGCGCTGGCGGCGTTCTTCGCGCTGCGCACGCTGTCGCGGACGACGAGCGTCCGGCGCGAGCAGCTTCCGGGACCGGCGCGGCCGGGCGACGAGCAGATCGCGCTGCTCACCGTGTCGGGCTCGCTGTTCTTCGGCGCCGCCGACCGGATCATGGACGACATCGCCGACTCCCGCGCGGTCGTCGTCGTGCTCCGGCTCTCGGCGCTGGGTCTGATGGACCCGACGGGAGCGAGACGCCTCGGCGAGGTGGTGACGCAGCTCGAGGCGCGCGGCGTCACGGTGCTCATCAAGGGCCTGCGGCCCGAGCACGTCGTCGTCGCGGACCGGTCCGGGATGATCGGGTCGCTGCGGTACGCGGCGCACCGGTTCGACACGCTGGAGGACGCCGTCGCCCACGCGCGCGAGCACGTGAGCGGGGCGCACGCCGACGCCGAGGGGTGAGCGCCGAACCGGCTACGCCGGCGCCAGCCCGCGCTCGGCCCAGACCCGCGTCGCGAGCGTCGGCACGTCGGTCACGATGCCGTCGATCCCCAGGTCGAGCAGCCGGTGCATCTCGGCGGGGTCGTTGACCGTCCAGACGTGGACGACGTGCCCGGCGGAGTGGGCGGCGTCGACGAACTTCGCCGTCACGACCGGGATCCCGCGGAAGGTCAGCGGGACCTGGATGGCGCGCGGCGAGCCGGCGTAGCGCCCGACGGACGCGAGCACCGCCGCCCGTCCGGGCAGGTGGGTCCAGGCGAGCAGGCGGGCGACGTCCGCCATCCCGACGCCGATCATCGCCTTCTCCTGGGTCACCCGGGCCATCGTGGCGACGCGGCGCGCGGAGAACGCGGTGAGGCAGACGCGGCGGGTCGCTCCGGCCTCGCGGACGTCGCGCAGCAGGGGCGCCACGACCTCGTCCGTCTTGGCGTCGATGTTGACGACGAGCCGCGGGTAGCTCTCGAGCAGGTCGCGCAGCAGCATGGGTGCGGCGCCGTCGGTGTCGCGCATCTCGGACAGCTCGTCCCACGGGACGGAGGAGACGTTGCGCGGGTCGCCGTAGAGCCGCGACAGCGTCTCGTCATGGGCGAGGACGGGGTAGCCGTCGAGGGTGTGCCGCACGTCCGTCTCGAGGACGCCGACGCCGAGGTCGACCATCCGGTCGAAGGCCTCCCGCGAGTTCTCGGGGACCTCGGCGAGCCCACCGCGGTGGGCCAGGACGACGGGGTGGCCGATCTCATAGACGGCACGGCCGCGGGGACGCTCTCGATTCACACTCACACCCTCTCTCGTGCTAGAGTAATTCTCCGTTGAGCGCGCCGGTCACCCGGAAGTTCACGAGCACCTCTAGCTCAATTGGCAGAGCAACTGACTCTTAATCAGTGGGTTCTGGGTTCGAGTCCCAGGGGGTGTACAGCAGGGCCCCGGCTCGCGGAGACGCGAACCGGGGCCCTTGTCGTGTTCCCGGTCGCGGCGGCGACCGGGCCGGACGCGCGAGGCGACGCGGAGCCGTTACGGTGGGCCGGTGAGCACCGTCGCACCCACGCCCCGCATCGCACTCGTCACGAGCGCCGACCTGCCCGAGGGCGAGCCCGAGGACCGCGCCCTTCTCGTCGCGCTCGCCGAGCGCGGCGCGACCGCCTCGATCGAGGTGTGGGAGGACGACGGTGTCGACTGGTCGTCGTTCGACCTCGTCGTGCTGCGCTCGGTCTGGGACTACTCCGAGCGCCGCGACGCCTTCCTCGCCTGGGCCGCGACGGTGCCGACGCTGCGCAACCCGCTCAACGTCGTGCGGTGGAACAGCGACAAGCACTACCTCGCGGCGCTGGCCGAGGCCGGGCTGCCGGTCGTCGAGACGCTCTGGCTGGAGCCGACCCGCACCTACGCCAAGCGCGACCTGCACAACCGGTTCCCCGCCCGCGAGGACTTCGTGGTCAAGCCGGCCATCTCGGCCGGGTCGGCTGACACCGGGCGGTACACGTCGACCGACGCCGACTCGCGGCGGATGGCGATCGCCCACGCGCACCGGCTGCTGAACGAGCACCGCACCGTCCTCGTCCAGCGCTACATGCCCGAGATCGACACGTTCGGCGAGAGCTCGCTCGTGTTCCTCCACGGCGAGTACTCCCACGCGATCCACAAGGGCGCGATGCTCGTGGGCGAGGAGTCGGCCGACGAGAGCGTCTACACGCGGGAGACGATGCAGCCGTGGCAGCCGTCGGAGCTCGAGATCCGGACGGCCAGCGAGATCCTCACGACCGTGCGCAAGCTCATCCCGGGTCGGTCGCTGCAGTCCCGGCCGTTGCTCTACGCCCGGATCGACCTCGTGGTGCGCGGCGACCAGGAGCCGCTGCTCATGGAGCTCGAGCTCATCGAGCCGGCGCTGTACACGCCCCTCGGGCCGGGGTCGCTGGACCGGTTCGCGTCCGCGATCCTGCGCGAGGTCGCGTTCGGCGCCGACCCGAAGAACGACAGCAACGCGGTCTGAGCCGGTCGGCGCCCGCGGCCGTCGGCGACCCGGGCGGGACGCGCCCGTCCGACGGCCTGACTAGGGTGGCGGGGTGACAACGCACCACGCGACCGACGTCGACCCCATCGTCTGGATCGACTGCGAGATGACGGGCCTGGACTCGAAGAACGACGCGCTCGTCGAGGTCGCGGTCATCGTGACCGACTCCGACCTCACGCCGCTCGGCGACGGGATCGACCTCGTCATCGCTCCCCCGCCCGGCGTGGTCGAGCGGATGAACGACGTCGTCCGGGAGATGCACACGACGTCCGGCCTCATCGACGAGCTGGCCGACGGCATCTCGATGGAGGAGGCGCGCGAGCGCGTCATGACCTACGTCAAGCAGTACGTGCCCGAGGCGCGCAAGGCGCCGCTCGCCGGCAACTCGATCGGGACCGACAAGGTCTTCCTCGAGCGCGAGATGCCCGAGCTCATCGCGCACCTGCACTACCGGGTCATCGACGTGTCGTCGATCAAGGAGCTCGCGCGCCGCTGGTACCCGCGCGCCTACTTCGCCTCGCCGCGCAAGAACGGGGGTCACCGAGCGCTCGCCGACATCGCGGAGTCGATCGACGAGCTGCGCTACTACCGCGCCGCCCTCTTCCCCGACGGTGACGGGCCGACCACGCTCGACCTGCGCAAGAAGGCGGCCCTCGTCGCCGCGGCGCCGACGTCGGCCGTCGTCGGGAGCGCCGAGGTGGTGGCGGTCGAGGAGAGCTGACCGCACGCCGATGTACGCCACGACCGTCACCCGGCACCTGCGGGCACCACGCACCGCGGTCTACCGGGCGCTGATCGATCCGGTCGCGATCGCGACCTGGCGGGTCCCGGACGGCATGACCGGACGGGTGCACGAGCTCGACGCCCGCGAGGGTGGCCGGTTCCGCATCTCGCTCAGCTACGACGCGGCGGACGGCGCCGGCAAGACGGACGCCGGGACCGACACCTACCACGGGACCTTCGTCAGGCTCGTGCCCGACGAGATGGTGGTCGAGACCGCGGAGTTCGAGTCCGACGACGCGAGCCTCCGGGGCACGATGACCATGACGACGACCCTCACCGATGCGGACGACGGGACGGACGTCACGATCCGGCACGAGGGCATCCCCGACGTCATCCCCGCGGCAGACAACGAGGCCGGCACCCGGATGGCCCTCGACAACCTCGCCCGCCTCGTCGAGGAGCCTCGGCCCGGGTCCCGCGCCGGGGGACGAGGGTCATCGGCGACCGGGAACCGGTAGCGGACGACCTCGTCGTCCGGGTCGAGACGCTCAGCCCGTGCACGACCCGCCGCTCACGTCCACCTGCTCCGCAGGACCGGCCGGACGTGTCGAACGCGCCGTGCCGCACCGACGACGACCGGCCGGCGCTCATGGCGCGGACCAGTCGCCGTAGCGCGCCCACGTGTCCGTGAGGGTGACGGCCCCGCCCGCGCTCGCCCTCGCGAGCCCGACGCGGCGAGGGCGGCCGGTCCGCCTCTCCTCGTCCGCCCTGGCCAGCCGCCGTCCAGCCGCCGTCGAGCCGCGGCGACCGACCGAGGCGGGAGCGGCTCCGACCCGCGCGACTATGGTTGGTATACCAAACCGTCGGAACGGAGCCAGCCGTGAAGCGCCCCCGCATGCTCGTCGCCCTCGTCGCCGTCGCCGCGGCGTCGAGTCTCGCCTCGTGCGTGGGTGGACCGGACGACTCACCGTCTCCCAGCGCCCCGAGGAGCGTCATGCCAGCACCACCACACGAGTCCGGCCCCAGCGCCGAGGCCGCCGCGACGCAGGACCTGCTCGACGAGCAGCTGCGCGAGGCCGCCTGGGCGAACGACGTCCCGCGCGCCCGCGAGCTCGTCGAGCTGGGAGCCGACGTCAACGCCACGGACTCGACACAGCAGTCCGCCTACCTGATCGCCACGAGCGAGGGGTACCTCGAGCTGCTCCGGCTCACGCTGGCGAACGGCGCCCAGGTCGATGACAAGGACAGCTGGAACGGCACCGGACTGATCCGCGCGGCCGAGCGGGGCCACGACCTCGTCGTCGGCGAGCTGCTCCGCGCGGACATCGATCGCGACCACGTGAACCGCATCGGCTACCAGGCGATCCACGAGGCGGTCTGGCTCGGCCAGGACACGGACGACTACGCCGCGACCCTGCGTGTCCTGGTCGCGGGCGGGGTGGAGCTCGACCGGCCGTCGGGGAGCGAGCGGCTCACCCCGCTCGAGATGGCCCGCGAGCGGGGCTACGACAGACTGAGCCGAGTCCTGGAGCGCGCGGCCGACGCCGGCGAGATCGCGCGCCCGGACACCGAGCTCCTCGCCGCGGCGGCGAGCGGCGACGCCGACGGCGTGGCACTCGCGCTGCGGGCCGGCGCAGACCCGGAGGCGCGCGACGCGCAGGGACGCACCGCCCTGCTGCTCGCCGCAGCGGAGGATCACGTCGCGACGGCGCGGCTGCTCGTCGCAATGGGCGCGTCGCCCGACGCGCTGGACGATCGGCACGACACCCCGTGGCTCGTCACGGGTGTCACCGGCAGCGTGGAGATGCTGGAGACGCTGCTCCCGGCCGACCCCGACATGTCGATCCGCAACCGCTTCGGCGGCATCGCGGTGATCCCCGCCAGCGAGCGCGGCCACGTCGACTACGTGCGACGCGTCGTGGCGACCGGGATCGACGTGGACCACGTCAACGACCTGGGCTGGACCGCACTGCTGGAGGCCGTCATCCTCGGCGACGGCGGGCCGGACCACCAGGAGATCGTCCGGATCCTGCTCGACGCGGGTGCCGACCCGTCGATCGCCGACCGCGACGGCGTCACCGCGCTCCAGCACGCGCGCGAGCGCGGGTACGCCGAGATCGCCGGGCTGCTGGAGGGCGCGGGCGGCTGAACGCGAGCGGCTGCCGCGTCGGGGACGGCCGGCTGCCGAGGAGGGAACGAGGGCGAGGTCCGGACCCGGACCCGGACCGACAAGATCGGCCGGGGCTCGACCCTCGCTAGGCGTCGCTCGTCGCGGGCGGCTGGTCGGTGAGCTCGATGCTGTCGCCCGGGTGCAGCTTGGACACGTTCGCGTTCCCGATCCCGACCTGGATGTGGCCCTCGACGAGCCCGATGGATCGCAGGGTCCCGGAGTTCACGTCGCCGTTGGCCTGGGCCAGTCGGGCCTCCCGGCCGAGGTCGTAGTAGTTCAGCTCGCCGATCTTCTTGGTCTCGCTGGGCATCGCTCTCCACCGCTCGCTACGCGGACGATCCGCACCCTCCACCTAACCCCACCACCCCCTGCCCCCGCCACCACCTGGCGTCGAGACAGGCGCGCAGGGTGGACTGCCTCGGTGGATCCGTGTCGGACCTGCCGCGCGACGTCCCACGCTGGCGCGGTCTCGCTGCCGTTCCGCACGGCGAGGTCGATGAACCGCTGCGCTTCGCCCCGGGTGGTGAGGGTCTCGGAGGTCGCGTTGGGCCGGCCTGGAAGCCGGAGCCGGACGCGCCACGTGACGCCGGCTGCGCGTCGGACCGGTGCTGGACGGACAGGCATCGTGCCCACGCTCCCGGGACCCGCCGTGCCTCACTGCGTGTCGAGTGTCCCAGGTCCTCCTGGGACACTCGACCCGAGTGTCTGCGCAGGTCAGGGACCTGCGCCGATGGGGTGAGTAACGGGACTTGAACCCGCGACCCCCTGGACCACAACCAGGTGCTCTACCAGCTGAGCTATACCCACCATCGCACCACGTCGCACCGTCCTCCCGGAGGCGGCGGCGCTGTAGTGCCGATCTAGCATAGCCGATCCGGACCCGTGCCTCCGCCTCCCCGCAGCCGCGGCGGGACGCGGCGGAGAGGCCGCCGGCGGACGCCCCGGACGGACCCGTTCGTGAGACCGACGTGACCGCTCGTGCCCGGTAGGGCAAGATCGACCGGGGCACGCACGGCGCGCCTCGCGCACGACACGGCAGTGCGCCGACCCCATGACCGAGGAGCATCCCGATGGCCACGCTCACGGTGGGCGACGTCGCCCCCGAGTTCACCCTTCCGACCGCAGGCGGGGACGAGGTGAGCCTCGCCGAGCTGCGCACGCGGGCGCCCAAGGGCGTCATCGTCTACTTCTACCCCGCCGCCGGCACGCCGGGGTGCACCACCCAGGCCTGCGACTTCAAGGACTCCTACGCCTCGCTCGAGCGGGCCGGCTACACGGTCGTCGGCATCTCGCCGGACACGATCGAGAAGCTCGACTCGTTCGTCGAGCGCGAGGGGCTGCCGTTCATCGTCGCGTCCGACCCCGACAAGAAGGTCCTCGAGGCCTACGGCGCGTGGGGCGAGAAGAAGCTCTACGGCAAGCTCGTCGTCGGCGTCATCCGCTCGACGTTCGTCGTCGAGCCCGACGGGACGATCGGTCTCGCGCAGTACAACGTCCGCGCGACCGGCCACGTCGCGAAGCTGAAGCGGGACCTCGGGCTGGCCTGACGCCGCGGCCGCGCCCGACGCTCCGCCGACTACGCTGGGCTGGCACTCGCGCGAGTGGCGGAATTGGCAGACGCGCTGGATTTAGGTTCCAGTGTCCTCGGACGTAGGGGTTCAAGTCCCCTCTCGCGCACCACCCGCTGGACGGTGACCAGCCCGGCGCGTCGGCGCCGTGGCCACCGCAGGACCGTGTGTCGGGATCGACCCGGCTCGGAGGCGGACGCGACGAGGCCCGTGGTCACCGTCTGACCGGGTCGTTGCGGCGATCCGGCGCTGGTGTGGCCACGGCGCCATCGGCCGCCCGACCGGCAACCCCCACCCGCCCCCGCGTCGGCGCGAGCTGTCCGGCCACCATCGCCGCGAGTGCCACCGCGAACCCGACGAGCTGCACCGGCGTCAGCGCCTCCCCCGCGAGCGCCGCCCCGAGCACGGCCGCCACGAGCGACTTCAACGCCTCGCCCGCCACGCGGGCCTTCCTCGACGTCCTCGACGCCGCCCGCGCCAGCGACGCGGGCGGTACCAACGACGCGGACACGCCCTAGGTCTCTCGACCCGACGGCGGAAGGCCCGGCACCCGACGCCCCGTCATCGGCTCACGAGTCGGCGCCGCCCGTCCTACTCGACGAGCCTGCCCTCGACCGAGGTGTCGATCGCGGCCTCGGCGAGGCCGCGGAAGGAGTCGGGCGCCTGCGCGACGGGCTCGAAGGTGACCCCGCCGTCGGGCGTCCACACGAAGCTGCCGCGCAGCGCGTCGTCCTGGGCCGGGAAGTCGGAGCGGTTGTGGCACCCGCGCGTCTCGCGGCGCTCGATCGCGCACTCGAGCGTCGCCCGCGCGGCGAGCAGCGAGCCGTAGAGGTCGTAGGCGTGGGCCAGGTCGTCGAAGCCCGCGATGTCGGGGTGGACTCCCAGGTCCGCGGCCCGCGCCTCGATCTCGGCCAGCTCGCCCAGGCCGGCACGCAGACCCTCCTCGCTGCGCACGACACCGGCGTGCTCGGTCATGACGTCGCGCAGGGCTCGCTGCAGCTTGCGCGGGGTCTCCGTCCCTCGGCCCGAGAGCAGGTGCCGCATCTCCGCCCGCGCCTGCGCGACCGCCTCGGGCGAGCGAGTCACCTCGGTCAGCCCCGAGACGTACGACGCGGCCTCGGCGCCCGTGATCCGGCCGTAGACGAGCAGCTCGACGAGCGAGTTCCCGCCGAGCCGGTTCGCCCCGTGCAGCCCGCTCGATGCCTCGCCGATCGCGTAGAGCCCATCGACCCCGGTGCCGTGGTCCTCCGGCCGCACCCACACGCCGCCCATCGAGTAGTGCGCGGTGGGCGCGATCTCGATCGGCTGCTCGGTGATGTCCAGCATCTGCAGGTCGATCAGCGTGCGGTAGACCCGCGGAAGCCTGGCGAAGATCGTCTCGCGCGGCAGGTGCGAGACGTCGAGGTAGACGCCGCCCTTCTCGGTGCCGCGCCCCTCGGCGATCTCGGTGTAGCTCGCGAGCGCGACGCGGTCCCGCGTGGACAGCTCCAGACGCTCGGGGTCGTACCGCTCCATGAAGCGCTCGCCGAGCGCGTTGCGCAGGATGCCGCCCTCGCCGCGCGCGGCCTCCGAGACGAGCGTGCCCGCGGCGTCCGCCGGCTCCAGGATGCCGGAGGGGTGGAACTGCACGAGCTCGGCGTCACGGATCCGGCCGCCGACCAGCGCGGCGAGGCGGAACGAGTCGCCCGTGTTCTCGTCGCGACGCGAGGAGGTGGTGCGCCAGATGCGGGTGTGGCCGCCGGCCGCGAGGATCACCGCGTCGGCGTGGATGACGACCGGCGTGCCGTCGACGATGTCGAAGCCGTAGGCGCCGAAGATCCGTCCGTCGGCGGCGAGCAGTCGGGTGATGTAGATCGTGTCGACGATCGGCACCTCGAGCTCGCGGGCGCGTCGCAGCAGCGTGCGCTGGATCTCCAGCCCCGTGTAGTCGCCGGCGTAGCAGGTGCGCCGGTACCGGTGCGCGCCGAAGAAGCGCTGGCTGATCCGGCCGTCGGCCTCGCGGGCGAACGGCATGCCCCAGCGTTCGAGGTCCTCGATGCCGCGCGCGGCGTTCCTCGCGACGACCTCGACGATCGCGGGGTCGGCGAGGAAGTAGGACTCGCGGAGGGTGTCGGCCGCGTGCTGCTGCCAGCTGTCCTGCGGGTCCATGGTGCCGAGCGCGGCGTTGATGCCGCCGGCGGCGAGGGTCGTGTGCGCGTCGTGCCGGCGACGCTTGCCGACGGTGAGCACCTGGACGCCGCGCTCGGCGAGCTCGATCGAGGCCCGCAGCCCCGCGCCCCCGGTCCCGATGACGAGGACGGAGGTCGCCAGCAGGCGTTCGGGGCGGGCGGAGGACGGGGCAGAGGTAGTCACCCGGCCCACGCTAGGTATCCTCGCTCGATTACTCCAATGCATAGTTTGGAGCGTGACGATACGGATACGCTATGATCATGAATCTCGATCAGCTGCGCGGCTTCGTCGAGGTCGCCGCGACCAGGCACTTCACCCGCGCGGCCGAGCTGCTGCACGTCGCGCAGCCGACGCTGAGCCGGCAGATCTCCACCCTCGAGGCCGAGCTCGGCGTCGAGCTCCTCCACCGGACCCGCGGCAACGTCGCGCTGACGGCCGCCGGCGAGCGCCTGCTCCCCCTCGCCCGCCGGATGCTTGCCGACGCCGAGACGGCGCGCAAGGAGATGGCCGAGCTCGCGGGACTGCGTCGCGGCAGGATCCGCATCGGCGCGACGCCGACGCTGTGCCTCAGTCTCGTCGCCGACGTGCTCGCCGAGTTCCACGGGCGCTACCCCGGGATCGACATCGAGATCCTGGAGCGGGGATCGCACACCCTGGTCGCCTCGCTCATGGAGGGCACGCTCGACCTCGCGCTGATCGTGACGAGCGTCTCCTCGGGTGCGGCCCGCGCCGTGCTCGAGCTCGAGCCGATCCTCAGCGAGGGCCTGGTGGTGGTGTGGGCGGCGACGGCCGACGATCCGTTCGCGGACGCCACTGGTGACGCGAGCGCCACGGGCGACGCGGCGCACGCCCCGGTCGAGCTGCGCGACCTGGCCCGGGTGCCACAGGTGGCCTTCCCCGAGAGCTACGACCTGCGCGTCGCGATGGACGCGGCGTTCCGCGCCGAGGGGCTCGCACCACTCGTCGCCGTCGAGGGAGCCGAGATGGATGCCGCGCTGCGCTTCGCCGAGCGCGGGATCGGCGTGGCGGTGGTGCCGGCGATGGTCGCGGCCCTGCACCCGCGCCTGCGCGCCGCGCCCCTGGCCGACCCGGCGCTCCGGCGGACGGTCAGCATCGCTCGACGCTGCGACATGGTGCCGGCCCCGGCCAACGCCGCGCTGCAGGAGCTGATCCACGGCGTCGCCGACCGGCTCGCGGAGCCCGACGACGGGGGCGCCTCGGTCGTCACGCGCCTCACGGGGTCGCCCCGGCGCGGATGAGCGTCGGCGTGGCGGACGCCCGGCGCGATCTCACGGCCTTGCCCCGTGATCCGGAGATGTTTACGCTGCTCACATTCGACCGAGCGAGGGACGTGATCCGTGCCGACGACAACGCGTGAGACCTACCACCACGGCGACCTCCGGTCGGCCCTGCTCCGGGCGGCCATGGCGATGCTCGAGGCCGGCGAGCCGTTCTCGCTGCGCGCGGTCGCCCGCCGGGCCGAGGTGTCCCAGACCGCCCCCTACCGGCACTTCGCCGACCGCGAGGCGCTGGAGTCGGCACTGGCGGTCCAGGGCTTCCGCGACCTGCGGCTGCGACTCTCGCTCGACGGCTCCCCCGCTGCGTCCGAGGACGAGCTGGTGGAGTTCGCCGTCGCCTACGTCCTCTTCGCGCTCGAGCACCCGGCGCTGTTCACGCTGATGTTCGGCCGCGAGTGCGACGACGGCAACGACGAGCGCGTCCTCGCCGCCGCCGAGCTGCGCGAGCTGCTGGCCGGCTCGCTGCGCGGGCTGTTCCCCGACGCCGACCACGATGCGCTCGCGACCGCGCTGTGGTCCGTGACGCACGGGCTCGCGTTCCTCCACCTCGACGGGAAGCTGCCGTCGGGCTCGACGCGGGAGGTCGCCGAGCGGGTGCGCGACTCGATCGCCGCGCTGCGCACGGCCTTCTCAACCCCCGCAACGGCGTCGTCGACCGACGGCGCGGCCGCGCGGACACCGACCCGCGTCCCGGAGGAGAGCAGCGCATGACCCGCACGACCCGGCGCATCCTGCACGTCGTCACCAACGTCGGCCACTACGACGAGCCCGACCACCCGACCGGGCTGTGGCTGTCGGAGCTCACCCACGCCTGGGAGGTGTTCGCCGAGCACGGGTTCGAGCAGCGGATCGTCAGCCCGGCCGGCGGGCCCGCCCCGCTCGAGCCGCGCTCGCTGAGGTTCCCGAGCTACGACCGGACGGCCAGGGCCTGGCGCGCCGACCCCGAGAGGATGGCCCTGCTCGAGCACACCGCAACCCCGGACGACGTCGACGCGGCCGACGTCGACGCCATCTACTTCACGGGCGGCCACGCCGTCATGTACGACTTCCCGGACAGCGCTGGCCTCCAGCGGATCACCCGGGAGGTCTTCGAGCGCGGCGGCGTCGTCTCCTCCGTCTGCCACGGCTACTGCGGTCTGCTCAACACCCGGCTGTCGGACGGCTCGCTGCTCATCGCCGGACGCCGGATGACGGGCTTCTCCTGGCGGGAGGAGGAGCTCGCGCGCGTCGACGGGCTCGTCCCCTACAACGCGGAGGAGGCGGCGAAGGAGCGCGGCGCGCTCTACGAGAAGGCGCTGCTCCCGTTCGTCCCGCACGCGGTCGTCGACGGCCGGCTGGTCACGGGGCAGAACCCCGGGTCGGCCAAGGTGACGGCGCGGAAGGTCGCCGAGCTGCTGTAGCCGCGCCGACCGAGAGCCGAGCCGCGCCCCTCAGCGCAGCGGCTGGAGCGCCCGGTGCAGCGCCAGCAGGTCGCCGAGCTGGAGCCCGAGCACCTGCGCCTGCTGCTCGTTCGGCTCGAACACGCCGTCCGTGAGCTGGCGCTGGGGGACGTTGATCTCGACGTTCCCCTTCGTCATCACCATGCCGAGCGCGCCGACGACGGGGCGCAGTGCCGTCTGCGCCCGCGTCCCGCCGGAGTTGCCGCCCCAGTTGACGAAGCCGACCGGCTTGCGGTTCCACTCCTCGTGCAGGTAGTCGAGCGCGTTCTTGATCGCGGGACCGAAGCTGTAGTTGTACTCCGGGAAGGCGAACAGGAACGCGTCGGCGGCGTCGACGCGCTCGCTCCACTCGATCGTGTGCCGCTTCGTGTACTGCCGCAGTCGCGGATGGTTCGGCTCGTCCATCAGCGGGAGCGCGATCTCGGCGAGGTCGGCGAAGTCGACCTCGAAGCGGCCGTCGGCCTGCGCCGCGCGCCGCACCCACTCGGCGATCGGCAGACCGATCCGGCCCTCGCGGACGCTGCCGACCACGATCATCAGCTTGGGCACGTGCTCCTCCAGTTCGTGATGGTTCCGCCTCCGACCCGACGGGCCACAGACGTGGCCCCGGCCGCGAGCGGCAGCCGGCCGGCCGCGTGCGGGCCGGCGTCGATCCTAGCCGCGCCGCCGCCGCCCGCGACCGGCCACCTCGGGCCGATCAGGCCGCCCGGCGGAGTGCCTCCCGCGGTGCGGCCCGCCGCGCGAGGTACCGACCGAGCAGCCCGTGCCGCGGCGCGAGCAGCCAGACGAGGAGGAACACCGCCGTCGCGGTCAGCACGATGGTGCCGCCCGTCGGCAGGTCGACGGACCAGGACAGGTAGAGCCCGACGACGGCGCAGACCGCGCCGATGGCCGGCGCCAGCGCCATCATGACGCCGAGGCGGTCGGTGAGCAGCCGCGCCGTCGCCGCCGGCGTCACCAGCAGCGCGAGCACCAGGATGTTCCCGATCGTCTGGACGGAGACGACGACGGCGACCGTGACCATGACGTAGAGCACGAGGTCGAGGCCGAACACGGGCAGCCCCGTCGCCCGGGCCATCTCGCGGTCGAGGCTGACGGCGACGAGCTGGGAGTGCAGGAGGAAGCAGAGCAGGAGCAGCACGGCCCCCGCGATCGCCACGACGTAGAGGTCGGAGTCCGGGATGCCCGTGATCGAGCCGAACAGGAAGCTCTGCAGCGATCCCGAGTAGCCGGGCGAGCGGGAGATCACGACGATGCCGAGCGCGAACGCCGCGGCGAAGAAGATCCCGATGACGGAGTCCTCCTTGAGCCGCCGGTTCTGCGAGAACACCGCGACCAGGATCGCCGTGACGACGCCCGCAACCATGCCGCCCAGCACGAGCGAGCCCTGCAGGACGAACGCGACCGCGAGACCGGGGAAGACGGCGTGGGCCACCGCGTCCCCGATGAAGGCCATCCCGCGCAGCACGACGTGGCAGCCGATGACGCCGCAGATCACGCTCGACATCACGGCGATGAGCAGCGCCTTCGGCAGGAAGGACAGCATCGGGTTGGCCAGGTCCTGGAGGAACTCACCGAACGTCAGCACCGGTCACCCCGATCGTGGTCAGCAGCGGGGACCCGGGCCGGAAGCCGAAGGCGTCGATCCAGATCCGGGGGTCGGTGAGGTCCTCGGGCCGACCGGCGGCGACGACGCTCCGGTTGACGAGGTAGAGGCGGTCGCAGCTCACGAGCGCTCCGGCGAGGTCGTGGGTGGTCATGAGGAGGGCCCGACCCTCGCCCGCCAGCGAGGTGAACAGGTCCATGAGCAGCTCCTGGGTCGGGATGTCCAGCCCCGTGAACGGCTCGTCGAGCAGGAGGAGCCGCGGCCGCAGGGCCAGCGCCCGCGCGACGAGGACGCGCTGACGCTGACCGCCCGAGAGCTGGCCGACCGGCCGCGCGCGCAGGTGGTGCATCTGGACGCGTTCCAGGGCGTCGCGGGCCGCGCGGAAGTCCTCGACGCCGGGGCGACGACCCCAGCCGATGACGCCGACCCGCCCGGAGAGCACCACGTCCTCGACGCTGATCGGGAAGTCCCACGCGAACTCGTGCCGCTGCGGGACGTAGCCGACGCTGCGGCGCCCGAGGTTCGGGGTCCGGCCGGACACGCGGATCGTGCCCGAGCGCACCCGGACGAGCCCGAGGGTCGAGCGCAGCAGGGTCGTCTTGCCCGCGCCGTTGGGGCCGATGAGGCCGACCAGCTCGCCGCCCGAGACCTCGAGCGTGACCTCACGCAGGACCTCGCGCCCGCCGAGCTCGACGGCCAGGTCCTCGACGCGCAGCTCCGGCTCACTCACGCGGGTCCCCGTCCGGCTCGACGTCACCCTCGACCTGACGCCGCGCCCGGCGGGCGCGCACCGCGCTCGCCGCGACGGCCGCGCCGACGAGCACGACGGCACCGCCGGCGATGACCGCGGCCGTCGGCACACCGGAGGCCCCGTCGGACCTCCCAGCGGACGCGTCGGCGGCGGAGGACGCCGACGCGGAGGACGCCGATGCCGGGTCGTCCGTTCCGGACCCGGTGGCGTCGCCCGCGTCCGTCGACCCCGAGGCCCCCGACGCGCCGTCGGTCGGCCGGTCGGGCGACCCCGACCCGGCCTCGTCCGCCCCGGGGAGACCGGCCCCGAAGGCGTCCTCGGGATCCGTCGCGTCGCCGACCGCGATCCGCAGCGTCTCCCGGTCGCTCGCCACCGTCCCGTCGGCCAGGTCGGCCAGCACCTCGACGTCCAGGAGGTAGACGCCGGGCTCGGTGAAGACCCAGTTGCCGTGGACGTGCGTGTTGGTCAGCGCCCAGATGTCCTGCGGCCCGTCGACGCCCGAGTCCCACAGGAGCTGGGCCGGGTCGAAGTTGCCGCTCTGCAGGAACAGCGTGAACTGCCCGGGCCCCTCGACGTCGAGCAGGCGCAGCGTCATGCCGCCGCCCATCACCTCGACCGCCGACGGGTGCTGGCTGTTCCAGCCGGCCCAGACCACCGCGGTGTTCTGCGTCTGCGGGATCACCCAGACGTCGCTGCCCGGGGCGGCGTCGATGAAGTCGAACTGGACGTCGTCGGGCGCGGGCAGGATCGAGGAGTCGGGCAGCTGGAGGACGACGTCGTCGAGCGAGCGCCACACGGGCGGGGCGAGCGTGTCGTCGCGCAGCTGCAACGTCCACCGGCCGTCGATCATCCGGGGGCCGAGGTCGACGTGGCCGCTGCTGATGACCACCCGTCCCTCCCCCGTCGCCTCGTCGGGCGCGACGGTCTGGACGAGCGGGTCGGCCGGCGCGGCGCTCGCCGGGGCGGCGAGCAGGGCGGCCGGGACCGCGAGCAGGGCGACGGACGCGATGAGCAGCGCGGCGGGCGCGCCGATGGAGCGAGTGGCGGGGGGCACGGTTCTCCTAGGAAAGGCAGTCGTGGAGCGAGTCCGCGTTGAAACGCATCATCGCCGTGTAGGTCGTGATCTCGTCGTCGAAGGCGTCGCCGTAGATCCGGCAGACGCGCACGCCCAGCTCGCCGGCGATCTCGGTCAGCGTGCTGGACCTGGCGATCAGGTTGGGCTCGAGGAAGACGGCGGGGACGTGGAGGTTCTGGATCGTCTCGACCAGCCGCCGCCGCTCCTGGATGCTCGGCTCGGTCGACGGGTTCGGGGTGACGAACCCCGCGATGTCGATGCCGTAGGCCGACCCGAGGTACCCGAAGGCGTCGTGGGTGGTCACGAGGTGGCGCCGGGAGGGCGGGATGTCGTCGATCCTCGCCTGGACGTAGGCGTCGAGGTCGGCCAGCTCCAGCAGGTACGCGGCGGCGTTGCTCCGGTAGTGGTCGGCGCCCTCGGGGTCGATCCCGATGACGGTGTCCCGGATGATCTCGACGTAGGCCTGCGCGTTGCCGACGTCCTGCCACAGGTGCGGGTCGATCTCGCCGTGGACGTGCGCGCCGAGGACCGCCTGCGGGAGCTGGTAGACCTGCTCGCCCGGCGGACCGAGGAAGCGGTACTGGCTGCCGGCGGGGAGCTCGTGCAGCGCCTTCGTCGGCACCTCGACGACGACCTCGTCGGCCGGCAGGACCCGCTGGGTCGCGTCGCCCCCGCCGTGCGGGTCGGAGTAGAGGTAGATCTCGCCCTCGTCCAGGTCGACCGTGACGTCGGCGTGCCCGGAGCCGAGGACCGTGACGTCCTCGCCCAGCTCCGCGTACGGGTCGACGCCGACCGCGAAGGTCACCGTCGCCGCCGGAGCCAGCGCGACGGGGTCCCGGCCCTCCAGCAGCAGGTCGGCCTCCAGCGTCAGCCGGTAGACGCCGGGCTCGGTGAAGGCCCAGCTCATGTGGGTGTGCGCGTCCGGCGGCAGCGAGGTCGCGTCCGTGTCGCCGATGCCGTCGGAGCTGTCGATGTAGAACGACGGCGTCCCGAAGGTCTCGGTGAGGTAGGCGACGAGCTCGCCCGGGCCCTCGACGGCGGTCGCTCGCAGCCGGACCTGCGAGGTCCGGTCGGCGCCGCGCTCCTCGCCGGTGCCCCTGACCCGCATGCCGAGCCAGATGGTGTCGAGCGAGACGTTCTCCACCAGCGGGATGATCTCGGCGGCGTACTTGACCGCCTCCTCGGCGAGGGAGACGTTGGGGACGTCGGGCTGGACGTTGGCGTCCAGCGTCCGGATGATCGCCCGGCCCTCGAGGAGCAGGTAGTTGGAGAACGCGGCGTCGGCGTAGACCACGTCGCGGACGTCGCGCAGCGACGGCTCGTAGCTGTGCGGGTCGGCGCCGGGCGGCACCAGCGAGTGGACGTCCATCCGGTCGCCGACGACGTGCTGGGCCAGGTCGGCGAGGATCCCGGTCGTCGTCACGATGCTCGGGCGCTCGCCGCCGTCGTCGGTCCGGGGGCTCGCGCACCCGGCGATCGAGACGGCGGCGAACGTCGCCACCGCGGCGGCGACCCCCCGCCGCACGCGCCCGGATGGCGCGGTGGAACGTGCTGTCATGAGAAGCCTCCCGCCGCGGGGGCCGCGCGTGCGCGACCCCCGCGACCGTTGAGCTAGGCCGCCGGCCCGCGTCCGAGCGACGCGCGCCGCCGGCGAGCGAGGAGCTGGAGACCGAGCCCGGTGACCACGGCGAGCACCCCGATGACGGCGAGCGCGCCGGGATCGCCGTCGACGCCGGTCGTGGGCAGCGTGCACGGCTGGCCGGAGGCCGTCCGGCCCTGGGTGCCCGACGCCGCCGCCGGCGTCGCGCCGGTCCCGGTCGCCGCACCGGGGGCGGCGGCCGCCGCTGGGTCGGCCTGACCCACGGCGAAGCGCAGCGTCGCCGTGTCCGACTGCCCGTCGGCCGACATGGTGAAGGTCACGGCGTAGACCCCGGGCTCGGTGAAGACCCAGTTCCCGTGCTGGTGGGTGTTGGCCGGGATGGTGTAGCTGGTCGGCCCACCGACCGTGTCCACGACCCGCTGGCCCACGAGCTGGCCGAAGTTGCCGTTGAGGAAGATGGCGAGCTCACCGGGTCCCTCGACCGTGTCCAGCCGCATCGTGACGCCGTTCGAGCCCGGCCCGTTGACGATCGTCTCGTGCTGGGTGTTCCACCCGAGCCACGGAACCCCCGCCTCCTGGATCTGCTGGATCATGTAGATGTCCTTCCCGGCGGGCGCGACGAACTGCAGCTCGGCCGGGATGTCCGCGGCCTTGCGCAGCGCCGCCGTCCCCAGGTCGAACACCACGGTGTCGGGGTCGCGCCACACGGGCGGCGCGGTCCGGTCGTCCTTCACCTGGATCTGGAACGCGCCGTCCTGGACGACCGGGCCGAAGTCGAAGTGGCCCTCCGTCCCGACCACGACCGAGCCCGTGGCCGACGGCGTGGTGCCCGTGGTGCCGGTCGTCGCCGCGGTCGCGGGGACCGGGAGGCAGATCTCCTTGCCCGTCGTGCCGGAGCCACCGCCGCCCGTGCCGCCGCTGCCGGACGGGCTCGGGTCGGGGTCGGTCGTCGGCGGGTCGGTCGTCGGCGGGTCGGTCGTCGGCGGGTCGGTCGGCGACGGGTCCTCGTCGCGGGCCGGCAGGACGGTGAGCTCGGTCCAGCCCACGAGCTCGTTGTCCGCGTCCACCACCGAGACCCGGTGCTCGCCCGGCTCCGCGGAGCGCGGGACCGTGACGAGGAACCGGCCGTCGGAGTCCGCCGTCGTCCACCCGTCGGTCAGCGCCAGCGGGTCCGAGTGCAGGAAGGCCGCCACCGTCGCGCCGCCACCGTCGGAGCCGAGCGACACCGTCGCCTGCTCGCCGGCCCGGACGCGGGACGGGTCGATCGTGACGTCGCCGCGCGTCGCCTCGGTCAGCTCGTCCTCGGCCGGAGCCTGCGGGTCGACGGCCGGCGGGGCCGTGCAGTCGCGGTAGTCGTCGGGCAGGTCGGCGTCCCCGACCGTGAACAGGTAGGTCCCGGTGTTGGTCGTGTGGCTCACCCCGCCCGCCCTGTGCGCCGTGGCGGTCACCGTGAGGTAGTAGGCCCCCGGCTCGGTGAACGCCCAGCTCGCGTGCACGTGGGCCAGCGCGCTCTGGTGGATCGTGCCGGGCAGCTGGTAGCCGCCGCCGTCCAGCAGCGAGGTGGCGCCGCCGAAGCCGCCGCTCGACCACAGGTACACCTGGCCGGGCCCCTCGATCGCCGAGACGTCGATGTCGACCGTCTCCCAGCCGCCCGGGGCCAGCTCGAGGCTGTCCCAGCCGGGCCAGAGGAGGTCGGGGTCCTGCGTCAGCGGCAGGTAGTAGGCCGTGGCGCCGTGCAGCTGCTCCGGGACACCGGCGACGGCGGGCAGCGTCGTGCGCGCCGACTCCTTGACGACGAGGTTGACGTCCTCGGGGGCGTGCTGGACGTGCTGCCCGGTCACGTCCTCCTTGAGCGTCAGCGTCGGGACGCCGTCGGTGCCGCCGAGCCGGACGTTGAACGCGTCGACGTGGCCGTGGTCGAGGTCCAGCGCCCAGCACTGTCCCGGCGGGGTCCGGGTGACCACGACGGTGACGGGCTCGGAGGTCAGGGTCGCGTCGCCGACGGTGACGACGACGCGGAGCCGCTGGCCGTCCGTCGCCGCTCCGGAGTAGGTCGCCCCGGTCCGACCCGGGACGTCGACCCAGGCGGAGGAGCCGACCAGCTCGGTCCACTCCTGCCAGGCGTAGCGCGCGTCCTCGGCGGGACGGTCGGTCGTCGCGGTGAGGCGCACCGTGTCGCCCGGTGCGTAGGAGGACTCCAGGCCCGTGATCGAGACGGTGGTGGGCTGCTCGGGCGCGCTTGGGGCGACGGACACGACGACCGGGGTCGACGTGAGGCTCCACGCGGCGCCGCTCGCCGTCACCCGGATGCGCTGACCGTCGACGGCCGGCACCGCGAGCGACGGACCGGTCCGGTCCGCGACGCCCCGCCAGGTGACGCCGTCGGCGGAGGTCTCCCACGCGTACGTCGCCCCCTCGGCAGCCATGTCGAGCGTCGCGGTGAGCTCGACGGTCTCATCGGCCGCGTAAGAGGTCTTCAGGCCCGCGATCGACACGGACGTCGGGCTCGGAGCCGCGACCGTGACGGTGACCGGGTCGGAGACGACGGTCTGGCCGTAGCCGGTGTAGGTGGCGCGAACCTGCTGGTCGGCGACGGCGGGGAGGGTGAGGACGGAACCGGCCGCACCGGCGACGACCTCCCACGTCGCGCCGTCGGCCGAGGTCTCCCAGGCGAAGACGCCGCCGTCCACCAGGACGTCGGGCTTGGCCTCGAGGACGACGTCCTCGCCGGGCGCGTAGGAGTCGGCCAGGCCGCTGAGCGTCAGCGTCGTCGGCAGGTCGACCAGCTCGACGACCACGGGCTCGGAGGTGACGGTGCGCTCCCCGGAGACGTGGGAGACGCGGACCAGCTGGCCGTCCACCGCCGGCAGCTCGACCGAGGCCGAGGCACCGTCCTGGAGCGTCGTCCAGGTGGCGCCGTCGCTCGACGTCTCCCACCGGTAGGTCGCCCCGGGCACCTGCGCGTCCGTGACGGCGGTGAGCTCGACCGGCGCGCCGGGCAGGTACGGGTTGCTCAGCCCCTGGACGGTGACGCTGCCGGCCGCCAGCTCGGTCGTCGTGACCGGCTCGGACACCACCGTCGCACCGCGCGCGGTGACCACGGAGCGCAGCTGCTGCCCGTCCTGCACCACGGCGGCGTAGGCCTCGGCGCTCTGGCCGGGGACCTCGGCCCAGGTCACCCCGTCGAACGACGCCTCCCAGCGGTAGGTCGCGTTCTTCAGGGGGACGTCGGGCCGGGCGACGAGCTGCACGGTGGCGCCGGGGAGGTAGGGGTTCGCCAGGCCCTCGACCGTGACGGCGGTCGGCGGTGCCTGGGTGCCGACCGTGAAGAGGTAGGTCGCCTCGTTCGTCGTCGCCGAGGCGCCCGTCGAGGTGGCGGACACCACCGCGTGGGCCGTCACGAGGTACTCGCCGGGCTGGGTGAAGGCCCAGTTGGCGTGGACGTGGGCCAGCGCGCTCTGGTGGATCGTGCCGGGCAGCTGGTAGCCGCCGCCGGTGAGCAGGGGCTGCTTCCCGCCGAACGAGCCCTGCGACCACAGGAAGACGTCGCCCGGACCGTCGATGTCCGTGACGTGGATGTCGACGTCGTTCCACGGCGAGCCGAGGGGAAGGCTGTCCCAGCCGGGCCAGAGGAGGTTGGGGTCCTGGGTGAGCGGCAGGTAGTAGGCCGACGTGCCGAGGAGCTCCTCCGGGAAGTACGCCGCGTAGGAGGCGTCGCCCGGGAACTGCGTGAGAGCCGCGTCCTTGACGACGAGGTTGACCTCCTCGGGCGGGTGGGTGACGTGGCTTCCCGTCACGTCCTCCTTGAGGTTGAGGACGGGCTGGCCGTTCTCGAGGGCCAGGTTGAAGGCGTCGACGTGTCCGTGGTCGAGGGTGAGCGGACGCTCGTCGGCGAGGGCGGGGACGGCCGTCAGGACCGCCGAGCCCAGCAGGCTCACGATGCCGGCGAGCGCCACGACGGGTCCGAACCGTCGCCGCGTCCCCCGGCGTTCGAGGGGTGAGTTCGTCACGGGTGATCTCTACTTTCCAGCGCCGACGGCGCAGCAGGGTTCGGCCGAGCGTCGACGACGCGCGGGCCGGAGGTGGGTCAGGCGGGTGTGGTCGACGTCCGTCAGCCGACGGGCGGGACCCGGCCGACTCCTCGGGTCGGTCTCACGCCCACCTTAACCATAACGAAAACCATTCTCAATTCGTGCGTCGCGATGGTCGGGCGGAGAACGCGGGACGACGGCCCGGAGGGAGGCCGGGGGCGCGTCGGACAGGGCGCGTCGGACAGGTGGCGGCGGGTCGGATGGACCGCGCGGGTCGCTGGGCGCACGTCGCGAGCGGACGCGGGCGGGCCGTCCGGCCGACCCGGTCGAGCCGGGTCCGGCCCCCGGCCGAGCGCTCCTGCGCGGGAGGACGCGTCAGTCCGTGCGGCCGGCATCCCCGCGGTAGGCGCTCGGCGGGAGACCGAGGACGCTGCGGAAGTCGTGGCTGAGGTGGGCCTGGTCGGCGTACCCGAGCTCGGCGGCCACGTCGGCGATCGTCACCCCCGGCTCGTCCCGCAGGCGCTGGGCCGCCTCCTGGAGCCGGTAGCGGCGGATGACCGCGAGCGGCGGCAGTCCGACGTAGCGCTCGGCGAGCCGCTGCACCGCGCGGACGGAGACCCCGAGCCCGGCCGCCGCCTGCTCGACCTGCGTGACCGAGCGGTCGGCGGCGACCAGGTCCTCGAGCCGGTTGGCGAGGAGCGCCCGCGCGTCGGGCGGCTCGACGTGGTCGGCGAGCCAGCCGGCGAACGCCGCGACGGCCGCCCGCCGCCGCGCAGCGCCGGCGCCGGCGTCCTCGTCCTCGTCCTCGTCCTCGTCCGATCGACCGCCCGCCATGGCGGCCGCGACCGCCGCGCGCAGCTCGGGGGCCGCGACGGCGACCTCGGCGTCCCGGACGGCGCGCGGACCGTCCGGGCACAGCGACGCCACCGCCGCCGGGCGCAGCAGGGCGCCGACCGCCCACCCCGCGCCCGTGAGGTCCCGGTGCGAGACCCGCGTCGTCGGCCCGGCCAGCGTGACCCCGTCGGGCTCGACGACGAGGTTCGAGGCGGGGAACGGCAGGACGCTCTGCCGCGAGGTCCGCCCGGGGGCGAGGCGCCACTCGGGGATCCAGAACCACCGCACGAGGTCGCCGAGCCCCGGCGGCGCCGGCACCCGGTGGAAGGTCGGCAGCCGCGTCGGGTAGAGGATGCCGCGCGGGTCGTGCGGCTGGACCGGATCGACCACGCGGTACCTCCTCGCTCGCTGGCCGCCTCGACGGCTCCGTCGCGAATCTACAAGCCACCCCGGCTCCCCCGGTCCTAGCGTCGGGGCATGAGCGAGACGACCAGCCCCGAGCCCAGCACCCCGACCAGCGGCGTGACCGGCGAGCACACGACCGACGGGATCCCGCACGGCCTCACCAGCCTGACCCCGTTCATCTCCGTCGTCGACGCCGCCGGCGCGATTGCGTTCTACCGCGACGTGTTCGGCGCCCGGGTCGTCGACGTCACCGAGATGGGCGGCGTCGTGGCCCACGCCGACCTCGACCTCGGCTCCGGCCACCTCCAGCTCGGCGAGCCGAACCCCGCCTTCGGCCTCGTCCCGCCGCCGGACGGCGACGACGACTGCTACTCGATCGGCCTCTACTGCCCCGACGTCGACGCCGTCGTCGAGCGCGCGGTCGCCGCGGGCGCGACGGTCCGCGAGCCCGCGGGCACGTTCGTCTCGGGCGACCGGTTCGCCTCGATCCGCGACCCGTTCGGCGTGCGGTGGTCGATCATGACCCGCGTCGAGGACCTCTCCGAGGCCGAGAGCGCGGCGCGCGTCGCGGCCTGGGCCGCCGAGCAGAGCGCCGCCGCGACGGACGCCGCCGACACCGAGCGGGACGCGGACGCCTAGGTCGCGACTCCCCCACCGTCCGCAGCCTCCCACCGCCGACCGAGCCACCGTCGTCCGCCTGACCAGCGGACGGCGGTGGCTCGCTCCGTGCCGGACTGGTACAACTCGACCCCATGAGCCTCGAGACCGGCGTCAACGTCGGCGTCGCCGTCATCCTCCTCGACCTCGCGATCCGGATCACCGCGCTCGTGCTCATCCCCCGCAACCGGACGCCGTCGGCCGCGATGGCCTGGCTGCTGACGATCTTCCTCGTCCCCGTCGTCGGGGGCATCCTCTTCCTCGTCATCGGCAACGAGAAGCTGCCGCGCAGGCGGCGCGAGCGGCAGGTCGCGATCAACCGGGTGATCCGCGAGAACGTCCCCGAGGGTCTGGGCGTCGATCCCGGCACCTGGCCGCGGTGGTTCCGCGGCCTCACCGAGCAGAACCAGGCGCTCGGGGCGATGCCCGTGTCCGGCGGGAACCACGCGGAGCTGATCGACGACTACCAGGCCTCCATCGACCGCGCGGCGCACGACATCGACGCGGCCGAGCGGTTCGTGCACGTCGAGTACTTCGTCGTCGGGTTCGACCGGACCACCCGCGGCTTCTTCGCCGCGATGGAGCGGGCCGTGCAGCGCGGCGTCCCCGTCCGCCTCCTCATGGACCACATCCCCTCGCGCAGCCAGTCGGTCCACCGCGCGACCATCGCCGAGCTGGACCGGATCGGCGTCGACTGGCGCTACATGCTGCCCGTCCAACCGCTCAAGCGCCGCTACCAGCGGCCCGACCTGCGCAACCACCGCAAGCTCGTCGTCGTCGACGGCCGGGTCGCGCACACCGGCTCGCAGAACCTCGTCGACCGCGCCTACAACAAGCGGTCGAACGAACGCCGCGGGCTGCAGTGGCAGGAGCTCACGACCCGCGTCACCGGCCCGGTCGTCGCGGCGGTCAACGCCGTGTTCCTCTCCGACTGGTACGCCGAGACGGGCGAGGGGCTCGACGCCGACCGGCACGTCCCGGCCGCCGAGCTCCTCGACGAGGCGCCGGGGGCCGACGCGCTCGTCTGCCAGATCATCCCGAGCGGGCCGTCCTACGAGCACGAGAACAACCTGCGGCTGTTCCTCGGGCTCGTCGCGTCGGCGCAGGAGCGGGTCATCATCACGAGCCCGTACTTCGTGCCGGACGAGGCGATGATGCTCGCCATCACCTCCGCGCGGCTGCGCGGGCTCGACGTCGAGCTGTTCGTGTCCGAGGTGGGCGACCAGGGGCCGGTCTGGCACGCGCAGCGCTCCTACTACGACGCCCTGCTGCGCGCCGGCGTGCGGATCTTCCTCTACCCGAGCCCGTACATCCTGCACGCGAAGCACCTGTCGATCGACGACGACGTGGCCGTCATCGGCTCGAGCAACCTCGACATCCGCTCGTTCGTCCTCAACTTCGAGATCACGATGCTCGTGCGCGGCGCGTCCTTCGTCGCGGGCATGCGCGAGGTCGAGGCGAGCTACCGGGAGCTCTCGCGCGAGCTGACCCTCGAGGAGTGGCGGCGCGAGCCACGGTCGCGGACGTTCCTCGACGGCGTCTTCCGTCTCACCTCGTCGCTGCAGTAGCCGCGCGGCTAGAACATGACGAGCGTGCCCGCCAGCGTCGAGATGCCGAGCACGACGAACCCGATCACCACCGTCCGCGCGATGGAGACCCACGCGCTCGTGTGCTCGCTGCGCGACCCGATGAACCCCGAGATGACGAGCGAGAGCGCGACGGCCGCGACCGTCACCTCCCCGCGCGCCCAGCCCGGCGTCACGAGCAGGACGAGCAGCGGTCCGAGGCTGCCGAGGAGGAACGCGAGCGCGCTCCGACCGGCGAACACCCACGGCCAGCGCGCCGGGGCCACGTCGTCGAGGTCGAACTCGGCGTCGAGCTGGGCCGCGAGCGCGTCGCGGTCGGTCAGCTCCCGTGCCACCCGCCGCGCGGTCGGGCCGCTGAGCCCCTTGCGCTCGTAGAGCGTCACCAGCTCCTCGAACTCCTCCTCGGGCGAGAGCTCCAGCAGCGCCCGCTCCGACTCGACGATCGCGAGCTGGCTGTTGCGCTCGGCCGTCGCCTCGCTCAGCGCGGTGCCGGCCGTCGTGAGCATGCCGACGGCCATGAGGGCGACGACGCCAACCATGGCCTCGACCCCGGTCGCGCCGGCGGACGCGAGGCCCTGGACGATCGCGGCGGAGGAGATGATCCCGTCGTTGGCGACGGAGGTGAGCTCGCGACGCCGCGCATCGGCGTCGACGTCCCACTCACCCGTGACACGAGCCGCCGGGGCTCGCAGGATCCACCACACAGGGGCCAGGCTAGGGGTAACGAAGGAGGTCCCGCATGCCGACCGTGATCCCGCCCGGTGACTCCCCGCCGCCACCCGAGAACGAGGCGGAGCGCACCAACCGCAACTTCGACGAGCTGCTCCAGGAGCTGCGCGTCATGCAGACCGGTGTGCAGCTCCTCACGGGGTTCCTGCTCACGCTGCCGTTCCAGGCGAGGTTCGCCGACCTCGACGCCTACCAGCGCGTGCTCTACCTCGTGCTCGTGGCGCTCGCCGTGCTCACGACCGGCATCCTCATCGCGCCGGTGAGCATCCACCGCGCGCTGTTCCGCCGCGGCTACAAGCGACCGCTCGTCCTCGTGAGCGACCGGCTGGCCCGGCTCGCGCTGGTGCTCCTCGCCCTCGTCGTCACGGGAACGGCGATGCTCGCGTTCGACGTCGTCGTCTCCCGCGCCGCCGGCATCGCGATCGGCGTCGTGGCCGCCGCCGCCCTGCTCGGGCTCTGGCTCGTCGTGCCGTGGAGCATCGCGCACCGCATCCACCTGCGTCACCGCCCGGACGACCCCGAGCCGTCGGCCCAGCACCCCGGCGACGCGGCTGGCAGGATTGGCCCGTGAGCGACGTCCGCACCGATGACCTGGGCCCCTGGCTCTCGCCCGAGAACCTCGACTTCGTGCGCCGCAAGGTGCCGATGGTCTACGTCGACGTCGTGCCCGTGCGGCTCGACGCCGACGGCCGGCTCGAACGCGTCGGGCTGCTGCTGCGCAGCCCGCGCGAGGGCGGTCTGTGGCGCACCGTCATCTCCGGCCGCGTGCTCCTGCACGAGTCGATCCGGCACGCCATCACGCGCCACGTCGAGAAGGACCTCGGCCCGATGTCGCTGCCGCGCGTCCCCGGCTCGCCGGTCCCGTTCACGGTGACGGAGTACTTCCCGACGGTGGTCCCCGGCGCCCACCACGACCCGCGGCAGCACGCGGTGTCGCTCGCGTACGTGGTCCCGGTCGACGGCGACGTCGCTCCCCAGGCCGACGCCCTCCAGCTCGCCTGGCTCACCCCGGCCGAGGCGATGGACCCCGTCGTGCAGAGCGAGTGCGTGTCGGGACACGGGCAGCTCGTCGTCGCGGCGATCGCGCACCTCGGGGCGCTCCCCTAGGGCCTCTCCCCTCCCGGTCCCCGACCCGGCGGAGGGCCGGCTCCTCCCTGCGGGGGACCCGGCGGCGCGACATCCCACCCCGCCGGGGGATCCGCTCGACCTCGCGCGCTGGTGTCATGGAGACACCGGACAGCGAAGGGACGGGCACGATGACGACGACGGCGACCCCCGAGACGACGGACCGCACGACCGACGGGACGCTCGCGAGCCTCACGGCGGCCCGCCTCCTGGTCGCGAGCATCGACCCCAGGGGGCGCACCCTCGTCGTCCACCAGCAGCTGCGTCCGGCCCTCGTCGCCGCCACGATGATCGACGCCGAGCGGGCCGGCCTCCTCGTCACCGCCTTCGACGGTCGCCACACCGTCCTGCGCCGCACGCCGGAGACCGCGTCGGACGGGCTACTCGCGGCCGTCGTCGACGGCTGCGACGGCCGCACGGTCCAGTCCGCGGTCAACCGGCTCGCGCTGTCGACCTGGTCCGGCGGGGCGGTCGACCTGCGCCGCCCCCTCCTCGAGCTGCTCGCCGCCGACGGCGTGCTGCGCCGCGAGCCCCGGGGCGGCCTCGCCCGCGAGCGCTGGTTCGCGGACCCGGAGGTCCAGCGCCTCGTCGTCGCGCCCGTCCTCACCGCGCTGTGCGGGGACGTGGTCGACGAGACCGTCGATCCCGGCACGGCGGCGCTCGTGGCGGCGGCCGCCGTCTCGACGCAGCTCGTCCACCGCATCGTCCGGACGCACGCGCCGGCGACCTGCTCGACCAGCCCGCGCGTCGTGCGCCGGCGCGCGGCGCGGGTCCTCGAGGCCGAGCCGCTCGCGCTGGCGACGCACCGCGCGCTCGCCGCGATGATGGGCGCCGCCGCCGCCTGACCCCGTGCGGGAGCTGCTGCGCCCCGCCCCGGGTCCTTGGAGCCCGGTCAGGCGAGGTCGAGGGTCGGCCAGGCCGCGCCGTCCGGCCCGAGGTCGGCGCGCATCCGACGGTCGTGCGTCGCGACGACGACGGCGGCCGGGGTGCCGGTCAGCCACTCGGTCAGCGCGTCCATGAGGTCGACCGCGAGGTGGTTCGTCGGCTCGTCGAGCACGAGCACGTGCGGCGCGAGCATGAGCGCGAGCGCCAGGTCGAGCCGGCGACGCTGGCCGGTCGAGAGCTCGCCGACGGGGCGGTCGAGCTGGTCGGGCGCGACGAGCCCGGTCGCCGTCAGCGGGACCAGCCGGTCGGGGTCGACGACGCCCGCCTCGACGGCGGCGAGGATCCGCCGGGTCGCCAGCTCCTCCCCCGTGAGCCCCTCGGCCGGCCCGAAGTCCGGCTCCTGGGCGAGCACGCCGACCCGCACGCCCGGCGCCCCAGCCTCCGCGAGCAGCCGCAGGAGCGTCGACTTGCCGCTGCCGTTCGGGCCGACGACGAGCAGGCGCCCGCCCGGACCGAGCTCCACCCCCAGGTCGGGCCGGTCCAGCCGTCCCGGCACGACCGCCCCTCGCAGCGCGAGCAGCGGCGCTGCGATGACGGTGGCGTCGGTGGCGTCGGTGGCGTCGGTCGCGTCGTCGACGGGCCGGTCGTCCGCCGGGCCGACGACGGACGGCAGGACGGGGAGCAGGAGCTCCGGCGGGGGTGGCGGCACCGCGACGGCCGCCGCCTCCAGCGCGGCGTGCGCGCGGTCGGCGGCCTTGACGTGCTGGCGGGCGCGTGTGCCGCGCCGGTGCTTCTGCGAGCCCTTCGGCGGACGCCACTCGTCCGACAGGTGCTCGTAGGCGTAGTCGCGCTGCTCCCACAGCTCGCGCAGCCGCTCCTGCTCGCGGCGGTAGCGGCTGCGCCACCGCGCGAGGGCCCCGTCCTTCGCGTGCCGGTAGTCGGCGTAGGAGAAGACCCGCGGACCCTCGCCGGGCCGGCGCCGGCGTGCGCCGTAGACGGCGACCCGGCCGTCGACCGTCGGGTCGAGGTCGAGCACTGCTGTCGCCACGTCGTCGAGGAGCGCGCGGTCGTGGGTCACGACGACGACGCCACCCGGCCACGCCCGCAGCCGGGCCGTGAGGTAGGCGACCGCCGAGGAGTCGAGGTGGTTCGTCGGCTCGTCGAGGAGCAGCAGCTCCGTCCCCTCGGCGAGCCGGCAGGCGAGACGGACCCGGTAGCGCTCGCCGACGCTGAGGTGCGCCAGCGGCCGGTCGGCCTCGCGCGGTGCGCCCAGCCGGGTCAGCGCCTCCTCGAGCAGGCGGTCGGCGTCCCACGCGGCGAGGGCCTCGTAGCGCTCGAGCGCCTCCGCCAGCCGGCGCGGGTCGGTCCCGTCCGCGGCGGCGAGGACGCGCTCCAGCTCGGCCGTCGCCTCGCGGACGCGGGCGAGCGAGGCCGCGGCGAGGTCCCCGACCGTCTCGTCGGGCGCGTGGCTGAGCTCCTGCTCGACGAGCGCGAGGCCGCCGCGCCGCGTCACCGTGCCGGCCGTCGGGTCGAGCGTTCCCGCGAGCAGCCCGAGCAGCGTCGACTTGCCGGAGCCGTTCTCGCCGACGACGCCGAGCCGGTCGCCCGCACGGACCCGGAGCCCGACGTCGGCGAGCACCGGCGGTGCCTGCGGCGGCGCGCCGGGGTAGGAGAAGGCCACGTCGCGCGCGGCGAGCAGACCGGCCATCGCTGCCTCCCTCGCCGTCAGGCGCTCAGGACGCGGGCGATCTCGGGCGCGAGCGCGCGGAACGCCTCGCCGCGGTGGCTGATCGCGTTCTTCTCCTCGGCCGGCAGCTCCGCCGTCGAGCGCGTCTCGCCCTCCGGCAGCAGGATCGGGTCGTAGCCGAAGCCGCCGTCGCCGCGCGGGGTCCGCAGGAGCGTGCCGCGCAGGTGGCCCTCGCGCACGACCTCCTCCCCCGCCGGCGTCACGAGCGCCGCGGCGCAGACGAAGCCGGCGGCCCGGTGCTCGTCCCGGACGTCTCCGAGCTGGGCCAGCAGCAGCTCGAGGTTGGCCCGGTCGTCGCCGTGCCGCCCGCTCCACCGGGCCGAGAAGATCCCGGGAGCGCCGCCGAGCACGTCGACGGCCAGCCCGGAGTCGTCGGCGATCGCGACCAGGCCCGTCGCCGCCGCGAGGGCGCGCGCCTTGAGCAGCGCGTTCTCGGCGAACGTGACCCCGTCCTCGACGGTGTCCGGCACCTCCGGGAAGGCGTCGGCGCCGACGACGGCCGCCGGGTCGAGCCACGGCAGCGCGCCGTCGGGTCCCGTGAGGATCGCCCGCAGCTCCGCCACCTTGTGCGCGTTCCGGGTGGCCAGGACCAGTCGCGGCGCGACGGCGGCGTCCTCCGGCGTCATGCGCGGAACCCCGCGACCGGCGCGGCGAGCGCCTCGGCCTGGAGCCGCGTCAGCTCGGCCGTCCCGGCGAGGGCGAGGTCGAGCAGGGCGTCGAGCTCGGCGCGGTCGAACGGGGCGCCCTCGGCCGTGCCCTGGACCTCGACGAACGAGCCGGAGCCGGTCACGACGACGTTCATGTCCGTCTCGGCCCGCACGTCCTCGACATAGGGCAGGTCGAGGCACGGCACGCCGTCGATGATCCCGACGCTCACGGCCGCGACCGAGTCGGTCAGGACGCGTCCCGGCCGCACGTGCCCCTCGCGCTGGCCCCACGCGATGGCGTCGGCGAGCGCGACGTAGGCGCCGGTGATCGCGGCGGTGCGGGTGCCGCCGTCGGCCTGGAGCACGTCGCAGTCGAGCACGATCGTGTTCTCACCGAGGGCCGAGACGTCGATGATCGCGCGCAGCGAGCGGCCGATCAGCCGGGAGATCTCGTGCGTGCGGCCGCCGATCTTGCCGCGGACGGACTCCCGGTCGCTGCGCGTGCTCGTCGAGCGCGGCAGCATGGCGTACTCGGCGGTGACCCAGCCCTCGCCACTCCCCTTGCGCCAGCGCGGGACGCCGGCGGTGAACGACGCCGCGCACAGGACGCGGGTCCCGCCGAACTCCACGAGGACGCTGCCCTCGGCGGCGTCGAGCCAGCCGCGGGTGATCCGGATCGGGCGGAGCTGGTCGGGGGTGCGGCCGTCGGCGCGCGCGGGCGCGCCGGAGGACGGGGAGGGGGTCGAGGTCATGCCTCAAGGCTACGGGCACCCCGGCCCCGGCCCGTCGCGCGTCCACCGGCCCGCGCGCCGGGCCCGTCCCCGCCGCGCGCCCGTCCCGTCCCGGCGGTTCCCCGGGCGCCCCCGGGTGCGGGAACGGCCCCCGTCCCGGTGACCGTCGGGTCACGGGGACGAAGGCCGTTCCCGGCGATGCGTCCGGGTCAGCCGGTGTTCTGCAGGCCGGCGGCGATCCCGTTGACGGACAGCAGCATGAGCTGGCGCGCCTGCGCGAGCTCGTCGTCGCTCACGCCAGCGCGCAGCCGGCGCAGCGCGCGCAGCTGGATGAGCGAGAGCGCGTCGACGTACGGGGAGCGGAGCTGGACGGCGCGGCCGAGGACCTTGGAGCTCTCCAGCGGCCGGCTGTGGCCGGTCGCGGCGAGCACCCACTCGCGCGTGAGGGCGAGCTCGTCGAGCACGAGCCGGGCCAGGTCGTCGCGGTCGCCGAGCGCGAGGTAGCGACGCGCGATCCGCTCGTCGGTCTTCGCCAGCGACATCTCGACGTTGTCGAGCATGGTCGAGAACAGCGGCCACTCGCGGTAGGCGTCGCGCAGCGTCTCGAGGTCGCCGACGGCGGCGAGCGCCGAGCCGAGGCCGAACCAGCCCGCGAGGTTGATCCGCGCCTGCGTCCAGGAGAACACCCACGGGATGGCGCGCAGGTCCTCGAGCGAGTCGACCGACAGGCCCCGCTTGGCCGGGCGGGAGCCGAGCGCGAGCAGCCCGACCTCCTCCAGCGGCGTCACCTGGGCGAACCACTGGGGGAAGCCGTCGGAGCGCACGAGCTCGTAGAACCGGCCGCGGGAGACGCGGTCCATGACCTCGGCGACGCCGGCGAACCGCTCGGCCGCCTCGGAGTTGCGCCGCTCGATCGACGGCGCGGACGACATGAGCGTCGCGGCGCCGACCTGGTCGATGTGCCGGGAGGCGATGTCCGGGTTGCCGTACCGGGCGAAGATGACCTCGCCCTGCTCGGTCAGCTTGAACCGGCCGTCGACCGAGTGCGGCGGCTGGCCGAGCACGGCGCGGTTGGCCGGGCCGCCGCCGCGCCCGAGGGCGCCGCCGCGGCCGTGGAACAGCGTCAGCTCGATGTCGTTGTCCTTCGCCCAGCTCGCGATGCGGGCCTGGGCGTCGTAGAGCGCGAGGATCGCCGAGACCGGGCCGACGTCCTTGGAGGAGTCGGAGTAGCCGAGCATGACCTCGACCTTGCGGCCGGTGGCCGCGAGCCGCTCCTGGACGTGGGCGTCCCCGAGCATCGCGTCGAGGATGTCGACGGAGTTGCCGAGGTCGTCGAACGTCTCGAACAGCGGGATGGCGTCGATGACGGGGGGCTGGCTCCCGTTCGACGCGAGCTCGGCGAGCCGGTAGACGGCGGCCAGGTCCTCGGGACGCTGCGTGAACGAGACGATGTAGCGGCGCGCGGCGTAGGGGCCGAACCGGCGCTGGATGCGCCCGACGATCCGGAACGTCTCGAGCACCTCGCGGGAGCGGTCGGACAGGTCGCCGTCCAGCCCCTTCTCCTCGATCTCGGCGAGCGTCTCGGCGTGGACCTGCGAGTGCTGGCGCACCTCCAGCTCGGCCAGGTGGAACCCGAACGACTCGGCCTGCCAGATCAGGTGCTGGAGCTGGCCGTAGGCGCTGCGGCTGTCGCCGGCGGCCGCGAGCGAGGCCTGGACGGTCCGCAGGTCGTCGAGGAACTCCTCCGGCGAGGAGTACGCCAGGTCGGCGTCGCGCGTGCGGGTCGCCTCGAGGCGTCCGGCGAGGAACAGCATGACCTGGCGGTGCGGCTCGCTCGGCGAGCGCTTCTCCACCTCGGCCGACAGGTCCTCGGACAGGTCGCGGTGGCGCTCGCGCAGGTCCAGCAGGGCGCGCGACGGGGGCGTGGTCGCGGCGTCGAGCGTGAGCTCGCGGCCGATCCGCGTCGCGTGCTTGGACAGGCCGAGCAGGACGTGCTCGGCGGCGATGATCGACGCCTCGCGGGTGATCTTCGCCGTGACGTTGGGGTTGCCGTCCCGGTCGCCGCCGATCCACGTCCCGAACCGGACGAACGCCGGGGCGATCGGCGGGACGGTGCCGGACCGGCCCGGCTGGAGCGCCATGTCGAGCGCGCGGTAGACGAGCGGGATCTGCTCGAACAGGGTCCGGTCGAACACGCTCATCGCCGTGCGGACCTCGTCCAGCGGCGTCGGGCGGTCCTGGCGGACCGGGGCGGTGCGCCACAGCACGTCGATCTCGGCGAGGAGCTGGCGGCGGATCTCGCGCAGCTCCGCCTCGTTCGCGCGCGGGTCGTCCTGCTCCGTGAGCAGGCGCGAGATGCGGGTGATGGCACCGGAGACGGCGCGGCGGCGCGCCTCGGTCGGGTGCGCGGTGAGCACCGGGCGGAACTCGAGCGCGGCCAGCCGACGCATCGCCTCCTCGGCCCCCACCTCGGCGCGCAGCTGGGAGACCGCGCCCGGCAGCGTGTCGACCGCGGGCAGGATGCCCTCGGGGCTGGAGAAGTCGCGCGCCCGGAGCATGCGGACGCGGTGGTGCTCCTCGGCGAGGTTGGCCAGGTGGAAGTACGCCGTGAACGCGCGCGCCACCTCGGCGGCACGCTCGAACGTGAACGACTCGACGAGCTCCTCGGCTCGCGCGAGCGACGCCTCGTCGCCCTGGTAGGCCTCGATGGTGAGGGCCCGCAGCCGCTCGACGTCCTCGAGGAGGCTCTCGCCGCCCGACTCCGTGAGCACGATGCCCAGGAGCTGCCCGAGCTGGCGGACGTCGGAGCGGAGCTCCTCTGGCATGGCCGGAGCTGCGCTGGCGCGCGTCTCGTCGCTCATCTGTCACCTTCCTGCCGGGGCACCTTGCCCAGGGCAGGCTAGCCGCCCCGCGTCACCACGGCGTTTCCCGGATCACCATCCGACCATCATCCGGACGTGAATCTCACCACTCGGACCCTACTCCCCTCCCGGCTGCCGGCCGGGGACGGGGCTCAGATCGTGTAGCCGGCCCCCGAGCGCGCCAGCTCGACCGGGCCCGCGAACAGGCCGGCGGCGGCGGCGCGGGTGAGCTCGGAGTCCGCCCACGGCTGGACGTGGGTCAGGACGAGCCGCCCCACCCCGGCGTCGCGCGCGAGACCGCCGGCCCGCGACCCGGTGAGGTGCAGGCCCCGCAGCTGCTCCGTCTCCGGGAACGCGGCCTCGGCCAGCAGCAGGTCGACCCCGCGGGCCAGCGCCGCGGCGCCCTCGCACAGGTCGGTGTCCCCGGTGTAGCCGAGGACCGTGCCCGTCGGGCCCGTGACCCGGAACCCGAAGGCCGGCACCGGGTGCAGGACGGCGTGCGGCACGACGTGCAGCTCGCCCACCTGGACGGCGACGCCGTCGCGCAGCACCTCGACCTCGAAGGTCTCCTCGACCTCCCGCGGCGTGAGGTCGGCGAACCTGGCGAGCTTGTCAGCCGTTCCCTCCGGGCCGAGCACGCGCAGGCGCCCGGCGCCGGTGCCCGGCCCGTAGCGCAGCCAGACGGCGAACGCCGACACGTCGGCGCAGTGGTCGGGGTGGAGGTGGGACAGGATCACGGCGTCGAGCTCGTGCGGGGCGAGCTGGGCCTGGAGCGGGCCGAACGTCCCCGACCCGAGGTCGAGGACGACGGCCGTCCCGGACGCGTCGGTCGTGCTCCGGCTGCGGAGCAGGTAGCCGGACGCGGGCGAGTCGGGGCCGGGCATCGAGCCGGTGCACCCGAGGACCGTGAGCCTCACGCGCGCACCTCCCGCGGCGCGGCGCCCGCGGCGTCGTCGCCCGCGGCCACGGCTGCCCGCACGCGCGGGATCTCGCCCGTGACGCCGGTGGCGTCGTGCACGTCCGGCACCTCGGGGCCGAGGAAGCGCCGCGCGAGCGTCCGGAAGGACGCGGTGTCCCCCGTCGCGAGGAACTCGTGCCGCGGCGGCGCCGCTGCCGTGCGCAGCAGGTCCTCCCGCACGAGCGTGCGGTACAGGTCCTTCGCCGTCTCCTCGGCCGAGGAGACGAGCGTGACGCCCTCGCCCATGACGTAGGACAGCGCGCCGGTGAGCAGCGGGTAGTGGGTGCAGCCGAGGACGAGCGTGTCGACGCCGGCGTCCCGCAGCGGCGTCAGGTACTCCTCGGCGGCCGCGATGACGTCGCGGCCGGAGGTGACGCCGCTCTCGACGAACTCGACGAACGCCGGGCACGCCCGGGTGAGGATCTCCAGGTGCGGCGCGGCCGCGAACGCGTCCTCGTAGGAGCGGGAGGAGATGGTGGCCCGCGTCCCGATGACGCCGACCCGGCCCGACCTCGTCGCCGCGACGGCGCGGCGCACGGCGGGGTTGATGACCTCGAGGACCGGGATGCCGGCCGGCTCGTAGCGCTCGCGCGCGTCCCGCAGCATCGCCGAGGACGCCGAGTTGCACGCGATGACGAGGGCCTTGACGCCGGAGTCGACGAGGTGGTCGAGCATCTCGAGCGAGTACGCGCGCACCTGTGCGATCGGCCGCGGCCCGTACGGCGCCCGCGCCGTGTCCCCGAGGTAGCGCACCTCCTCGTTCGGAAGCTGGTCGAGCACCGCGCGCGCGACGGTCAGGCCGCCGACGCCGGAGTCGAAGATGCCGATGGGACGCTCACGCATGCCCCACAGGCTAGGCCGGGGCACCGACATCGAGCGTCCGCGGAGGCCCTATTCGGCCCCGGTGTCGGGAAGATCACGCAGCATGGCCTCCAGGAGCGACTCCTGGAGCCAGGACAGCGCGAGGTAGAGCGTCGCCAGCGCGCGGCTCACCTCGTCCGGACCCGCGAGGGCCACCCGGTCGAGCCGGGCCGCGTCCTCCTCGTCCTCGATCCCGAGCCGCTCGGCGAGCACGAGCCGCACGTCGGTGAGCGCGCCGGCCCACTCCATCGCCCGGTCGAGGGGCACGACGAGCTTCTCCCCCGGCGCGCGCAGGGCGTGCCAGACGGCGTGCAGCCGCTGCGCCTTGGCCGTGCGGACGGACGCCTCGCTCAGCCGGCGCAGCTCCCCGGCGATCTCCTGGTCCTCGCTGGCGGGCGGCAGCAGGCGCATGAGGGCCGGGTCCTGGGGCGGCAGCGCGTCGTCGTCGTGCGTGTCCAGCGACCCGACCGCCGGGCCGCCGTCGGCGCGCGGATCGGCCGGGTGGCGCCACGACGCGGGCTCGGGCCCGTCGACGGGGAAGCCGAGGAGCGCCGCGACGTCGGCGACGGTCCGCGCGACGATCGTGCGCTCGGTGGCGTCGAGCCGGGCGGTGTAGCCGTCCCGGGACCGGCGGAAGGCGCGCACTCAGGTCTCCTGCTCGAGGGTGGCCCACAGGCCGTAGCCGTGCATGGCCTCGACGTCCGCCTCCATGCGCTCGCGGCTGCCCGTCGAGACGACGGCGCGACCCTCGCGGTGGACGGCCAGCATGAGCTCGTCCGCCCGCTCGGCCGAGTACCCGAAGTGGCTGCGGAAGACGTAGCTGACGTAGCTCATGAGGTTGACGGGGTCGTTCCACACGACGGTGCGCCAGGGCCGGGCGGGCTGCTGCCGGGCGTCCGGGCGCGTCCGGCTCGCCGGTGCGAGCGAGGGCGCGGCGGTGGCCATGCCTCCACCCTACGCATCGCCGGGCTCGCCGCGGGGTCGGCGTCGGGACCGCCGTCCGGCGCGGTGGGGTCGAGCTCGGCGCGAGGGACGCCACTACCCTGGTGGGATGCCCGCAGCGCCCGTCGTCGTCCCGCTCGACGGCGCCCCCGACGTCGACGTCGTGGTCGTCGGTGCCGGTCCCGCCGGGGCGAGCGCCGCCCTCCGGCTCGCCGAGCGGGGGCTCGACGTCGCGCTGGTCGAGCGCGCCGGGACGCCCGGGGCGAAGAACCTCTCCGGCGGCGTGCTCTACCTGGACGCGCTCGTCCGCGCGGTGGGCGACGCCTGGCGCGAGGCCCCGCTGGAGCGCGTGGTGACGCGGAACGTGACGACGCTGCTCACCGCCGACGCCGCGGTCTCCCTCGACTACGCCGACTCCTCGCTCGCGGGACCGCCCGCCAGGGGGTCGGCCGGCGCGCCCAACGCGGCGACGGTGCTGCGCGCGCGGTTCGACCCGTGGCTCGCCGGACGGGCCGAGGCCGCCGGCGCGTTCCCGATGCCGGGGATGCTGGTCGAGGCGCTCGCCGTCGCGGAGGCCCCCGAGGCTCCCGGCGGCCGCCGGGTCGTCGGGGTCGTGGCGGGCGGTCAGGTCATGCGCTCCACCGCCGTCGTCCTCGCCGACGGCGTCAACTCCTTCCTCGCGCGCGGCGCCGGCCTGCGCGGCGAGCCGGCGGCGCGGGACGTCGCCGTCGGCGTCAAGGCGGTCCTCGGGCTGGACCCGCGGCGGATCGCCGACCGGTTCGGCGTGGCCGGCGACGAGGGCGCGGCGCACGCGATCATCGGCGACGCCACGCTCGGCGTCGCGGGCGGCGCCTTCCTCTACACGAACCGGGAGTCGCTCTCGCTCGGGGTCGTGCTGCGGCTCGACGACCTCGTCGCGTCCGGACGCACGGCCCGCGAGGTGTTCACGCACCTGCTGACCCACCCGGGTCTGCAGCGCTACGTCGCGGACACCGAGGTGCTGGAGTACGGCTCGCACCTCGTGGCCGAGGGCGGCGCGGCGATGGTCGGGACCGTCGCGTGGCCGGGCTGCGTCGTCGTCGGCGACGCCGCGGGGCTCACGCTCAACTCGGGCCTCGTCCTGCGCGGGATGGACCTCGCGATCACGTCCGGCCTCGCGGCGGGCGACGCGGTCGCCGACGCCGTCGCGGCCGGCGACCCGGACGCGACGCTCGCCTACCAGGAGCTGCTGACGGCCTCGAGCGCCTACCGCGACCTCGCGGCGCACGCCGGCATGCCCGACCTGCTCGACCGGCGCGGCCCGTACGGGCCGTGGGGCGAGACCGCGCGCGACGTCCTGCGCGCGACCTACAGGATCGACGGCTCGGACACCGTCCCGCTCCGCGTCGCGCTGCGCCGGGCGCTGCGGCGGCAGGGCTGGCGGACGTGGCTGGGCGACGCCCGGCGGATCTGGAGGTCGGCGTGAGCGAGGAGGTCGGCGGCGAGGCCCGGGACGCGGGGCGTCCGGGCGCACCGGCGCTCAACGTGCTGCTCGGGGCGACGGCGTTCGACGCCGCCACCCCGCACATCGACACGAGCGCGATGGACCCGCGCAGCCCGGAGACGGCCGCCGTCATCGCCGTCTGCCCGGCCGGCGTCTACCGCGTCTCGCGCTCGCGCGAGACGGACGAGGAGCTGGTCGTGGCCGACGAGGCCGCCTGCCTGGAGTGCGGCGCCTGCCTCGTGGTCAGCTCGGGCGGGCTGCGCTGGGGCTACCCCGAGTCCGGCGGCGTCCGGTTCCGGCACGGCTGAGCCGCCGCGAGGCGGGTTCTCCGGCACGCCCTAGGCTTGCCACCATGCGTGCCAGCACCGCTCTTCTCACGGATCGCTACGAGCTCACCATGATCGACGCGGCCCTGGCGGACGGCACCGCCGACCGCGCCTGCGTCTTCGAGGTCTTCGCGCGCCGCCTGCCGTCCGGCCGGCGCTACGGCGTGGTCGCGGGGACGGGGCGGCTGCTCGAGGCGATCGAGTCGTTCCGGTTCGACGGCCCGGCCCTCGACTGGATCGCCGCCGAGGGGATCGTCAGCGACCGGATGCTCGAGTACCTGCGGGAGTACACCTTCCGCGGCGACATCACGGGCTACGCCGAGGGCGAGCTGTACTTCCCCGGCTCGCCGATCCTCCAGGCGTCCGGCACCTTCGCCGACGCCGTCGTCCTCGAGACGCTCATCCTCTCGATCCTCAACTACGACTCGGCCGTCGCCTCCGCCGCGTCCCGGATGACCCAGGCCGCGATCGGCCGCCCCTGCCTGGAGATGGGCAGCCGCCGCGCGCACGAGGACGCGGCGGTCGCGGCCGCCCGCGCCGCCGTCGTGGCCGGGTTCGACGGGACCTCGAACCTCGAGGCCGGCCGGCGGTACGGGCTGCACACGATCGGGACGGCCGCCCACGCGTTCACGCTCCTGCACGACACCGAGCGCGACGCGTTCGTCGCCCAGGTCGCGAGCGCCGGGGCCGGCACGACGCTCCTCGTCGACACCTACGACATCGAGCAGGGCGTCATCACGGCCGTCGACGTCGCGGGCCGCGCCCTCGGCGCGGTGCGCCTGGACTCCGGCGACCTGCCCGTCGTCGCGCGCGAGGTCCGCGAGCAGCTCGACGAGCTGGGCGCGAGCGACACGCGGATCGTCGTCTCCTCCGACCTCGACGAGTACGCGATCGCCGCGCTGGCCGCGGCTCCGGTCGACTCCTACGGGGTCGGCACCTCGGTCGTCACGGGGTCAGGGTTCCCGACCTGCGGCATGGTCTACAAGCTCGTCCTGCGCGAGGGCGAGGACGGCGCCATGCACGCCGTGGCGAAGAAGTCCTCGGGGGGCAAGGCCAGCATCGGCGGCCGGAAGGCGGCGGGCCGGCGGATCGAGAACGGGCTCGCGACCGAGGAGGTCGTCTTCCTCTCCCCCGACGACGACGTGCCGGTGCTCGACGAGGCGATCGCCGAGGTCGGCCAGGGCGAGCTGCGGGCGCTCCAGGTGCCGCTGGTCGTCGCCGGCCGGATCGACGAGTCCTACACCGGGCCTGCGGGCGTCCAGCGCGCCCGGGAGCGGCACGCGGCCTCGCTGGACGAGCTGCCGCGGGCGGCGCGTCGCCTCTCGGCCGGTGACCCGGCCATCCCGACCGAGGTCATCACCGTCTGAGCCCGGGCGGGCGCAGCGCGCGGGGGTCGGCTGCCCGCGGACCGGTGCGCGCCCGTGCCCGGGCGTGCGCGCCGTCGGCGCCGGTCGGGCCGCGCGTCCGGCCGGGGCGCGAGGGGACGGCTCCCGCGAGGGGCGCGCGCCTCCGCGCGGAGCGGGCGCGTCGCGCGGGGTGCGGCGCGTCCCGGCGCGGTCGCCGGGTCAGCGCTGGCCGACGAACCAGGCCCGCACCTTGTCGATCCGCGTCCGCAGCTGCTCGGCGTTCGCCACGGGCACCTCGCCGCCGCCGCTGTGCTGGCGCAATCGGGTGTGCACCACGGCGTGCGGCGTCCCCGACCGGCGCGCCCACGCCGAGACGAGCTGGTTGAGCTCCTTGCGCAGCCGGGCGATCTCGCGGTGGTCCACCACCTCGCCCGGCCCGGCCGCCCCGTGCCCGGCGCGCATGTGGGCCGCCTGACGCGCGCGCAGGGTCGAGGACACCTCGTGGGTCTCCATGAAGCCCGGGATCGCGAGGAAGTCCGACTCGACCTCCGAGCCGATGTCGCCGCCCGTGCCGAACTGGTCGCCGTCGAACAGGACGTGGTCGAACGTCGCCTGGGCGGCGAGCGCCTGGAAGCCGGGGCCGTCGAGGTCCGACGACGCGCTCTCGGCCCGGTTGGCCCGCTCCAGCGCGGCGTCGTCGAGGCCGGTCTCGCCGTTCTCGGCCGCGCTCGCGGGCCGGTCGAGGGCGTGGTCCCGCTCCACCTCCAGCTCCGAGGCGAGACCGAGCAGCACCGCGACGCTCGGGAGGAACACCGAGGCCGTCTCGCCCCGGCGCCGCGCGCGGACGAACCGGCCGACGGCCTGGGCGAAGAACAGCGGCGTCGCCGTCGCCGTCGCGTAGACGCCGACCGCCAGCCGCGGCACGTCGACCCCCTCGGACACCATCCGGACGGCCACCATCCAGCGCTGCCGCCCCGCGGAGAAGGCCTCGATCCGCTCGCCGGCGCCGTCGTCGTCGGAGAGCACGACGACGGGCTCCTCCCGCGTCACGGCCCGGAGCTGGGCCGCGTACGCCCGCGCGCTCGCCTGGTCGGTCGCGATGACGAGGCCGCCGGCGTCGGGCACCGTGCGGCGCACCTCCGACAGCCGGCGGTCGGCCGCGCGGAGGACGGCGGGGATCCACTCGCCCTCGGGTGCGAGCGCCGTGCGCCACGCCTGGGCCATGAGGTCCTTGGTCAGCGGCTCGCCGAGCCGGGCGCTCACCTCGTCGCCGGCGCGGGTGCGCCACGTCATCTCGCCCGAGTAGGCGAGGAACATGACGGGCCGGACGACGCCGTCGCGCAGCGCGTCCCCGTAGCCGTAGGTGTAGTCGGCCCGCGAGCGCCGGATGCCGTCGCGGTCCTCCTCGTAGGTGATGAACGGGATGGGCGCGGTGTCGGAGCGGAACGGCGTCCCGGTGAGCGCGAGCCGGCGGGTCGCGGACTCGAACGCCTCGCGCACCGCGTCGCCCCAGGACAGCGCGTCGCCGGCGTGGTGCACCTCGTCGAGGATGACGAGCGTGCGCGAGCCCCGGGTCCGCCGTCGGTGCAGCTCGGCGTTGGCCGCGACCTGCGCGTAGGTGAGCGCGACGCCGTCGTAGTGGCTGCCGTGCGCGCCCTGCGCGTTGCGGAAGTTGGGGTCGATCGCGATGCCGACCCGGGACGCGGCGTCCGCCCACTGGGTCTTGAGGTGCTCGGTCGGCGCGACGATCGTCACCTGGTCGACGACGCGGGCCTTGAGCAGCTCGGTCGCGACGCGCAGCGCGAAGGTGGTCTTGCCGGCGCCCGGGGTCGCGACGGCGAGGAAGTCGCGCGGCTGCAGCTCGCCGTACCGGGCCAGCGCCGCCGCCTGCCAGGCCCGCAGGTTGGAGGCGGTGCCCCACGCGGCACGCGCTGGGAAGGCCGGGGACAGCTCGGCCGCAGCGGAGGGCGACGGGTGCGTCGGCTGGTGCGCGGCCGCGGCGGCCGGCTGCGCCGGGGACGCGGCGGGCTCGGCGAGCGACGCGAAGAGGTCCGGCCCCTGGTCGGGCTCGGGGGCGGGACGCGCGGCGCCGTTGCTGCGGGTGGAGCCCCTCACTCGTCCGATCCGGAGCCGGAGTCGCCCGAGCCGCCGTGCATGCTCTGGTAGATCTCCTTGCAGGCCGGGCAGATGGGGAACCGGCTGGGGTCGCGCTGCGGCAGCCAGATCTTGCCGCACAGCGCGACGACCGGCTCACCCGACATCGCCGAGGCCAGGATCTTCTCCTTGGGGACGTAGTGCGCGTAGCGCTCGTTGTCGCCCGGCTGCTCCCGGTGGCGGGTCTCGGTCCGCTCGATCGTGCTCGTGGAGCCCTGCGTGCCGGGGTGCGCGGGGGCACCCGGCGCTCCGGGCGGGTTCAACGGCTCGGTCATTCTTCGAGTGTAGGTCAGCCCGCCCCGCGCTCCGCGAGGTCGTCCACCGGGGTGGCGCGCCCCGGTCCCGCGGCCCGCGCCGGTGCCGCGCGCCGGTCGCAGGTTGGTCGCAGATCGGCCGCGTGCCGGTCACGCGTCGGTGGCGGATCGGCCGCGTGCGGCGTCGCCCCTAGCGGTCGCAGTCGCAGACCGCGTTGAAGCAGACGACCTCCTCGCCCTCCTCCGGGCGCGCCCAGGCCTCGGCCTCCTCCCGGCTGGCGAACGAGCGTCCGGCCAGCCGGCCGCTCGGCAGCAGCACGGAGAAGGAGACCTGCTCGCGAGGATCGGCCCAGGTGGTCATGGTGGTGGAACGCGCGGTCGCGCCGGCGTGTTCCGCGCGGCACCGGGACGGGCCGAGCCCGTCCGGCTCGAGGAGAGCGCGCGTGGCCGCGTCGCCTCCCGGCCGGCCGCCTGTCGCCTCCTGGCCGCGGCGTCCCCGGCGACGGCGAGCCGCCGCCCGGGACGTCAGTGCTTGGGCCAGGACTTGATCCGGTCGAGGACCGCGACGGCGCGCTGGTCGTAGAGCCGGCCACCGAGCCGGATGCCCAGCACGAAGCAGATCACGCCCGTCGCGACGCCGACGGCGAACGTCAGCCACCCCCAGGTCGCCCCGACCCCGATCGTCGGGATGAGCGTGAGCGCCGTCGGCGCCACGAGGACCGCCATCGCGAGGAACGAGCCGAGCTGGGCCACCATGGTGAGCCCGACGGACCCCTGCTGGGAGGCCATCGGGTTCGACCCGGGCGGCGGCGCGGGGTAGGGCACGAGCACGGACGCGATGGAGGCCGTCCCGAACCCGGCCCCGAGCAGCGCGAGCGTGCCGCCGAGCACCGCCGGGACGTACTCCGACCGGCCGAGGATCGCGGGCGGGACCGCCGCCAGCACGAGGCAGACCGGGACCAGCCAGACGGCGACGCCGAGCACCCGGCCGAGCCGGTCCTCCGCGCCGCGCACCCCGGTGGTGACGTGGAGGGCGAACGCCGTGGAGTCGTAGGCGACGTCGTTGCTGATCGACCACGACCCGAACCACGCGGCGATCGGCGCGACGAGGAGGCTCGCCACGGCGAGGGCGCTGGTGCGCGGGATGCCGTCCTGGTTCGAGATCACGAACGCAAGCAGGACCGCGAGGAGCGGCATGAGCACGATCGAGCCGGCGCTCGCCACGTACCGCGGGTCGCTGCGCCAGTAGCGCAGCGAGCGACCGGCGACGGCCGCCGTCCCGCGCGTCAGCGGGAGGCCCAGCACGGACCGCCCGGCGCCGATCCCCGGCCCGTCGCCGAACCACGCGATGAGCCGGTGCGCGAACGGCAGGCGCGACGTGCGCTGCCCCGAGGGGCCGCCACCCGAGCCGACGGTGGTCATCGAGCGTCGCAGCAGCGCCAGGTACCCGAGGTAGGCGACGACCAGCGTCGCCACGACGAGCGCGAGCCGGGCGATGAGCACGAGCCAGCTCCCAGCGACGGCGTCCGCCGGGAGCGCCCAGGCCGCACCGAGCGGCGTCCACGCCAGCACCCGCGCCGGCGTCTCGATCGACTCCCAGGTCAGCGAGAAGGTGAACGACTGCAGGAGGCTCGGCGTGAACGCGAGCGCCATGACGAGGACGAACCCGATGAGGCTCGCCACCTCGCGGCCGCGCCGCGCCCGCATCAGACCGGCACCCGCCGTCGTCGACAGCCGGGCCAGCACGAGGCACAGCAGCGCGCCCAGGACCCCGCCGAGCAGCGCGACGACGAACCCGAGCACCCGTTCCCCGAAGCCACCCGACCCGAGCCAGGCGATCGAGAGCGCGAGGCTCGCCAGCACCGTGGCCAGCCCGGGGATCGACACGGCCCCGCCGACCAGCAGGCCGAGCGCCAGCCGTGGCGATGGTGCGACGTAGACGGCGAAGCGCTGCGGGTCGAGCGTGTTGTCCATCCCGAAGGCGAGCACCGGGATCACGATCCAGCCGAGCACCAGCAGCGAGCCGACGAGCACCAGCAGGTCGCCGCGGGCCTCCGCACCGACCGTGACCCCGAGCGCGAACGCCCCGGCCACGACGAGCCCGACGACCGAGAGCGCGTACAGGCCACCGAGGATCAGCAGGATGAGCCGCCACGACTCCCGGCGCAGGGAGTTGCGCAGGATCTGGAACCTCAGCCGCGCGAGGGTCGCAACCATGCCAGTCCCTCCGTCCGCTCCTGGGCGCCGACGAGCTGGGCGAACCGGGCCTGCAGGTCGCCCCCGCCCACCTCGGCGATGGTCCCGGCGGCGACGAGCGCGCCGTCGTTCATCACGGCGACGTGGCTGCACAGCCGCTCGACCAGCTCCATCACGTGGCTGGAGAGGATGACGGTGCCGCCCCCCGCGACGTAGTCGGCGAGGATCGCCCGGATGTGGCCGGCGGACACGGGGTCGACCGCCTCGAACGGCTCGTCGAGCACGAGGACGCTGGGCGCGTGGACGAGCGCCGTCGCCAGGCCGATCTTCTTCGTCATGCCGGCGGAGTAGTCGGCGACCAGCTTGGTGCCGTCGTCGGCGAGGCCCAGCACGTCGAGGAGCTGGTCCGTGCGCTGGCGCACGACCACCGGGTCCATCCCGCGCAGCAGGCCGGCGTAGGTGATGAGCTCGGCTCCGGTGAGCCGGTCGAACAGGCGCAGCCCGTCGGGCAGGATCCCGAGCATCGGCTTGACCTTCTCCGGCTCGGCCCACACGTCGACGCCGTTGACGAACGCCGTCCCGGCGTCCGGGCGCAGCAGCCCGGTCGCCATCGACAGCGTGGTCGTCTTGCCGGCGCCGTTCGGCCCGACGATCCCGTAGAAGGACCCGGCCGGGATGGCCAGCTCGAACTGCTGGACGGCCACCTTCGCGCCGAACCGCTTGAACAGTCCCCACGTGCGCAGTGCGGGGACCGGTCCGGACACGGGTGGTGGGACGGGGCTCGCTTCGGGCGTCTGCGTCATGCGTCCAGCCTGGCACGCGGCGCCGACATCGAGATCGTCCGCTCGGTGGAGATGGGCGACGGCGCTGCTCCGTCGCGCGGCTGAGGCCGCGGTCGGTCGTCGCCGGCGCACGCCGGCGTCGAGCTCGGCCGGGAATGCCGAGGGGCGGGCACCCGGTCGGGTGCCCGCCCCTCGGACGGAGCGGCCGGTCGGGACCGGCCGCGATGGCTCACTTGGCGACGGCGGCCTTGAGCGTGGAACCGGCGGAGAGCTTGACGCCGTAGCCGGCCGGGATCGAGATCTCCTCGCCCGTGCGCGGGTTGCGGCCCGTGCGGGCGGCGCGCTCGACGCGCTCGGCCGAGAGCAGGCCCGTCACCTTGACGGCCTCACCCTTGGCGAGGGACTCGACGAGCACCTCGTGGAAGGCGGACAGAGCGTCGTCGGCCTGCTTCTTGGTGAGGCCGGCCTTGTCGGCGATGGCGGCAACGAGGTCAGTGCGGTTGACGGTCACAGGTTTCCCCTTTGGGTGGTCCGGTGGCGCGCGGGTGCGTGCCTTCGTCGGGAGAGACTACGCCCATTCCGAGCGCGAGCCGCACGAACACGCCGTTTTCCCGTCCCTCGGGCGCGTCGCGCCGTCGGCCGGGTCGCGCCGGGGAGGCGGCAAACCCTCAACCGGCGTCCCCGTGACCTGCGCACTCGCCGATGCGGGGCGTCACGGGGGATCAGCGCAGCGGGTCGGGCGCCACGTCGAGCTCGCCGCGGTCGGCTGCGGCCCGCAGCGCCCGGAAGTCCTCCTGGACGACGTCGGCGTACGCGTGGGCGAACTGCGTGACCGCCTCGACCAGCCGGGCACCGCCGCCGGCGTAGCCGTCGATCACGAACGCGTTCCGGCTCTGCGCGTGTGCCCGGGCGAGCGAGCGAGCGCACACCTGGACGTACTCGGAGAACGCGTGCTCGCCCATCCCCTCGACGTCGACGCTGCCCTTCATGTCCTGGAACTGGCGCACGTAGTAGTCGCGCCCGTCCGCCCGGAAGGTGCCGAGGAACGGGTCGCTCGCGGCCTGGAGGATGCGCTGGGCCGCGACGACCCGCCCGCCGTCGCCGAGCACCTGCGCGACGCGGCGGAACGCCGTCGGCTGCACCACCTCGCCGTACTGCTCCAGCACGCTCGGCGTCGCCTCCTTGATCTGCAGGACGAGCGGCTCGCCTACCGGTCCCGTCATGACCCAGAGGTAGCACCGGGTCCCGACGCTGCCGACGCCGACGACGCGGCGGGCCGAGTCGACGTAGCGAAAGCTGCGCAGCGCGAGCTGGATCTCGGGGGCGACGGCCCGCGCGTAGGCCTGGTAGGCGTCGCCCAGCTCCCGGCTCGTGATGCCGGACAGGTGGGTGAGGATCGGCGGGTTCTCGACGAGACGCAGCCCCTCGTCCGTCGTCGTCATCATCCGCTTGAAGACGCGCTCGGACGTGCGCCGCTGCGCCGAGCGCATCGCCCGCTCCATGACGGCGCGCAGCTCCGGGCTGAACTGCTTGAGCGCGCGCTCCGGGTGGCCGCGCAGGTACAGGCGCTGCAGCGCGTCCATGCCGAGGACGTAGCGCAGCGTGACGAGGTACTGGCGCGTCGTGTCCCGCGCGATGCGCTCGACGACGTCGGGGGCGTACCCCGCGTGCTGACCGCCGACGACCGCGCTCGTCACGAGCCGCTTGAGGTCCCAGTCCCACGGCGCGGCCGCACCCTCGTCGAAGTCGTTGAGGTCGAACAGGAGCTGGCGGTCCGGCGCGGCGAACAGACCGAAGTTCGACAGGTGGGCGTCGCCGCAGGAGACGACCTCGATCCCGCTGCTCGGCGACGCGGCGAGGTCGGCGGCCATGACGGCCGCGCTCCCCCGGTAGAACGAGAACGGGTCCTGGAGCATCCGGGCCCAGCGCAGCGGCACCAGATCGGCGAGGCGGCCGGTGTTCTGCTCGGCCAGGATCTCGAGCGCCGCCCGCGGCCCGCGCACGAGGGTCCCGAGCGCACGACGGGGCGCGGTCGAGCGGGTCTCGACCCCGATCGACCGCAGCCGCTCGGCCGGGAGATCGGGGTCGACGGGGCGCCGGGAGGTCTTCGTCGACCGTGTCATGGGGTCAGTCTGGCGCTCGGCCCAGGCCCCGACAACTCGGCGACCGGTTGTCCCGGGCGCGACGCCGAGGCAGGATGGGAACGACCGCAGCGCTCGAGACCAGCGGCGCCGCTCCGGACCCGTCAGGGACGAGCGCCGCGTGCGTGCCCACGAGAGGACGCGCTCCGGTCCCCCTCCCCCTGTTTCCCGGGTTCGGCCCGTGGTCCCCCGGGACCACACCACCGAAGGAGAAGTGACATGGGAACCGAGGATCGCATGGACGCCACCGCCGACAAGCTCGGCGGCAAGGCCAAGGAGGCCGCCGGCAAGCTCACGGACGACAAGCAGCTCGAGGGCGAGGGCCGGGTGGACCAGGCCAAGGGCGCCGTGAAGGACACCGTCGAGGACGTCAAGGACGCGGCCCGCAAGGCCGCCGACGGCGTCAAGGACGCGTTCGACCGCTGACGCGGCACGCGTCGACCGTCACCACCGACACCGCGATCCGGCCGGTCCCCCCGGCCGGCCGGCTCGCGGGCACTGAGAGGAGACACACCATGGCACGACGACGGGACCCGGGTCCGAGCGTCAAGGATCCCGAGGTGTACGAGGCGCTGCGGGACGACGGCGCATCCAAGGAGAAGGCGGCGCGGATCGCGAACGCCTCGGCCGCGCGCGGCCGCAGCGCCGTCGGGCGCAAGGGCGGCCACGCCGAGCCGTACGAGAAGTGGACCGTCGAGGACCTGCGCCATCGCGCGGCCGAGCTCGGGATCGACGGGCGCTCCTCGATGCGCAAGGCCGAGCTGATCGAGGCGATCCGTGGCCACTGAGCCCCCGGACACCGACCGTCCCGGGGGCGGGCCGCATCGACCCGTCCCCGGGACGGGCAGCAGGACGGACACCGGGATGGGCCCGACGCTCGCGCTGTTCTGGCTGCTGCTCGGCGGCGTGGTCGTGAGCCTCGGCGTCATGCTCGGCATCGGGTTGGCGGGGCGGTGAGCGAGCCGACGACCACGTCGGCGGACGGGCGCGGCCGGGCACGCGGCGGCTCGCGGCTCCGGGCGGAGCTGCGCCGCAACGGTCTCGGGCTCGCGTTCGTCGTCGCCTTCCTCGTGGCGCTCGCCGGTCAGGCCGTCGTCGGCCTCGCCGGTCACAACGAGGAGCTGACCGCCGCCGGGCTCGAGCCCGTCTCGTTCGCGCGGTACGTCACGGGATCCTCGTTCGTGGTCGACGTCGCGGAGAACTGGCAGTCGGAGTTCCTCCAGTTCCTGCTGTTCATCCTCGCGACCGTGTGGCTGGTCCAGCGCGGCTCGCCCGAGTCCAAGCCCCTGGCGGACGCCGGGCGCGGCAGCGACGAGGAGCAGAAGGTCGGCGCGCACGCCCGGCCGGACTCCCCCGCGGCGGCCTCCGCCGGCGGCTCGCGCCAGTGGCTCTACTCCCACTCGCTCGTCCTCGTCATGGGCGCGATCTTCCTGGCGAGCTGGGCCGTCCAGTCCGTCGCCGGGCGGGTGGCCTACAACGAGGAGCAGGCCCTCGACGGGCACCCGGCCATCGGCTACGGCGAGTACCTGACGCGGCCCGACTTCTGGGACCGGACGCTGCAGAACTGGCAGTCGGAGCTGCTGGCGGTCGCCGCGATGGTCATCTTCTCCATCTACCTGCGCGAGCGCGGGTCACCCGAGTCCAAGCCGGTGGGCGAGCCGCACGCGACGACCGGCACCAGCGGGTAGCGCCGAGCGGCGCGTACGCCTCGGGCGGGGGCCGTCTCGTCGCGGGCTCGACCCCCACCCGAGGACGGTCAGGCGACGTCCTCCGTCGCGGTGGCGGGCGTCGCGGGGACGCCGGCGTCGTCGTCGGGGCCGATCGGCAGCTCGCGCGTGGCGATGAGACGCTGCGCGACCATCCGGAGCTTGGTGTTGCTGGTCGAGGAGATGCGGCGCAGCAGCGCGAACGCCGCCTCCTGGTCGAAGCCGAACCGCTCCATGAGGATGCCCTGGGCGATCCCGATGGTGTGCCGCGAGCTGACCGCGGTCCGCAGGTCGGCCACGAGGCTGACCGAGGACAGCGCGAGCGCCGCGTGGGTGGCCAGGAGCACGGCGAGGTCGATGTCGTCGGGGTCGGTGAACAGGCCGGGACGCTCACCGTAGAGGTTGAGTGCTCCTATCACCTGCGTGCCGGACAGGAGGCGGACCGCGAGGACCGAGTGGACCCCCGCCTCCGCCGCCACCGGTCCCCACCGCGGCCACCGGGGGTCGCCGGCGGTGTCGCCGCTGCGCAGCCAGGGCGAGCCGTCGACGGCGTCGGCCGCGTCCACCACCGTGTCGACGCACGGCCCCTCGTTGAGGACGTACTGCGCCTGGTCCAGCTCCCGGGCGCAGTCGGAGGTCGAGCCGAGGCTGTGGAAGGACTGCTGGCGCCGGATGGTGAGGCTGGCGTGCGCCGTTCCCGGGATGAGCTCGAGCATGCTCGCCGCGATGCTCGCGCCGGCGTCGGGCGCGGCGGTCTCCTGGTGCCACGCCGACGCGGCGTCCGTGAGCTGCTCGGCTTCGTTCGATGGGGGCATCGGGGTCCTCTCAGGACGCTGGTGACGGCGGGGTGTCGGGGGTCATCGTCGCCCCCTCACGGCTCGGAGATCTCGCCGACGACGACGCCGACGTGCGCCGCGTCGTCGTGCCGGGCGAGGTCCGCCTGGCTCAGGACGCCGACGAGCCGGCCGTCCTCGAGGACCGGGAGACGACGCACCCGGTGGCCGGCCATGAGCCGGCGGGCCTCGTCGAGGTCGGCGTCGACCTCCACCGTGACGACCGAGGCCGTGGCGAGCGAGCCGACCGTCGTGAGCGCGGGGTTCGCGTCGTCGGCGACGGCGCCGACCACGATGTCGCGATCGGTCAGCACGCCGCGCAGCCGGCCGTCCTGGCCGCAGACGGGCAGCGAGCCGACGTCGTGGGCGCGCATGAGGCGGGCGGTGGCCGTGAGGGGGTCCGTCTCGGCCACGACGTGGATGTCGGGGCTCATGAGGTCGCGGACGCGTGTCATGTCAGATCTCCTGGGTGTGCGGAGCAGGCCCTCGCGCCCTCCTCGCCCCGCCGAGAGAAAAGGGGGGAGGGGACGTCGCACGTTCTGGTCGGGCCACCGTTCTGGACCCGGGTCAAGTCAACCACCGGCGGGGCCCGAGAGCCACCCCGACCCACAGCGCACGAAGCGCCCCCAGCGGGCGCGATCCGGTCTACCGCCGTCACACCGTTCCCACCGGTCGGCTCGGAAAACCGGGCGGCTGGACGGAAAGCGAGAACCGGTGCACACTGACGGGAGCGCTCGAGACCTGTGGCGTCGACCCCCGGAACTGCTCCAGGAAACGGCCATGCTCACAGCCCCGGAACGACTCCGACGCTCTCCCGCGACCCCCCTGACGTCGCCGACGACGCCCTCCCCCGCCAGCCCTCGCCTCGCCGCGGTCTCCGGCGCGGTCCCGCAGGAGACCGCCGACGCGCCCCACCACCCGAGCCCCGGTCGAGGCGCCTGCGACTCCGTGCGCCGACTCGTCGCCACCGTGCTCGGATCGGCGCAGGAGCCGTACCTGCCCTGGCTCGCCACCGCCAGCCTCGGCCAGCTCCACGACGCCGTCGCGCTGGCCGCCGCCCAGCTCGACCACGAGCGGTGGGCGTTCGGCCGGCTCACCTCGGCCGGCCTCGCACCGACCGAGCCGGCGGCGTCCGCGGGGCCGACCGCGCCGGCGGAGGGCGTCCTCGCCCACCCCGGGGACGCCGGACCTGCTGCCCTGCCCGCCGCCGGGGACATCGACCGCGTGCTCCGGGCGCTGGCGCTGCCGCTCCCGGTCCGGGCGATCCCCGCCGTCCTCCCGCACCCGGCGCTGCTGCGCCGCCTCACGCTCACCCTGCTCGTCGAGGACGGCGCGCTGGGCGGGGCCGCGCTCGGCTGGCTCACCGCGTCGCAGGCGCTCGTCGCGGCCGGGCGGTTCCCCGGGGCGGCGGCCATCCGGGCGCACGGCTTCGGCGCGGACACGGCCGCCGCCTGGGTCGACCTGCTCGAGCAGAGCTCGACGCTGCCGTGCCTCGCGCTCACCGAGTCGGTCCTGCGCGAGCACCCCGACCTCACCCCGATGGCGTTCGCTGGCGCGCAGCTCGCGATCCGGTCCGCGGCCGCGCTGGAGCGGCACCTCACCGCGGCGTGGCGCGCGGGCCGACGGCTCGTGTCGTGGCCCGGCCCCGAGGTCTCCGAGACGCCCGGGGTCGTCGTCGACCACCGGGGCGATCCCGGGAGCGGAGTGATGGCCACCGCCGGATGACCGCCGCGGCCGTCGGCCGTGCGCCCGTCGGCCGCAGCTCAGTACCAGCCGGGGGGCACCACATGGCACACACGATGTCGAAGGAGTCACCATGCGCAGGAGCAGCACCCGGGCCATCCCTCCCGCTCCGAGCACCCCGAGCAGCACGGCTGCCCCGAGCCGCCGCCCCCGGGGTCCCGGTCGCCGAGCCGCGGCCGTCGGAGCGGTCCTCGCGCTCACCGGCGCCGCCGCCGCGTGCGGCAACGCCGGCGGCGGGAGCGCGGGTGAGGCCGACTTCACCGGTGAGCCGTCCGGGGACCTGCACGCCTGGGCCTTCGACAACGCCGACGACGTCGGACAGGCCCGGCTCGACCAGGCTGAGGCGGCGCTGCCCGACGTCACGATCGATCTCGACGCGACCGCCTTCGACTCCCAGAAGTTCACCACCCGGATGGCCAGCAGCGACGTGCCGGACGTCGTCCAGATGGACCGCCGGGTCATCCCGACGTACGCCGCGCAGGGCCTCATCCAGCCGCTCGACCAGTGCTTCACCGCCCACGACGTGACGCCCGACGAGTGGTGGTACCCGGCCGTCGTCGACGACGTGCGCTGGAACGACCACGTCTGGGCGGTCCCGCAGTTCTACCAGCCGCCCGCGATCCTGCTGAACACGCGCGTCATGGCTGCCGCCGGCGTCACCGCCGACCAGATCGACACCTCCGACCCCGACACGCTGATGGCGGCGATCGAGGCGATGTACGCCGAGAGCGGCGGCGTCCCCGTGACGCTCGGGCTCGACCCCAACCCAGTCGGGCAGGCCCCGCTGTGGATCCTCGGCTCGGGCGGCCAGCTCATCGACGACGACGGGCGGCCGACGCTGGACGACCCCTCGAACGTCGCCGGCGTCGAGCTGCTCAAGGAGATCATCGACGCGCAGGGGGGCTACGCGGCCGTCAAGAGCCTCACCGACTCCTTCGACTCCTTCGGGGACGGCAACCAGTACGTCACCGACCAGGTCGGAGCCCAGGTCAACGCGCAGTGGTACCCGAACGTGCTCTCCCCCTACGTCGGACAGGTCGAGCTTGAGGCCGTCCCGTTCCGCGACGCCGACGGCAACCCGTTCTCCGTCGCCGGCGGGACCGGCTTCGTCATCCCCGCCGGCGCATCGAACCCGGCGGCGGCATGCGCCTGGATGATCGAGCTGACCTCGATGGACGCCTGGGAGGCGGCTGGAGCCGCGCGTGCCGCGAGCCGCGAGGCCGACGGCGGGATCAACACGGGCATCATGACGGGCTCGCCGGAGGCCGACGCGGCCATCCGCGACAAGTACGTCGTGCCGAGCGGCGACGACGGCTTCGACCAGGTCATCGCGACCTACTACGACGTGCTCGACTACGGCAGGACCTTCGGTGCCTCGCCCGCCGGCCAGGACGTGCAGGACGAGCTGAACAACGCGATCACGGCGGCCCTGCTCGGCGACAAGTCGATCGAGCAGGCGCTCGGCGACGCGCAGAAGGCGGCCGAGCGGGCCTACGAGAGCGTCACGAAGCAGGGCTGAGACATGACGACCCCGACCCTGGCGCACACCCGCCGCGCCAGCCCGCTCGCCCGGAGCGAGGCCCGCGCCGGGTGGCTCTTCATCTCCCCCTGGCTGGTCGGCTTCGCCATCTTCACGGCCGGCGCGATGATCTTCAGCCTCGTGCTGGCGTTCGGCAGGTACGACATCGTGACCAACACGGTGTCGGTCACGGGGGCGAACAACTTCCGCGACCTGCTGGCCGACCCCAAGGTCGCGACGTCGCTCGGCAACACGCTGTTCTACGCCGTGCTCGCCGTGCCGCTCGAGATCGTCGTGGCGCTGTGCCTCGCGCTCCTGCTCTCCCGGGCGCCGCGTGGCGGCGGCTTCTTCCGTACGCTGTTCTACCTGCCGAAGATGACCCCGGCCGTCGCGACCGCGGCGATGTTCTTCCTCCTGCTCAACGGGAACACGGGCGCTATCAACCGGGCCCTGCGCGCGATCGGGATCCAGGGCCCGCAGTGGCTCGTCGACCCGGCGTGGGTGAAGCCGTCGATCGTCCTCATGACGCTGTGGGCGGTCAGCGGCACGATGGTCATCTTCCTCGCCGCCCTCCACAACGTGCCGCACGAGCTGTACGAGGCGAGCGCGCTCGACGGTGCCGGCGGCGCGCGGACGTTCTTCTCGATCACGTTGCCGATGATCTCCGGGGCGCTGTTCTTCAACGTCATCGTCCTGACCATCGCGGCGTTCCAGATCTTCGACTCCGCCTACCTGCTGTTCTGGCGGGACAACACGAACGCGTCGCCCGAGGCGTCGCTGTTCTACGCGATCTACCTGTTCCAGAAGGCGTTCCGCCAGTTCGACCTGGGGTTCGCGGCGGCGATGGCGTGGGTGATGTTCGTCGTCATCATGCTGGTGACCCTCGTCCAGGTACGCCTCGGCAACCGATTCGTCTTCTACGAGGGGGACCAGCGATGACCGCCGCAACGGACGCGACCGCGCGCGCGGCCGCCGCCACGGTCGTCGTCGAGCGCGACGCCGCGACCACGACGGACCACGCACCCCCGACGGGGCACCTGCGCGTCGACCACCCACCGCGGACGCGGCTGGGACGGGCCGTGCTCTGGGTGCTGCTCGCCGGGGTCTCGGTCGTGTTCCTCTACCCGCTGGTCTGGCTGGTCTCCGCGAGCCTCAAGACCCGCGGCGAGGTGTTCGACAACTCGCTCCTGCCCTCGACGGTCGCGTGGGGGAACGTCGCCAGGGTGTGGCAGGAGCTGCCGCTGGCGTCCTGGCTGTTCACGAGCCTCGCCATCGCGACGCTGGCGGCCGTCACCGTCGCCGTCTCGAGCTCGCTCGTGGCGTTCGGGTTCGCCTACTTCCGGTTCCGCGGCCGAGGCGTGCTGTTCGGCCTCGTCCTCGCGACCATGATGCTGCCCGGCGCCGTCACGATGGTGCCGGTGTACCTCATCTGGCGCGAGCTCGGGCTCGTGGGCACGTGGGTGCCGCTGTTCGGGGCCAACCTCTTCGGCTCGGCGTTCTACATCTTCCTGCAGCGGCAGTTCTTCCTCGGCCTGCCGCGGGACTTGTTCGAGGCGGCCCGGATCGACGGCGCCAGCAACCTGCGCCTGTTCACCCGGATCGCGATGCCGCTCGCGATCCCGTCCTTCGTCATCGTGCTCCTGTTCGAGTTCCAGGCGAGCTGGAACAACCTGCAGGGCGCGCTCATCTACCTCAACGCGGGGCGGCCCGAGGACTTCACGGCGCCGCTCGGGATCGCGTACGCGATGACGAAGTACTCCCCCACCGCCGGTGGCCACGGCGACTACCAGTACGTCATGGCCGCCTCACTGTTCGTGACACTCCCGATGCTCGTGCTCTTCGCCCTCGGACAGCGCGCGTTCATCGACGGGATCGCCACGACGGGCCGCACCGGATGACCCGGAGCGCCCCACCAGCCGTCGGCCTCGGCCGGCGACGACCTGTCCATCCCCTCGCCACAAGGAGATCACCATGACCGACCAGCCGACCTACCCGACGCACGTCGAGGCGCAGGCCCAGGAGTGGCCCGGCCACACCGACGGGATGACGCCGACGCCGGACCACGGCGAGACGTCGTGGAAGGGCCTCGGCCGACTCGCCGGCAAGCGCGCGCTCATCACGGGCGGCGACTCCGGCATCGGCCGCGCCACCGCCATCGCGTACGCCCGCGAGGGCGCCGACGTCGCGATCGCGTTCCTCCCGGCGGAGATGGCCGATGCCGACGAGGTCCGCGAGATCATCGAGGAGACCGGGCGGCGCTGCCTCCTGCTGCCGACCGACCAGCGCACGGAGGAGGCGAACCAGCGCCTCGTCGAGCTCACGGTCGAGGGGCTGGGCGGGCTCGACGTCGTCGTCTCCAACGCCGGCTACCAGATGGGGACGAAGGGCGGCATCGAGGAGTTCTCGGCCGCGCAGCTCGAGCAGGTCTTCGCGACGAACTTCTTCGGCACGTTCTGGCTGGTCAAGGCGGCCGTCCCGCACCTCGCGCCGGGGTCGAGCATCGTCTTCACGACCTCGATCCAGGCGTTCCAGCCGAGCGAGGTCCTCCTGGACTACGCCGCGACCAAGGCCGCGCTCAACAACCTCATGGTCAACCTGGCCTCCGAGCTCGGCCCGCGCGGCATCCGGGTCAACGCCGTGGCGCCCGGGCCGATCTGGACGCCGCTCATCCCCTCGACCTTCGACGGGGACAAGGTGGAGGGCTTCGGCACCGACACCCCGCTCGGCCGGCCGGGACAGCCGGTCGAGGTGGCCGCAGCGTTCGTGTTCCTCGCCTCCGACGAGGCGTCGTACGTCAGCGGCACGGTGCTCGGCGTCACGGGCGGTCGCGCCGTGTTCTAGGTCCGGCCCGCCCGGGTCAGCACCGGGCGACGGGCGATCGATGCGACACGGCCCGCGGCGAGCCTCCTGACGGGGTGACCCGCGGGTCGCGTCGTCTCCGCGGTGAGACGCGCGTCACTAAAAGGATTCTTTCCGGTAGGGTGGGCACCACCCGGACCGGAGGGAGTGCGATCGTGAGCACGAAGGCGTCGCGACCCGACTCGAGCCCCATTGTGCCGGGTTCAGCGGCCGCGGCAACCCCGGTCGTCGCGCCCTCGACCTCGCTGGCGACGCTGACCGCGCCCGGCGGGACGGTCGCCGGGCTCGCCGCGCCCATCCCGCCACCGTCCGGTGCCGCAGCGCCCGGCACGCCGGCGTGGCTCGGCACGGTCAACGACCGCGCGGCGCTCTCGATCATCGTCGAACGCGGGATCGCGACGCGCAACCTCGTCCACCAGGTCACCGGCCTGTCGAAGCCGACCGCGTCCCAGGTCATGGCGCGCCTGCTGAACGCGGGCCTCGTCGTCGACGTCGGCCCCGTCCCCAGCCGCCGCGGACCGAGCGCCGCCGGGTATGCGGCCAACGACGCGCGCCACGTCGGCGTCGCGATCGAGGTCACCCGGACCAGCGTCAACGCGACGCTCGTGGACGTCACCGGCACCGAGTACCCCGTCCACCGGTTCCTGCGCGGCGACGCCCGCGAGCACGAGCTGGTGCTGCCCGAGGGCGAGGCCGGGCCGGACGGCGAGCCGCTCGACCACGGCGCCGCGACCGCCGTCGCGGAGATCCGCGCCGCGATCGACGGGGCCGCGGCCGCCGCTGGGCGCGACGCCGCCCTGGTGCGCCACCTGCTCATCTCGATCCCGGGCTCCGTCAACCCCGAGATCGACGTCCTGTGGGGCGCCGAGGCGCTCGCGCCGTGGCCGGTGTCGGGGCTGCGCACGCTGCTCGAGCACACGATCGGCGCGACCGTGACGCTCGAGCGCGACGTCAAGCTGGCGACCATCGCCGAGCTGGCCGAGGCGGACGAGCCCGAGGACATCTGCCTGCTGTGGCTGGGCAACGGGCTCGGTCTCGTCAACGTGGCGAACGGCGCGATCGTCCCCGGTCGCCACGGCCGCTCCGGCGAGATCGGCTACCTGCCGGCGCCGAGCGGGCCCGAGGGGCACGGCGCGCACGACATGCAGGACCTCCTCGGCGGGCTCGCCGTGCGACGGATCCTGCGGGAGGCCGGGATCGGTCTCGACGCGGAGAACCTCGACGGGGCCCTCACCGAGCTCGGCGCGCTGATCCGGGCGGCCGAGGCCGGCGACCGGGACGAGGACACCGGCGCCGCGGGCGAGGCCCACCCGGGCGACGCCGTCGACGCGACCGGTCAGCCGGGTCCCGCGGGCGACGCCGCCGGCCCCGGCGCGGAGCCGGCCTCCGCCGACCCGTCCGCCCCGGTCCTGCCCGACGTCGACGAGGAGACCGTCGGCGGCGTCCTCGACGTCATCGCCGACCGGATCGCGCTCATGGCGATGCCGACGCTCTTCCTGCTCGATCCCGTGCGGCTCGTGCTCGCCGGCCCGACCGCCGTCGCCGGCGGGGAGCTGCTGGCCCGCCTGGTCAACGAGCGGGTCCGGCCGAGCACGGGCTGGACGCTGGACGTGTCGAGCACGCGCGTGCGCGGCCGCGCGCCCCTGCTGGGCGCCCGGCTGCTGCTGCTCGCGTCCGTCCGCTCGGCGCTGCTGGACGAGGTCAGCGCCGACCTCTGACCGCGGGGCCCAGCGACCGCTGAGGTCGTCGGAGCGCGGGACGACGGACGCCCCGGGGTGTACCACCTCGCGGTGGCGCGCCCCGGGGCGTCCGGTCTCCCGGCGGGATCAGTCCCGACCGGTCACCTTGCGCGCCAGGTCGGCGGTGCCGAACCGGTCGCGCTCCGCCGCGCCACCGCCGGCGGCGAGCTCGGCCAGCTCCGCCCGGACCGAGTCGCGCAGGTTGCCCTGGTTCTCCGGGTTCGGCGCGGCGGCCAGCAGCAGCTTGGTGTAGTCGTGCTGCGGGTTGAGGATGACCTCGTCCGACGGACCCCGCTCCACGACGTTGCCGCGGAACATCACGAGGATCTCGTCGGAGAAGTGCCGCGCGGTCGCGAGGTCGTGCGTGATGTAGAGGACGCCGAGGTTCTCCTCCCGCTGGAGCTGCGCCAGCAGGTTGAGCACGCCGAGCCGGATCGACACGTCGAGCATCGAGACCGGCTCGTCAGCGATGAGGAACCGTGCCCCGGGCGCGAGCGCCCGGGCGATCGCGACGCGCTGCCGCTGGCCGCCCGACATCTCGTGCGGCTTCTTCTCGGCGAACACCTCGGTCGGCGTGAGCCGCACCCGGTCCAGCAGGCGGTGCACCTCGGCGTCGATCTCCGCCCGGTTCCGGCCCCGGCGATGGATCCGCAGCGGCCGCTCCAGGTGGTGCGCGACCGAGTGGAACGGGTTGAGCGAGGCGAACGGGTCCTGGAACACCATCTGGAGCTGGCGCCGGTAGTCCTCGATCCCGCGGGAGCCGGTCGGGACCGGGTGCCCGTCGAGCAGGATCTCCCCCGACGTCGGCGTCTCGAGCTTCGCGAGCATCTTCGCGACGGTCGACTTGCCCGAGCCGGACTCGCCGACCAGCGCGATCGTCTTGCCCTGCTCCAGCGTGAAGCTCACGTGGTTCGCCGCGGTGAGCTTCTCCGTGCGGACACCCTTGCGGACCTTGTAGACCTTCGTGAGGTCACGGACCTCGAGCGTTCCGGTCACTGCGACACCCCCGTTCCCTCTCGGACGAATGAACCGCGGTCGCCCGTGAGGCTCGGGAACGAGCTGAGCAGCCGCTGCGTGTACGGGTGCTGCGGGCGGTGGAGGATGTTCTCGGCCACGTCGACCTCGACGATCTCGCCCCGGAGCATGACGGCGATCCGGTCGGAGATCTCCAGCAGCAGCGGCAGGTCGTGCGTGATGAACACGACCGCGAACTGGAGCTGCTCGCGCAGGCGCATGATCTCGCGCAGGATCCCGCGCTGGACGACGACGTCGAGGGCCGTCGTCGGCTCGTCCATGATCATGAGCTGCGGGCTGAGCGCGAGCGCCATGGCGATCATGACGCGCTGGCGCATCCCGCCGGACAGCTCGTGGGCGTAGGCACCGAGCCGCGACGGGTCGACCCCGACGAGCTCGAACAGCTCGACGCAGCGCGCCTCCCGCTCGGCCTTCGACATGCCGGGCCGGTGGGTGGCGAACACGTCGTAGAGCTGCGCCCGGACCGAGATCACCGGGTTGAGCGAGTTCATCGCCCCCTGGAAGACCATCGAGATCTTGTCCCAGCGGAACCGGCGCAGGCCGTCGCCGTCGAGCGCGACGACGTCGACGTCCGTGCCGTCGGCGTCGTGGAAGGCGATCGACCCGGAGGTGAGCAGCGCCGGCGGCTTGAGCAGCCGGTTGATGCCGTAGGCCAGCGTCGTCTTGCCGCAGCCGGACTCCCCGGCCAGGCCGAGGATCTCGCCGCGGTTGACGACGAGGTCGACGTTCTTGACGGCGTGGACCACAGGGGTGACCTCGTAGTCGATGGAGACGTCGGTCGCCGTGAGCACCGGCGACTGCTCCGCCAGATAGCGCTCGTGGTCGGCCGAGCTGAGCGGGCGGGTGGGCGTGATGGCGTCGGTCGTCATGTCCTCACCTGGCCGTTCCGGTCGGGGCGGCGGCCGTCCGGGACGACGACGCCGTCGGCAGCGGCTTGTTCTTCTTGGCCTTGCGCACGCTGCGCGCGGCCGCGGGGACGCTCCTGAGCTTCGGGTTGATGATCTCGTCGATCGAGAAGTTGATGAGCGAGAGACCGCAGCCGAACGCGGAGATCATGAGGCCGGGCGGGATGAACCACCACCACGCGCCGGCGGACAGCGCGTTGCCCGTCTGCGCCTCGTTGAGCATCGTGCCCCAGGTGATGACGCCGTTCGGGCCGAGGCCGAGGTAGGACAGACCCGCCTCACCGAGGATCGCGAGAACGACCGCGGCGATGAACTGCGCCGCGAGGAGCGGCAGCAGGTTCGGCAGGATCTCGACGGCGATGATGCGGAAGGACTTCTCCCCCGCGACCTTCGACGCCGCGACGTAGTCCCGCGAGCGCAGCGAGCGCGCCTGGGAGCGCAGCACGACGGCCGCTCCGGCCCAGCCGGTCACCCCGAGGATGAGCGCGACCAGCAGCATCGAGCGCTGCTGCGCGTAGGAGGCGATGACGATCATGAGCGGCAGGCCGGGGATCACGAGCATGACGTTCGTGACGAGCGAGAGCGCCTCGTCGGTGAAGCCGCCGACGTAGCCGGCGACGATACCGAAGACGATGGAGAGCGAGAGCGCGATGAGACCGGCGATGAGGCCGACCTGGAGCGAGCCCTTGGCGCCGTACGCGAGCTGCGCGAACACGTCGTAGCCGAGCTTCGTCGTGCCGAGGATGTGGTCGCCGTTCGGCGGCTCGAAGGCGGGGTTGCCGGAGAACTTCGGGTCCTGGGTGAACAGCGGCGCGATGAGCGCGAACGCGACGATGCCGACGACGAGCACGAGCCCGACGATCAGCTTCGGCGTGATCCGCGGCATGAGCTGCGCGCCCCGCCACCCCTTCCGGCTCGGCGCGCCGGGCGCCGCCGCACCGCCGGCGGCGACGGCCGGGTTGATCGCCTCGCGCGCGGCAAGGCTCTCCTTGTCGACGAGCTGCGTCCCCATCGTGCCGAGATCGGCGGCCGGGGCCAGGTCGGCCTCGTGCTCGGCCGTCGGCGACGGCTGGATGTCGTCCATGTCAGCCACGGGTCCTCGCTCTCGGGTCGATGAATCCGTACACCAGGTCCATGAGCAGGTTCGCCGACAGCACCGCGATGGTGATGACGAGGAACACCCCCTGCATGAGCGGGTAGTCGTTGCCCTGGACCGCGGTGATCATGAGCTTCCCGATGCCGGGATAGGTGAAGACCTGCTCCATGACGATCGAGCCGGCCACGACGAACCCGAGCGCGACGCCGAAGCCGGCGATCGACGGCAGGGCGGCGTTGCGCACGGCGTAGGTCATGAAGATGCGCCGCGGGCGCAGGCCCTTGGCTTCGGCGGTCGTGATGTAGTCCTCGGCCAGCGTCGAGACCATCATGTTGCGCATCCCGAGCATCCAGCCGCCGAACGCCGAGATGACGATCGTGAGCGCCGGCAGCGTCCCGTGCTTGAGGACGGACAGGACGAACGCCCAGCTCTGCTCCGGCTCGTCGAACGTGAACACGTCGTACGCGCCGATGCGCGGCAGGATCTGCCACTGCACGGAGAACAGGTAGGCGAGCAGGAGGGCGACCCAGAAGTAGGGCAGCGACTGCAGGAGCGTCGAGCCGGGGACGAGGTTGTCCACCCAGGTCCCGCGCTTCCAGCCGGCCCAGGCGCCGAGACCGACGCCGATGAGGACCGAGATGATCGTCGCGAGCCCGACGAGCCCGATGGTCCAGGGCAGCGCCTGACCGATCAGCTCCGTGACGGGCGTGGGGTACTTCGTGACCGAGACGCCGAGGTTGCCCCGGAAGAGGTTCCCCCAGTACTGCAGGTACTGCTCCCACATCGACTGGTCGGACTCGGCACCGAGCAGCAGCCGGACGGTCTTCTCGACGCCGGGTGGGATCTCCCCGTTGCGCGCCATCTTCGCGAGGATGATGTCGGCCGGGTTGCCCGGCAGCAGGCGGGGGATGAAGAAGTTGAGCGAGATGGCAGCCCAGAGCGTGATGACGTAGAACGCGAGCCGTCGCGCGTAGAACTTCACGTGTCACCCCTGTCCATAGCGGTTCCTCCTCGAACCTTGCGGGTGGTGGATCACATCATGGTGAAGCGGGTGAGCGTGCGGCAACGGCCTCACGCCCACCCGCTTCCGGAGCCGTTCGGGGCTCCACCGTCCAGGGCGAGGCCCCGGGTCGCCGTCCAGGGCGAGCCCGGGGCCTCGTCGCCTCAGCCGACCGGCTGGAGCTTGGACAGGATGTACCCGGCCGAGTTGGAGCCCCACGCCGGCGGGAAGGCGTAGAGGTCGTCCTCGGTCGGCCAGCCCGTGAAGTCCTTGTCGTTGAAGAACGTCTGGGTGGCGTTCACGACGACCGGGATGTACGGCAGGTCGTTGACGATGTGCTCCTGGATGATCGCGTACTGCGCGAGGCGCTCCGCGTCGTCGTTCGTCTGCGACGCGGCGAGCACCGCGGCGTCGACCTCGGCGTTGGAGTACCGGGAGATGCCCCAGGCGCCGGCGTCGAGCATCTCGCCGACGGGGTTCGTCATGTCGGTGGTGAACCAGTCGCGGTAGATCTGGAACGGGTCGGCGACCGGCGTGCCGATCATGCCGCCGACGATGAGCTCGAAGTTGCCGGACTGGCGGCCGTCGGAGAACTCGTTCCACGAGACGGTCGAGGCGATGACCTCCATGCCGGCGGCCTTGGCCTGCTCCTCGATCAGCTTGGCGGCGTCGTTGTAGTCGCTCCAGCCGTCGACGGAGGTCAGCTTCATGGAGACGCGCTGGCCGTCCTTCTCGTAGATGCCGTCGCTGCCCTTGGTGTAGCCGGCGGCCTCGAGGATCGACGCGGCCTTGGCCGCGTCGGCGCTCTGCGACGCCTCCTTCGGCATGCCGTCCGCGATCCACGCGTCGTCACGGCCGAGGAGCGCGAACGTCGGCGAGATCTCCTTGGTCAGGCCGACGAAGGCCTTGTCCTTGATGACACCGCGGTCGATGGCGGCGTCGAGCGCCTGGCGGACGGCGACGTCCGTCTGCGCGCCCGTGCAGCCGAGGTCGGCGTTGGAGCACGTGTAGAGGACCGTCGGGTCGATCGGCGTGTTGACGTAGCCCATGTCGACGCTGTCCGGGTCCGGCACGAACATGGCCGTCCAGTCGATCTGACCGGCCTTGAGCAGGTCCTCGGCCGAGGCGTTAGCGTCGATGCCGAGGTAGCGGAGGTTCTTCACCGCCGGAGCCCCGCCCCAGTAGTCCTCGTTCGCGTGCAGCGTGTAGGACGCGTCCGAGACCTTGTCGACGATGTACGGGCCCGTGCCGACCGGGGTCTCGTTGACCCAGGACATGAGCTCCTCCTCCGTCTTGTCCTTCCAGATGTGCTCCGGGAGGATCGTCGTCTGGAGGATGGCGGACTCGTTCGTGAACGCCGGGGCGTTGAACTTGAGCTCGACCGTGGTGTCGTCGGTCGCCGTCGCGGAGTCGAGGTAGCTCGCCTTCGCGACCGCGTTGGTGAGCGAGTAGACGACGTCCTCGGCCGTGAAGTCCTCGCCGTCCGTCCAGGTCACGCCGGAGCGGACCTTGATCGTCATCGAGGTGCCGTCGGCGCCGAACTCGTAGGACTCACCGAGGATCGGCACCGGGTCGCCGGCCGCTGCCTTGTTGAACAGGAAGAGGGGCTCGTAGACCGGGCCCTGGGTCGCGTGCAGGAAGCCGGGGATGTACGGGTTGAAGTTCGCCTTGATCGGCGTCTGCGAGCCGGCCCAGATGTTCAGCGTCGCACCGTCTCCGCCGGCCGCACCACCGTCTCCCCCGCCCTCGGAGGTCTCGCCACCCGTGCCGTCGCCCGTGCCGGGGTCGTCCGACCCGCCGGTGGAGCAGCCGGCCGCCAGGAGCGCAAGCCCCGCCGCCGCGGCCACCAGCGTGGCGACCCTGCGCCGTCCTGTGCTTCGAGTCATCTACTCGATCCTTTCTCAGTCACTCGCAACGCGTCCATGCGTCGCTCCCACCTCGTCGGGGGGTGTACCGCTCACGCTAACCGCTGGATCGCGATCGCGCATCCGTTCTGGAAGGAAAGTTGCCTAATTGAGACCTGCGAGGTCGGTGACCCCCTCCGACGGGTCGACATCAGCAGGATTTTGACGGCTCTACGAGGCTGAAGAGACGGATGGAACGCGTTCGGCGCGTGTCGCCGCGCCTCCCTTCCCAACCGTTCGCGTCAGCGGTGCCAGAGATCGTTTCGCGTGCGCAGCACGGGCGCGCGGCCGAGGGCGCCGGAGTCGACCGTGCCCGACGCCGACCCGCTCGAGGCGGTGACGAGCAGCTCGAGCGTCTCCCCGGGCAGGACCGTGCGCAGCATGTCGTCGGCCACCGCCTCCGGGACGACGCGGTCGGCGAGCACCGCGACGTCGGCCAGCACGACGCGCGCCCTGACCCGGACCAGCCAGCCGCCGTCGACCGGCTCGACGTCGACGCTCGCGCCGGACGCCGCGTCCGGCCAGGCCACGCCGTCCGGGCGGCACAGCGGCGCCGTGGCGCGACGGGGCGAGGGGTGGGGCGGCCCCGACGGCGCGGCGTCGTCGGCCTCGCTCAGGTCCGCGACGAGGATCTCCTCGCGCCGTCGCCGCGGGAGGGCGACCGCTGGCGGGACCGGCAGCCACGCGACGCCGCGCGCGGCGACGCTCGCCGGGAGCACGACCCGCTCGACCTCGCCTTCATGGACGTGGACGCGGCGCACCAGCACCTCGGTCGACCACGCGTCGTCGGTGTCGTTGACGAGCACGACGTGCGGTGCGCCCTCGCGGGGCTGGATCGACAGGGCACGCGGGGCGAAGGCCGTGCGCAGCGCGTACCAGACGGGCTTGCGGCGTCCGCCGTGGTCGACGATCGACCAGGAGATGCCGGGCCAGGCGTCGTTCATCTGCCACACGAGCATGCCGGCGCTGCGCGGCCAGTGGCCGCGCAGGTGCTCGGCTGCCGTGCGCATCGCGTCGGCCTGGAGGAGCTGGGTCGCCCAGAGCCAGTCGTCGAGGTCGGCCTCCAGCGCGGCCGGGTCCGGGACGTTGCCGGCCAGACGACCGAGAAGGCTGCGCATCCCGGTGGGCTGACGCTGCCGGGTCGCCATGGCCGCGGACGTCGGCGCGACCGGCCAGGCGTCGATGGCGCCGGCCAGCGTCGCCCAGGTGGCGGGCGCCTGGTAGCCGAGCTCGGCGGCGAACCGCGGGACCTGGTCCCGATAGGTCGAGTGGTCCCGCAGGTTCCACTGGTCCCACAGGTGGGTCGATCCGTCGCCGTCGACGTTCGCGGCGACGTCGGGGCCGCTGGAGAACGGGCTGGACGGGACGTACGGGACCCCGGGCGCGTGCTCCGCGACGATCGCCGGGAGCAGGTGGTGGTAGTAGCCGTCGCCCCAGGTGCGGCCGGCGACGCGCGCCTGCCAGCCCCAGTCCTCCCAGCCGAGCAGGCACTCGTTGCCGCCGTTCCAGACGACGACGCTCGGGTGCGCCGCGAGCCGTCGCACCTGCTCGGTGGCCTCGGCGACCACCTCGGAGCGCAACGGCTCCTCCTCGGGGTAGGCGGCGCAGGCGAACGCGAAGTCCTGCCAGACGAGCAGCCCCGCCTCGTCCGCGAGGTCGTAGAAGAGGTCGTCCTCGTAGCGGCCGCCGCCCCACACGCGCAGCATCGTCATGTTCGCCTCGACGGCCTGCGCGACGCGCTCGCGATAGCGCTCGGGCGTCACGCGGGCGGCGAGCTGGTCGTCCGGGATCCAGTTCGCCCCGCGGGCGAACACCGGTCGACCGTTGACGACGACGGTGCACGCGCGGCCGTGCTCGTCCGGCGTCGTGTCGAGGTGCGCGTGCCGGAAGCCGACCCGTCCGGCGTGCAGCTGCGGCGAGCCGACCAGCGTCACGCCGACGTCGTGCAGCGTCGCCCGGCCGTACCCGCGCGGCCACCACAGGTCGGCGTCGGTGAGCTCGACGGGCAGGCGCAGCGTGGCCGAGCCCTCGACGTCGGCGCGCCAGGTCAGCTCCCCCAGGCGCACCTCGACCGATCCGCTCGCCGCGCCGTCCCCCGTCGCGGCGTCGAGCGCGACCTCGACGACGAGCGTCCCCTCGCGCAGGTCCTCCGCGACCTCGGTGCGCGTCCTCGTCCGCAGGCGCGCGCCGCGCCACGACACCAGCTCGGCGCGCCCGATCCCGGCCGTGATCATCGGCGGTGCCCAGTCCCAGCCGGCGCTGCACGCCGTCACTCGCAGGCGGTTGTACTGGTGCTCCCAGTCGTACGGGAGCTGGCCGCCGGGGTCGGCCGCCTCCGCCGCGTCCATCGCCCGCGCCGCCGAGTCGATCTCGATCGCGAGGTCGCTGCCGCCCGGGCGCAGGTGGGGGCCGACGTCGATCCGGTGGGTGCGGTTGGCGCTCGCGAGCTCGGCGACGACGACGCCGTCGACGAGCACGCGCGCCACCGTCTCGACGCGGGTGAGCACCAGCTCGTGCCGGAGGGCGGCTGCATCGGCGCCGGCGGGGTCGGCGGGGAGCCCGATCCGCGTCCGGTACACCCAGTCGCTCTCGCCGATCCAGGCGGCGGCCGCCGTCCCGTCGTTCCGGTACGGGTCCTCGACGAGGCCGGCGGCGACGAGCGCGTCGTGCGCGTTGCCGGGAGCGCGCGCCGGGACGCCGGACCGGGCCGCGGCGAGCACGTGCTCGGGCGGGAGGGCGCCGGACCGGCTCGGCCGCGCCTCGCGCAGCGCGAGGGTCCAGACCGTCAGCTCCGTCGTCGCCACCGCGCCCGGCTCGTCGGGGAGCCGGAGGGTCGTCGCCCCGGCGGTGTCGTGGGAGGTGGTCATCAGGACTCCGGGTAGTCGGTCGGGGCGGTGTAGCCGGCGGGGATGCGGGGTGGCGTCACGTCGCCGACGTCGTGCAGCAGGACCTCGGCGAGCCGGGCGCCGGCGCCGGTCAGCTCGATCTCCAGCGCGCCGTCGCCGGGCGTCGCGACGATGTGGAGCCGGCCGGCGCCCACCGTCCCGCCCTCGGCGATCACGGCGCCGTCGCGGAGCACGCGGTGGGACACGACGCGCTGCCCGTCACGCAGGTCCTCGACGAGCCGCACGTGGTCGAACGCGCGGGCCGCGGGGACCTCGACGCGCCAGGTGCTGCCGCCGGCGTGCGTCGCCGACTCGGTCGGCGTGACGCGGACCGGGTCGGCGAACCGGCGCCGCAGCTCGGCCCCGAGCTCCTCGACGCGAGCGAGGTCGGCGGGGTCGAGGCGGCCCCGGTCGTCGGGCGGCACGTTGAGCAGGAGGTTGGCCCCGAGGCCGACGGAGCGGTAGTAGATGGCGAGCAGGTGCTCGAGCGACTTGGGCTCGTCGTCCGCCCGCCAGAACCAGCCGCGGCGCAGCGAGACGTCGCACTCGGGCGGGAGGTAGAGCGCGTCGGCGTGCTCGATGGTCTCGACCGTGTAGTTGCTCATCTGCGAGTGCGTCACGACGTACTCGACCGGGTCGGTCGCGAGGCCGTCCTCGTTGCCGACCCAGCGGATCGTCGGGTCGCCCATGTTGAAGACCATCGCGTCCGGCTGGTGGGTGCGCGCGACGTCCATGATGCGCCGCCAGTCGTAGCGGTAGCCCTCGGAGCCCGCGCCGTCGAACCAGAGCTCGACGAGCGGTCCGTAGCGCGTGCACAGCTCCGTGAGCTGCGCGACGTAGAGGTCGGCGTACGCGTCGGGGTCGGCGTAGGCGGGCGCGTTGCGGTCCCAGGGCGAGAGGGAGAGGCCGAGACCGATGCCCGCCTCCCGGCACGCCCGCGCGACCTCGGCCACGACGTCCCCGCGACCGTCCCGCCACGGCGAGGAGGCGACGGAGTAGTCGGTCGTCGCCGTCGGCCAGAGGCAGAAGCCGTCGTGGTGCTTGGCGGTCAGGACGAGGTAGCGCGCACCGATCGCGCGGGCGGCCTCGACCCACTCCCGGGCGTCGAGGTCGCTCGGGTCGAACGCCGCGGGCGGGATGGTGCCGTCGCTCCACTCGACGCCGCGGAAGGTGTTGACGCCGACGTGGACGAACAGGCCGATCCCCCACGACTGCCAGGCGAGCTGCTGCGGGGTCGGCGCGAGGGGTGGGGCGGAGGCGGTCACGGGGATCCGTTCTGGTTCGAGGGGAGGGGCGGGGTCGAGGCTGCTGGAGGTTCGTGCGGGGGGCCGACGGTCAGGTGCCGTAGACGTCGTCGCGCAGCCGGGCGGCGGCGATCGCGACGGCGCCGTCCACGACGGCGTCGGCACCGAGGCCGGTGGGGCGGACGTCGAGGTCGATCGGGACGAGCGAGGCGAGCTCGGCGCGGACCCGCCTCGCGAGGTCGGTGCCGCCGGCGGCACCGACGGGACCACCGAGCACGACGCACTCGGGATCGAGGATCGTCGCGATCAGGCTCGTCACCTCGGCGATCCGCCGCGCGACGGCGTCGGCTCCCCCGCGCTCGTCGACCCGCCCCAGCGCGGAGCGGCCAAGGAGGTCCTGGAGCCGGAGCGGAGCGTCGGTGCCGCGGTCGTCGGCGCCGCGGTCGTCGCCGGCGGCCCCCGTCGCCGCGCGCGAGGCGACCGGGAGCACGGCAAGGCCGATCTCGCCGGCGAACCCGCGGGCACCGCGCAGCGGCTCGCCGTCGAGGATCGTCGCGGCGCGGACGCCCTCGGCGAGGTGGAGGACGGTGTAGCGCGCGCGGTCGCTGGCGTTCCCGGTCATCCCCTCGGCGAGCGCGAGCAGGTTGACGTCGTTCTCGACCTGGACCGGGCAGCCGAGGCGGCGCGCGAGCTCGGCGACCGGCTCGGGATGCCAGTCGGGGTGGCCCCACACGTACGTCGCCTCGCCGTCCGGCCCGACGACGCCCGGCATGCCGACGACGACACGACCGAGCGCGCGCTCGTCGACACGGAGATCCCGGAGCACCGAGCGGACGGCGTCGACCACACCGTGCCGGTCGAGCGTCGTGGCGTCGGCGAGCGCGCGGCCGGCGAGGTCGGCGACGACGACGCGGACCGTCCCCGGCATCAGCTCGACGCCCGCGGCGAGGGCCAGCTCGGTCACGGCTCGGAAGTGCACGGCGTTCGGGCCGCGCCTGGTCGAGACCACCTCACCGACGGGCTCGACCACGCCCGAGGCCACCAGACGGGCGACGAGCTCGTTGAGCGAGGCGCGGGACATGCCGATCCGCTCGGCGAGGTCGACCCGCGAGGCCGGGCCGTCCGCGAGCAGGAGGTCGACGACGGTGCGCTCGTTGGCGGACAGCCGCCGTCGCGCGTCGCTCCCGGTCATAATAGTTAGGCTACCTGATTGATACTCCGTACGCCGCCCGAACGGTGCTGTACTTGGAGCATGAGCTCCGTCAGCCCCGCCACACCGCCGGTGCGCGTCGTCCTGCTGTGCGGGCCGGCGGGGAGCGGGAAGTCGTACCTGGCTCGGGCCATGGCGCGCGAGGGCTGGGTGCGGCTCTCGATCGACGAGCTCGCGTGGGAGCAGGGCCTGCGTCACCACCCGCTGCCGGACGAGCGGCTCGCGCGACTGAACGAGGAGCTCCAGGACCGGCTTCTCGCGACCGTGGCGCGGGGCGACGACGTCGTCGTCGACGCCTCGTTCTGGTCGCGCCGGCGCCGCGAGGACTACCGGAGCCTGCCCTACCCGCGGGCCGTGGAGGTCGAGGTCTGGTACCTGCGCACGCCGGAGCCCGTGCTCCGCACCCGCATCGCCGCGCGGACGAACTCCGGCCCCGACGACGTCGCGCTCACCCAGGACGTGCTGACCGGCTTCCTCGCCGGGTTCGAGGTGCCGACCCCGGACGAGGGCCGGCTGCGGGTGATCGACGCCGACGAGGGCTGACCGCGCGTCGCTAGCCCCCGACGATCACCGTCGGCGCCCCCGGCCCGGGCACGATCGGCGACCCGTGCATCGACTGGTCCCCCACGCGCGCGGCGGGGAACCCGCCGACCAGCACGGTCATGCTGCCCATCGCGATGCCGTTCGGCGCCGGCGAGACGCACACGATCCCGCCGGGGGTCGCGTTGGCCACGGCGGCCGGCGCGCCGCCGACCAGCACCGTCATGACGCACGCCGCCGGCGTGATCGGGCCGCCGACGTGGGGCTTGGGACCGTCCGACAGCGGGCAGACGACGGTGTCCCCCGCGCGCAGCCACGGACCGGTCGGCACGGCTCAGCCCCGCCCGCGCGACCCGGGGGTCGCCGGCCGGCCCGCCCCGGCGGCTCCGGCCGGAGCGCCGGCTCCCCGCACCTCGTCGATCACGGCGTCGCGCACCTCGTCGCGACCGCCGACCGCGCTCGTCATCCGTCCCACCTGACCCGCCTCACCGGACCGGGCTCACCCACCGGTCTCACCGGAGGTGTCGGCGCCGGGCTCGACGGGCACGAGCCGCACGAGGTTCCCGCCGAACGAGACCCCCTGGGCGCACGTCGTCGGCGGCGGCGTCTGCCCGAACGGCGTCCCGGGCTGGCGGCAGGACAGCGAGAACCGCAGCTGCGCGTCGCCGGGGACCACGATCGGCGTCTGGAAGTGGAAGTCGGAGTCGCGGAAGTTCTCCAGCCCCAGCTCGGTCACCACCTCGAGGCCGGCGTCGGACAGGACGGACAGCGTCACCGTCCCGAAGTCGCCCTGCGGGTTGTTGAACAGCAGGCTGTAGACGCGCAGCGTCTGCCCGGACGGGACGACATAGCTGTCGGCGTCGGACCCGCCGATGCCGGCCGAGGTCTCGAGCCGTCCGACGGTCGGCGTCAGCACCTCCGTCGCGGGCAGCAGACCCTCGCGCAGCGCGGACATCTCCTCGATCTGCGCCTCGCCCTGCGCCGCGGCCGCGTCGGCCGCCTGCCCGGCGGCCGCCGCGTCACCCTGCGCGGCCTCCGCGGCTCCCTTGGCGTCCTCGGCCGCGCTCTGCGCCGCGGCGACGTCCTCCGCGACCGCGGCCCTCGCCGCCGCCGACACGGCGGGCTTGACGAGCAGGAACCAGAGCGCGACCAGCAGGAGCAGCAGCGCGAGCAGCGCCAGGAGCGCCTTGAGGAACCACGGGGGAAGGGTCGGCCGCTGCACGTGCGCCGCGTCGAGGATGACGGGGGTGGAGTTCGCCGGCGCCACGGTCACGGCGAACGGGAACGTCGTGTCGGCGCCCCGCCAGATCCGCTTGGGCGGCTTGACGCGCACGGTGGTGAACGCGGCCTCCCCCGGCGCGACGGTGAGGTACTCGGGGTCGACGGCGAACCGCAGGCCCTTGCCCTCGTCGGCACCCTTGACCGTGACGCTCACCGGGGTGTTCCCGCGGTTGTCGATCGCCACCTGGTGCTTGGCGCCCATCCGCCCGGTCGACGTGCGCGGCAGGATCTCGGCCGTCGACTCCAGGTAGGGCAGCACCTCGACGGTCCCCTCCGGGACCACGACGCCGGTGGCGTCGTCGATCGGCACGACGCGCACGCCGTAGTCGAGGGTGCCGGCGGCGACGCTGGCGCTGCGCGGCGGGGCGAACGTGATCGTCGCGGTGGTCGAGGTGTCCGGGTAGAGGCCGTCGATCCGAGCTGGCTCGACCGTCGCCCACGAGGCCGGGACCCCGAGGATCTCGATCCGGTACCCCTCGACCGTCGTGCCGCCGTTGCGGATGCTCAGGGGCACCACGGCCTGCTCCCCCGGTACCAGCCGGACGTGCGCGCCATCGAGCGTGGCTGTCGTGGTCATGCCCCGACGCTAGGAACGCGGCGGGATCGAGCGGGAGGCGGCCGGGACGGCCGTTCGGGCAACGCGGTTGCCCGTTGAGCCGTTGTTGAGTGCGCGATCAGTCAACCGAGGATGCTGTCCTTCTGGGCACCCGAGGATGCCCGGGAATCACGCAGGGGGGAGCCGGGACGGACAACTGTGTGAGGTGGAGCAATGAGCGTGTCGACGGGCACGACCGGGACGCTGACGTCCCGGGTCCGGGTGTGGGTGAGCGCGAGCGACCCGATCTCGCTGGCGGGGGTGATGAGCGCGCTGCGGTCGCGTCCGGAGCTCTCGCTCGTGAGGGATCCGGACGCGAACGACGCCGAGGTCGCGGTGGTCGTGACCGATCGTGTGGACGAGCAGGCGCTGCGGGCGGTGCGCAGCGCGCGACGCAACCACGGCGTCCAGGTGGTCCTCGTCTGCGGCCGGCTCGGTGACGACGACGACGTCGTGGCCGCGGTCGAGGCCGGGGCGCTCGGTCTGGTGCGGCGCTCCGAGGCGACGCCCGAGCGGCTGGTCTCGGTGATCCGGGGCGCCAGCCACGGCGAGGGGACGGTCCCGCCCGACCTGCTCGGCCACCTCCTGGACCAGGTCGGCTCGCTGCAGCGCCAGGTGCTGCGTCCGATGGGTCTCACGTTCACGGGGCTCACGACGCGGGAGGTCGACGTGCTCCGGCTCATCGCCGACGGCTTCGACACCGCCGAGATCGCCCGGAACCTCAACTTCTCCGAGCGGACCGTGAAGAACGTGCTGCACGACATCACGACGCGGCTGCAGCTTCGCAACCGTCCCCACGCCGTCGCGTACGCGCTGCGCGAGGGCCTCATCTAGCCGCGCCACCCGCCGGCCGGCGTCGGTCGGCCGGCACCCGCGGTGCGGGCGAGGCTCGGCCGGGACACCGGGCCGAGGGGGCGGCACCCCGGGCCGCTGCCCGTTCGGGCAGCCCCGGTGCCCGCTCCGGTGACCGGCAGCCCTGCCGTCGCGACATCGACGCTCGCGACGCTGACACCCACGAGCGCTGAGGAGGTGCGGCGATGAGGCGTGCGCCGTTGATGCGTGAGCGTGCGCGCGTGCGCCGGCCCACGTCCGTGACGGCGACGCTGTCCTGCGTCGCGCTCGGGGCGAGCCTCGCGATCGCCGCCGTCGTGGTCGCCCCGAGCACGAGCGCCGAGCCGGCCATCCCGTGGCTGCCGGTCCTCGAGGGCGACGTCGCCCCGCGGCTGGCCTTCGCCGACGACGGCGTCGAGGTCGCGCGCACGTTCGTCGACGACGCGTGGAGCGAGGACGACGACGTCTTCCCCTTCCGCGACCCGGACCGTCGCTACCTCGCCGACTACCGCACGACCTGGGTCGACGCCGACCGCGTCTCGACGCAGCCGGCCGTCGAACGGGGCTGGTACTCGGAGGGCGGGGCCGTCGTCGCGTTCGTCTCGAACGCCGACCTGACCGGCGGCCCGGTGTTCCCTGGCGGCGACGTCTACGCGCAGGGGATCGACGACAACGAGGTGACCTGGATCGCCCGGCTCACGTGCAACGCCGCCGTCGAGTCCCACCCCGCCGTGAACCCGGCCCACGACGGCGTCGCCTACGCGACCAACGCCGACGAGAACGGCGAGCCCGGCTCCGACTTCGACATCGTCATGACCCAGATGTGGGCGGACGACGGCATCGACGCCTGCGGAGGCGACCTCGTCACCACGCCGCTCGCGACCGGCCCCGGCGACCAGCTCTGGCCGTCGTGGAACGACGTCGAGATGCAGCTCGTCTACTCCTCCTCGAGCGACCCGGGCGCCCCGGCCGACCTCTACGTCGTGCCGGACCCGCAGGACAACGGGCCGGGCGCGGAGCCGACCTCCTACCAGGTCACGAGCACGGCGGCCGACGAGACGCAGCCCACCGTCATCACCGCGACGCGGATCGACGAGTCGTCCTGGACGGCCATCGCCTTCCGGACCGACGAGTTCCGCCCCGACGGGTCGCTCGGGCTGGTCATGTGCGCCGACCTCGCCTGCGCCGACGGGCCGTTCGACGGGGCGATCGACCTCTACCGCGACGACGCGCGCGCTCGCATCCAGGGGTCCCAGCCGAGCTGGCTCGAGGCCGACTTCCCGGAGGGCTCCACGAGCGGCGAGTTCGGCGTCATGGATCTCGCCTTCACCAGCACGTCGGGCAGCCCGGACGGGGACGTCTGGGTGGCCCACGTGACCTCGCCCGACTCCGACCCGCAGATCCAGGACCAGGGGCGCGCGGTCGCCGACCCGCTGGTGACGGAGGGCAACCCGACCGGCCTGCCGTCCTGGCCCTACCCCGGGAGCGACACCAGCGGCGGCCTCCTGCTGTCCCAGGACGGCGACGACGCCAACGTCGACGACGTGCTCGCGTCCGACGGCACCGACCGTCGTGTCCTGACCTCGGGCACCCGACCCTCCCCCAGCGGCGTCGACGTGCCAGCGGACGAGGACGGTCCGGCCTACAGCCCCGACGGCCGCACGATGGTCTACTCGGTCGCGACGTGCGACTGCCACCCGTCGATCGAGTGGCACGGCCGTCAGCTCGTCGTCGCGGCCGCCGACGGGACCTCGCCGACGCCCCTGACCTACCCCCACGACCTCATGGACCTCGACGTCGACCCGGTCTGGTCGCCCGACGGGACCCGGATCGCGTTCGTGCGCTACTCCACGGCCACCGGCCCCTGGCTCGGGTACCCGTCCCTGTCACCGGGCGGCTACCAGCCGCCCGTCATCATGGTGCTCGACCTGCGGACCATGCTCGTCGAGCCGCTGCTCTCGGCCGACCCGCGGGAGAGCCAGGTCGGCAACCTCGACCCGGCCTGGTCCCCGGACGGCACCCGCATCGTGTTCACGGCCGAGGCCGAGGTCCACGACGGGGCGCCGGGCCCCCTCGGCGTCTTCCTCGCGGACGTCGCGGCGCGGACCGCGATCCCGATCGGACAGTCCCGGACGATCACCTGTCCCGACGCGACCTGCGCCCCCCACGAGGAGCAGATCGCCCTGGTCGGGCGCCACCCCTCCTGGTCGCCGGACGGCCGGGCGCTCGTCGTCGCGGACGCGACGCTCACCGCGAAGTACGGCGGCCTCGTCCACGACGGCCGCGGTGCGCTCTCGATCGCGACCCTCGACCCCGAGGCCGACGGTGGCGAGATGGTCACGCGGATCCAGCTCCTCACCCGCCCCGCCGTCCTCGCCACCGAGGTCGACGCGGGCGCGGTCGACGCGACCTGGCGCCGGCTCACCGCCGTCAGCACGCCGGCGTGGTCGCCCGACGGCGCGCGGATCGCGTTCGTCGGCGCCGACGTCGACGGCGCCCGCGACGTGTGGACCGTGGGTACGGACGGCTCCGGCCTCACCCGAGTGACGGACGACCGGACCGAGCAGCGCGACCCGGCGTGGCAGGCGGCGCCCGACGTCGCCGCCGAGGTGTCCTCCGCGGCGTCGACGCTCACCCGGGGCGACGCGACGACGGTGACGTCGACGGTGCGGCCGGTCGGCGGCGCGGCCCCCGCCTCGACCCTCACGATCCACCTCCCGACCGGCCTCACCGCTGACTGGTCGGCCGCGTGCGGCTGGCCGACGGCCGACCCGGACGGCGGCGGCACGGTCGTCACCTGCGCGGTCCCGCCGCTCCCCGCCGGCGGGTCCTTCGCGGTCACGCTCGACGTCACGGCGTCGCGCGACGGGCAGCACGTCGTGACCGCGACGGTCGCGCTCGCGTTCCCGGACGCCGACCCGGACAACGACACGGCCTCGACCACGATCGACGTCCAGGCGCCGCCGCCCCAGCGCGTCGACCGGCCCCGCCTGGCGTTCACCGACGACGGCACCGCGGTCGCGACCGAGTCGCTCACGCGCGGCGAGGAGGGCTACGGCTGGCTCGGGCAGCAGGGCGGCCGGATCACCGAGCAGGCCAGCATCCTCGAGCCGGACGGCTACTACGGCAGCATGTCCGTCTGGATCAGCTCCGGCGCCTGGACCGAGGGCGGCGAGGAGAACCTGTTCCCGAACGGCGACATCTACGTGACGCTGGCCAACTGGCAGGGCGACGTCCGGCTGACCTGCGACGACTCCCGCAAGAGCCACCCCGTCCTCGACCCGAGCGGCGAGTGGGTCGCCTGGGCCACCGACCGCGGCGGCGACTTCGACGTCGTCGTCGCGCCGATCACCGACGCCGACCCGTGCACCCAGCCGCCGGAGATCGTCGTCGTCGCCGGCGGCCCCGGCGACCAGACCTGGCCGACGTGGGCCGGCGAGCACGGCGTGATCGTCTACGCGTCGAACACGGCGTCGGGCGAGCCGAGCGACCTGTGGGCGGTCTCCCGGGACGGGGACGGCGGCGCGGCCCAGCAGCTCACCGACACCCCGGCCGACGAGACGCAGCCGTCCGCCGTCGACGTCATCGCCTGGTACGACGGGATCTCCTACGTCGACTCGATCGCGATCGCAGCGCGCAGCGATGCCGTCCGGCCGGACGGGTCGATCGTCGTGCTGCAGTGCGACTCCTACATCGTGGTCGACGGCGGCGGGTGCGGCGCCCCGGTCGACCCGTACGCCGCGGACCCCGGCGCCCGCGTCCAGGGCAGCGAGCCGGCGTGGAGCGGGAGCGCGACGTGGGAGGAGGGCAGCGACCTCGCCTTCACGACGACGGCCGACTCCCCGCTCGGCAGCCCGTGGACGGCCGAGGTGGCGCTGCGCGACCGGACGGCGAACGAGCCGAACGGCGCGGCGGTGGTCCAGTGGCAGGAGCGCGGGTCCTCCGAGCCGCTCACGAGCCGGACGCACCCCACCTGGCTCAGCACCTGGAGCCCGTACGAGATCCCGGGCGGCGACGTCGAGTGGGCGGCCCAGCTCGAGGTGACGAGCAACTCCAGCCAGGGCGCGATCCACGACGTGCGCGCCACCGACTACAGCCAGCGCCGCACGGTCCTGGACCAGGAGGTCCTGATCGAGCCGTGGGAGTACCTGTGGTGGCCGGACGAGCGTCAGCCCGCCTACAGCAGCGACGGCGACCTGCTCGCGTTCTCGACGGACGTCTACGTCGAGAGCGAGGGCGAGGTGGACGCGCCCGAGCGCGTCCTCGGGGTGGTCGACTGGAACGGCGTCCCCGTCATGTCGCCGCTGGCGTACGAGACCGAGACGGGCGCGCGCGACGTCGACCCCGTCTTCTCCCCCGACGGCACGCGGCTCGCCTTCGTCCGCTACCCCGCGCTGGCCCAGGGCGAGGCCCAGACCTCGACGGCTCCCGCCGGCTACGGCCCCGGCCGGGTGATGGTCGTGACGCTCGCGACCGGCGCCGTCGAGGAGCTGCTCGCGAGCGAGACCGAGGGGATCGGCGAGCTCGACCCGGCGTGGTCGCTCGACGGCAGGACGATCGCGCTCAGCCGCGTCGACGGCCGTCCGGCCGGAGAGCCGGTCGACCTCGGCATCCACCTGGTCGACGTCGCCACGCGTCAGGCGCGCCAGCTCCGCGTCGGTGTCGGCTGCGCGACGACCTGCACCGGCCAGCGACCGGTGCTCGGCCGGCACCCCGCGTGGTCGCCCGACTCCAGCCGTCTCGTCGTCGCCGACCTCTCGGTGCCGGCGGCGTCCGGCGGCGGCACCGTCGTCGACGCGCGCGGCTCGCTCGCGATCGTCCGGGTCACGGGGACCGGCGCCGCCGGGACGGTCGAGGCCGGGGAGTCCATCGTCGTGCTCGACGCGACGTCGCGGGCCGACGCGCGGCAGTGGGGCTCTCTCGTCAACCCCGCCCAGCCCGCGTGGTCGCCGGACGGCGAGCGGATCGCGTTCACGGCGCAGCACGCCGGTCTGTCCGCGTCGACCGACATCGCGACCGTGCGGGTCGACGGCAGCGACGTGCGGTGGGCGACCGACGACCCCTCGCGCCAGACCGACCCGGCCTGGCAGCCCGACGGCCTCCCCACCCCGACGCCGACGCCGACGACTCCCACCCCGACCCCGACCCTGCCGGGACCGCCCGACCTCGGCGTCACGATCGAGGTCACGACGCCGGTCGCCGTGACGGACTCGGCGCTGCCCGTGCTGTGGCAGGGCGGGCAGAGCGGCGAGGTGCGGATCACCGTGCGCAACCACGGCGGGTCACCCGCCCCCGGCTCCGCGCTCGACGTCGTCTGGCCGGCCGGGCTCGTGCCGACGGCCAGCGGGTCGAGCACGGGCGCGTGCCTGGCCGCGTCGGACCGGTGCCAGCTCGGCAGCATCGCCGCCGGCGCACAGGTCGTGCTCACCGCCGCCGTCGCCGCCACCGGGCCCGTGACCCCGCCGGCGCCGGTGGAGCGCTCGCAGCCCGCGCCGAGCGTCGGGCCCGTGACGCCGCCGACCACGACGACGCTCACGGCGTCCGTCACGTCGACCCCCGTCCCGCCCAGCAGCGTCGACGCGAGCGTCCGGGTCGACGCCTCCGACGACGCGGCGAGCTCCACCGTCGAGCTGCGGCTCGCGCAGCTCCGCCTGGCGAGCTCGGTCATGCGGACGGGGACGCCGATCACCGTCATGGGGTACTGGTTCCCGCCCGGTCAGCAGGTCTCGCTCGCGTGGAGCCGGGGCGTCACGTCGAACCCCGGCGCGGTCACCGTCGCTACCAACGGGACGTTCGCCACGACCGTCCTCGCGCTCAACGACGGGCTCCTCGACGACCGCGACCTGCTCGCGCTCACCGCGCCGTCGGGCGCGCCGCCGGGCTGGGGCGACGCGCGCTCGCGCGTGCTCGTCGTGCAGAACACGACCCAGGCCCCCAACTTCCTCTACCGGAACTAGGCGGGTGGTCCCGTGATCCCCCAGGTGGACGACCTGCTCAAGGAGACCGTGCGCTCGGCGCTGGCCGGGTCCGACGTCGACGTCGTGCTCGACGCGCCGACGAAGGAGTGGGCGGCGCGACGCAACGCCCCGACCATCTCCCTCTACCTCTACGACCTGCGCGAGGACCCGCGCCGGCGCAGCCGCGGGGTCATCGAGCTGCGCGGCGACGACGGGCTCGTCACCCGGCGGATGTCCCCGCCGCCGGTGTTCCGGCTCTCCTACCTCGTGACGGCGTGGACGCAGCGGCCGGAGGACGAGCACCGGCTGCTCGACACGGTCCTCGTCCGGCTGCTCGGGCTGCCGACCCTGCCCGGGTACCGGCCGGTCGGGGCGCTCGCGGACTCGGGCATCAGCGCACCGCTCCTCGTCGCGCTCCCGCCGCCGGAGGACCGCGGGCTCGCCGACATCTGGAGCGCGCTGGGCGGGGAGCTCAAGCCGTCCGTCGACGTCGCGGTCATCGTGCCGGCCGACGTGCCCGTCGACGACCACATCGCGCCGCCCGTGCGCGAGGGCCTGCTGCTCGACATGGCGGGGACCGACGGGACCGGCGGCACCGACGCCGGCGTCCAGCGGCACGTCCCGCCGCCGGCGACGGGGGACGGCACAGCCGCGGGTGGTGGCGACGACCGCGGTGGTGGCGGTGACGGCAGCAGCGGCGGGGCGCGCGGGGGGCGAGGTGGTTCCGGCGCGGGCGGCCGCGCGGGCGGCACCGGCCGCGGCGGCACGGGCTCGGGTGCCGGCTCCGCGCGGGACGTCGACGCACCGGATGGCGCCGCGGGCACCCGCGACCCCGGCGAGGACGGTGCCGGCACGGACGGCACGGCGGCGCGTGGTCTCGGGCTCGATCTCGGCGCGCAGGCGCGGCGCGGGCGCCGCCGGACGTCGTCGTGACGCCCGGGACGACCCACCTGCTCGAGCGGCTCCTCGCCGTCCAGGAGCGGGTGGAGGCCCTCGTCGCCGCGCGGCGTGGCGGCGACCACAACCCGGACGACCCGTTCCGCGGGCTCTACGTCGACGACGCGATGGTGGACCACCTGCTCGCCCGCGGCGCGCCGGACGCCGCCGGCGACGGCCTCGCCGGCCCCGACCGGGAGCGCGTCGCGGACATCGAGGCCCGGGCGGACGCGCTGCTCGCCGAGGACGGTCCCGCGCTGCCGCTGCGCGACCTCGAGCTGACGTTCGGGCTCGACGCGCTCGACGTCGAGCTCCTCCTCGTCGCGCTGGCCGGCGAGCTCGACCCGCGTCTCGACCTCCTGTTCGGCTACCTCAACGACGACGTGACGCGGCGCCGACCGTCGGCCGCCGTGGCGCTCGCGCTGTGCGGGCTGCCGATCGCGTCGGCGTCGGCGCGACACCGGCTGCAGCACGGGCCGCTCATCGAGAGCGGTCTCCTCACCCTCGACGAGCCGGACCGGCCGCTCCCCTCGCGGTGCCTGCGCGTGCCCGACCGGGTGGTCGACCACCTGCTCGGCTCCCGGACGCCGGACGCCGCGCTGCGGGACCTGCTCCTCGCACCCGACCCGGTCGAGTGGGGCGACGGCAGCGAGCTCGCCCTCGCGCTCAGCCTCGGGCAGCGGCTGGTCCACCTGCGCGAGGGCGCGACGGGGTCGGGCCGGCTGCTCGCGCTCGACGCGCTCGGCCGGCTGCGTCGCGGCGCGCTCCTGCTCGACGCAGCGGCGCTCGCCCAGCACCCCGACGCCGACGCGCTCGCCCGCACCGCCGTCCGGGAGGCGCTGCTGACCGGGGCCGGTCTCGTCGTGTGCGGGCTGGACCAGCTCGCCGAGCGGCCGGCCGTGCTGCACCGACTGCTCGACCCGCGCGCCACCGTCGTCACCGTCGGGGCGCTCGGCTGGGACCCGGAGTGGAGCTCGGTCGCGCCGCTGCGGCTCGAGGTGCCCGAGAGCACCGTCGCCGAGCGGCTCGCGCTGTGGGACCGGACGCTCGGGATCGACGCCGACGTGGTGAGCGACGGGTCGGGTGAGGGGTCGGTGGTCGGTGGGCGGTCCGGCGAGGGTGCAGCGACGGCCGCGGCCGCACCGTTCCGGCTGCGGCCCGAGCAGGTGGTCAGGGCCGCGCGGACGGCGCGCCAGCTCTCGCAGCTGCGCGGCGCGCTGACGCCGGAGCACGTCCGGCAGGGCGCGCTCGCCGAGAACAGCTCCGCGCTGGAGCGGCTCGCGCGACGCGTGACGCCGGGCGTCGGCTGGGACGACCTCGTGCTGCCGGCCCCGATCCTCGCGTCGCTGCGCGAGATCTCGCTGCGCGCCCGGTTCCGCGAGCGGGTGCTCGGTGACTGGCGGATGCGCCCAGGGGGCGGGCGTGGCATCGGCGTCGCCGCGCTGTTCGCCGGCGACTCCGGCACCGGGAAGACGATGTCGGCCGAGGTCGTGGCCGCCGACCTCGGGCTCGAGCTGTTCGTGGTGGACCTCGCCACCGTCGTCAGCAAGTACATCGGCGAGACCGAGAAGAACATCGAGCGGATCTTCGTCGGCGCCGCCGGGGTCAACGCGGTGCTGCTGTTCGACGAGGCGGACGCGCTGTTCGGCCGGCGCACCGAGGTGCGCGACTCCCACGACCGCTACGCGAACCTGGAGAGCGCCTACCTGCTCCAGCGGCTGGAGTCGTTCGACGGGCTGTGCATCCTCGCGACCAACCTGCGGGCGAACATCGACGAGGCGTTCACCCGGCGCCTCGACGTGCTGGTCGACTTCCCGCTGCCCGACGTCGGACACCGGCTCGCGCTGTGGGACCGCTCGCTCGGCACGGCGCTCCCGCGGGAGGCGGACGTCGATCTCGCGTTCTGCGCCGAGGCGTTCGAGATGGCGGGCGGCGCGATCCGCTCGGCCGCGATCACGGCCGCCTACCTCGCGGCCGCCGACGACGGCGTGCTCCGGATGTCGCACGTCGTCTCGGGCATCCACCGCGAGTTCCGCAAGCTCGGCCGGCTCACGATCGAGCAGGAGTTCGGGCCCTACTGGGAGCTGGTCGAGCGTCCCTGAGCCCGGCCCCGCGCAGGGGCGTCGACCCGTGCACGCGGTCAGGCCGCCCCCGCCGTGGCCACCCCACGACCGGCCGCCGAACACCACCCGGGCCGTCGGTGGACGCCGTGGCCGCGGTGTCCACCCGGGGACCGGACGCGCTCGGCGATCCGGCTCTCCCGTGGACACCGGCCCGCGCGGGACGCCCGAAGGTGCAGCCGCCTCTGCCCTCGCGGGCGCCCGAACCGTCCGTTCGCCGACGCGCGCGTCGACGACCCTCGACGCATGGCGGCGTCGCGGTCCCGTCTCGATGCGCGCGCGGGTCCGACCGCGCGCGACGACTCGCGCCCGCGCCGTCCGGCGCCGACCCCACCGGTGGCGCTCATGCGGCTCCAGGCGACCGCCGGGAACGGCGCGGTGGCCACCCTCGTGCGCACCTCGGGCGCCCGCGCCTCGATCGGAGCCGGCGCCGTCGGGTCGGTCGGCGTCGGGCCTCTCGGCGTCGGGTCGGTCGCCGCCGCGGGACGTGCCACGACGGCCTCGGCCCCCGCCGCGTCGAGGCGCGACGCGGCCGGGGTCGCCGGGGCCGTCGGGCCGGCGGCCGCGCAGGAGGGCGCCACGACGACGGGCACGCCGACGGCGGGCGCCGTGAGCGGGGTGCCGGCGGTCGCGTCGCAGACACCGGCGTCCGCCTCGACGCCGGCGGAGCCCGCGAGCGCAACCACCGAGCCGACGGCGGCCCAGCCGGTGACGGCCGTCGGACCGGCCGAGACGTCGGCCGGCGCCGCGCCCGGGGGTGCAGCTCCCGCGTCGGACGCGGCCCGGGAGGGGCCGGTGCCCGCCGATCCGGCGGCGGCCACCGGCCCGACCGAGGGAGCGTCCACCGCTACGACGGACGAGTCGAGCGCCGGGCCTGCCCTCGCGGCCACCGAGGTCGCGGGAGCCGCGACGCCGACCCGGTCGGCAGCCTCCTCCCCCGGCCTGGCCCGCGCCAAGGCACGGGTCGCCGGCGCGGCGCGGACGCTCAAGCAGCACGGCGCCCCGGCGGCGGCCGGGGCCGCCGGCGTCCGGGCGGCCGCTGCGCCCAGCGGCGAGCGGGAGGCCATCGCCAAGGCCGGCCAGGCGGACGACATGGCGGCGGCCGAGCCCCGACCGTTCGACCGGGCGGCCTTCATCGCGGCCGTCCACCAGGCCATCGCGCAGCAGCAGCCGCGCACGCTCGAGGAGGCCGACGCCCAGTCACGCCCCGACCCCGCCGTCGCGACCTCCGTCCGGCAGACCGTCGCCGCCGGCCAGACGCAGGCGGCGGCGCCCGTCGCCGAGGCGACGACCGCCGCGCCGAGCACGAGCCAGGTCCCCATCGAGGAGCCGGAGCGGCTGGCGCCCCCCGTCGTCGTCCCGGCGCCCGCGATCCACGCGGCCGAGGCGGTGCCCCGGCCGCTGCCGGCGGAGCAGACGAACCTGGCGGCCGGTCCGGCCGCCGTCTCGGACCAGATGGCACTGGCGAACGTCACGGAGGAGCAGCTCGCCCGGTCCAACGAGCCGGAGCTGACCGGCGCGCTCGACGCGAAGCGCGCGGGCGAGGCGCACAGCGCGACGGCGCCCGGCGAGGTCCGCGCCGAGGAGGCCACGGTGCTCGCGGGCGCCCGGGCGGGCGCCGAGGCGGCCGGCGCCCAGGCGAGCGTCGCCATGGTCGGTGCCCGCGACACCGGGCTGGCCGCGGCCCACACGAGCCAGGGCGGCGCCGCTGACCGCACCGCCCAGATGCGCGCCCGCGTCACCGGACGGATCCACGCGATCTTCGACGCGACGAGGACGACGGTGGAGGGGATCCTGGCCGGGATCGGTCCCAGCGTCGAGCAGCAGTTCGTCGCGGGCGAGCAGGCAGCCGCTCAGGCGTTCCAGAACCACCACGACCAGGAGATGGCGGCGTTCCGCGACCGGCGGTACGGCGGCGCCCTCGGCTGGACCGACTGGATCGCTGACAAGCTGACCAGCCCGCCGCCCGAGGTGAACCGGATCATCGAGAGCTCCCGGGCCCTCTACACCGCCCGGATGACGGCCCTCGTCGAGCAGATCGCCGACACGGTCTCGGCCGAGCTCGGCCGCGCGAGCGCCGCGGTCCAGGCCGGTCGCGCGCAGATCGCGGAGTTCGTCGCCTCCCGGCCGGCGCAGGAGCGGCAGGTCGCGCAGCAGGCGGCGACCGAGGTCGGGACCGGGTTCACCCAGCTCGAGACCTCGATCGACGAGAAGGCCACCGCGCTCGCCGACGACCTGGCCGCGCGCTACGTCGAGGCCAGCGCGGCCGTCGACGAGCGGGTCACGGCCATGCGCGAGGCCAACCGGGGGCTCATCGACCGCGCGCGGGACGCCGTCGGCGGCGCCATCACGACGATCCTGAAGATGAAGGACATGCTGACGGGCGTGCTCGCCCGCGCGGCGGGCGCGGTCGACCAGATCATCCAGGACCCGATCGGCTTCCTCGGCAACTTCGTCGGGGCGATCCGCGCCGGGGTCGGGCAGTTCGTCGGGAACATCGCCACGCACCTCAAGCGCGGGCTGCAGGAGTGGCTGTTCGGCGCGCTGGCCGAGGCGGGCATCGAGGTGCCGGAGACGCTCGACCTCAAGGGCGTCATCACGCTCGTGCTGCAGCTCATCGGCGCGACGTGGACGAACCTGCGCGCCCGGATCGTCAAGCGGATCGGCGAGCGCGCGATGGCGGCGGTCGAGCGCGGCGTCGAGGTGATCCAGCTCCTCGTGACCAAGGGCATCGGCGGGCTGTGGGAGTGGATCGCCGGCAAGGTGACGAACCTGTACGAGCAGGTCGTGGAGAAGATCCAGGACTTCGTCGTCACCAAGGTCATCACGGCCGGCGTCACGTGGCTGATCTCGCTGCTCAACCCCGCGGCGGCGTTCATCAAGGCCTGCCGGATGATCTACGACGCCGTCATGTGGTTCGTCGAGAACGCGGCCCGGCTGAAGGACTTCGTCGGCTCGGTGCTGGACTCCGTCGAGTCGATCGCGCGGGGCGGCGTCGGCGCGGTGGCGTCGCTCATCGAGAACACGATGGCCAGGACCGTCCCGATGATCATCAGCGGGTTCGCGAGCCTGCTCGGGCTCGGCGGCATCGCGGCGAAGATCAAGTCGATCCTGCAGACCGTGCAGCGCCCGGTCGGGAAGCTGATCGACAAGGTCGTCGACACCGCGGTCCGGTTCGGCAAGCGCGTCATGGGCAGGCTCACGCGTGGTGGCCGGTCCCGCGGGCCGGGTGCGCGGGACGACGGCGCCCTCGGTCCCGCGCTCCGCACCGCCCGAGCGCTGCTCGCGCGACCGGGCGCGACGCCGGAGACCGTTCGCGCGGCGCTGCCCGGGCTCACGTCCGAGCACGGTCTGCGAGCCGCGTCGCTGCAGGAGACGAGCGGGAGGTTCCACATCCACGTCCAGCGCGAGGACGGCGACACCCCAGCCGTGGCGCTCGGCGGGGGCAACCACACCGACCTCGTCGGACGGCGCGTCTTCGTCGCCGCGGAGAAGAAGATCGCCAAGGTGGTGAAGATCGTCACCGAACACGGGTTCGCCATGCTCCAGTGGGACACCGGGCGGGCCGGACCGCGGAGCAGGAACGGGCCCGCGAGCTTCGGTGTCAAGGCCGACCTGCTCGCGGAGCAGCTCCGGGCCGGTGGACCCGCGTACACGCTGGCGACGGGCAACGAGAACCAGACGACGTACACGATCGACGGCGAGAACCTCCGCGAGACCTACGACGGTCTGACGATCCGCAACGTGTTCTACGGCGGGACCAACGCCTACCTCCACCACCTGCCGGCCAAGCTCGCGCCGCTGCGCAATCCCGACGGCCTCACCTTCCGCTGCCCGGGGACCGGCTCGCGTCCCGCCCACGATGCCGCCCTCACCAGCGCAACGCTCGACCACGCTCAGTCGCTCGCCGTGCACTGGAAGACCCACGGCCACAACGCCACCCAACGCGAGCGGGTCGAGTTCAGCGGGCAGTCGGAGAACCTCGTGGTGCTCTGCCGCTCGTGCAACAGCTCGAAGGGCTCGGGGGGCGTCACCTACGTGCGGGTCATCGGCGTCGCGTTCACGGGCCCGAACGGCGATCGCTGATCTCGCGCGTGGCTCCACCAGCGCCACGCCGGTGGAGCCACCCGCGAGCGCACGCCCAGCGCACGCCCGGCACCCGGCCCTTTCGGGCAGTCCTTCTTCCCTCACGGGCGTCCGCCCGGACCGGCGCCGACGGGGCCCGCGCACCACGCTGGAGCCACCCATCAGTGCCACCCATCAGTACTGCTCAGCGGCGAGGAGGATTCGCGATGCCGACGTACCTGTCCCCCGGTGTCTACGTCGAGGAGGTGGAGGCCGGCTCACGCCCGATCGAGGGGGTCGGGACGTCCGTCGCCGCCTTCGTCGGTCTGGCCGAGAAGGGCCCGATCAACACCCCGACCCTGGTGTCCAACTGGACCCAGTTCGTCGACACGTTCGGGGACTTCGTCCCGGGCAGCTACCTGGCGCACGCCGTGTACGGGTACTACCTCAACGGCGGGTCGAACTGCTACGTGGTCCGCATCGGTTCCGCGGCCGAGCCGACGCCCAAGGCGGTCGGCGGCGGCTCCGGGCGAGCGGCCAAGCAGATCGCGCCCGGACCGGCGCAGGCCATGGTCGGCGCGCTCCGCATCACGGCGCAGGACTCCTCGGGCAAGCCGAAGAAGATCACCGTCGAGGTCTCGGACGCTGGCGGCGACTCGCCCTCCGACGACCAGTTCAAGCTCGTCATCTCCGTCGACGGCAAGGAGGCCGAGACCTTCGACAACGTCACGACGAAGAAGGGCGAGAACAACGTCGCGACGAAGGTCAACGCGCACTCGAAGGTCGTCGTCATCGAGGAGACGGCCGCGGGCAGCGCCGCCCTCATGAAGCCGGACAAGGGGTCGACGGAGCTCGTCACCCCGCCGGTCGAGGAGCCGGCCCCCAGCTCGGCCGAGCTCGGCGCGCAGGACTACATCGGCGACGCCTCGGCCCGCACCGGCTTCTCCGGCCTCGAAGCGATCGACGACATCACGATGGTCTCGGTCCCCGACCTCGTCGCCGCGCTCGAGCAGGGTGCGATCGACCGCGAGACGTTCAAGGCCGTGCAGCTAGCGATGATCGCGCACTGCGAGCTCATGGGCGACCGGATGGCGATCCTCGACCCGCCGCCCGGTCTCAGCGCCCAGCAGATCAAGGACTGGCGCGTCGACGAGGCCGGCTACGACTCCAAGTACGCCACCCTCTACTGGCCCGAGATCAAGGTGTTCGACCCGGCGTCGGCCACGAACATCTACGTCCCGCCGAGCGGCCACATGGCCGGCATCTGGGCGCGCAGCGACGGCGAGCGCGGCGTCCACAAGGCCCCGGCCAACGAGGTGATCCGCGGGGCGATCGACCTCAAGACCCAGATCACCCGCGCGGAGCACGACCTGCTCAACCCGGTCGGCATCAACTGCAACCGGGCGTTCCCCGGCCGCGGCATCCGCGTGTGGGGCGCCCGGACGCTCTCCTCCGACCCGGCGTGGCGCTACATCAACGTCCGCCGGCTGTTCAACTACCTCGAGGAGTCGATCCTCGTCGGCACCCAGTGGGTGGTCTTCGAGCCGAACGACGACGCGCTGTGGGCCCGGATCCGCCGCACCATCAACGCCTTCCTCGTCAACGAGTGGCGCAAGGGCGCGCTCTTCGGCACCCAGCCGGCGGAGGCGTTCTACGTCCAGTGCGACCGCGAGACCAACCCCGCCGAGGCGATCGACGCGGGGCAGGTCACCTGCCGGATCGGCGTCGCGCCGGTGAAGCCGGCCGAGTTCGTCATCTTCCAGCTCGCCCAGTTCTCGGGCGGCACCAGCCTCGTCGCCGAGTAGTCGGCGCACCCGAGAGAGGAACCTCCCATGCCACTCCCCGACCAGTACGACCTCGCCGCCGGCTACTCCTTCAGCGTCACCATCGACGGCGTCCAGGTGCCGCACGTCATGGAGGTCAGCGGGATCAAGGCCGAGGTCGAGAAGATCGAGTACAAGCAGCAGGCGAGCGACGGCAAGTTCATCGTGCGCCAGATGATGGGCCGGATCAAGCCGGGCGAGATCAAGGTCAAGCGCGGTCTCACCGACTCCACCACGGTCACCGACTGGTTCAAGATGGTCTTCGAGGGCAAGCTCCAGGACGCCCGCAAGACCGCCGAGGTCGCGATCTACTCCTCCGACGGCACGGTCATCAAGCGCGTCAACTACACGAACGTCTGGATCAAGGACGTCGAGCTCGGCGGGTCCCTCAAGGCCGGGTCGACCGAGCCGCTCACCGAGTCGTTCACGATGTGCTGGGACGAGATGGAGTTCGCGCAGTGAGGCGCGCGGTGGCGGGAGTGCTCGGAGCGGAGGAGCCGGGCATCGGCGACGCCGACGAGATCACCTCCGCCACCGCCGACCTCTCCCGGGCCGGGAGCGGCGGCGCCCCGGCCCTGCGGACCGAGTTCGCGTTCCAGCTCCCGCGCGGCTACCTCGACGACGACGGCGTGCTCCACCGCAGCGGCGTCATGCGGCTCGCGACGGCGCGCGACGAGCTGCTCCCCCTCTACGACGCCCGCGTCCAGGAGAACCCCGCCTTCACGACGGTGGTGCTCCTCAGCCGGGTCATCACGGAGCTCGGGACGCTGAGCTCGGTCTCGGCCAGCGTCGTCGAGCGGATGTTCGCCTCGGACGTGGCCTTCCTGCAGGACCTGTACCGCCGGATCAACGCGGAGGGGCACACGCACGCCGCCGTCGTGTGCCCGAGCTGCCAGCACCACTTCGTCGTCGACATCTCGGGTGGGCGCCTGGGGGAATCGTGACGTACGCGGCCGACAGACTCTACGAGGAGGTCGCGTACGTCGCGTTCCACTTCCACTGGCCCCTGGCCGACATCCTCGACCTGGAGCACCCCGAGCGGCGCCGCTACGTCGCCCAGATCGCCTCGCTCAACCGCCGGATCAACGGGGAGGAGTGAGCAGTGCGCTGGCCATGGAGCCGTGACCGCGCCGACGACGCGTCGGTCGAGCCGGCCGCCCCCGGCGGTGGCGTCGATGCCGTCCCCGGGCCCGTCGCACCGCGGGTCGCCCCGCGCGGCTGGGCGTTCCTCCCGCCGCTGCAGCGCACCGTCGCGCCGGCCCCGAGCATCTCGCGCCCGGTCGGCTTCCCCTTGCTGCTCGCCACCCGCGCCGACCCCACGACGCTGACGTCGATGGGGCACCTCGTCGCCGACGACGGGCCGACGGGCGTCGTCGACGGGCTCGGCATCGGCCTCACCGGGCCGACCGCTCCCCCGACCGGTCGGACGACGTCGACGCTGCCGGACCTGACCGTCGCCCAGCCGCCGCAGCTCCAGCGCGCGACGCTCGCGCCGAGCCGGCCCGCAGCGTCCGACCTCACCCGCGCCCCCCGGCCGCGCACGCTCCCGCCGCTGCCGACCGTTGCCGCGCCCGCGGCCGCGCACGCGCTCGTGGTCGCCGCGCCGCCCGAGCCGCACGCCGAGCGACCCGTGGCCACCCCCGTCGAGACGCTCGCCGAGGCCGCCGCCCAGCGGTCCGTCGTTCCCGACGCTGCCGCGCCCGCGCCCGCGCCCGCGGCCCCGGCACCCCGGCTCGAGCGGCTCGACCTCCCGCTCGTCCCGACGCTGCGGCCCGAGCCCCCCGCCGGACCAGCCGCGGCGCCGTCGGTCGAGCCGGCCGTCGAGGCCGTCCTCGACCCCGGGGCACGCGCCGCGGCCTCGACCGTCCCGTCGGTCGAGGCCGGGGTCGCCCGGCCGCCAGCCCCCGACCTGGTGACAGCCCAGCGCGCGACGACGCCGACGGAGACCGTGCCGACCGAGCCGACCGCCGCCCCAACGGTGACGTCGAGCGCCACGAGCGTCGACCTCCCGGCCGGTGCCGTGCGCGACGACTCCGGGACGAGCGTCCCGATCCTCGGCTCCGCCCCGGCCGCCGGGCTCGCGCCCACGACCGCGGGGTCGAGCCTCCCGACGCCGCTCGCCTCCGAGGGCGGGCGGCGGCTCGGTCTCGGCGCCCCGATCCGGCGGGACGCGCCGACACCGGTCCAGCGGGCGGTGACCACGCCCCCGGCGAGCGCGACGCCGCGCGGCCTCGCCGCCCCCGTCGGACCGCTCGCGCCCGCGTCCGGCAGCGATCTGCCCACGCTCTCGCGTCTCGCCTCGGGGCCCGACGTCGGCCCCGTCCCCGGGTCGGCCGAGCCGGCCGAGCCGGCCGTGTCGCCGATCCCCGCCACCCCGACGCCGGAGCCGGCCGAGCCGACGACGCAGACCGCGGTCGTCGAGCCCGTCGCCGACGATCCGGTCGTCACCCTCGCCCCGGTCCGGACGCCGGCCTCGCTCGGCGACCTCCCCGTCGCGACGGCTCCGGCGACGGCGGACACCCCGCCGATCACGGCGCAGCCGACGCCGGAGGGAGCGGTCGGCGCCGCGCCGGCTCAGGCACCCGCGCCCGCGTCGAGCGCCGCCACCGACGCTGGCGAGCCCGTGGCGCTGGCGGCGCCCACCGGGCCGAGGACGTCACCGGCGGCCGGCGTCCAGCGCATGCCCGACCCCGACCTCCCGCACCTCGCAGCCACCGTCGTCCCGCTCGACCCGGCCCGCGTGTCGGTGACGGCCCCCGTCGTCGAGCTCGCGGTCGCCGCCGGGGCGCGCGCGACCGCGGCGTCCGGGAACGCCGCGTCCGGGGGCTCGGCCTCCGGGACCGCCGCGTCCGTGGGCTCGCCATCGAGCACGGCGGAGCCGGCCGGGCCGGGCGGTGCGACCGCCCCGGCGGCCCTCGGTCTCTCCGGGCGGGCGGGCGTCGCGACGCTCGCGGCCCCGCTCGGTGCGGTCGGGACGTCGCTCCAGCGCTCGGTCGCGCCGGACCTCGCCTCGGTCGCGCGCCCCGTCCGCCAGGTCGTGCGCGCCCGGCTCCAGCCACCCGTCGTCGCCGAGCCGACGGCCGGCGGCTCGACCACCCCGACGACGCGGCCGGCCGCCGGGGACGGCCCGCACGGCGTGCTCGCGGCGCAGCGGTCGACCGGCGAGCCCGCCCGCCCCGCGGGCGCCGCCGCCGGCGCGGCCACCTACGCGGCCGCCGCCACCGTCGGAGTCCAGCGACTCGCCCAGCCGCCGAGCTCCCGCGCGCCCGGCGCGCAGCCACCGGTCCAGCGCGCGCCCGAGGCCGCGGTCGCCTCGGCCAACCCCCTGCGCCGGTTCGTCGACTGGCTCTTCGACTCCGGGACCGCACCCGATCCCGCCGCCCTGTCCGCCGTGGCCGAGACGGCTCCCGCGTCGTCCATCCCCGCGAGCGCCCCGAGCGCGGCGTCGTCGTCCGCGGCGCTGCCGGTCGCCACCCAGCTCGCGGCGCCCCTGAACCACCCGGCCGATGCGATCGCCGCGACGCAGCTTCCCGTCGCCGCCCCCCGCGCGGCGACGGCGACCACCGCGGCACCGACTCCGGCGGCCCCGGCGGCTGTCCCGGCCGAGGCCGCCGAGGCGGACCTCGTCGCGCCGGCGGAGCCCGTGCTCGACGCGCGGTCCACGACGTCCGACCCGAGCGCGACCGCCGCCTCGGCCGGCGACGCCGGGACGCTCGACGTCGACCTGCTGGCCCGGCGCCTGGCCGACCCGATCATGCGACAGCTGCGGCACGAGGTGCTGCGCGGCCGCGAGCGCCTCGGTCAGCGCGCCGACCTGTGACCAGCCGCCACGTGACCAGCCACGACCACCCGAGAACCTGCGAGAGGAGCACCCGATGACGATCCTGGAGACGACGGAGACGGCGGTCGGCGTCCGCTACCACGTGAGCGTCGACGGCCAGGACCTCGGCCTGTTCTCCTCGTGCGAGGGGCTCGCCGTCGAGGTCGTCATGGAGACGCGCGAGGAGGGCGGGAACAACGACTTCGTCCACCAGCTCCCCACCCGGCTGCGCTACCCGAACATCAAGCTGACCCGTCCGCTCGGCAAGGACGCGGCCAAGGTCGCGGCCTGGGTGTCGTCGGTCGCGAGCGGCTACCAGCGCCGCACCTGCCAGATCACGGTGTTCACGACGGACGGCCGGCAGGTCGCGTCCTGGTCGCTGCAGGGCGTCGTCCCCGTGCGATGGACCGGCCCTCAGCTCCAGGAGGACTCGGCCAAGGTCCTGACCGAGCAGCTCGAGATCGCCCACCACGGCTTCACCGGGGGTGCGTGATGGCCACCCCGGGGCTGGCCGGAGCCTCGACCGCCGCCTCGGCCGCTGGCTCGCGCCAGGCCGCCGTCCTCAAGCTGTTCTCGCCGCCGCCGGCCGGCTCGTCGCAGCCGGGCGGGCAGTTCGACTCGATCGAGTTCGAGTTCAACCCCAAGGAGCTCACCATGGGGAAGGAGGCGGACTGGACGACGAACGAGGGGCAGAGGGCCGACAGCGCCTCCCCGCCCCAGTACAAGGGACCGAAGGCGTCGCGGCTCGCGCTGGAGCTCTTCCTCGACGACTCGGCCGAGCGACGCGGAACGGTCGTGGCGAAGGTCGAGAAGCTGTTCGCCTGCTGCACGCCGAAGACCGCCGGCAGCGACAACACCTCCCCGCCCTGGGTGCAGTTCCAGTGGGGCGGGATCACGAGCTTCGTCGGGTACGTCAGCTCCGTCCAGGCGCGGTACACGCTGTTCACCCCGGCGGGGCTGCCGGTCCGGGCGGTCGTCTCGGTGACGCTGCAGGAGTTCCCGAGCACCCCGCCGCGCCAGAACCCGACGTCGGGGACGCTGGTGCCGCACCGCGAGCACGTCGTCGTCGCGGGCGACACGCTCCAGGGGATCGCCTACCGCGAGTACGGCGACGCGGGCCGGTGGCGGGACATCGCGGCCGCCAACGGCGTCGACGACCCGGCGCGGCTGCCGCCGGGGCTGCGGCTGCTCCTCCCGCTGCGCGGCGAGGACGAGGCGGCCGGCGACGGGCGCGACGGCGCCGATCGCCCCGCGGCGACCGCCGCGTCCCGGGACGGCGGCTAGCCATGCCGAACCAGATCTACAGCGCGACCCTCGAGGTCAAGGTCAACGGCACGGCGCTGCCCGACGCCGTCGCGACGAGGCTGACCTATGCCCTGGTCGAGACGGCGCGCCGCCTGCCCGGCATGTTCGAGCTGCACTTCGCCGACGGCGAGCGCACGGTGCTCGCTCGGTCCGGGCTCGCCGTCGGCGCCGCGGTCAAGCTCTCCGTCCGCAGCAACGAGCCCGGCGCGACGGAGCTGTTCGACGGCGAGGTCGTGACGCTCGAGGCCGAGATCGGCCCGCTCGGCGCGCTCACGATCGTCCGCGGGTACGACCGCTCCTACCGGCTCCTGCGCCAGCGCCGGGTCGCGGCGTACCAGGACCAGACCGTCGCCGACATCGCGCGGCGGATCGCAGGCGACCACGGGCTCACCGCCAGCGTCTCGAGCCAGGTCAAGCACCAGCACGTGCTCCAGGCGGGGACGTCGGACTGGGCGTTCCTGCACGAGCTCGCCGACGCCGAGGGGCTCGCGTTCTCGGTCTCCGGCACCAGGCTCACGCTGGCCGACCCCGCCACGGCGGCGCCCGGCAGCCCCCGCGCCTCCGCGCGCACCGACGCGACCGTGCTGCAGTACGGCGCGAACCTGCGCTCGCTGCGCGCGGCCGTCACCGCCTCCGACCAGGTGAAGGAGGTCGAGGTGCGCGGCTGGGACCCGACGAACCACAAGCCGACCGTCGCCACGGCGACGGCGAGGACCAGCGGCGTGAAGATCGACCAGACCCCGGCGAAGCTCGCCACCGCCATCGCGTCCTCACCTCGGCTCGTCCACGCGCCGCAGGCGAGCACGCAGGCCCAGGCCTCCGCGCTCGCCGATGCCGTGGCCGACGAGGTCGGTGGGGCGTTCGCCGAGCTCGAGGGCGTCGTCACCGGCAACCCGGCGCTCGCCGCCGGGGGCAAGGTCACCCTCGCCGGGCTCGGGGCGCCGTTCGACGGCGGCTACGTCCTCACCCGCGTCACGCACCGGTTCGAGCCGGGCGAGACCGGGTACACGACGGCGTTCCAGGTCTCCTCGGGGGCCGACCGCACCACCCGCGGCGTCCTCAGCGGCGGTGGCGGGGCCGGCGCCGCGCTCGCCCCGCGCGTCGGCGGGGCCGGCGGCAGCGGTGGCGGGCCGCGCCTCGTGCTCGGCGTCGTCACGAACAACCAGGACCCCGACTCCCTCGGTCGGGTCCGGCTCAAGCTGCCGACGCTGTCCGACTCCGCCGAGACGTGGTGGTCGCACGTCGTCATGCCGGGCGCCGGCACCGAGCGCGGCTTCTCGATGGTGCCCGACGTCAACGACCTCGTCGTCGTCGCGCTGCCGGAGTCGGCCGCCGAGGCGCCGTGGGTGCTCGGCGGGCTGCACCACCCGAAGGTGAAGACCCCGGCGACCAAGGAGCAGATCAAGGCCGCCACCGCGATGTGGGTGAGCAAGAGCGGCATGACCGTCCAGCTCGTGGAGAAGCAGGGGTCGGAGTCGATCCGCCTGTCGATCAGGTACGCGGAGGGCAGCGACGAGGACTCCATCGTCATCGCGAAGGACACGAGCAAGGGCATCTCGATCAGCTCGAAGGGACCGGTGGCGATCACGGCCGACGGCGACGTCACCGTCAAGGCGAAGGGCAAGGCCGACGTCACCGCCGACCAGGACGTCTCCGTCAAGGGCATGAACGTCTCGATCACCGGCAACCAGAAGATCTCGCTCAAGGCGCCGCAGATCGAGCTCGCCGGCGACGCGAAGATCGCGGCCAAGGCCGCGGCGCTGGAGCTCAAGGCCGACGGCATGGCCGAGCTCTCGGCGTCCGGGATCCTCACGGTCAAGGGGTCGCTGGTCAAGATCAACTGACGTCGAGCACGACGGGCGCGCGGCCACGCGGACGCCCCCACCACCGACACGAACGACGGGACGGAGAGGAGGACGAGGAGATGGCACGGGAGTTCATCGGCTCCGGCTGGGCCTACCCGGTCGGCACGGACGCCACGGGACGGATCGCGCTGTCGCGGGAGTCGCACGAGATCGAGGAGAGCATCCACCTCATCCTCGGCACCGCGAAGGGCGAGCGGCCCATGCGGCCGGAGTTCGGCTGCGGCGTCCACGACTACGTCTTCGCGCCGGCCGACGCCACGACGGCCGGCGCGATCGCCGACGCCGTGCGCGTCGCCCTGGAGTGGTGGGAGCCCCGAATCACGCTGGCCGACGTCGTCGTCCGGCTCGACCGCGCGACGGAGGGCGTCCTGCTCATCGAGATCCACTACACCGTGCGCGGCACCAACGACCCGCGCAACCTCGTCTTCCCGTTCTACACGATCCCGTCGGAGCCATCCCGCGCGACGCCCGACCCGGCTGGAGGCTGACGTGCTGCCAACCCCGAACCTCGACGACCGCCGGTTCCAGGACATGGTCGACGACGCGAAGCGCTACGTGCAGCAGCGCTGCCCCGAGTGGACCGACCACAACGTGTCGGACCCGGGCGTCACCGTCATCGAGACGGTCGCGTCGATGGTGGACGAGATGTTCTACCGGCTCAACCGGGTCCCCGACCGGCTCTACCTGGAGTTCCTCCAGCTCCTCGGCGTGCGGCTGCACCCGGCGACCGCGGCCGTCGCCGAGGTCGTCGCGTGGCTCTCGGCTCCGCAGACGGAGGACGTCCTCGTCCCCGCGGGCCTCGAGCTCGCGACGCCGGGCGTCGACGCCGGCGACGCCGTCGTCTTCACCACGACGCGCTCGCTCACGATCCCGCCGCGCTCGCTCGCCCACGTCATGACGCAGCCGAGCGGCGACGACGCCGGCCCGCCCGTGTCCCGGGACGACGCGCTGCGCGACGGGCAGCACGTCCCGGCGTTCTCGCCCGAGCCGGTGATCGGCGACGCCCTGCTGTTCGGGCTCGACGACCCCGCCCCGAGCTGCGCCGTCCTGCTCCACCTGGCGTGCGAGGTCCAGGGGGTCGGCGTCGACCCGCGCTACCCCCCGCTCGTCTGGGAGGCGTGGACGGGATCGTGGACGCCGTGCGAGGTCGTCGAGGACGGCACCGGCGGGCTCAACCGGACGGGCGACGTCGTCCTCCTGCTGCCCTCGACGCACACCGCCAGCGTCATCGCGCAGGTGCGGGCCGGGTGGCTGCGCTGCCGGGTCGTCGAGGCGGACGAGGGCTACCCGACCTACACCGCGAGCCCGACGCTGCACCGCGCGGTCGCCTCGACCGTCGGCGGCACGACGCAAGCCGTGCACGCGCGGACCGTGACGGACGAGGTGCTCGGCCTGTCCGAGGGTGTGCCCGGCCAGGTGTTCCGGCTGCAGCACGCGCCCGTGGTCGCCGGTCCGGCGCTCGTGCTCGAGGTCGCGGCCGGGCACGGCTGGGAGACCTGGCACGAGGTCGACTCCTTCGCCGGTCACGACGGCGACGACGGCGTGTTCACCGTCGACCGGGCGAACGGGCTCGTCGAGCTGGCCCCCGCCGTCCGGGAGCCCGACGGCAGCGTCCGGCTCTGCGGCGCCGTGCCGCCCAAGGGCGCTCCGCTGCGGCTCGTCGGCTACCGCACGGGCGGCGGACCGGCGGGGAACGTCGCGGCCGGGGCCATCAGCGTCATGCGCACACCGGTGCCGTTCGTCGACCGGGTGGAGAACCGGCGCGTCGCGCACGGGGGCGTCGCGGCGGAGACCGTCGCCGAGGTGCGCCGGCGGGGGCCGATGACGCTGCGCGTGCGGGACCGGGCCGTCACGACCGAGGACATCGAGGCGATCGCGTCGGCCGCGGCTCCCCAGATCGCGCGGGTGCGCGCGTTCACCGACGACGAGCCGGGCGCCGTGCGGGTGCTGCTCGTGCCGTCGGCGGTCCCCGACGAGGAGGGGGTGCTCCGGTTCGAGGACATGGTGCCGCAGGAGGAGGCGGTCGCCGCGATCGTCGAGGCGCTCGAGGAGCGCCGGACGGTCGGCGCACGGATCGTCGTGGAGCCCCCGTCCTACCAAGGCGTCACCGTGGTGGCCCGGCTGGCGGCGACGCTGCGCGCCGCCCCGGCGCTGCTGGAGCTCGAGGCGCTGCGCGCGCTCAACCGGTACTTCGACCCGCTCGTCGGCGGCCCGGACGGGACCGGCTGGCCGTTCGGCCGACCCGTGCAGACCGGCGAGGTCTACGCCGTCCTGCAGCGGCTGCCGGGGACCGACCTCGTCGAGGACGTCCGGCTGTTCGCGGCCGACCCGATCACGGGCAAGCGCGGCGAGCCGGTGCCGCGGATCGACATCGACCCCAACGCGCTCGTCTTCTCCTTCCGGCACCAGGTCCGGGTCGGCGGTCGCGATGCGCGGTGAGACCCCCGGCGTCATCAGCCCCGTCCCCGTGGTGGACCGCCTGCCGGCGATCCTCGCGGAGGACGACTTCCTCGCGCGCTACGTGAGCGGGCTCGACGACCTGCTCGCCCCGATCTACCTCACGCTCGACTCGCTGCACGCCTACGTCGACCCCGACCTGGCCCCGGAGGACTTCCTCCTGTGGCTCACAGGCTGGGTCGGCATCGAGCACGACCAGACGTGGTCGACCGAGCGCACCCGCGGCGCCGTGCGCTCGGCCGCGTCCCTGCACCGCTGGCGCGGCACGCCCCGCGGGGTCGCCGAGGCCGTGCGGCTCGCGTTCGACGGGGACGTGGAGGTCCACGACTCCGGCGGCGTCGTCGGCTCGATGAGCCCGCGGGGCGAGCTGCCGGGCAGTGCGACGCCGGGGCTGCGGGTCGTCCTGCGGGTGCCCGACGCCTCGCGCGTCGACCCGCGACGGCTGGACGCGCTCGTGGCGTCGGTCAAGCCGGCGCACGTGCCCCACACGTGCGAGATCAGGGAGCTCGGGACCGAGGAGGCAGGGACATGAGGGTCTGCGTTGAGTGCGGCTTCCGCAACGAGGCCGACGAGGCGTTCTGCGGCGGGTGCGGGGCGTACCTCGAGTGGGCCGAGGAGCCCGAGGTCCTCGAGGCGGGGGCCGTCGAGGGGGGCGAGGAGGACGAGGGGGGCGCCGCGGTCGAGGTCGACGACGCGGTGGTCGAGGACGTCGCGGTCTCGGAGGTCACGGTCGACGACGCCGCACCGGCCTGGCTCGCGGAGGACGACGACCTCGGGGCCGTCGGATGGTCCGAGGGCGTCGAGGAGACCGGTGACCCGGTGAGCGAGCGAGCCGTCGAGGCCGTCACGGCCGCAGAGGCCGTCGAGGTCGCGTCGACGCAGCCGGTCGCCGCCGACCCGCCGGCGACGGCGTTCGCGGCGGCGATCGAGGAGAGCGACGACGAGGACGTGCCGCTCCCCCGCGGCGCGGCCGGCCTCGGGGTGGGGGCCGAGACCGGGAGCGGCGCGGGGGCAGCGGGGGACGTCGAGGGACGCGGTGCCGGCGAGGCCTCCGACGTCGGGGCCGCGGCGGCCGGCAGCGCAACGGGCTCCGCCGCGACGACGGGCGCGGCGGAGCCGGACGCCCCCGCCGAGGCGGCGAGACCGGCCGCGGCAGCCGGCCCGGCGGCCTCCGCGGGCACCGCGGCCACCCCCGGTCCGACGCACGAGTCGCCGCCCCCCGCCGCGACGACGGCTCCGGCCCCGTCCCCGGACGACCCGGCCCTCAAGCCCGCGGAGACGCCCGCGCCCGCCCCGATCGCCGCACCGGCCCCGACCGCCGCGCCAGACCCGACGTCCGCGGCGGCGAAGCTGGTCCCCCCGCCGCGCTCCGCGTCCGCGGCCACGTCGGCGGCCGCGGCCAAGCTCGTCCCATCGGCCAGGCCCGTCGTCCCGGCGAAGCCCGCGGCGCCCTCGCCGGCCGCGGCGACGCGCAAGGCCGCCCGGGCGGCGACCGCCGCGGCCGCGGTGCCACCGATCAGCCCGACGGCAGCAACGGCAGCCGCGGCGGCGAAGCGGGCGGCCGCCCCGTCGCTGGTCGCCCCGGTCCGGCCGGCAGCCCCCAAGCCGGGCAGCGTCGCGGCCGTCCAGCCCGGCCGGGCCAGGCCGAAGCCGCCGCCGCGTCAGGCGAAGGCGGACGAGCCGCCGCCGGCCCCCGGCGACCTCATCTGCGGGTCGTGCGGCGCCGGCAACGTCCCGACGCGCAAGTTCTGCCGCCGCTGCGGGAACAGCCTGGCGGAGGCCAGGGTCCAGCCGCGTCGCTCGTGGTGGTCGCGGCTGTGGCGGCCCGAGCCGAAGGCCGGACCCGTCGCCGGGACCCGACCGAAGGTGCGCCGGCGCCGGTTCCCGACCCGGGCCGTCGTCACGCTCGGCGTCCTCGGTGTGCTCGTCTTCGTCGGCTTCCTGTTCCGCCCCGAGCTGGCGAAGCTGGTCGTGGCCGTGCAGGACCGGATCGCGGGGAACGAGGCGATCAACCCGGTGTCGGTGACGGCGTCGTCGGCCGCGGCCGGGCACGAGGCCGACCTCGCCCGCGACGGGACGACGAACCTCTCCTGGCAGCCCGAGGCGACGGGGGCCGGGGCCGGGGAGTACCTCGACTTCACGTTCGCCGAGCCGTTCCGGCTCACCCGCGTCCTGGTCATCCCCGGCGCGTCCGACGTCGAGGCCGAGTACCTCACGACGGCCGCGCCGCAGCAGCTCACGATCACCGTGACGACCTCGGCCGGGACCCAGCAGGACTTCACGATGACGCTGGAGGACCGGGTCGGGCTGCAGCACACGGCGATCGAGGCCGACGACGTCGTGGCCGTCCGGGTCACGATCGACCAGAGCTACCGCGCGAGCGACACGATGCACGTCGCGCTGGCCGAGGTGGAGTTCCGCGGCCGCACCTGACCACGCCGCACCGTCGCACCACCTCCGACATCGGGGTGGATCCAGTCGTGATTCACGATCGGACCCACCCCGGTACCGGAGGGGCTACTCCTGCAGCTCCTCCTCGGGCGCCTCCTCCTCCTGGCGCTGGACGGCCATCGCCGCCTCGGCGTTCGCGGCGGCCGCCAGCTCGAAGGAGTCCCCGGGGTCGCTCACCCGCACACCGTTGCCTGCGTCGGAGCCGGCGACCGGCCCCGACCGCTGCTGGATGACGTGCGTCAGCTCGTGGGCGATGGTCGTCCGCCCGGCGTGCGAGGACGGGTCGAACGCCTCGCGCTGGAACACGACGTCGCTGCCCACGGTGTAGGCGCGCGCGCCGACGGAGCGGGCGGAGTCGTGCGCGTGCGCGTCGGTGTGGATGCGGACGTCCGAGAAGTCGGCTCCGAGCCGCGTCTCCATGTCCCGGCGCAGCCCGCTCTCCATCGGTGACCCGCCACCGCGTCCCACGACGTCGAGCACGGGCGAGCGCTCCTCCTCGAGCATCCCGGCGACGGCGCCGTTGCCAGCCTCCCGCTGCAGGCGCAGGATCCCGCTCGCGCCGAGCACGCCCGGGGGCGCCGCGTTGGCGTGCTCCCCACCCGCCGGACCCGCGCGCCGCACCGGCGCGACCGACGTGACGTGCTGCTGCGGATCGAGCTCGTGGGCATACATGGGGCGCCTCCTCGTCGAGTCCCCCTATTGCAGCGCCGAACCACTCGGTCGCGGGAGCCCGTCGCCCCAAGACGCATCGAAGCCTGCCCGAACGCGCACCGCCGTCGTCGCGCCGTCCCGGACGGGACCGTCACGGACCGGCGGGTCGCGCCCCCGCGGGCCGCACCCCGCGCTCGGGCGCCGGTGCCAGCTCCGCCGCCCCGTCCCGCCCGGCCACGATGCCGCCACCGGTCCGCACCGCCGACGGGTCGCGCTCATCGATGCCGAGCGAGCGGAGCACCTCCCGGTAGGACCGCCGCACCCGCTGCGCCGACGCGCGCTCGCCCGAGAGCGTGAGCGCCGCGATGAGCACCCGCCACGCGTTGTCCCGCCACTCGTCCAGCTCGATCGCGCGCGACGCGGCCTCGGCCGCCGCGACCGGCTCCCCCGCTCGGAGCAGCAGCGCGGCGAGCGAGGTCGCAGCCCCCGCCACCTGCTGGCGCAGCCGGTCCCGCGGCCCGAGCACCCACTCGGCGGACCCGGCCTCGGGCAGCAGCTCGCCGGGGTAGGCCGCGAGCGCCCGGCTCCACGCGCGGCGCGCCAGCTCGTCGTCGTCGCGGCTCGCCGCGTACTCCCCCGAGCGAAGGGCCGCCTCGAGCTCGAGCAGGTCGCAGCTCGCCCCCTCGCCGAGCCGCAGCACGTACGACTCGCCCTCGCGCTGGAGCAGCCGCCGACCGAGGCCGGGCTCGACCTCGTTGAGCAGCCGGCGCACGGCCGAGACCGCCACGTGGAGGTTGTGCGTCGCCGACTCGGGCGAGAGGTCGAACCAGAGCGCCTCGACCAGCCGCTCGCGATGGACGACGTGCCCGGCCTCGATCGCGAGCAGGCGCAGCAGGTTCCGCGCGCGGGGGCGCAGCCGGGTCAGGTCGACCACGCGCCCGTCGGCGCGCAGCTCGAACGGCCCGAGGCAGCGCAGCCGGACCCCGGTCTCCGCGACCGGGCGGGCCGCGAGCGCGCCGGCCGTCGGCGCACCGGTCGGCGCCGTCGGGGCGGGCGACACGAGGGCCGACGGGACGCGGGCGCTCGCGCCCGCCGCGATCTCGGTGACGCTGCCGCGGCCGGCGACGGGGCGTCGCTCGCGCACGTCGCTCGCGCCACCGCCGCCGTGCTCGACGACGCGCGGGACGGCCGGTGTCTCGGTGCCCGCCCAGTCCTCGGGCGGCAGCTCTGCGACGAGCCGCCACGCCGTCGTTCGCGCGGCGGCCACCCGGCACGTCTCGGCGACGAGCGGGAGCCCCCGCTCGTGCCACGCGGCCGCCAGCTCGAGCCAGCGCTGGGAGTCGTCCTCGTCGCGGCGCATCGCGCACAGCTCCGCGACGCTCGACACGACGAGCGGCCCCCAGGCGTCGGAGGCCTCCTGTCCCCACCGGCGCAGCCGCCCGACGGCCTCGCGCCACCCCGGCGTCCCGTCGACGGCGAGGACGACGGTCTGTGCCAGCCGCTCGGTCCAGGCCAGGCCGAGCTCGTGCGCCTCCACCAGGATGCGGTCGGCCCCCTCGAGGAGCTGCTGGAGCGGCAGCGTCCGGTCGAGCAGCAGCGCGGCGAGCGAGGCGAGCAGGCCGAGGCCGCGCCCGGCGCCGGGATCCTCGACGACCCGACCGAGCTCGTCGCGGGCCAGGTCCGCGTCCTGGCTGAGCCCGTGGACGAGGCCGGCGACGAACAGATCGGCCGGCCGGCCGGACGACGTCGGCGACGGCGCACCCTGGAGCGCCCAGCGCAGGCGGGGGCGCCCCCCGACGTCGCCGTCGGGCTGGGCCGGGATCGGCCGGGCGCTCCCCCCGGCCACCCGCGAGCCCCGCAGCCGGGCGAGCCGCGGGGCCGCCCCCGCGGCCAGCTGCCCGGTGGGCGAGCCCCCCCCGGGGAGCGCGCCCGCCGCCATCGCGCGGGACAGGCGGGCGAACAGCCGGGCGTGCGGCGTCGCGTCGTCGGGGAGCGCCTCGTCCCAGGGCTCGGCGGCTCGCGCACCGTGCCACAGCGCGGCGTCGGGGCGCTCGGTCAGTCGCCGGACCGAGACCGCGTCGCCGCCCCGGCCGTAGCACAGGAGGGCGCCGGGCACGTCGCCGTCGGCCTCGAGCACCGCGCCGCCAGCGAGGAACCACTCCCGCGCCCCCGCGCGGCCGAGGTCGCGGGCGTGCGTCGCGCGCAGGTAGCGCCGCAGCGGGCCGGGCAGCCGCAGCCCGGCCGAGGTGCGGGCCGCCGGCAGCGAGGGGCGGCGCTCGAGCCGGTCGAGCGTCGCGGCGTGGTCGCCGGCGCCGAGCAGGGCGTCCAGTCGCGCCGGCGTCAGGTGCTCGAACACCGATCCCCAGCGCAGCAGCGCGAGCTCCTGCGTCGAGCAGCCGGTGAGCAGGACCTGCTCGGCGTAGCCGGCGAGGAACCAGGGCTCGTGGACGAGCGAGCGGACGGCGCGGCTCAGCTCGGCCGGGAGGTGGGCCGCCGTGCCGGCGTGGAACAGCTCGAGCGCCGCTGGCCAGCCGTCCGTCACGCGGGCGAGCAGGTGGACGTCCTCGGCTCCGAGCGGCGTGCGATGCACCTCGCGGAAGAGCCGGTCGACCTCGTAGGGACGGAACGTGAGATCGACGCCGCCGATCACGCCCGAGATCATCCGGCCGGCGTTGGCGAGCAGGCAGGAGGGCACGACGGCCACGGCGATGACCACCTGGACCTCGGGCGGCAGCAGGCGCACGAGCCGTTCGAGGTCGCGCTCGTGGTCCGGGTGGTCGGTCAGGCGGTCGCCGTCGTCGATCGTGACGAGCCACGGACCGGACAGGCCGGTGACCGCGTCGACGACGGCGGCGAGCGTGAGCTCCAGCTCGTCGCCGTTCGCGTGCCAGCGGAGGTTCCCGTCGTCGTGCGCGACGACGCGGGCGGTCGGCACGCCGTCCGCACCGGCGGCATCGACGAGCTGCCCGAGCAGCGTCGACTTCCCGCTGCCGGCGGTCCCGACGACGAGCGCGACCCCCGGGTCCATCTCGGCGACGCGACGCAGCAGGCGCGGTCGCACGAGCGACCGCACCGGGGCTGCTCGGTACCTCCACGAGCGAGGTGACTCACTGCCCAGCACTTGATTCCCAACGACAGCGCCTGCGGCCTGGGTGCTGCCCCAACGACCGCAGGCCGCAGCGGTCGGCACTCAGCATCCTTCCAGGGTGAACCCCGCGGTGCTACTAGGGAAAACCCTCACCGTGGCCCGTTCGGCCGCACGTTCGCGCTTGACTTCGGGCCGCGTGCGTGCCGGCACCGGGCGCCGCGCGACGCGTCCTAGCCTTGGCCCATGGCTGCGAGCTCGCGCGAGGTGCTGGTCCGGGCGCTCACGGCCGCGCTCCTCGTCCTCGTGCCGGTCGTGGCGGTCTCGCTCTCCCCGTGGCGCGACGCGACGGGTCTGCTCGTGCTCAGCCTTCTGCCGACGCTCACGGCGCTGGCGGCCGGGCCGCGGGCGACCACGGCCGCCGCGCTCGCCACCGGCCTCACGGGCTTCCTCGCCGTGCTCGCGGCGGGCGCGTTCGCACCGGTGACGGGGACACTGCTCGTGGTCGTGCTCGCCTACCTCACGGCGACGGTCTCGCCGCGCGGCTACCACGCCGTCGGCGCGGCGACGATCGCGTTCGCCGCGTACCTGCTGGTCGACCCGTCCCGCGTCGTCGAGGTGCTCGACGCGCAGGCGCCGCGTCTCGCGGTCGCCGCCCTCGTCCTCGCGACCACCGTGCTGGCGGGAGCGTGGGCGCTGCTCGTGCGCGCCGTCCTCCTGCGCGGGATCCGCCTCCCGATCCGCACGGCACCGGCGACGCTCCCCTACGGGGTCCTGCTGGCGGCGCTGTGCGGGGCGTTCATGCTCGTCTGCCTCGTGTGGTTCCGCGGCACGAACGCCTGGTGGGCCGTCATGACCGTTGCGCTCATCCTGCAGCCGACCCACGCGGACACGCGGACCCGGCTCGGCGGCCGCCTCGCCGGCACGATGCTCGGCGGGACGGCGGCCGCGCTCGTCGCGATCGTGCTCCCGGGCGTCGGAGCCGCCACCATGCTCGGGGTGCTCGCGGCGCTGGCGTCCGTCGTCCTGACGCTGGCGGGGGGCGCCTACTGGCTGTGCACGACGGCGACGACGATCTCCGTCGTGCTGCTGACCTTCGAGCCGTCGGACCGGCTGGCCGGCGACCTCGCGCGCGTCGGCATCACCCTGGTCGCGGCCGGGGTCACGGCCGGGGCGGTGTGGCTGGCCGCCCGGCTCGCACCCGTCCCCGACTGACGGCGGGGCCGACCGAGGTCGCGACCGCCGCGCAGCGCCGGCCTCCGGCACCGGGTCGGGGTGTCGGCGCGGACCGGGACGACGACGGCCGGCCCCCGGGGGGGGACCGGCCGCGTCGAGCCTCCGTCGGCTCCGTGCTACCGGAGCGCGCTGCGACGACGCTGAGCCATGAGCCCCAGCGCGCCGACGACGAGCAGCAGCACCGCCACGAGCGCGGGGACGGCCGGCGAGACACCGGTGTTCGAGAGGTCGCCGGCGGTCGGCGAGGTCGAGGGCGAGGGCGACGTCGTCGAGATGGACGCCGAGGCCGAGGCCGACACCGACGGGCTCGGTGCCGGAGCGACCGTTCCCGTGAGCTCGATGCTCGTCGGCTCGCCGAACCCGTTGCTCGCCGTGATCGTGAACGAGTAGGTGCCCGGCGTCGTCGGGCTGCCGAGGAAGGCACCCGTGACGGGATCGAGCGTGACGCCCGGGGGCAGCGCGCCAGCGGTCACGGCGTAGGTCGGCGCCGGCACGCCGGACGCGGAGACCGAGCCGCCGGCCGGCTGACCGACGACGAACGCGTCCGGACCGCCGGTGACCGCACCGGGGGCGACGCCGACGACACCGCTGACCACCAGGTCGTCGGTCCCGGCGGCGTTCGTCGCGCGGAGCGTGAACTCGTAGGGGCCGGACTGCGTCGGCGTCCCGCTGACGATCCCGGTGGCGGGGTCGAACTCCAGGCCCCCCGGCAGCTCACCGGCGACCAGCTCGTAGGTCGGCGCGAGGACGCCGGTCGCGGTGAACGTGACCTCGACCGGGACGCCGAGCTCGACGGGACCGAGACCCCCGTCCGCCCACTGCGGCGCGGCGGGCTGGGCGCAGATGTAGCCGCTCAGCGCGGCGGAGCTCGCCGAGGACGACCCGGCCGCGTTGGTCTGGGTCACGGTCACGGTCAGCTCGCTGCCGGGGGACGCGACGAGGAAGCACGTCTCGGCGGTCTCGCCCTCGAGCGGGGTGCTGACGCCGTCGACGGTGCTCACCCACTGGAAGGCGGTCCCGGTGATCGGCGACCCGCCGTCCGTCCAGGTGCCCGGGTGCGCGGTGACCGTCTCGCCCTCGGCGACCGTCCCCGTGATGTAGGGCAGGCCGGCGTTGATCGGGGCCGTCGGCTCGCTGAGCACGCGGAAGGAGCGCGTGACGGTCTCCGCGGCGACGTAGTCGATGCCGTCGCCCGGCTGGTTCGCCACGACGCTGCAGATGCCGGTCGTACCGGTGAGCGTCACGGTCGTGCCGGACACGGTGCAGACGCCCGGCGTGCCGGAGGCGAAGGAGACCGGGCCGCCCGGAGCGGTCGCTGCGACGTCGAACGGCGCGGCGCCGACGATCCGGTCCGGCAGCCCGTCGAACGCGATGGGGTTGGCCAGGCCGACCTTCACCGCGGCGTCGAGGTACATGTCCGAGCCGAGCGCCCAGCCCCCGGTCTGGTCGTAGGAACCGTTGACGAAGCGGAACCGGTAGGTGCCGTCGGCCGGAACGTCGAGGCTCGTCGTCGTCCAGCCCTGCGCCGTGCCGCGGCCGTAGGCGAGGAGCATGTGATCGGCCTCGGTGCCGTAGCCCTCGCCGTCGACGCGGACGAGGAAGGCGTAGATCTCGTAGTCGTCGGTCACGGCGCGCGCCGCCCAGTCGAACGACACCGCCTGGCCGACCTGCGCGTCGAACGGCTCGGTCCACACGTCCGGCCCGAAGGTGGAGCAGTAGGCCTCGACTCCCGTGGTGAAGTTGTTGCGGGTGCACTCGATGTCCGAGGCGAGCTGCAGGACACCCGTGCGGCCGGCGTAGCTCACGCCCGTCTGGGAGGTGAAGATGGCGTACTGCGACGACCGCTCGACGCCCTCGCGCTCCCAGCCGGGCATCGTCCACCCGGACAGGCCGCCGTAGTCGCTGTCGGTGACGAACTCGTACGGGAGCTCGGTGCGCGAGTCGGTGCCGCGCACGGTGTAGGGGCCGATCCCGCTCGTCGCGACCGGCTTGCCCTGCGTCCGGCTGGCGAGGTTGCCGAGCTGGACGCCGGTCGTGCCGGGGGCCTCGAAGGCGATCGTGGTGATCGCGGCGGACGCGGGCTGGGCCGTGGCGACGAGCAGCACCGGCAGGGCGAGCAGCATGGCCACGAGGAGGGCGAGGAGGGAGCGGACCGATCCGCGGACCCCGGACGGGGCGAGCGCAGACCGATCGAGCGCGAAGGCGCGAGAAGACATGGGGGTCCCAAGGGGTTGTGCCGACGAGGTGCGCGACGTGGAGGTCGCAGGTGTGGAGCGACCACACTTCCGCCCGGAGCCGTGGCGGGACGCACGCTACAACCACGCGTTGTCGTGCCCGTTGATCCGTCCACATGTCGGATGCCGGGTTCTGATGCCCGACCCCATCGCGAGGTTTCTTTATGACGGTGCTTGTCCGTTTTTCGCCTCTTGTGATGGTCGTGGTCGGTGGAGCTCGTCCTTCCGGTAGGCGCGCGCCATGGCCACGCTCGGACCGGGTCGTCCTCGACATGCGGTTGGCGCGGGGTCACGGGGTGCGCCGCGGCTCCCGTGGGACCGGGTGACGACACGGATCCGGCGGTCCCGTGGCCACGGCGGCACCACGGGGTCGGCGGGCCAGGGCGGAACCACGGAGGTCGGCTGGCGACCCTTCGGTGGCCGCGGCGCCTGAGCACGACGAGTGCCCGAGCACGACGAGCCCCCGAATACGACGAGCGCCCGATCCCACGCGGTGGGATCGGGCACTCGGGGCGTCGCGAGACGCCGGGGTGGAGGTGGCGGGAATCGAACCCGCGTCCGACGGTGTGGAGCCAGGGCTTCTCCGGGTGCAGTCAGCTGCTGTTCTGCTCGGCCCCGGCACTGTCGCTGACAACGCGCCGACGGGCCCAGTCATCTAGATGTCCCCGCAACCCCGATGACGAGGGCTACGGGCAGTGGCTCTCTAGGCGACGCCAGGACCCCGGTCGAGAGCTATCCGGGACTGACGGACTTCGAGGCTCGCTCAGGCGGCGAGGGCGAAGTCGGTGCGCTTGGAATCGGCACCTATTGGTTTGCGTGGAGCGTTATCGAGATAACCACGCATCCTCGACCCGCTTCCCCTGGCTGAACGGCCGTCGTCGAAACCGTTCACCCCCATGTGGAGTTGTCAATCGTCCGGGGCTCTCGCCCCGGCGTGCCGCCCCGAGGAGCGGACGTTCCATCCTACCTGGCCAACACCGCGGCGGCCAGGGGTATTTCCGCGCGCAGCTCGCGGACGGCGCGCGCCGGCGGCTCAGCGCTTGCGGAACGCGTCCAGCACGAGGGCGAGCCCGATGCCGAGGAGGAACACGTCCTTGGCCATCGCGATGCCCTGCTGCGTCGGGCGCACGCCGTCGAGCGTCGCGCCGGGGGTCTTGTGATACAGCCACAGCAGCGCGCCCGAGAAACCGGTCAGCCCGAGGCCGGCGATGACGCGCGGCACGAACGGCAGGAGCAGGGCCGAACCGAGCGCGACCTCGGCCGAGGCCAGGAGCTTGCCGAACTCCGCCGGCGCCATCTCCTTGACCTGCGGGAACGCCTCCGCCGCCGCGGCCTGCAGCCCGGCGGCCGCCTCCTCCGTGAGGGAGAGCTTGCCGAGACCCGAGTTGAGGATGAACGCGCCGGACGCCAGTCGCAGCGGGACGTTACGCAGTGCCATGAGATGTCTCCTGGTGGATCGGTGACGGATTCCTCGCACCTCCAGTATCACCCGGATCGGCGGACCGAGACGGTCGATCCCGGCGCCGACGGCGCGACACCGGTCCCGCCGGAGCCGAGCGCCTCGGCAGCCGGCCGCCCGGGACTCAGGCGATCTCGCGGTGCCGGATGGCTCGGTGCGCCTCGCGCAGGTCCTGCTTCTCGCGCAGGGTCTGCCGCTTGTCCCACTCCTTCTTGCCGCGCGCGAGCGCGATCTCGACCTTGGCGTGCGAGCCGAGGAAGTACAGCTCGAGGGGCACGATCGTGTACCCCTTCTCCTTGGTCTTCGCGGCGAGCTTGAGGATCTCGGTCTTGTGCAGCAGGAGCTTGCGCTTGCGCCGCGGGGCGTGATTGGTCCACGTCCCCTCGGCGTACTCGGCGATGTGGACGTGCTCGAGCCACGCCTCGCCACGGTCGATCAGGACGAAACCGTCGATCAGCGACGCGCGCCCCGCCCGCAGCGACTTCACCTCGGTCCCCGTCAGCACGATCCCCGCCTCGTAGCGCGCGTCGACGTGGTAGTCGTGCAGCGCCTTCTTGTTGCGCGCCACGACCACCTTCGCCGGTCGCTCGCCCTTGGCGGCGGCAGCCTTCGCCGCGCGCTCGGCGTTCTTCATGCGGGACATGGTCAACCAGCCTAACGGGCCCCGCGGCGACGAGGCCCGTCCTTTTCCGTCGCGCCCACCGGCGCCGGACGCCCGGCGCCAGACGTCAGGCGCCGGACGTCAGGTGCCGGACGCGTCCGGGTCGGCGAGCTCGCGCAGGATGCCGACCTTGGTGGGCAGCGCCGTCTCCAGGAGCTCGCGCACGTCGGGCTCCTCCCAGTCGGCCGCGAGGCGGACGCCGACGAGGGTGTTGATGAGCATGCCGCCCGAGAGCACGTCGACGACGGCCTCCGGCGTCAGCCCGATCTCGTCCCGCAGCGTGCGGTACACCCGGATCCACCCGGCCCGGGCGATCGGCCCGATCTCGGGGTCGGCCCCCAGCATGAACGCCTGCATGAGGCTGAGCAGGATCCCCCGGTCACGCAGGAGGTCGACGTAGTTGCGCCCGACGCACGCCGCGAGCTCCTGCTGACCGGGGCTGGACCGGCCGACCTCGGCCGCGGCGCTCCGGAACGTCTCGAGCAGCCGATCGAGCGACCGCTCGAGCACCGCCTCGAAGAGCGCGGCCTTCGAGCCGAACATCCGCACGACGTACGGCTGGCTGACGCCCGCCGCGCGCGCGACGGCGTCGGTCGTCGCGCCGACGTAGCCGCGCTCCCCGAACACCTCGGCGGCCGCGCTGAGCACGAGCTCGCGGCGCTCGGACCCGCGCATCCGTGCCGGGGGCGTCGCTGCCGGGCTGCTCATGCTTGACAGGTTATCACCCGATTACTTACCCTCGCCTCGCAAGTAATCATCCGATTACCTCATCTAGTCCAGGAGCCCGCATGACCTCCCCCACCACGACCGACGGGCGGCGCGCGCCGTTCCTGCTCGTGATCCTCGCGACCGGCGTCCCGATGTTCATGGCCACGCTCGACAACCTCGTCATGACGAACGCGCTCCCCGTCATCCACGCCGACCTCGGGGCGAGCGTCGAGCAGCTCCAGTGGTTCGTCAACGCCTACACGCTCGTGTTCGCGAGCCTCATCCTGCTGGCCGTCGGGCTGGGCGACCGGGTCGGGCGGCGCACCGTGTTCGTCGCCGGGATCGCGGTGTTCGCCCTCGCGTCGGTCGGTGCGGCGCTGAGCACGGACCCCACCCAGCTCATCGTCGCCCGCGCCGTGCAGGGCCTCGGCGGTGCCGCCGTCATGCCGCTCTCGCTGTCCCTGCTCGCGGGCGCGGTCGAGCCGCGACGGCGACCGCTCGCCATCGGGATCTGGGGTGGCCTCGCCGGACTGGGCGTCGCCGTCGGGCCGCTCGTCGGCGGGGCCGTCGTCGAGGGCTGGAGCTGGCACGCGATCTTCTGGATCAACGTCCCGGTCGGGCTGCTCGCCATCCCGCTGGTCCTGCTCGTCCTCCCGGCCGGGAGCCGCTCACGGCTGCGGCTCGACCTCCTCGGCACGCTGCTGGCCGGGCTCGGCGTCCTCGGCATCGTCTACGGCATCGTCCGCGGCAACGAGGTCGGCTGGACCTCGGCGGAGGTCCTCGGCTCCCTCGTCGCGGGCGTCGCCCTCCTCGCCGCGTTCCTGGTCCACGAACGACGCGCCGACTCACCGCTGCTGCCGCTGCGACTGTTCCGGGACCGCAGCTTCACGCTCGCGAACGCGGTCGGCCTCGGGTTCAGCTTCGGGATGTTCGGGGCGGTGTTCATCCTCATCCAGTTCCTCCAGGTCGTGCAGGGCGCGACCCCGCTCGAGGCCGCAGTCCAGACGACGCCGTGGACCCTGGCACCCGTGATCGTCGCGCCGATCGCCGGGCTGCTGGCCCCGCGGGTCGGCACGCGGGTGCTCATCGTGGTCGGGCTCGTGCTGCAGACGGCCGGGATGGCGTGGCTGGGACTCGTCATCTCCCCCGACGTCGCGTACTCGACCATGCTGCCGGCGTTCATCGCCGCCGGCGTCGGCATGAGCCTCGTCTTCGCGCCGTCCTCGACCGCGGTGCTCGCGAACATCGGCGAGGCGGACACGGCGAAGGCGTCGGGAACCAGCTCGACGATGCGGGAGATCGGCACCGCGCTCGGCATCGCCGTGCTGACGGCGGTGTTCACGGGCGCGGGCGGCGAGCTGACCCCGACCGGGTACACCGACGCGGCCGGCGTCGCCGTCCTCGCCGGGGCCGCCGCACTGGCCGTCACGGCCGTCGTCGCGGTCTTCCTCCCCGCCGGGCGCGGAACGCCGCGGACGGCGCCGACGTCCGAGGAGCCGGGCCGACCGGACGCTGCGGTCGTCGCACCCGCACCCGCCGCCGCCGCCGCCGCCGCCGCCGTCGTCCCGGCCTGACCGGCGGCGAGCCGCAACCCGATGTCGGGGTGGATCCGATCGTGAAACGCGACGCGATCCACCCCGGTATCGGACGAGGGGGGTGAAGCCCGGCGCCGGGAGGCTAGGCGGTCGCCCCGCCCGGCCCCGCGGTCCCGCCCATCCGGACGAGCCGGCCGGCGTGATCGACCTCGACGGTGAGGTCGCCGTCGGGCATGGTGAGCACCGACCCGTCCCAGCCGAGGCCGCGCAGCGTCGCGTAGCTCGCGAACGCCCGCCGGGCGTCGGTCAGCAGACCGAGCTGCGCCGCCTCCCCCGCGATGCGCAGCGTGCGCAGGATGCCCGGCTCGGGCAGCGTCAGCCCCTCCCCCGTGAGCAGCAGGTAGACCCACTGGCCCGGGTTCGGCTGACCGCGGTAGCCGAACCAGTCGCCGGAGACCACCCGGCTGACGATCCAGATCCTCGTCGCGAGGTCCTGACCGTCCTCGTCACCGTCGGGGAACGGGATCTCTCCCGTCGTCAGCTCCGGGATGCCGTAGCGCTCACCGAGCTCGCGGACGGCGCGCGAGGCGCGCAGCACCGGCTCGGGGAAGCCGGCCGGGTTGGCCCAGCCCCACATCCACGTGCGCGGGGTCGGCGCCGTCGAGCCGAGGAGCTGGACGCCGAACACCTGCTCGCCCGTGGAGGGGCCGCTGAAGGTGAACGTGCCCCGCGCGAGGTCGACGTCCCACCGCGGCTGGTCCTCGAACCGGTCGGCCATGTGCGCCTGCACCTCGAGGGCCAGCAGCGCGCCGTCGCTGACCAGCGCGTCGAAGCCGGCCGACGTCATCAGTTCGACCTCGTCCAGCCCGCCAGCGACTCCGGGTTGATCGCGGTGCCGTTCTTCCAGACCTCGACGTGGACGTGGCAGCCCGTGACGTTGCCGGTCATGCCGGTGTAGCCGAGCACGTCGCCCTTGCCGATCCACTGGCCGTTGCTCACGTTGAACCGCGAGAGGTGGTTGTAGACCGTGACGTAGGAGTCCCCGTCGATGACCCCGTGGTCGATGAGCACCTGGTTGCCGTGCGTCCCGTTGCCCGCGGCCTTGCGCACGCCGACGACCGTCCCGGAGCCGGACGCGTACTGCGGGTTGCCGCAGGCCGAGCGGATGTCCGTGCCGTTGTGCATGTAGCGGCCGCCGTTGATCGGGTAGATCCGCATCCCGAACGGCGACGTCACGTGGAACGGGGCCGCGACCGGCGGCGAGAGGCCGGGGCCGGACGACGACGGGGGCGCTGCGCCTCCGCCACCGCCGCCGCCACCGCCACCGGTCGAGCCGCCACCGGAGCTGCCGCCCCCGCTGGAGCCCGAGTTCTGCTTCGCCGCCTCGGCGGCGGCGGCCGCCTCACGCTCCTCGCGCTCCTTGCGCTGGCGCTCGCGCTCGTCGGCCTGCTGGGCCATGAGGTCGTCGATCTGCGCCTTGAGGTCGGCGTCGTCGGCCTCGATCTGGTCCTGCTGCTGCTCGATCTGCGTCCGGTAGCTCTCGAGCTCGCTCGCCTTGGACGCGCGGTCGGCGCGCAGCGACGTCAGCTCGTCGCGGTGCTGCTGCGCCTCGTCGCGCGCCTCGTCGGCCGCGACGACGGCCTCCTGGGCCTCCACCTCGAGCTCGCCGATCCGCACGTTGACGGCGTCGAGGCGGGCCTGGGAGTTGCGCTGCTCGGCCGCGGTGTTCTCCAGGTCGTCGAGCACCTGGGTCTGGGAGCGCATCGCGAGGTCGTACGCGGAGGCACGCTCGGTGAACTCCTGCGGGGAGGCAGCGTCGACCACGAGCGCGATCGCCGACAGCCCGTCGGTGCCCCGGTAGGTCGACCGGGCCAGCTCGCCGATCTCGTCCTGCGTGCTCGCGATGTCGGCGTCCGACTGCGCGATCTCGTCCTCGAGCGTCGTGGCCTCGCTCTGCGCGACGGCGAGCCGGTCCTGGACGGAGTCGCGGTGCCGCTCGGCGGCCGCGAGGTCGTCCTCGGCCTGGGCAAGCTCGGCCTCGGCGATCGGGATCTCGCCGTCGAGCTGCGCGATCTCCAGGTAGACCGCCTGGAGGGAGGCGTCCGTCCCCTCGAGCTCGGAGGAGAGCTGCTCCTGCTTGTCCTGGTTCGCCTGGCGCTGGGACTCCAGGTCCTTGGTCTGGGACTGGAGCTGCTCGAGCTTGTCGGCGAAGGCGACACCGCCGGCGAGCCCGAGACCGATGGTCACGGCGAGGACGGCAGCGACGCGGCGCACGGCGCGCGTGCGGCGGGGGGTGCGGGGGGTTCTGGTCACGGTCGGCTCCTCAGACCCTCGTGTACCGGGACAGGCTGACGATCGAGCTGACCGCGGCGATCGCGATGCCGATGACGGCGAGCCCCGGTGCGATCAGCCACACGTCGGCCGTCGATATGTAGTCGTTGACGATGTTCACCGAGCTCGATAGCCACTCCTCGACGCCGTAGCGCACGCCCAGCCACAGCGTGGTCGTCGCCAGCGCGGCGCCGACCAGCGCGGCGAGCGCGCCCTCGAGCATGAACGGGAGCTGGATGAAGAAGTTGGACGCGCCGACGAAGCGCATGATCTCGGTCTCCCGGCGTCTCGACATCGCCGAGAGCCGGATCGTCGTCGTGATGAGCAGGACGGCCGTCACCGTCATGACGGCCGCGAGGCCGATCGACAGCGCCGTCGCGCGGTTCATCACGAGGAACACCGGTTCCCAGATGGCGCGCAGGTCCTGGACGCTCTCGACGCCGGCGCGGCCCGAGACCTCGTCGGCGACGACGTCGATCTGCGTCGGGTCGGCGAGCTTGACCCGGAACGACGACGGCATCATCTCGACGGTCACGCGGTCGAACCAGTCCAGGTCGCCCACCTGCTTCTGGAGCGCGGTGTAGGCCTCCTCCTTCGTCTCGAAGTAGATCTCCTGGACGTAGGGGGCGAGGCCGTCGCTCTCGAGGATGCCGCGAACCTCGTCGATCTGGTTCTGCGACGCCTCGCCGCCGGCGCACGTGGCGACGATCGGCTTGTCGCGGTCGGGGCACATCCAGACGGTCAGCTCGACGCGGTCGTACCACTCGCCCTTGAGCTTGCCGATCTGCATCTGCAGCAGCGCGGCGGCGCCGACGAACGTGAGCGAGACGAACGTGACGAGGACGACCGAGATGGCCATCGGCAGGTTGCGGCGCAGCCCCTGGCCGAGCTCGCCGAGGACGAAGCGCAGCCGGGTCACGCGGCGCCCCCCTCGGTCTCGGGCGTGTGCTCCATGGTCTCCGCGAGCGTCGCGCCGGCCGGGATGGACCCGACGCGGCCCGCGCCCCCGGGACGGGCCCGGCCGCCGGCGTCGGGATCGTCCAGGCCCTCGGCCGAGTCGTACGTCCCGTACTCCTGGTCGCGCACGACCTCGCCGTCGATGAGCTGGATGACGCGCTTGCGCATCTGGTTGACGATGTTCTCGTCGTGGGTGGCCATGACCACCGTCGTCCCCGTCCGGTTGATCCGGTCGAGGAGCTGCATGATGCCGGCCGACGTCGACGGGTCGAGGTTGCCCGTCGGCTCGTCGGCCAGGAGGATGGCGGGCCGGTTGACGATGGCGCGCGCGATCGCGACGCGCTGCTGCTCACCGCCCGACAGCTCGTGCGGGAGCCGCTTCTCCTTGCCGGAGAGCTTGACCAGCTCGAGCGTCTCGGGCACGTCGCGCGCGATGGTGTGCCGCGGCCGGCCGATCACCTGCTGGGCGAACGCCACGTTCTCGAACACGGTCTTGCCTGGCAGCAGGCGGAAGTCCTGGAACACGACGCCGATCCGGCGACGCAGGCCGGGGACCTTCCACTGCGAGAGCGCGGTGATCTCCCGGCCCGCCACGTACACGCGGCCGGACGTCGCCTGCTCCTCGCGCATGACGAGCCGCAGGAACGTCGACTTCCCCGACCCGGACGCCCCGACGAGGAAGACGAACTCCTCGCGCTCGATCTCGAGCGAGACCCGGTCGAGGGCGGGGCGCGCGCCCCGCTTGTAGACCTTGGAGACTCTGTCGAACCGGATCACGTGCTCTCTCTCGCCTAGACCGTGCGCGTGCCGGCCCCCGTCGATCGCGCGCGGGCCGTCTGCGTACCACGCGTACCAACGGACAGAAGGCCCAGGTCACCATAAGCACGCCTCGTGGCAGCCGTGCGGGAGGGCACGCCGATGACGGCCGACCCCGTGTGGTCGGGCCTCGCCGCGGCACGACGCGGGACGGCCCCGGCCGGGCGGCGCGATGCCGTCCGGCCGGGGCCGTCCCTGGTGGTGGTCGGCGGGGGTGGTCAGCGGGAGTCGCTGAGGCGCCCGCTCCCGGCCGCCTCGATCGCGGCGCGCCCCGCCTCGAGCCGGGCGACCGGCACGCGGAACGGCGAGCACGAGACGTAGTCGAGCCCGACGGCGTCGAAGAACCGGATCGACTCCGGGTCGCCGCCGTGCTCGCCGCACACGCCGAACACCAGCGACGGCTTGGCCTCGCGCGCCTCCTCGACGGCGATCCGGACGAGCCGCCCGACCCCGCGGGTGTCGATCGACTCGAACGGCGAGACCGTGAGCACGCCGTTGGCCGCGTACTGGGAGAAGAACGCGCCCTCGACGTCGTCGCGGGAGAAGCCCCAGGTCGTCTGCGTCAGGTCGTTCGTGCCGAAGGAGAAGAAGTCGGACGCCTCGGCGATCCGGTCGGCCGTGAGCGCCGCGCGCGGCAGCTCGAGCATGGCGCCGACCTCGAGGTCGATCGCGACGCCGCGCTCGGCCGACACCTCGGCCATGATCCCCTTCGCCGTGTCCCGGACCAGGTGGAGCTCCATCACGGAGGCCACCAGCGGCACCATGATCTGCGCCCGCGGGTCCCTCCCGGCCAGGAGCAGGTCGGCCTGCGCCTCGCAGATCGCCCGGATCTGCAGGGCGAACAGCCCGGGGACGACGAGCCCCAGCCGCACGCCGCGCAGGCCGAGCATGGGGTTGGCCTCGTGCATCCGGCGCACGGCGGCCAGCAGCTCCTCGTCCCGCTCGACCTCCTCGCCGCCCTCGCCGCGCTCGTGCGCGAGCGCCACGCGGACGCTCAGCTCGGTGAGGTCGGGCAGGAACTCGTGCAGCGGCGGGTCGATGAGCCGGATCGTGACCGGCAGCCCGTCCATCGCCTCCAGCAGCTCCGTGAAGTCCGCCCGCTGCAGCGGCAGCAGCTCGGCGAGCGCCGCCTCCCGCTCGACGTCGTCGGCGGCGAGGATGACGCGCTCGACGAGCTTGCGCCGGTCGCCGAGGAACATGTGCTCGGTCCGGGTGAGCCCGATGCCCTGGGCGCCGAGCGAGCGGGCGCGGCGCGCGTCCTCGCCCGTGTCGGCGTTGGCCTCGACGGCCAGCCGCCGGGTCTCGTCGGCGTGGTGGAGCAGCAGGTCGACGGCCTCGACGAGCGCGCGCGTGTCGGCGCCGGCGTCGCCGTCACCGGCCAGCTCCAGCGCGGCCTCCAGCCCGTCCGTCAGGTACGTCGTCACGGGCGACGGGACGACCGGGACCTCGCCGAGGAACACCTCGCCCGTCGCGCCGTCGATGGCGATGACGTCGCCCTCCTCGACCACCCGTTCCGTCGGGCGCTCGCCGTCCCGGCCCCGCACGGCGACCCGGAACAGGCGCTGCTCGGGGTCGACATCGAGCGCGTCGGCCCCGACGACGCAGGTCCGGCCCATGCCGCGGGCCACGACGGCCGCGTGCGAGGTCTTGCCGCCCCTGGCCGTGAGGATGCCGTCGGCGGCGATCATCCCGGCGAGGTCGTCCGGGTTGGTCTCGCGACGCACCAGGATGACCTTCTCGCCGCGCTCCGCCCACGCCGTCGCCGTCTCGGAGTCGAACACGGCCCGGCCGACGGCGGCCCCGGGCGACGCGGACATCGCCTGGGTCAGCAGCACCTTGTTGGCCGCCCGCGGGTCGAACTGGGGGAACATGAGCTGGCTGAGCTGCTCCCCGCTCACCCGCAGCAGCGCCTCGTCGAGCGTGATGACGTGCTCGCGCTCGAGCTCGGCGGCGATCCGGAACGCGGCCGGCGCCGTGCGCTTGCCGACGCGGGTCTGGAGCATCCAGAGCCGGCCCTGCTCGACGGTGAACTCGATGTCGCACAGGTCGCGGTAGTGGTTCTCGAGCCGGCGCATGACGCCGCGCAGCTCCGCGTAGACGTCCGGGTCGATCTCCTCCAGCGCGGACAGCGACAGCGTGTTGCGGATGCCGGCGACGACGTCCTCGCCCTGGGCGTTCTCGAGGTAGTCGCCGTAGTCGCCGGGCCGCCCCGTCGCGGGGTCGCGCGTGAACGCGACGCCGGTGCCCGAGCGGTCGCCCAGGTTGCCGAACACCATGGTGCAGACGTTGACGGCCGTCCCGATGTCGTGCGGGATGCGCTCGCGGCGGCGGTAGAGCATCGCGCGCTCGGTGTTCCACGAGTCGAGGACGGCGACGATCGCCAGGTCGAGCTGCTCGCGCGGGTGCTGCGGGAAGTCGCGTCCCGTCTGCTCCTTGACGATCTCCTTGTAGCGCTGGGTGAGCGCGCGCATCGCCCCGGCGTCGAGGTCGGAGTCGCTGGCGGCACCGGCGGCGGCCTTCGCCGCGTCCAGCTCGGCCGCGAACAGGTCGCCGTCGATCCCGAGGACGGTCTTGCCGAACATCTGCACGAGGCGGCGGTAGGAGTCCCAGGCGAACCGCTCGTCCCCGGCCAGCTCGGCCAGGCCCTGCACGGACGCGTCGTTGAGGCCGATGTTGAGGACCGTCTCCATCATCCCCGGCATCGAGAACTTGGCGCCCGAGCGCACGGAGACCAGCAGGGGGTCGTGGAAGTCGCCCAGCCGGCGGTCCATCGCGGCCTCGAGCCGGCGCACGGCCTGCGTGACCTCGACCCGCAGGTCGGTCGGGACGCGGCCGTTGGCCAGGTAGTAGCGGCAGGCCTCGGTCGTGATGGTGAAGCCCGGCGGGACGGGGAGCCCCAGTCTCGTCATCTCGGCCAGGTTCGCCCCCTTGCCGCCGAGCAGGTCCTTCTGCTCCATGGACCCCTGCGCGAAGTCCTGCACGTACGTGACCACGAACGACCTCCTTGTCGCTGCCAGAGCGTCGGGGGCGCGTCCGGCACCCGCCGCGAACGACCTCCGACCAGTTCGGCCAGCCTGCCACGGTGTGACGCAGGTCACCGGGGACCATGGGCCCACGTGGCGCCGATCACACCGACCTAGCGTGGTGTGCGGGCGGCGCCGTTGCGGCTCACCGGGCCCACACCGCCCCCGCCTCCCGCCGGTCTCCCGGCGGACGCGACGCGCACGGAGGCGGCACCAACGACCGTCACGCGCTGCGTGGCGTGGAGGAACCGATGGACGGCTCACACGGCGGCGAGGCCAACCTCGTCCTGCCATCGCTCAGCGACGTCATGCTCGCCGGCGGCATCCCCGGCCGCGTCGCCCTCGTCGTGGCGCTCCTGCTGTGCCTCGCGGGGCTCGCGTTCGGCGGGATCGTGCTCGCGCAGCTGCGCCGGCTGCCGACGCACCCGTCGATGCGGGAGATCGCGGACCTCATCTACGCGACGTGCAAGGCGTACCTGCTGCGGCAGGGCCGGTTCCTCATGCTCCTGTGGGTGTTCATCGCCACGGTGATCGTCGCCTACTACGGCTTCCTCATGAGCCTCGGCGTCGCGAAGGTCCTCGTCATCGTCGGCTTCTCGCTGCTCGGCATGGCCGGCTCCTACGCCGTCGCCTGGTTCGGCATCCGCGTCAACACCTACGCGAACGCGCGCACGGCCTACGCGTCGCTGTCCGGCCGCCCGCTGCCGGTGCACCGGATCCCGCTGCGGGCCGGGATGAGCATCGGCATGGTGCTCATCAGCCTCGAGCTGTTCCTCATGCTCGTCATCCTCCTGTTCCTGCCCCGCGAGGTGGCCGGCGCGTGCTTCATCGGCTTCGCGGTCGGGGAGTCGCTCGGCGCGGCCGCCCTGCGGATCGCCGGCGGCATCTTCACCAAGATCGCCGACATCGGCGCCGACCTCATGAAGATCGTCCTCAAGATCAAGGAGGACGACGCGCGCAACCCCGGCGTCATCGCCGACTGCACGGGCGACAACGCCGGCGACTCCGTCGGGCCGTCGGCGGACGGGTTCGAGACCTACGGCGTGACCGGCGTCGCGATCATCACGTTCATCCTCCTGGCCGTCCACGACGTCGGGGTCCAGGCGACGCTGCTCGTGTGGATGTTCGTCGTCCGCGCCGTCATGCTGATCGCGTCGGCCGCGTCCTACGCGATCAACGACGCGATCACCTCGGCCCGGCACCGCGGCGCGACGCGGATGGACTTCGAGAAGCCGCTGACGAACCTGGTCTGGCTCACGTCGCTCGTCTCGATCGTCCTGACCTACGCGACGAGCTGGGTCGCGCTCGGCGCGCTGCCGGGCGGCCTGTGGTGGAAGCTCGCCTCGATCGTCTCGGCGGGGACGCTGGCCGGCGCGCTCATCCCGGAGCTGGTCAAGGTCTTCACGTCGACCTCCTCCCGGCACGTGCGCGAGGTGGTGAAGTCCTCCCGCGCCGGCGGCCCGTCGCTCAACATCCTCTCCGGCCTCGTGGCCGGCAACTTCTCCGCCTACTGGCTCGGCATGGCGATCGTCGCCCTGATGGCCGCCGGCTACGGCATCTCGACGATGGGGCTGGACGCCTACATGACCGCGCCGGCCGTCTTCGCATTCGGCCTCGTCGCGTTCGGCTTCCTCGGGATGGGGCCGGTGACGATCGCCGTCGACTCCTACGGGCCGGTGACGGACAACGCGCAGAGCGTCTACGAGCTCTCCCTCATCGAGGAGATCCCCGGCATCGACGACGAGCTGCGCGCGCAGGGCGTCGAGGTCGAGTGGGACCGCGCCAAGCAGATGCTGGAGGAGAACGACGGCGCCGGGAACACCTTCAAGGCGACGGCCAAGCCGGTGCTCATCGGGACCGCGGTCGTCGGCGCGACGACGATGATCTTCTCGATCGTCATGGCGCTGACCGACGGGCTGACGACGAACATGGCGAACCTCTCGCTCATCCACCCGCCGTTCCTGCTCGGGCTGGTCGCCGGCGGCGCGATCATCTACTGGTTCACGGGCGCGTCGATCCAGGCGGTCACGACGGGGGCGCACCGCGCGGTCGAGTTCATCCGCGACACGATCCGGCTCGACTCGGGCAGCCGCCGGGCCTCGACGCAGGACTCGACCCGCGTCGTCGACATCTGCACGCAGTACGCCCAGCGCGGCATGCTGACGATCTTCCTCGCGACGTTCTTCGTCACGCTCGCCTTCGCGTTCGTCGAGCCCTACTTCTTCATCGGCTACCTCGTCTCGATCGCCGTGTTCGGGCTCTACCAGGCGATCTTCATGGCCAACGCGGGCGGCGCGTGGGACAACGCGAAGAAGGTCGTCGAGGTCGACCTGCACGCCAAGGGCTCGGCGCTGCACGACGCGACGATCGTCGGCGACACCGTCGGCGACCCGTACAAGGACACCTCCTCCGTCGCGCTCAACCCGATCATCAAGTTCACGACGCTGTTCGGCCTCCTCGCGGTCGAGCTCGCCGTGTCGCTCACGAACCAGGGCCGCGGGCCGCTGGTGCACGTGCTCGCCGCCGTCTTCTTCCTCGTCTCGGCGTACTTCGTCCACCGCTCGTTCTACGGCATGCGGATCGGGTCCTCCCTCGAGGCGGACGAGGAGGGCGACGAGGACGGCTCCGGCGACCGGATCAGCGAGACCGCCGACCTCGGCGGCGCGTCGGGCTCGTACGAGGGCCGGGCCGCGGCGAGCGACCCCGCCGAGGTGGAGGTGACGTCGCGATGAGCAGGCGGATCGCGGTCAAGTACACCGGCGTCGAGCTGGACCGGGCCGGTCGCGTCGCGGGGCACGACTCGGGGGCGACGCTGGTGCGCCGCATCCTGCGGGTGTTCCCGGGCTCGATCGTCGTCGGCGCCGGACCGCGGCGCGGCGAGGGCTTCGACGTCATGCCGCTGGAGTTCCTCGACCCGGCGAGCACCGTCGTCGTCAACATGGACGTGCTCGACAGCCTCGACGTGGTCCGGCAGCTCCGGGCGAGCGCGACGGCTCAGGGCTACGGGCCGGAGACCTCCCCGCAGGTGATGAACTTCCTGTGGTGGCCGCCGAGCACCTACCCGGAGATCGAGGACCGGGCGGCGCTCGCGCTGTCGGCCGCGCTCGTGCCGACGTTCGCCGACTCCGAGCGCACGGCGCAGGAGGTGCGGGAGCTGGTCTCGCGACTCGTGGTCAAGCAGCTCGCCGAGCGGATGCGGATGGGCTGGGTCAACCTCGGGTTCCGGCTCGACCACGTCCGCCCGCGCAAGGAGCGCGCGGCCGGGGCGCCGCCAGTCGTGCAGTACCCGGCGACGTACCTCTCCGAGCGCAAGCGTCCCGAGCTGTTCCTCGAGGTGGTGGAGCGGGTGCGCCAGCAGGTGCCGATCCGCGTCGAGGTGCACCTGCACGAGTCGCAGCTCACGCGCGACCTCGCGCTGCGGATGGGGCGCAAGGAGTGGATGTGGGTCGGCCCGCTCGCGACGCGGTCGGACTACTGGGACGACCTGTCCGGGACGACGGCGTTCCTCGCGACCGCGTCCGAGGAGTCCTACGGGATGGCGTACGTCGAGGCGCTGGCGGCCGGGGTGGTCGGCGTGCTGCCCGACCTGCCGTGGGCGAGGGCGCTGCTGCCCGCCGGCTACCCGCTGCTGTACCGGACCAAGGACGAGGCGGCCGCGCTGCTGCTGCGGGCCGTCACGGAGCCGGCGGCCTGTCTGGCCGAGGTCGACGCGGCCGTCGGCGGCTCGCTCGCCGAGGTGCTGCGGACCGAGCACTCCGACGCGGTGTTCGACCGCGCGCTGCGCTCCCGCGTCGCCGAGTGGTTCGGCTAGGAGCCCTCGACCTCGAGCTGCTGCTGGCGGCGCCAGCGGATGCCGGCGTCGATGAAGTCGTCGATCTCGCCGTCGAACACCGCGGCCGGGTTGCCGACCTCGTGCTCGGTGCGCAGGTCCTTGACCATCTGGTACGGCTGCAGGACGTAGGAGCGCATCTGGTCGCCCCAGGACGCCTTGATGTCGCCGGCCAGCTCCTTCTTCTGGGCCGCCTCCTCCTCCTTCTTCGCCAGGAGGAGTCGCGACTGGAGCACGCGCATGGCGGCGGCGCGGTTCTGGATCTGGGACTTCTCGTCCTGCATCGAGACGACGATGCCGGTCGGGAGGTGGGTGATCCGGACGGCCGAGTCGGTCGTGTTGACGCTCTGCCCGCCGGGGCCGGAGGAGCGGAACACGTCGACCTTGATGTCGGTCTCGGGCACGTCGACGTGGTCGGTCGACTCGATGAGCGGGATGACCTCGACGGCCGCGAAGGACGTCTGGCGCCGACCCTGGTTGTCGAACGGGGAGATCCGGACGAGGCGGTGCGTCCCGGCCTCGACCGAGAGCGTGCCGTAGGCGTAGGGCGCCTTCACCTCGAACGTCGCCGACTTGATGCCGGCCTCCTCGGCGTAGGACGTGTCGAGCACCTTGGCGGCGTAGCCGTGCCGCTCGGCCCAGCGCAGGTACATCCGCAGGAGCGTCTGGGCGAAGTCGGCCGCGTCGACCCCGCCGGCTCCGGAGCGGATCGTGACGACGGCCTCGCGCTCGTCCCACTCCCCCGACAGCAGGGTGCGGACCTCGAGCTCCGACAGCGCCTTGCTCACCGATGCGAGCTCGCTCTCGGCCTCGGCGAGCGTGTCCGCGTCGTCCTCCTCCGCCGCGAGCTCCACGAGCGTCTCGAGGTCGTCGATCCGGGCGGCGAGGGTGTCGAGCCGCTTGACCTCGCCCGAGACGTGCGAGAGCCGCGACGTGACGGCCTGCGCCTTCTCCGGGTCGTCCCACAGGTCGGGCGCCGACGCCTCCTGCTCGAGCTCGGCGATCTGGGCCCGCAGCTTCTCCGGGTCGCGCACGGCGGTGATCTGCCGGAGCGTGCCGCGCAGCTCGGAGATCTCGGTCGGGAAGTCGGTAGCCACGAGGGTCAAGCCTACCGGCCGGCCGACGGCGTCCTCGGCTCGGCTCACCCGCTCGACCCGGCGGCGCGCCTGCCCTGCTGGAGCGCGCCCGGGCCCGGCAGGTCGAGCGTCGCGACGAAGGTCTCGTCGTCGGCGTCGAGGGTGAGCCGGCCACCGAGGAGCGCGGTGAGCCGGTCGGCGATGAACAGGCCGAGCCCGCTGCCATCCCCCGTGCGCGCGGCGTCGCCGCGGGTGAACTGCCCGACCAGCTCGGCCGCCGGCACCGCGAGGCGGCGCGCCATGACGTTGGCCAGCCGCAGGCGCACGACGCCGGACCGCTCGGCCGGCCGGTCGATGCTGGCGCGGACGGTCGTGCCCGGCCGCGCGTACTTGACGACGTTGCCGAGCAGGTTCTCCAGGATCCGGCGCAGGTGCTCGCCGTCCGCCGTGACGAGGGCCCGCCCGCGACCCGGCTCGCCCGCCGGGCCGGCGTCCGGCCCGACCCACGTGAGGTCACGCGCGGCGAGGTCGTCGTCGTGGTCGCCAACGATCTGGCCGAGCATCTCCGCCAGGTCGAGCACCTCGCGGTGCACCGGCAGGCTGCCCGCACTGGCCCGCGACGCGTCCAGCAGGTCGCCGATGAGCACCCTCAGCCGCTCGGCCTTCCGGCTCAGCACGGCGGTGTAGTCCGCGAGCCGGTCGTCGTCGATGTCGAGCCGCGCGATCAGGTCCGCGTAGGCGATGACGGACGTCAGCGGCGTCCGGATGTCGTGCGTGACGTTGGTGACGAGCTCGGCGCGGAAGCGCTCCTCCCGGAACCGCGCCTCGACGGCCGCCTCGTTCGCCTCCGTGATCTCGATGATGTTGCGGCACAGGACGGCGACGACGGCCAGCGTCACGAGCGGAAGGCCCACCGTCACGAGCCACCAGCCGGTCCAGTTCGCGAAGAACGCGGAGCCGAAGGCCGAGGCGGTCACCACCTCGGCGATGCACCAGACGGCGCCGCCGAGCAGGAGCGCCGTCGCGGTGACCACGACGACGAGGACGCCCATCCCGGCGATCTGCCCGGGCGGCAGCGTCCGGAAGACGCGCGGCCAGAAGATCGTGCGCGCGAGCGTCCCGGCCCGCAGGCGCACCAGCGTCGTCGCCGTCACGTAGCAGACGCTCACCGCGACGACCGCGAGCCAGAGCACGTGCCAGACGAGCTGACGACGGCCGGTCTCGAGCAGGATGGTCACGAGCGCCAGGGCGCTCAACGCGCCCACCAGGACGAAGAAGTAGTCCCACCGGTGGATCCGCAGCGTCGAGCGCTCGCGCGCCCCGGCGAGGCAGGAGGCGCCTCCGACGACGAGCGCGGCGACGCCGACGACGAGGCCGACGCCACCGTCGCCGAGCCCGAACGGAAGCTGCGTCGCGGCGAGGTCGCCCGGGATGAGGACGCGGTCCGGGTCGTCCGGGGTGCGACCGAGCAGGAACCAGCGGTAGGAGGTGAAGGGCGGGACGCTGCCGTACAGCCAGAGGGTGAGACCGAGGGTCGCCACGACGAAGGCGGTCACCATGACCCGCGTGGACGCGAAGCCCCGCGTCGCCGGCTCGCCGGACGTCCGCGCGCGGGGGCCGTGGCGCGTCGCCGTCGGGCTCACGGGTCGGACACCACCTTGTACCCGAGGCCGTAGACGACCCGGAGGTAGCGCGGGCGGGCCGGGTCCCGCTCGATCTTCTCCCGGATGTGCCGGACGTGGACGGCGACCGTCCGGCGCGGGTCCAGCGCGACGTCGCGCCAGACCGCCTCGTAGATCTGCTCGGAGGAGTAGACGCGGTCGGGATGCGCGATGAGCAGGCGCAGGATGCCGAACTCGAGCGGCGTCAGCGTGGCCTCCCGTCCCTCGACGACGACCGTCTTGCGCTCGTCGTCGAGGACGAGCTCGCCGGTGCGCCAGACGCTCCCGGCGCCCGGACCGGACGCCGACCCGGCCGTCACCGGGCCCGGGCCAGCCGCGCCGCCGGACGGCAGCCCGCCGAGCTGCGTGTACCGGCGCAACGCCGAGCGCACCCGGGCGAACAGCTCGCCCGGCGAGAACGGCTTGACGATGTAGTCGTCGGCTCCGGCGTGCAGGCCGAGGACGCGGTCGGCCTCCTCGCCCCTGGCGCTGAGGAACAGGATGGGCAGGTTCGAGGTCTCGCGGATCCGCTCGGCGGCGGCGATGCCGTCGAGGTTCGGCATCATGACGTCGAGCAGGACGAGGTGGACCGTCTCCGTCCGCACGAGCCGGACGGCCTCGAGCCCGTCGGCGGCGCTGAGCACCCGGTAGCCCTCGCCGGTGAGATAGATCCGCAGCGCCGCGAGGATGTCCGGGTCGTCGTCGCACGCGAGGATCGTGTGCTGCGTCATGGCGTCCCTCCCGACCCCCGGTGCACCCGCTCGCCCGGGGCCGCCGTCGTGCCCATCCTGCCCGTTCCCGCGCTGCCACGCGCTCATGCCGCCCCCGCGTACTCCTCGAGCGTCAGGCCCTCGCGCTGGCAGATCTCGGCCACCTCGGGGCCGACGTAGCGGAAGTGCCACGCCTCGTACGCGATCCCCGTCACCTCCTCCTTGCCGGCCGGGTAGCGCAGGATGAAGCCGTATCGCCAGGCGTTGTCGGCCAGCCACCGGCCGGAGGAGCTGTCGGCGAGGCTCGCGCCGTCGGGCTCGAGGTCCGCCAGGTCGACCGCGAGACCGGTCTGGTGCTCGCTGTGGCCGGGCGGCTGGACGAGGGACCGGTCCTCGGCCGTGTCCCAGAGCTCCCGCTGGTCCTCGGCGGAGCGGTACCCGCTGTTGACGTACAGGCCCGGGTACCCGGCGTCGGCGGCCGCGCCGAGCATCTGCCGCAGCGGCTCGACCAGCTCGGCGGCGACCTGGACCCCCGAGCCCGAGACGGGGACCGTCCCGACGAGGTCGACGAGATCGGGCGCACCCAGGTCGTCGGGAAGGGCGTGGTCGGCGTTGACGAGGAGGACGCGGGGCCGGCTCCCGCCCGCGGCGTCGCCCTCGGCGCCCCCGTCGCCCCCGGCGCCCGGGTCGTCGGTCGTCGTCGCGTCGGCCGCCTCGTCCGTGGCACCCGCGTCGGCCGCGTCGTCGGTCGTCGCGTCGGCCGTCATCGTGCCGACGGCGTCGGCGAGCCGCACGAGGCCGGGCACCGCGACGGCGACGCCGGCCAGGACCGCCCCGGCGAGCAGGGTCCTGACCAGGAGACGGCGACGACGACGCCTGCGGCGCAGGGCCTCGGTGAGCGTGAGAGCTGTCATGCCTCCCAGCCCAGCGCACGCATCTTGTGACCCGTGGCGCGGAGAGCTTAAGTTCCGTTGAAGACCGCCGACCCGCCGCGTCGGCCGCCGCCCGGCTCGGCGTAGGTTGGAGGTCATGGTCACCTACCGCTATCTCGGCAGCTCCGGTCTCAAGGTCTCGGAGATCACCTACGGCAACTGGATCACGCACGGCTCGCAGGTGGAGGACGGCGCGGCCGTCGCCACGGTGCACGCGGCGCTCGACCTCGGCATCACGACGTTCGACACGGCGGACGTCTACGCCAACACGCTCGCCGAGGAGGTGCTCGGCAAGGCGCTGGAGGGCCAGCGTCGGGAGTCCCTCGAGATCCTCACGAAGGTGTACTGGCCGACCGGCCCGCGGGGCGCCAACGACGTCGGTCTCTCCCGCAAGCACATCCGCGACTCGGTGCACGGCTCGCTGCGCCGCCTGCGGACGGACTACATCGACCTGTACCAGGCCCACCGGTTCGACTACGAGACGCCGCTGGAGGAGACGTTCCAGACGTTCGCCGACCTCGTCCACCAGGGCAAGATCCTCTACGTCGGGGTCTCGGAGTGGACCGCCGAGCAGCTCCGCGACGGCGCGCGGCTCGCCAAGGAGCTCGGCATCCAGCTCGTCTCGAACCAGCCGCAGTACTCCGCGCTGTGGCGGGTCATCGAGGAGAAGGTCGTGCCCGCGAGCGAGGAGCTCGGGATCACGCAGATCGTCTGGTCGCCGATGGCGCAGGGCGTCCTGTCCGGGAAGTACCTGCCCGGCCAGCCGGCGCCGGCCGGCTCGCGCGCGACGGACGAGAAGTCCGGGGCCCGCACCATCAAGGGGTTCATGCGGGAGGAGGTGCTCGAGGCCGTCCAGCTGCTCGTGCCGATCGCGGCCGAGGCCGGGCTCACCATGCCGCAGCTCGCCATCGCGTGGGTGCTGCAGAACCCGAACGTCTCCGCCGCCCTGGTCGGGGCGTCCCGGCCCGAGCAGCTCGCCGACACCGTCAAGGCGTCCGGCGTCGTGCTCGACGACGCGACGATGAGCGCGATCGACGCGGCGCTCGACGCGGTGGTGGAGCGCGACCCGGCCAAGACGTACGACGTCTCGCCGCGGACCCGCCCGTAGCGCTCCGCGGGGCCCGGCCGGGCCTCGCGTGGGGGCGTGCCCCCACGCGAGGTCTCCGGTCGGCTCCCTGTCCCGCCCGACCCCCGAGCGGAAGGCTCGAGGCATGAGCTCATCGGCTGCTGCCCCTCCCGTCCCCTCCCTCGCCGGCGTCTACTCCTGGCGCGCCCTGCCCCGGCGGGTCGGCTACCTGCTCCTTGGCCTCGTCTGGTCGCTCTCGCTCGGGCTGGCCGTCGTCGTCCTCGTGGCGGTCGGCGTCCCGCTGTCGCTCATCGCGGTCGGCGTCCCCGTGCTCCTCGCCGGTCTCTCCCTCGCCCGCGCGTACGGCGCGCTGGAGCTGGCGCTCCTGCGCTGGACCCGGATGCCGGCGGTGACGCCGCCGACGTGGCGGACCGAGAAGGCCGACACGATCGGCACCTGGCTCTGGCGCCGGCTGAGCAGTCCCGACGCCTGGCGCGCCGCCCTGTTCGCCGCCGTCACGCTCCTCCTCACGCCCGTGACGTGGGCGCTGACGCTCCTCTTCTCGGTGCTCACGGTCGCGTTCCCGGCGATGCTCGTGCAGGTCTACCTCATTCCGTCGCTCATGTACGACGACGCCGAGAGCCAGTCGCTGGGCGAGCTGCTGTTCAGCCTCATGACGCCGGCGGAGCAGGCGCAGTGGCGGATCGGCCCGCACGGGCTGGACCTGCTGATCGGCGGGGTCGGGAGCGCGATCGGGCTGGCCCTGCTGCCGCTCGTGGCCGGCGCCTGCGTCCACCTGCACCACGCGATCGCGCGCGGCCTGCTCGCCCGACGCACGAGCGACGCCCTCCGCGCCCAGGTGGTCGAGCTGTCCAGCGCGCGCCGGGCCGCGACCCAGGCCGAGGGCCGGACGCTGCGCCAGCTCGAGCGCGACCTCCACGACGGGCCACAGCAGCAGCTCCTGCGCCTGCAGCTCGACCTCGAGGCGGCGCAGCGCCGGCTGGAGAGCGATCCCGACGGCGCGGGCGACCTGCTCGCCGACGCGCGGACGCGGACCCGGGACACGCTCTCGGAGCTGCGGCGACTCTCCCGCGGCATCGCCCCGCCGCTGCTGCAGGACCGCGGGCTGGCGGAGGCCGTCGCCGCGCTGGCCGAGCGCAGCCCGATCCCGGCGACGGTCGACCTCGGGGACGGCACCCGTCCGGACGGCCTCGGCGGGGACGACGTGGGCGACGGCCTCGACCCGGCGGTCGCGCAGGCCGCGTACTTCGTGGTGAGCGAGCTGCTCGCGAACGCGGCCAAGCACTCCGGCGCCGAGCACGTCGTCGTCGCGCTCGGCCGGGTGATCGGCGCGGACGGCGGCGACTGGGCGGAGCTGGCCGAGCTCCTCGTGGTCGAGGTGTCCGACGACGGTGCCGGCGGAGCCGTGCTCGTGCCCGGCGGTGGGCTGGACGGCCTGGCCGAGCGGCTGCGCGGCCTGGGCGGGACGCTCTCGGTGAGCAGTCCGGACGGCGGGCCGACCCGCGTCCGGGCGGTCGTCCCGCTCGCGGCGTGAGGCGTGGCCCGAGCCGGCTCAGTCGAGCTGGCGGGTGAAGTGGTGCGACACGATGTCCATCCGCTCGCGCAGGTAGAACCGGTGGGCGCCGACGCGCTGGACGCCGGAGTCGAGGTCGATGGCGGTGCAGCCCAGCTCCCGGGCGCGCTCGGTGAGGACGCGCAGCAGCGTCGAGCCGTGGCCGCGGGAACGGTGGGCGGCCGCGGTCGAGAGGTCGTCGACGTAGAGCTTGCGGATCGCGCTCGTGTTCGCGACGAGGCGCCAGCCGGCGACGGCGACGCACTCGCCACCGGCGAGCAGCGCCGTGAACCGGAGGCCCTGCGGCGCGCCCTCGGTCGCGACCTGGCGCAGCAGCTCGGGCGTCAGGTGGGGGCGCAGCTCGCGCAGGACGGGCAGCGCGAGCGCCCAGCGCGGGTCGTCCGGCCCGTCGAGGTCGACGACGGTCGGCTCGGGCGCCTCGGGTTCGCTCACCCGACGAGGCTAGCGCCGCGCCTAGGGTGAGGGCGTGACACCGCCACCAGCCCGGATCGCCCTGGCCGAGGACTCGGCCCTGCTGCGCGAGGGACTCCTCCGGCTGCTCGGGGAGGCGGGCTTCGAGGTCGTCGGCTCGCACGGCGACGGCGCGTCCCTCCTGGCGGCCCTGGACGCCGAGGCGCCCGACGCCGTCGTCCTCGACGTCCGGATGCCGCCGACGTTCACGGACGAGGGGGTCAGGACCGCGCTGGAGGTGCGCCGGCGGCGGCCCGGCACCGCGGTGCTGCTGCTGAGCCAGTACGTCGAGTCGGTCTACGCCCAGGAGCTGTTCGCCGCCGGCGAGGGCGGCTGCGGCTACCTGCTCAAGGACCGGGTGCTCTCGCTCGCCGACCTCAGCGGTGCGCTGGAGCGGCTGCTCGCCGGCTCGACGGTGCTCGACCCGGAGATCGTCGCCGCGCTCGTCGGGGCGCGCCGGGACCCGCTGGCCGCCCTCACGCCGAGCGAGCTCGAGGTGCTGGGCGACATGGCCCGCGGGCGGACGAACCAGGAGATCGCCGCGGCCCGCGTCGTGAGTCTCGGGACGGTGGAGAAGCAGGTCGGCTCCGTCTTCGACAAGCTCGGCCTCGACGCCGCGGACGGCGGGCACCGCCGCGTCCTCGCGGTCCTCACCTGGCTGCGCAGCCCGCACGCGGCGCGCTGAGCCGGTCCTCGCTCAGTCGCGCCCGGTGGTCCAGCCGCCGCTGCGGTAGGCCGGCGTGCCGAACGCCACGACGAGCAGGGCGAGCGTGAGCGCCCCCGCCATGACCGCGGCCATCGCGATCGCCGTGCCGCCGAACACGCCGACGAGCGGCGAGATCGCGGCGGGCAGCAGCGCGCCGAGGCTGCCGCAGACGGCTGCGGCGGCGCCGGCCCGGTCGCCGTGACGCCCGAGCGCGAGCGCCGTCGCGTTCGGGGGGACGAAGTTCTGGAACGACAGCGTCGCCGCGAGCACGACGAGGAACCCGATGACGCCGCCGATGCCCGTCACCGCGACGACGAGCAGCGCGACGGCGAACGAGAGCTGGATCGGCAGGGCGAGCCGGATGATCCGCACGGGGGCGTACCGGTGCACGAGCGCCGCGTTGACCTGTGCCATCCCGACGAGCAGCATCCCGCCGACGGCGAAGAACAGCGAGAACTGGCCGACCGAGAGCCCGAACTGCTCCTGGAGCACGAACGGCGAGCCCGACACGTACGCGATGAGGGCGCTGGAGACGAGGCCGGGCAGCACGGCGAGCGCGAGGAACCGGGGATCGCCGAACAGCACGCGGTAGCTGCGCAGCGCCGTCCCGATCCCGCCGGTCTGGCGCCGCTGCCGCGGGTGGGACTCGGGCAGCATCCGCCAGCACAGGGCGAGCACGAACAGCCCGCAGCCCGCGAGCACGGCGAACACCGCCCGCCAGCCCCAGTGGTGGGCGATGAACCCGCCGACGCTCGGCGCGAAGAGCGGGGCGACACCGATCACGAGCATGAGCCGCGAGAGCGTCGCGGCGGCGACGGGGCCCGAGTAGCGGTCCCGGATGAGCGCCTGCGCGCACACGCCGAGCGCGGCGGCCGCGACGCCCTGGAGCAGGCGGAGGCCGAGGAAGACCCCGATGCCGGAGCCGAGGAGCACGAGCGCGCACGCGACGACGTGCAGGGCGGCGCCGATGAGCACCGGCCGGCGGCGACCGATCCGGTCCGAGAGCGGCCCGACGACGAGCTGACCGATCGCGGCGCCCGCCATCATGAACGAGATCGTGAGCTGCGACGTCGCGTCGGAGACCCGCATCTCCCTCGCGACCGTCGGCAGCGACGGGAGGTACATGTCGACCGTGACGGCGAAGATCGCCGACATCGCGCCGAGCAGCGCGACGAGCCAGGCCTGCGGCCGCGGCGGGACGACGCCCGGTCGGTCGCCGCGCCACTCCCCGGGCGCGAAGCCGTCCGGGTGGACGACCTCCGGCTCGCTCGGCGCCGCCGGCGTGGCCGGCGTGGCCGTCCCCGGGGAGACGGACGCCATCGCGGGCACGGGAGATGTCGGGGCCTCGCCCGCGTCGCCGACGGCGAGCGCGCCCACCTCGCCCATGACGGAGTCGATGGTCGGGACGTCGAGCGCCTCGGGCACGCCGAGGACGTCGACGGGGTCGTCGGCCCCGTCGGAGGAGCGTGGCTGAGGCATACGAGTCATGCGAGGGATGGACTCCAGGGGGTGATCGACGTCACGCGCGGGCCGGTGCGGACGACGAGTCCATCGTGCTCCACCGCGGGGCTGGTGTCGAATCGTTTCGAGGACGCGTCACGGCCGGGTCTTGGCCGGGTCTGCGAGAGGTACGCGACAGGTCAAGCCCACCGAGCCCGACCCTCGTCCGCCGCACGTCCGACCACCGGGGCCGGACGACGCCGCCGGGTCAGCGGGCCGACGTCGGCCGGGTCGGGTCAGGTGCCGGCGGCGGTCGAGGTGACCCGCAGCTCGATGCCGTCGGACCACGGCGCGAGCAGCCAGGGCAGGAAGGCCGGCCGCGAGCGGCCGACCAGCGTCACCTGCGCCGTGACCTCGTCGGGAGCCCCCGTCGGCTCGGCCAGCGCGAGGCGGTCGACGTCGACCGCGTCGATCGGGACGGACGCGAGGAACTCCTCGGCCCCGGCGCGCACGCCGGCGTCGGTGAGCACGACGAGGCCCTCGGCGTACGCCGCCGGGTCGATGCTCGTCGCCGCGTGCGCCGCCGTCGCGTCCGCGAGCGCCAGCAGCTCCCGCCGGTCGAGGTAGACCGCCGAGGCCACCGCGACGACCACGACGAGCAGCGCCGCCACCCCGAGGGCACCGAGCGTGAGCGCGAGGACGCCTCCGCGCTCGGCGTCCTCGCGCCCGCCCGACGGCGCACCCGGGCTCACGGATGCTCCCGGTGCGGATCGATCGTCCCCCAGGCATCGCCCTCGGCGGTGTAGCCGGTCCCCTCCGGGAGGAACGGCAGCGCGACCGCGGCTCGGACGGTCACCACCACCCGGTCGCCCGGCCCGCAGTCGCGCTGGCAGACGATCGTCACGGCCCGCGACCCGTCGACCGTGAGGCCCTGGTCGGCGAAGGCCAGCTCGACCGCCGCCGCGGTCAGCGACGACCACAGCTCGGGGTCGGCGGTCGCGACGAGACGGGCCGCGTCGCGCGCGGCTCCGGTCGCGGCGAGCTGCGCGCCCTGGACCTGGACGAGCGTGAGCACGAGGTACACCAGCGGGACGAGCAGCACGATCGTGCCGCCGAGGAGCTCCACCAGCGCCGAGCCGCGCTCGCCCCGGGCGACGGGTCCGGCCGGGCAGCTCATCGCTCGACCACCGCGTGACCGGTGACGCTCAGCGCGCCCGGCGGGCCCAGCAGCCCGAGCACGGGCAGCGGGGCGCTCAGCTCGACCGCCATGACGTCGTACCCCGGCACGCCGAGCGCGTCGTCCTCGCGGTGCACGGAGACGGACGGCTGGTACCCCGACCCGAGCGTCGACGCGACCAGCTCGGCGGCCCGGGAGGCCGCGGCCAGCTCGTCGCCGCCCGCGAGCGCCGCGAGCCGCGCGCCCTCCGCCGCCGCGTCGATCAGGACCGTGCGCACCCACAGCGCGAAGGTGAGCTGCACGAGGGCGAGCACGACGACGACCAGCGCGGAGGTCATCGTGAACTCGGCGATCGCGGAGCCCCGCTCCCCCGGTCGGGTCACGGGCCGGAGACCCGATCGACCGCCTGCTGGAAGAGCTGGCGCAGCCAGTCGTCGGCGAGCACCCAGATGACGGCGACCAGCCCGGCCGACATCAGGGTGATCATCACCCAGCCGGGGACGTCGCCGCGCTCGGGGCTCGCGGCGACGGCGGTGCCGCGAGCGCGGACGGCGCCCGCGATCCCGTCGGCGAGGCGGGTCAGCAGGGCGGCCGTCGCCACGGCGAGGGCGAGCAGGTGGCGGTTCATCGGACCTCCAGGAGGGGTGGTGGGTGGGGCTGGTACGGGAGCTGGGAGGGGTCGCCGCCCGTCGTGGCGCGTCACGGCAGGCCCGACCCGAGCAGCGCGAGCCCCGGGAACAGGGCGAACACCACCGTGAGCGGCAGGATGAGCAGGACGACGGGCACGAGCATCGCGATCTCGCGCCGGCCGCCGGACTCCATCAGCTCCTGGCGGGCCGACTCGCGCGCGTCGCCCGCCTGGGCCCGCAGCACGTCGGCGACCGGCGACCCGCGCTCGACGGCGACGGCCAGGCCCTCCGTGAACCGGGAGAGCTGCGGCAGCCCGATCCGGTCGCCGAGCGCGGTGAGCGCCGTCGCGAGGCCCGAGCCGGCGCGCAGCTCGGCCAGCGTGCGGCGCAGCTCCTCGGCGAGCGGCCCGTCGGTGCCGCGGGCCACCCGGTCCATCGCCGCGACCGGCGACTCACCCGCGCCGACCGCGAGCGCCAGCAGCTCGGCGATCGTCGGCAGCTCGGCGACGATCCGCTCGCGCCTGCGGCGCACCTGCCGGGTCAGCACCCGGTCGCGCAGCAGCGCGCCGCCGAGGCCGCACAGGGCGACGACCGCGAGGACGAGCACGGGCGAGAAGCCCCGGGCGATGCTGAGCGCCGCGCCGAGCAGCAGCCCCGCGACGAGCCCGAGGCACGCCCAGACGACCTGCTCGAGCCGGAAGCCGTCGAGCGTGAGGGACGAGCCGAGGACGGCGAGCCGGTGCCGGACGCTGGGGGCCGTGCTGCCGAGGCGGTCGAGCCCCCGCGCGAGGTCGCCCGTGATCGTCGCGACGAGGCGCGCGCCGGCGGGCGCCGGCCGCTCGGCGACCCGCAGCCCACCGAGGTAGGGCGCCACGCGCTCGGCGAACGTCGGTCGCCGCCCGCGCCAGGCGGCCGCGACGAGCAGGGCGCCCAGCGCTCCCAGCAGCCCGGCGAGCGCGCCCAGCGGGCTCACCGCCCGCCTCCCGGTCGTGCGGCCGGAGCCGTCCGGCGCCCGGCGCGCGACCGGGACGAGCCGACGACACCGCTGGAACCCGCCACGCCTCCGGGGCGGGCGGTCGCACCCGCGGCGCCGCTGTCCGCCCGTCCTCCCGTGCCACCGCCCGCACCCGGTGCCGGCGCGGCCGCCCGCAGCACCCGCGGGTCCTCCGGCAGCCGGCCGAGCCGCAGCATCAGGGCGTACGCCACCGCCGAGGTGACACCTCCCCCGGCGAGGAGCGTCACGCCGGCCGGGGTGTCGAAGGCCGCCGCGGTCGCGCCGCGCCCGCTCATCAGCGCCAGGACGATCCACGGCGCGGCGACCGCGAGCCGGGCGCCGTTGACCGTCCAGCTCTGGCGCGCCGCGAGCTCGCCGCGCGTGCGCAGATCCTCGCGCAGGAACGTCGAGAGCGTCCGGAGCATCCGGCCGAGGTCGCTGCCGCCGACGTCGTCGGCAAGCCGCAGCGCGGCCGCGATCCGGTCGGCGACGGGATCCGCGAGCGCGAGCTGCCACCGCGCGAGCGCGTCCGAGAACCGCCCCGTCGCCCGGTACTCGGCGGCGAACAGGGCCATCTCCGGTCGCAGCTCCGCCGGGCCGCGAGTGGCGAGGGCGACCAGGGCCTCCGGGAGCGAGAGACCGGCCCGGACCGCGGAGGTGAGGTCGTCGACGACGTCGGGCCAGAGCGTGCGCCGCTCGACGACGCGTCGCCGCGCCCGCCGCCACAGCCAGGCCAGCGGCAGCGCCGCGGCCACCAGGGCGAAGGCGACCGTGACGCTCGTGGCCATCCCCGTGCCGAGACCAACGAGCGCGACGAGGACGGCGGCCAGGGCGCCCAGCCCGACGACCGGGCCCGGGTCGACGCCCGCGAGGCCGGCCCGCGCGGTCAGCTCCCGCCACGACCGGACGGGCCACGACTCCCCGCGTGGGAGCTCGTCGGCCCAGGTCGCCGACCAGACCAGCAGGAGCCCTGCGCCGAGCAGCAGACCGGCAACGGTCCCCATCAGCCGACCTGCTCGGCGCGGGCCGGACGCATCGCGGCGGCGCGGGCGGCGGCCGAGCGCGCGTCGGCGGACCGGTCGGAGCCGAGCAGCGCCGCGACGTCGTACCCGGCGCGCTCGAACCGCTCGGCGCCGGGCGGGAAGCCGCTGCCGCGGACGAGCTCACCGGGAGCCCCGTCCTCCGGCCGGTGGAAGAGCGTGGCCGTCCCGACGATGCCGTTCTCGCTCCGGCCGGTCACGGCGAGGATCTCGCGGACGCTCCGTCGACCGGCGCGGTCGAGGTCGAGGTGGACGACGAGGTCGAGCGCGCCGGCGACCATGGGCACGACGAACTGCGGCGTGACGTTCTCCCCCGCCAGGAGCGGGAGCACGCAGAGCTTGGCGACCGCGTCGCGCGCGGAGTTCGCGTGGATCGTCCCCGCGCCGCAGATGCCGGCGTTGAGCGCGAGGAGCAGGTCGAGGCTCTCCGCCTCGCGGACCTCGCCGATGACGAGGCGGTCCGGCCGCATCCGCAGCGCCTCCTTGACCAGGCGGCGCAGCGTGATCTCGCCGGCGCCCTCGAGGTTGGGCTGGCGGCACTGCAGCGCGACGTGGTCGCGCAGCGCCGGGCGCAGCTCGAACACCTCCTCGCACGTGACGAGCCGCTGGGCGGCCGGGACGGAGCCGGTCAGCGCGCCGAGGAACGTCGTCTTCCCGGCCTGGGTCGATCCGCTGACCAGGACGTTGAGCCCGGCGACCACGGCGGCGTCGAGGAACCGCGCCGCGTGCGCCGGGAGCGACCCGGCGGCGACGAGGTCGTCGAGGTGGCGGGCCCGGGCGACGTACTTGCGGATGTTCACCGCGACGTGGCGGCGGGTCACGTCGGGGATGACCACGTGGAGGCGCTCGCCGCCGGGGAGCGTGGCGTCGACGAACGGCGCGCTCAGGTCGAGCCGCCGCCCGCTCGGCCGCAGCATCCGCTCGACGAGGTCGCGCACCTGGGCGTCCGTCAGGACGATGGTGGTGAGCTCGGGGACGCCGTGCCGGGCGACGAAGACGCGGGCCGGCTCGTTGATCCAGATCTCCTCGATCGTCGGGTCGTCGAGGAGGGGTTGCAGCGGGCCGAGGCCCGCGAGGGCGTCGCTGACCTCGCGCGCCGCCTCGGCGACGTCGGCGAGCTGCGGCACGGCGCCGAGGCTCGCCTCGTGGACGTAGTCGGCGACGACGCCCTCGACCAGCGCCCGGAACTCCTCCGCCTCGCGCACCGGATCCACGCCGCGGCGGCGCACCGCGTCTCGGACTCGGCTCTCGAGAAGCCGCGTCGTCGTGTCCACCCCCTGCCCCTGTCCGCCCCGAGGCCACCTTAGTCACGGACTGAGTGGGTTGGGAAGGATTCGACAAGATCGTGGACGACGTGATGCTACGTAGACGTGGCAACGGCGCGCCCGACGGGACTGTCCGCCGGCCCGTAGGCTCACCAGCGTGACCACCCCGGCAGCCCGGCCCCCGACCGACGCGCAGGTCCCCCGCTGGCGCGCCATGGCCGCCGCGACCGGCCTGGTCGCACCCGACGGCGCCGTCCGGCCGACGATCTTCGCCGAGATGTCCGCCCTCGCCCTGGCCAACGACGCGGTCAACCTCGGCCAGGGCTTCCCCGACACCGACGGGCCGGCGTGGATCCGCGAGCGCGCCGTCGAGGCCATCCGCGCCGGCGCCAACCAGTACCCGCCCGGTCCCGGCATCCCCGCCCTGCGCCGCGCGATCGCCGCCCACCAGCGGCGGCACTACGGCGTCGACCTCGATCCGGAGAGCGAGGTGCTGGTGACGGCCGGGGCCACCGAGGCGATCGCGGCCGCGATCGTCGCGCTCGCGGGGCCGGGCGACGAGGTCCTCACGCTCGAGCCGTTCTACGACTCCTACGCTGCCACCATCGCGATGGCCGGGGCGACCCACACGACGGCTCCGCTCCGGCCGACCCCCGCCGGCTGGCGCCTGGACGCCGACGCGCTCCGTTCCGCCGTGACCGAGCGCACCCGCGTCGTCCTGCTCAACAGCCCGCACAACCCGACCGGGACCGTCCTGACGCGCGAGGAGCTCGACCTCGTCGCCCGGCACGCCCGGCGGGTGGACGCCGTCGTCGTGACCGACGAGGTCTACGAGCACCTCACGTTCGACGGCGCCCGGCACGTGCCCGTGGCGACCCTGCCGGGCATGCGCGAGCTGACGCTCACGATCTCCAGCCTCGGCAAGTCGTTCTCCCTCACCGGCTGGAAGATCGGCTGGGTGAGCGGGCCGGCCGCGCTCGTCACGGCGGTCCGCACCGTCAAGCAGTTCCTCACCTACGTCTCCGGTGCCCCGTTCCAGCCGGCCGCCGCGGCCGCCCTCGACGGGGGCGACGCGGACGTCGCGGACCTCGCCGGCTCGCTCGCCGCGCGACGCGACGCGCTCATGGCGGGCCTGACGCGGGCCGGCCTCCGGGTCGCCCGGCCCGACGGCACGTACTTCGTCTGCGCCGACGCGTCCGGGCTGCTCGACGCGACCGGCCTGCCCGACGGCGCCGCCCTCGCCCGCGCGCTGCCCGGGCTGGCCGGCGTCGCGTGCGTCCCGCTGACCGCGTTCTGCCGCCCCGGCGGTCCGACCAACGACGCGCTCGCGCCGTGGCTGAGGTTCACGTTCGTCAAGGACGAGGCGACGATCGACGAGGGCGTCCGCCGGCTCGTCGCGTTCGCCGCGTCGCTCGGCACGCTCGCGGAGGAGGACCCGGATGTGCGGCCGGTTCGCTGAGTACACCTCGGCCGACGACCTGCTCGAGGCGTACGGCGCCGCGGAGGCGAGCGAGGCGGCGCGCGACCGCCCGCCGTCGTACAACGTCGCGCCGACCGACCCGGTCCGCATCGTGATCGACCGGCCGGCCGACACCGACGCGACCCCCGCCGCCGACGCCGACGCCGACGCCGACGCCGCCGACGAGGCCACCGCCGCTACCGACGCCGCCGCCCGCCCTCGTCGCGAGCTGCACCTCGCACGCTGGGGCCTCGTCCCGTCGTGGTCCAGGAGCCTGACGACGAAGGGCGCGCCGCTGTTCAACGCGCGGATCGAGACCGTCGCGGAGAAGCCGGCCTTCCGCGCCTCGCTGCGGGCGCGGCGCTGCCTCGTGCCAGCCGACGGCTACTACGAGTGGCGGCGCAACGACCGGTCGGACGACGCGGCGGTCCAGGCGGCGGTCCGCGCCGGGACGATGCCGGCCAGGACGCCGTTCTACATCACGGAGGCGTCGGGCTCGACGCTCGCCTTCGCCGGTCTCTACGGCTGGTGGCGCGACCCGTCGAGGGCGGAGGACGACCCCGAGCGCTGGGTGCTCTCCACCACGATCCTCACCCAGCCGGCGCGCGACGGCCTCGAGACGATCCACGACCGCGAGCCGGTCGTCCTCGCCCGCGACGCCATCGGCGCGTGGCTCGACTCGCGGGTCCGCGCGGCCGACGAGGCACTGGGCGTCCTGGCGGAGCCCGGTCCGCCGCTCGAGTGGTACGAGGTCGGCCCGCGCGTCGGGTCGGTCCGCAACGACGACCCCGGTCTGATCCACCGCGTGTAGAACGGCACCACGGGATGACCCGCCGGACGCTGCCCCGCTCGTAGGCTGCCGGGGTGACCTTCCCGACCGCGACCTCCGACTCGCCCGTGCAGCAGGCCGACGCCTGGCTCACGCGGCGCGGCTGGATCCTCGACGTGAGCCTCGCGGTCCTCGCCTTCCTCCTGCTCGGCGGGTTCTCGTTCGTCACGCTCGGCACCTCGGTCGAGGGCGGCGCCGCCGGCCTCGTCACGACCTGGCTCGCCTCGCTCGGGATGCCGGCGGCGCTCGCCGTGCGCCGGCGGTTCCCGGGGGCCAGCGCCGTCGCGGTCACCGCCCTCGCGCTGCTGCACTGGCTCCTCGGCCCGCCGCTGCTGCCGATCGACCTCCTGATCTACGTGTCGGTCTACTCCACGGCCGTCCACGGCCCGCGCTGGGCTCGCCGCGCCAGCCTCAGCTCCGCCCTCCTCGGCAGCGGCCTCGTCGCCCTGCAGGAGGCGGCGGTGTGGGGCAGCTTCAGCGACCGCGCGATCGGCGTGGTGTTCCTCTTCATCGCGATGGCGGCCCCGGTCGTCGTCGCCTGGGCGCTGGGCCTGCTGCGCCGCAGCACGCGCGCCCGGTGGGAGTCGCTGCGCGAGCGGGCCGCCCGGCTGGAGTACGAGCGCGACCAGCAGGCCGTCATCGCGGCCGGCGCGGAGCGCGCCCGGATCGCCCGCGAGATGCACGACGTCGTCGCCCACTCCCTCTCCATCATCGTCGCGCAGGCGGACGGCGGGCGGTACGCGGCCCGGACCGACCCGGACCTCGCGGTCGGCGCGCTGGAGACGATCGCCGACACCGCCCGCGGCGCCCTCGCCGACACGCGGCGCATCCTCGGCGTGCTGCGCGGGGACGCCGCGGCCGACACCGCGCCCCAGCCGGGCCTGGCGTCGCTGGACGACCTCGTCCGCACCGTGCGCGAGTCGGGTCTCGGGGTCGAGGTCGTGACGTGGGGCGAGCGGCTGCCGCTCACCCCCGCCGCCGACCTCGCGGTCTACCGGGTGTGCCAGGAGTCGCTCACGAACGTGCTCAAGCACGCGGGGACGCCCGGCGTCGTGCACGCCCGCGTCGACGTCGCGTGGCACCCGGGTGCGCTCGTCGTCCAGATCGACGACGACGGGCGCGGCGCGGCGGCCGGCGACGACGGTGCCGGCAACGGCATCCTCGGGATGCGCGAGCGGATCGCGCTGTTCTCGGGCAGTCTCGAGAGCGGGCCGCGACCGGGCGGCGGCTGGCGGGTCAAGGCCACGCTGCCGACCTCCGCCATCGTGGCGGGCACGATGGGACGCTGGTAGCGGTGGCACGACCGGACGGTCGGCGCGACGGGACGACGAGGGAACGGACGGGGACGGGTGAGCGAGAGCGTGATGGGTGACGGGACCGGCGACGGCGGCGGGGCGCGGATCCGCGTCGCGCTCGTCGACGACCAGCAGCTCGTGCGGGCCGGGTTCGCGATGGTCATCAACTCCCAGCCCGACATGACGGTCGTCGTCGAGGCGAGCGACGGAGACCAGGCGCTGCGCGTGCTGCCGAGCTACGACGTCGACGTCGTGCTCATGGACGTGCGCATGCCGGGCCGCGACGGCATCTCGGCGACGGAGGCGCTGCTGTGCGCACCGCGACCGGCCGGGCACGCCACGCCGAAGGTCATCATCCTCACGACGTTCGACCTCGACGAGTACGTCTTCACCGCCATCAAGGCGGGCGCGAGCGGGTTCCTGCTCAAGGACACCCAGCCCGAGGACATGCTCGGCGCCATCCGGACCGTGCACGCCGGCGACGCCGTCGTCGCGCCGTCAGTGACGCGGCGGCTCATCGAGCACGTCGCCGCGACGCTGCCGGCCACCGAGCGGACGCCGCTGGAGGCGCTGGACGACCTGACCGATCGGGAGCGGGAGGTGCTCGTCCTCATCGCGCGGGGATTCACCAACTCCGAGATCGCGACCGAGCTGTTCGTGGCCGAGGCGACCGTCAAGACGCACGTCGGGCGCATCCTGGCGAAGCTCGGCGCGCGCGACCGGGTGCAGCTCGTCGTGACCGCGTACGAGACCGGGCTGGTGTCGCCCGGCGCGTAGCCGCGTCCGGCCGACGCGGGAGGGCGGGTGGCGCCGGACGCTCACCCGCCCGGCGCCACCCGCGTCCTCCAGCCGGCGCTCAGCCGCTCAGCCGCTCAGGCGCTCAGCGCGACGGTCGGCGAGGTCCGCGCCGCCCGGATCGCCGGCAGCATCCCGGCCACCGCCCCCACGACGACGGTCACCGTCACCCCGGCGGCGAGCACGAGCGGCGGGACCGACACGAGCCAGCCGTTCGCCGACGCGACCGCCGCGGTGATGCCCCAGCCGAGCACGGTCCCGGCCACGCCGCCGCAGGCGGCCAGCAGGATCGCCTCGACGAGGAACTGCGAGCGGATGTGGCTGCGGGTCGCCCCGATGGCCCGCCGCAGGCCGATCTCGCGCCGGCGTTCCAGCACCGAGATCACCATGGTGTTCGCCACGCCGATGCCGCCGACCAGCAGCGCGATCGACCCGACGCCGACGAGCAGCCCGGTGAACGCCTGGTCGACCGTGTTCTGCGCCGCGAGCGCGTCGGAGGGTCGGCTGACCTTCACCTCGTTGGGCGCCTCGGGGTTGATCGTGCGCGGCAGGAGCTCCCTGACGCGCTCGACCGCGTCGTCCCGCGACCGCTCGTAGATGCTGCCGGGCGAGCCGTCGAAGGCGAAGAGGTGCCGGGCGACCGGCTCGCCGATCAGCGCCGTCGTGTCGAGCTCGGGCACCAGCGCCGACGGCGCGAGGATGCCGAGCACGGCGAACGACTGGTCGCCGAGCCAGACGGTCCCGCCGACGTCGACGATGCCGAGCCGGTCCGCCGCCTTGGTGCCGAGCACGACGCCGGGCAGGCGGGCCGTCGCGTCGTTCAGCCACACACCGTCGGCGAGCTCGCCGCTGACCGCCCGGAGCAGGTCGAGGTCGGCCGCGGCGACGGTGAGGCCGGAGGTCGCGTCGGGATCGACGAGCGCGTTCCGGTAGACGTGCACGTCGGACAGCCCGGCCAGCCAGCTCGCGTCCGTCACCCCGTCGATGCGCCGGACGCGCTCGACCGCGTCGGCGGGCAGCGAGGTCTCCTTGCCGAACAGGTCGGTGCCGGCCGAGGCCGTCAGCAGGTTCGTGCCGAGCGCGGCGAGGCGCTCGCGCACCAGCGCCTCGCTCGACGTCGAGATGCCGATGACGGCCACCATCGCGGCGATGCCGATCGCGATGCCGAGGGCCGAGAGCACGGCCCGCAGCGGGTGCGCGCGCAGGCCGTGGAAGCCCAGCCCGACCAGGTCGCCCGGGCGCAGCCGGGAGCGCGGGGTCACGCGGCGGCCCTCCCGCCCCCGGCGCGCGGCCGGTCGGCGCCCGCGACGGGATCGTCCGACTCGTCGGAGACGATGCGGCCGTCCTTGAGCGAGACCCGTCGCGGCATCCGCTCGGCGAGCCCGCGGTCGTGGGTGATGACGACGACGGTGGTCCCGGCGGCGTGCAGCTCGCCGAGGATCCGGATGACGGTCTCGCCCGAGCGACTGTCGAGTGCGCCGGTCGGTTCGTCGGCCAGCAGCAGCCGGGGCCGGCCGACGACGGCGCGCGCGATCGCGACCCGCTGCTTCTCTCCCCCGGAGAGCTGGCGCGGCAGGTGCCTCGTGCGATGGCCGAGCCCCACCTGCTCCAGCGCCAGGCCGGCCCGGCGCCGCCGCTCCCGCACGGGCATCCCCGTGTAGAGGAGACCGGTGGCGACGTTGTCGAGCGCGGTGACGCCGTCGGACAGGTGAAACTGCTGGAACACGAAGCCGATCGTGTGCGCCCGCAGCGCGGAGAGCTCCCCGTCCTCGAGCGTCGAGACGTCGGTGCCGGCGATCCGCACGGTGCCGGCCGTCGGCCGGTCGAGCGTGCCCATGAGGTTGAGCATCGTGGACTTCCCGGACCCGCTGGGCCCGACCACCGCGACCATCTCGCCCCGCTCGATGCACAGGTCGACGCCGGCGAGGGCGACGGTCGGCGGCGACCCGAACGAGCGCACGGCGCCCACCATCTCCACGTCCGCGGTCATCGTCCGACCACCACCTCGTCGCCCTCGGCGAGCTCACCGCCGGTGACCTCCACCATCGAGCCGGCGAACGCGCCGATCTCGATCGGGACGTCGCGGACCGCCCCGCCGTCGAGCACCTGGACCGCGAAGCCACCCTCGGGCGCCGCGAGGAGCGCGAGCACGGGGACGAGGAGCGCGTCCTCCCGGATCACCCGGGAGAGCTGGAGCGTGACGCCGACGTTGTCCAGCGCCTCGCCCTGCGACGGGTCGTCGAGCCGCAGCACGAGCGGGATCTTCAGGTCCTTGCCGCCGGAGCCGTCCTCCTCCTCGCGGGGGGACCCGACCGACTCGATGGTCGCCTCGGCCCGGGTGCCGTCGGGCAGCGACACGCTCGTCGCCGCACCGGGGACGGCGACGGCGGCGAGGTTCGGGTCGACGCTCGCCACGATCTCCTTGGCGGTCCCCGTGACGTCGAGCGCCTCGGGCGACGCGGGGTCGCCGATCGCGGCCGCCGCCGAGCCGACGCGGACGTCGGACGGCTCGAACACGATCCGGCCCAGCTCGATCGAGCCGGTGCGCTCGAGGCCGAGCGACTTCTGCCAGCGACGGATCGCGTCGCGCGTGCGCCAGGTGAACTCCTCGTCCGGCGTGCGGTCGAAGAAGCCCAGCTCGGCCAGGTTGGTCTCCAGCTGCAGCACGTCGCGGCCGTCCGCCATGCCGGACTCGAACGGGCGCCACATCGGCAGGTCCCCGAGGAGGAGGACGACGGGCAGGTCGTCGACGCGCAGCAGCTCCGCACCGCGGCCGATGACCGTTCCGGCGGCCGGCAGCCCCGTGATGGTGCCCTCGATCACGGTGCCGAGGGAGCGCGGGTCGGCGAACCGCAGCGTGCCCTTCTGCCGGACCTCCTGGGTGAGGTCGCCGCGGTGGACCTCGGCGGTCTCGCGCTCCACCGCCGTGGCTTCGTCCCCGGCCGGCGCGGCCGGCGGGCGCAGGAACAGCCCCAGCCCGACGGCGACGGCGGCCACGACCGCGACGCCGGTCGCGACCCACGGCCAGCGCCGCCGCGGGCGCGGGCCGCCGCCGGACCGCCCGGGCGGCGGCTCGGCCGGCGGTCCAGGCGGCGACGGGGCGGGTGGGGGCCCCGCCGGGGCCGCCGCGTCCTGTCCCCGCGTCTCGACGCTCATGACGCCGGGCCCCCGCCGAGACCGGCCGCCTCGCGGCACGTCATGATGTCCTGCGGGTCGACCTCCCCCTCGAGCGTCGTCGTCGTGGTGCCGGACCCGGAGGAGCCGGGGTCGGGGAAGTCGTAGCCGGCATCCCGCATGCACTTGGCGAAGGCCAGCTCGGCCTCGTTCTGCTCCTCGACGCCGGGGTCGTCGGGGCTCGCCGGAGGCTCGCCCACCTGGTCGTAGCAGGTCTGCTGCGCCGAGAGCAGCTCGTCCATGTCGACCTCGCCCGGGTCCAGCATCGTGACACCGTCCCCACCGGACCCGCTGGGCAGGTCGACGCCCTGGTCCGCCATGCAGGCGGTGAAGTCGCGGTTCCAGTCGTCGAAGTCGGTCTGCTCGTTGCTCGTGTCGAGCTCGGCGTCCTCCTGAGCCGACTGGTCGGCGGCGCAGGAGGTGAGCAGGCCGGTGAGCGCGAGCGCCGCGATGCCGGCGCTCAGGAGCCGACCCGGGTGCCGGCGGCTACGTGTTCTCTGCATGGTGATTCCCTTCGTGTGGAGCGGGCAGGGAACCAGCACACCCGTCGACCGGTTGCGACGGCGTCAGCTCGTGCGTTGACCTTTTCCCAACCTTGGGCGTGTTTCACTGCGTGCTTCACTGGTCTCGAGCGGAGGGAAGCGGATGCGGGTGTTGATCGTCGACGACGAGGAGCTGCTCGCGGACTCGATCCGGCGGTGGCTGGCGGCCGAGGCGATCGCCGCCGACGTCGCCGACGACGGGGACGCGGCCCTGCTCGCGATCGACGTCAACGACTACGACGTCGTCGTCCTCGACCGCGACCTGCCGGGGCTCCACGGCGACGAGGTGTGCCGCATCCTCGTCGCCCGTCCCGAGCGGCCCGCCATCCTCATGCTGACGGCGGCCCGCTCGCTCGACGACACGGTCGAGGGCCTGCGCCTCGGCGCGGACGACTACCTGACGAAGCCGTTCGAGCTGGCCGAGCTCACCGCGCGCCTGCGCACGCTGACCCGGCGGCGCTTCACGGCCCTGCCCCCCATCCTGCGCGCCGGCGACCTCACGCTCGACCCCTACCGGCGCGAGGTGTACCGCGCCGGGCGCTTCGTCCACCTGAGCCGCAAGGAGTTCGCCGTGCTCGAGCTGCTGCTGCGGGCGCAGGGCGGCGTGCTGAGCGCGGAGACGCTCCTGGAGAAGGCGTGGGACGAGAACGCCGACCCGCTGACGAACAGCGTCAAGGTCACGATCAGCACCCTGCGGCGCAAGATCGGGGCCCCGGCGGTCATCCGCACGGTCCCCGGCACCGGGTACGCGATCGACGGGGCGCAGGCGCATGAGCGCGGCTAGCTGGCCGCGGCGGCACCGGCTCACCGTCCGCGCCCGCCTGGCGCTCAGCCACGTCGTCCTGCTCGTCGCGGCGAGCGCCGTCGTGCTCACGGCCCTCGGCGTGGTGGTCACGCTGCTGCCGACCTACGGGTTCGCGGCCACGACGCAGACGGCGACCGGCTCGCCGCCGCAGGCCCCGGCCGGCGCCACCCCCGCCGACGTCGTCGAGGTCGTCGACGTCGGGCTGCTCTCGCCCGCGCTGCTCAGCATCGGCAGCCGCGAGGAGCTCGTCCGCGTCGTCCTGTGGGCCTCGGCCGCCGCCCTCGTGCTCATCGTCGGCGCCGGGGGGTGGGTCTCCTGGGTGTCGGCCGGCCGGCTCACCCGCCCGCTGCAGCAGGTCAACGAGGCCGCGACCCGCGCCGCGCACGGCGACCTGCGTCACCGGATCGACATTCCGGGACCCCGCGACGAGCTCACCGACCTCGCCGACACGATGAACGAGATGCTGGGGCGGCTGGACGACCAGCTCACGGCGCACCGCCGGTTCGCCGCGAACGCGTCGCACGAGCTGCGCACCCCGCTCGCGAGCACGCGGGCGATGCTCGACGTCGCGCTGTCCGGGACGACGGAGCCGGACCCCGACCTGCTCGTCCACCTCCGGGCGACCAACGAGCGCAGCATCGCAACCGTCGAGTCGCTGATGGACCTGGCCGAGATCGAGCACGCCGACCCGCCGCGCGACCCCGTCGACCTGGCCGGGCTGGTCCTCGACGTCGTCGGTGACTGCCAGGCCGAGGCGGCGGCGCGCGAGGTCCACCTCGTCCCCCGCCTCGGCGAGGCGCCGACCCGCGGCGACGCGGTGCTGCTGCGCCAGCTCGCCGCGAACCTCGTGCAGAACGCGATCCGGCACAACGTCCCCGGCGGCAGCGTCGTCATCACGACCGGCACCTGGGTCAACGCCCGGACCGGCTCGGAGTCGTTCGTCCAGGTCGTCAACGGCGGCCGCACCGTCCCGCCGGACGACCTCGCCCGGCTGGCGGACCCGTTCTTCCGCGTGGCTGGCCGCACGTCGACGCCGGCCTCCCGCGGCCGCGGGCTCGGTCTGGCCATCGTCGAGGCCATCGTCCGTCGGCACGGCGGGCGGCTGACCCTCACGGCTCCCGGCGAGGGCGGGCTCGTCGTGACGGTCGCGCTCGCGAACGACTGACCCCCGTCCTGCGCGGCTCGGTCCTCACTCCCGACCCGACCGCCCTGGGTGGCACCCGCGCGCGAGCGAGACCCGTCGGGGCCGCCGCCCGCGCGCCCGCACCCGTCCGACCCGACCCGGAGACATCGCCGTGAGCTCACGCCCGTCCGCACGCCGCCTCGGCGGCGTCCTGTCCGCCGTCCTCTGCCTCGTCCTGCTCGGCTCGGGACCCGCGGGCGCCGGCGGGGAGCCGCTCCCCCCGAGGCTCGACGTCCAGTCCTCCTCGCTGATGCCGTACGCGGGACTCAACCTCACGATGGGCTCCGTCCTCGTCAACCCGAACCCCGAGCCGCTGCACGACGTCTACGTCGAGGTCACGGCCGGGCCGTCCGGGAACGGGCTCGCCATGCTGCCGGAGAGCCGCCCGAGCTGCGCCCAGCCGGACGGCCCGGGCTCGGCCGTGGTCTGCGGGCCGCTCACGGTCCCGGGGGACGGGTTCGTGCACCTCCTGGACAGCTCGCGCGTCCCGTCGGACTACCTGCGCACGCACGGCCGGACGCCGCTCGTGCTCACGGCTCGCGTCACGGGGGCGCGCCTCGGCGGTGCCCCGGTCGACGTCTCGGACGTGCCCCCGCGCACCGTCTCCATGTCGGTGCTCACCTCCCCCGGCGCGCAGGTCGCGCTCGGCCGCACGATCGCGACCTCGCCCGGCGAGTCAGCTCTCCGGCTGATCGTGGCGAACGGCGGGTGGAGCTGGGCGCAGCTCCTGACGGCGTCGCAGACCTTCCCGCCCGGGCTGCGCCCGCACGACCTGCCCACCGGGTGCACCGCCGAGCCGCCGTCCGATGCGGGGACGGAGGTGACCTGCGTCTGGGAGTGGGCGCCCAGCGCGCGCCAGCGCGAGTTCCGCCTCCCCTTCACGATGCCGCAGGGCCACGCCCCGGGCACCGCGGTGCGGCTGCCGGACCCGTCGCTCGTCCAGACCAGCGACCTGGAGCCGCCGGGCGAGGGCGACCGGTGGGTCGGCCAGGTCGTCGGGCGGCCGTTCTCGGTGCGCATCGTGTCGAGCCGGATCTCCGGGGCGGTGTACGAGGACGTCGACGGCGACGGCGCGCCCTCGCCGGACGACCGGCCGCTGCCCTCGCCGCTCGTCCGGATCACCGGGGGCTACTCCTTCGGGCCGGACGGCCTCGACCAGGCCGGCGGGGGCGACGACGTCCCCGTGACCGTGGCGATCGACGCGACCTCCGGCGCCGACGGCGGCTACGCGCTCGACGGCCTGATGCCGGGCCGGTACGAGCTCACGCTCGTGCCGCCGGAGGGCGGGAGCGTCGTCTGGCGGCCGTCGGGGTCCGTGCTGGTCGACGTCGACGCCGACGTCACGGGGCAGGACTTCGGCGTCGCGCTCGGCGACCCGGTGCCGTCGCCGGCCCCGTCCTCGGGTCCACCTCCCGCTCCCTCCCCGTCCGCGCCCGAACCGCCGTCCAGCCCGGCGCCGACTCCCTCCCCCGTGCCCGAGCCGACGCCGGGGCACGGGACGGGGCCCGGCGACGCGACCGACCCGGCGGAGGCGCGGTCGACCCCGGGCGACGCGGGACCGGACGGCCTCGGCGGGACGGGCATCGCCGTCCTCCCGCTCGCCGCCGTCGGCGCGGGCCTGCTGCTCCTCGGCCTCGTCGTCCGGCGGACCTGGCGGGCGGGCTGACGCCCGGCCCGGGGGCCGGGCGGCCGGACGCCGGCGTCAGTAGCCCTGGACCGCGAGGAAGGAGCCGGCCCCGCCGACGATCCGCAGGACGGGGCGCGTCGAGGGCATGGTGACGACGGTGGCCGCGCCCGAGGAGGTCGTGGTGCCGCGACCGAGCTGACCGCGGCGGTTGTCGCCCCAGCACGCCAGGCGTCCGTCGCCGTACCGGACGCACGCGGCCTCCTGCGCGGTGGCGAGCTCGACGGCGGGCTGGGCGAGCGCCCCGACCTTGACCGGACGGGCCGCGTCGCTCCCGCCCGTGGTGCCGCGGCCGTTCTGCCCCTGCGAGTTGTTGCCCCAGCAGAAGACCTCGCCGGCCTCGGTCAGGGCGCAGCCGCCGTTGTACATGACGCCGACGCTGCGCACGCGGGCCGACGACGGCAGGGCGGACGCCCCGTCGACGGCCACCGGACGCGCCGAGGTCACGGCGGCGCCCGCGGTCGAGCCGTTGCCGAGGCCACCCCAGAGGGCGTCACCCCAGCAGTAGGCCCGGGCGTCGGCGACGGCACAGGTGACCACGCCGTCCGCGGCGACGTCCGTGACCCGTCGCGCGCTCTGGGCGGCCTCGAACGCGGCATCGCCCTTGACCAGCGCCGGCGTCGTCCTCGACTCCGTGGTCCCGTTGCCGAGCCGCCCCTGGACGTTGCGGCCCCAGCACCACGCCTGGCCGTCGACCACGCCGCAGGAGTACTCGATGCCGAGGCTCAGGTCGCCCACGACCGTCGACGGCCCGAACGGGATGCCCGTCACGAGCGTCGGCAGGTACCGGTGCGGCTTCCCGCCGATGCCGAGCTGGCCGTAGTAGTTGTCGCCCCAGCAGTAGACCTCCATGCCGCCGCTCGGGGCGATCACGGACGCGCAGGTGAAGCCGCGCCCGTCGGCGACCGAGCCGACGGCCACCTCGACCGCGACCCGGTCGTACAGCGCGTCGCCCGGGTTCGGGCTCACGGGCACGGGGGTGTCGGAGGCGGTCGACGTGCCGTTCCCGAGCTGGCCGGTCGCGTTGTCGCCCCAGCAGTACACCCGGCCCTCGACGACCGCGCAGCCGTGGAACTCGCCGACGGCGGCGTCGGTCACGAGCCCGGGCAGCGAGCCGGCGGGGGCGGCGGGGCGGAACGTCGTCGCGTTCGAGCCGCGCCCGCCGGGGCCGAGCTTTCCGAGGGCGTTCGCGCCGACGCCCTCCAGGGCGCGCGGGAGGGTCGGCCGGTCGACCGAGACAGCTCCGGGGGCCGGGGAGGCGCAGACCGTCTCGCCCGATGCGCCCGGCCCGAGCGCCGACGCGTCCCAGGATGCGAGCGCAGC